>Ga0078972_1006359_pt1 | contig 28230 bp, 26 predicted proteins | sample YelNatPaOPGAMG01_FD_67568 | JGI IMG/M metagenome (GOLD analysis project Ga0078972, IMG submission 67568) | Hot spring thermophilic microbial communities from Obsidian Pool, Yellowstone National Park, USA - OP-RAMG-01 (SPADES assembly) (version 2) | ecosystem: Environmental > Aquatic > Thermal...
ACCAAGCCCTTCAGCCCGCGCGACCTTGTGGCACGCGTGCGGGCGGCGCTCCGGCGCCTCAAGGGCGAGATCGCCCTGGCCGATGCCAAGGCGCTCAGCTTCCGCCATCTGCGCCTGGACCTGGGCGGCCGGCAGGCCTGGGCCAGGCAAGAGGATGGGCAGGAGCGGCCCCTGGACCTGACGACGATGGAGTTTGACCTGCTCAAAGCCCTCGCGGAGCATCGCGGCCTGGCTCTGAGCCGAGAGCAGCTGCTCCAGCTTGTCTGGGGCTACGACTACTTCGGCGACGACCGGGTAGTTGACGTGCACATCGCCCATATCCGCCAGAAGCTGGGCAAGGCCGACATCATCGCCACCGTGCGGGGCGTCGGTTACCGCTTCCAGGATGAGCCGCTGTGAACTTGCTGCGGCTTGTCCGTCGCCATCTCTCGCTGAAGCTCTTTCTCTCCTACCTCTTCGTCGTGCTGATCGGCATGGGCGTGCTCAGCCTGGCGCTGGAGGCGGCGCTTCCCCAGACCTTCGAGCGGCACATGGGTATGATGGCCGGCATGATGGGCCAGGGAGCCAGGCAACACCAGCAACTCTATGCCGGTTTTCGCGCTGGGGCGAGCGAGGCCCTGCTGCTGGCCGGGATAGTGGCCCTCTTCCTGGCTTCGATACTGAGCCTGATAATCAGCCAGCAGTTGATCACGCCGGTGCAGCGGATGATGCTCGCGAGCCAACGCATCGCTGAGGGGCACTACGACGAGCGGGTGCCCGTTCCGGGCCAGGCGGACATGGATAGCCTGGACGAACTGGGCCGCCTGGCGCTCAGCTTCAACCAGATGGCCGATAAGCTCGAGCGCACGGAGAGCATGCGCCGCGAACTGATCGGCGACGTCGCCCATGAACTGCGCACCCCATTGACCAGCCTCAAGGGCTACATGGAAGGTCTGATGGACGGCGTACTGCCCGCTGAACCGGCGACCTACCAACGCATCTACGCTGAGGCAGAGCGACTGCAGCGCCTGGTGCAGAGCCTACAGGAGCTAAGCCGGGTGGAGGCGCGCGCATTCGACCTCAAGCTGGAGCCCCTGGAGCTAGGGGAGGCGATCGCCGATGCGGTGGCCAACCTGAGCCTTCAGTTCGAGGAGAAGGGGGTGGCCTTGAGTTCGCAATGCACGCCCGGGCAGATAAGAGTGCTGGCCGATAAAGACCGCCTGCAGCAAGTGCTGCTCAACCTGCTGGGCAATGCCCTGCAGTACACGCCCGAGGGCGGCCATGTGGCAGTCTGCGCCGCTCGCCAGGGGGATGAAGCAGTGGTCACGATCGCTGACAGTGGCATTGGCATCGCCCCCGAGCACCTGCCGCACCTCTTCGACCGCTTCTACCGCGTGGACCGCTCGCGCTCCCGGGCGTCTGGCGGCAGCGGCATCGGCCTGACCATCGCCAAGCACCTGGTGGAGGCCCAGGGTGGCCACATCTGGGCCGAAAGTGCCGGGCCTGGCCAGGGCAGCCGTTTCAGCTTCACCTTGCCCCTCGCTTCCTGACGCGGCAGCGAATCCTTAACCGAAACTTCACACAACCCACAACATTCCTTCATGCGTTGCTGCCATAATCGCAGCTGTACCAGGCATAGAGCCTGGCGAGAAGGAGACATGGTTATGATGGGTAGATGGTTCTTCTGGGGCATGCCCTACTATGGGGGCGGCCTTGGTGTGGGCGGAATGCTGTTTGGCTTGCTGGCCGGCTTGCTCGTCCTGCTGGCTCTGGCGGCCATTCTCTATTGGCTGTTGCGCCGGGCGCCCCGAAGCAGCGTCGCCAGCACTCCGGCAGTGCCGGCGCTTTCTCCCCAAGAGGTGGCCAGCCTGCGCTACGCTCGCGGCGAACTCACGCGGGAACAGTACCAGCAATTGCTCGCTGACCTGAACCAGCAGGCATAGGCCCTCGCTGCTTCTGCATCCGGCGGAGCCAGAATCTACAGGGTGGGGCAAGCGCAGAACGCTTGTCCCACCCTGTCCCTTTCTGGCGGCCGGCCAATCACCTTGCGACAGGCTACGTCTACCGAAGGTGCTGCTTACCAGAGGCGGCGCAGGGTCTCGGCGCTCGCTATGATCTCGTCGGTGGGGTCCTCGTCGCCCGTCTCAATCTCGATACTGATCCAGCCATCGTAGCCGATGGCCTTCAACTCGCGGATGACGCCCTTGACGTCCACGATTCCGGCGCCGATGGCGACGCAATCGTGGGAGCCGACCGCAGGCACATCCTTGAAGTGCACGTGGATGATGCGCTCGCCCAGCGCCCGTATTGCCTGCACGGGGTCGCCACCTTGGGCGGCCAGGTTGCCCGTGTCCAGGTTGGCACCGACCCACTTCGGGTCGCCCTGGGCGATGGCCGCCTGGATGTCGGCCAGGCTTTCATGGCCGTTCTCGAAAGCGGCGCGCACGCCGTAGCGCGCGCACAGTGTACCCAGGTTGGGAACGGCAGCTGGCGAGAGATGCCCGGCGATGATGGGGGCAGCGAGGAGCATGGCCGCCTGGTACACTTCCTCAGCGGCAAAGGGGTCGGCTGCCGGGTCCGGTACGCCGCCAGCATAGGCATTGCAGGTCATGCCGCGCTCGGCCAGGTGCCGGCGGATAGTGCTGGCCAGTGCCGGCGTCAGTTTGCTGGGCGGGGCATGTGGCGTCCACAGTTCGATACCATCGAGGCGGGCGGGCGCCAGCCGTTGCAACAGGTCCTGAATGGTAGCCAGGGTGTCGCTGGCCTCGATCTTCCTGGCGGCCAGGCCCCAATCAATCTCGCCCGGGTAACCGAGTTTGTCGGCGACGTAGCTTGCCGTCACACATGATAGCTTCACAGTTGCCTCCTATCTCAATCTGAGCATTCGCGCAGCGGCGCGAAGGGTCTCACCCATGGCCACGCCAGATGCCTCGCCGGCCCGGCCCGCCTTGCTCGCGATGATGGCGCCATCCGCTCAGGAAGCCGGCCTCAGAAGACGCTCGAAGGCGTCCATGGGCAACTCCTCGAGCGTATCCACCACCAGGTCCGCCGCCAGAGACGAGTGCGAGGAGCGCACGGCGATCACGTGCATGCCGGCGCGGCGCGCGGCCTCCACTCCGGCGGGCGCATCCTCGACCACCACGCACCGCGCTGGTGCCACCTCGAGCCTGGCCGCTGCCGCCAGGAAGATATCAGGAGCAGGCTTGCCGTGGCGCACATCCTCGCCACTGACGCTCGCAGCGAAATACTGGCGGACGCCGAGGGCATCGAGCACGGTCTCGACATTGGCCCGCGGCGCCGAGGAAGCGACCGCCTGGCGCCAACCCTCCTCGCAAAGCCTTGCCAGCCAATGGGCGACGCCCGGCAGCAGGATGACCCCGCGCCTGCGGACAAGTTCGCGGTAGCGCGCTTCCTTCTCACTTGCGATGCGCTCCACTTCACTATCCGCCAGGTCCGGCCCAAAGAAGCCGCGCAACACTACGTCGTTGCGCTGGCCAAACGAACGCAGGAATTCCTCGTAAGTGATCGAGCGGCCCTCCGCAGCAAGGGTCGCCTGCCAGGCCAGCCAGTGGTGCTCGGCCGAGTCCAGCAGCGTACCGTCCATGTCCCAGAGGGCAGCGCCAACCGGTTGCGTCATTTCATCACCACGAAAAGCGAATTTGACCACGGATGAACACTGATAGAACACCGATGGACACAGCTGAGCCCAACACGGATGCAGCCAGATGCGCCCCGACGGCACCGGTGACCAACTGCCTCCGACACTTGACCAAATCGGCGACTTGGCAAGATGCCGAGGCGCTGCTCAAAGCACCATTCGCTTCACGCCCAGCCTTGCCGTACCGAAGTTGAGAATCAGACCGACGTGTAGGCCAGTTGCCCTGAGGTAGTTGAGCAGCTGTGCCTGGTGCGCCTCGTCAATGGCCTTGGCAGTCTTTAGCTCAACGATTACCAGACCGTTCACGAGAATGTCAGGGGCGTATTCTCCTACGACGACTCCATCGTACAACACCTTGAGTGGCTTCTGCTGCTCGACCTCCATGCCGGCTTTCCTGAGTTCCAGGGCCAGGGCGTTTTCGTAGACTCGCTCCAAAAAGCCAGTCCCCAGGGCATTGCTCACGCGGTAGCCGCATCCGATGACTGTCTCGGTGATCTTATCTGTGTTCATCGGTGACCATCGGTGACTATCTGTGGCTAATAAGCACCGAACTCGCGCACGGCCTCGTACATCGCCAGGATGTTCTCGACCGGGATGCCAGCCTGGACGTTGTGCACCGTGTTGAACACGAACCCACCGCCCTGCCCAAACACGCTGATCCGCTCCTTCACCTCGGCGCGGACTTCCTCCGCTGTGCCGAAGGGCAGCGTGCGCTGCGTGTCAACCCCGCCACCCCAGAAGACGATCCGATCGCCAAAGTCGCGCTTCAGCTCCCGCGGGTCCATGTCCGCCGCCGAACACTGCACGGGGTTCTCAATCTCGAAGCCCGCCTCGATGAACTCAGGCAGCAGCGCCCGCACCGACCCGCAGGAATGGATGAAGCTCTTCCAGGTGGTATGGGTGTGGACCCAGTCGTTCACCGCCTTGTGGAATGGCTTGAACAGGTCGCGGTAGGCGCGCGGCGAAATGAAAGGCCCGTTCTGGGCGCCGAAATCGGTGCCGCTGATGAAGGCCACATCCACCTGGTTGCCCACCACCTCGTAGATCTTCTCCAGGTTGGCAAGCGCGATCTCGCACTGGCGCTCGAACACCTTGTAGATGAAGTCGCGACGGCTGACCGTACTGACATACCATTCCTCGACATCGCGGATACCTTTCGGATGCTTGAGCCAGGGCGCCGGTACGAGAGCGATATCCCCAAAACTCGTGCCGCCGAAGCTGGCCAGGATCGCTTTGTCCGTCTGCTTCGCCCAGTAGTCCACCTGGCGACGGAAATGCTCCAATTCCTCGGGCTTGACGGGGCCGAACTCCTCCAGGTTGTCCTCGACGCTGAGTTTGCTCTCTTCGATGGGCTCCTGTCGCATGATGGCATCGAAGTAGAAGCCACCGGCCGGCATGCGAGCGCTGGGTGGCGCGCTCTTGTCCCCTTCCGGGTACATGAGTATGCTGCCATCCGGCTCTGGCTCGGTGTTGAAGGCCGCGGGCACCAGCACCGGCGTGCCGTCGGAGAGCGACCATTCCTTCCAGCCTTCGTTCTTGAAGCCAAAGAAGTTGTTGAGACCCCACACGCCGCCGACGTCCACACCCAGGGCGGCCATCAGGTCCGGCGCGATCTCGCCCAGCATCTGGTAAGGCTCGATCACCTTCACCGGTGTACCGGGCGGATCCAACTTGAGCGCCTGGCGCAACTTGTAGACGGAGGCGACGTGCATGCCCGTCGTCGCGCTCGCACCCAGATCGAGTGGCACCCGATCGCCCTGCTTATGCGCCAGGGCCAGACGCACGCGCTCTCTTGAGTTCATGGGACCTCCCCTGCAGCTTCGAAGCTGCTACCCCATATATAAGCTCAAGCGCCGTTTTCAGCCAGCGCCGCGCCGCCTCGAAGGCGCCACCCACAGAGTCTGCGGCTGCGAACCGCACTCGCCACTCTCTCTAGCCTGGATAGAGCACGGGGCCAAGGGGACCGGCACCTGTCGGCGTCGCTGACGCAGCCCCTACACTGCAGAAGCCGGAGTTTCCAGGACAGCTGCCACCGGGCATGGCTCCCGGCAGCATGCTATACTGGGCGCTGCCGACGCCACGCCCAGAGGTGAGACGAGAGCCGTGTCCACCAACCCCATCACGCCCTCAACAGGGCCGAGCTTGCAGTCGCTGGAAGGCACCGTCGAGCGCATCACCTACCAGAACGACGAGAACGGCTACACTGTCGCGCGCCTCATTCCCAAGGGCAAGAGCCATGAAGTGACTATCACCGGCAACCTCGCCGGAGTGCACGTGGGCGAATCAGTGCGGCTGCAGGGCTTCTGGACCAACCACCCCCAGTATGGCCGCCAGTTCGAAGTCCGCAGTTTCGTCCCTCTCCTGCCGGCCACCATTGAAGGGCTGCGCAAGTACCTGGGCAGCGGCCTGATCAGGGGCGTCGGCCCGGTGACGGCCAGCCGCATCGTGGACAGGTTCGGCAGCGAAACCCTGGACGTTATCGAGGTGCGGCCGGAGCGCCTGCGTGAGGTGGACGGTATCGCCGAGAAGCGTGCCAGCTACATCGTGCAGGCCTGGGAGGAGCACAAGCAGATCAAGGAAATTATGATCTTCCTCCAGTCCTACGGGGTGAGCGCCGGCCTGGCGGTGAAGATCTTCAAGCAATACGGGGACGCATCCCTCGAGGTCGTGCGCAGCGACCCTTACCGCCTGGCGAAGGACGTGTATGGCATCGGCTTCAAGACGGCCGACAAGATCGCGCGGCAACTCGGCCTGCCGGAGGACGCGCCCAGCCGTCTGCAGGCCGGCCTGCTTTACGCGCTCTCAGCGCTCAGCGACGACGGCCACTGTTTCGCCCGCCGCGAGCAACTGGCGGAACAGGCGTCCGAGTTGCTCGGCCTGCCGCCCGAGGCCTGCCTGGGGCAGTTGGAGCAGCTTCTCGCTCAGCGCGCCCTCATCCAGGAAGAGGATGCCATCTACCTGCCGCCCTTCTATCACGCCGAGGTCGGCGTCGCGAATCGCCTCCACCGGCTGATGCAGGCGCCAGTAGATCGCCTCGCCTGCTTTGCCGGCACTGATTGGGACAAGGCCTTCGCCTGGCTGGACGCGCGGACAAGCCTGCGCCTCACAGAGCGGCAAATGGCGGCTATCCGGATGGCCCTTTGCGAAAGGGTGAGCATCGTCACAGGCGGGCCGGGCACGGGCAAGAGCACGATCACGTCCAGCCTCATCCGCCTGCTGCGGGCCAAGGGCTGCAGTGTGCTCCTCGCTGCCCCCACCGGGCGCGCCGCCAAGCGCCTGGCTGAGGCTACCGGGTTCGAAGCCAGGACCATCCACCGCCTACTCGAGTACAAGCCCACGGCTGGCAGCACCTTCCTCCACAACAGTGACAACCCCCTGGACGCTGACCTCGTGATTGTGGACGAGGTCTCCATGGTGGACCTGCTGCTGATGAACCACCTGCTCAGTGCCATCGCCCCGGGCAGCCACCTGCTCCTGATCGGGGATTCGGACCAGCTCCCCTCCGTCGGCCCCGGGAACGTCCTGCACGACCTGATCGCGAGCGGCGCCATCCCGGTCACCCGCCTCGACACGATCTTCCGCCAGGCCGAGGACAGCTTCATCGTCGTGAACGCCCACCGCATCAACCAGGGCGAGATGCCTCTGCTGCCCCGCAACTCGCGCGACTTCTTCCTCTTCGCCGAGTCGGATGCCCAAAGAGCGGCCGACTGGGTGGTGGAACTGGTGGCGCGGCGTATCCCGGCCAAGTTCGGCCTGGACCCGCTGGAGGACATTCAGGTACTCTCACCCATGCACCGTGGCGCCGTCGGCGTGTCCGAGTTGAACGAGCGCCTGCAGGCCGTCCTGAACCCGCCCTCGCCAAGAAAGGCTGAGCGGCAGCATGGCCAGCGCCTTTTCCGCCAGGGCGACCGCGTCATGCAGCTGCGCAACGATTACGAGCGCTCCGTCTTCAATGGTGACCTGGGGCAGGTGCGGGGCATTGACGCCGAGAACCAGTTGCTCACGGTATCCTTCGATGGCCGGCCGGTGCAGTACGAATTCAGCGAACTGGACGAACTGGCGCATGCCTACGCCATCAGCATCCACAAATCCCAGGGCTCAGAGTTTCCCGCGGTGGTCATCCCACTGCTGACGCAGCACTACATGATGCTGCAGCGCAACCTGCTCTACACAGCGGTCACCCGCGCCAGGCGCCTCGTCGTCCTGGTCGGGAGCAAGAAGGCCATCGCTATTGCCGTGCGCAACAACCGCATCAACGAGCGCAACACCCGCCTGGCGTTGCGGCTGAGCGCGCAGGCCTCCGCCTGATGATAGCGCCCGCCCTGCCTGCACCAAGGCCCGACGAGGGCGCCGCGGCCAATGCCGGGAACAGGAAGCCGCTTCCTTGACAGAGGGCGACCTGGAAGGCTATACCGCAGTTACAGCGGATACTAGCAAGGAGGCTGGCGATGGCCAATGCCAGAGTACTGGTCGTTGATGACGACCCCGACTTCGTGGAGATAACCCGTACTATCCTGCGGGCGCACGGCTTCGACGTCGCGAGCGCCAGCAGCGGCAAGCAGGCGCTTGCCGAGATGCGCCAGCATAAGCCGGACGCCGTGATATTGGACGTCATGATGAACGGCGCCACCGATGGCTACGACGTGGGCCGCATGATGCGTGAGGATGAGAGCCTGCGAGATATACCCGTGCTCATGGTCACTTCGATCCTGGACAGCCCACGCGCCGGAGACTTCCCCACGGATGAGGCCCTGCCTGCGGATGAGTTCCTCACCAAGCCCGTGAGCCCGCAGCAGCTCGTGGAACGCGTGCGGGCGGCGATCAAGGGGTAAGAGGTGAGCCAGGGCGTGGAAGCTCGAGCGGAGGGGGCGCGCATCTGCATCGGCGGCATCATGCAGTGGCGCGACCTGGTGCGCCTCGGCGTCATGAACATTCCCGACAAGCCCGGCATTGCCGCCGACATCTTCACTGCCCTGGGCCAGCGCTGCATCAACGTGCTGCTCATCGTCCAATCTTCGGACCTGCAGCAACAGACCCATATCGTCTTCTGCATCCAGGCCCGCGACCTGGATGCGGCCAGAGCCGTGCTCTGCGAACTGCAGCCTCGCCTGGAGGCCGAAGCCATTATTGAAGAGCCTGGCCTGGCGATCGTCTCCATCTACGGGCCGGACTTTCGGGAGCGCCCAGGCGTGGCGGGAGTGATGTTCGCCGCTCTCGCCGCCGCTGGCATCAACATCCTGGCCATCAGCACTTCGATCTCCACCTGCTCTTGCCTCATCCATCAGGAGAAGCTGCCATGTGCGGTTGCGGCGCTGCAATCCGCCTTCCGGCTGCCGGCTTAGCCAGCAGTGACCGGCCTGCCCCGTGGGCGTATGACTAGCGGTAAAGGGCCGGACGCTGCCATGCCTGACGCATTCAGCCCCGATGGCCAGCTGGCATTGCAGCGGGTGCGCTGGCTCATCCTTCTGCGCTGGACGGCTATTGGCCTGGTGTTGCTCGGCGTCCTCGTGGCGGATGTGCTCTTCCCGGGGATGCTGCCCACGGCCAGGCTGCTGGCCATCGTGGCCCTCCTGGCGGCATTCACCTTCGCCGTCATGCTGGTCACTCGCTACCGGGCCGAGCAGCCGTTCGGCCTGCAGCCTGTCTTTCCGTGGCTCGCCCCCCTCGATCGCCTCAGCCTGGATAGCCTGATCAAGGCCCAGATCGTCGTTGACCTCTTGGCCTACACGCTCCTGCTGCATTGGTCCGGCGGCGCGGAGAACCCTGCCGCCAGCTTCTACATCCTGCAGGTGATCATCGCTGGCGTCCTCCTCTCCGGACGTTGGGCCTTCGCCTGTGCTGGCGCCTCGTCTTTGCTCTACGGTCTGCTCATGTGGCTGGAGTACTCCGGCGTCCTGCCGCACGTGCACCTGGGCGGCCTCATGGACGCCACCCTTTTCCGCCGGCCGCTGGCTCTGCTTACGCTCTGGTCAACGCTCACCAGCGCTTTCTTCGTCGCCGCCTACATTGCCAGCAGCATCGTGGCCAGCTTGCGCCGGCATGAGCGCGAACTCTACCTGGCTAACCTGGCGAGCGAGCGCCGCTCCGAGGAACTGGCGGCTGCGAACGAGCGCCTCACCCAGCTGGAGAATGCCCGCGCTACCTTCCTGCGCAATGTCACGCACGAACTGCGTGCCCCTCTGGCGGCCATCCAGAGTTATCTGCGCCTGCTGCGCGAGGGTTACATCGAGCAGGAGCGGATCGGCGAGGTGGCCACACGCGCTGAGAAGCGGACCGCCGAGCTGCTGGCGCTCATCAGCGACTTGCTCGACCTGGCCCAGGTGGAGCGGGCCGAGTTGCGTGAAGGCCGCGAGACGCTGCGCCTTGAGGACACGCTGCGCGAGGCTGCTGACATGCTGCGGCCGAGCGCCGTCGAGAAGCGCATCGAGATGCAGCTTGACCTGGATCCCGATCTGCCTCTTGTGTACGCCAACCCCCGCCACCTGGCACTGCTCTGGACGAACTTGATCAGCAACGCCATCAAGTACACGCCGCCAGGCGGCAAGGTGACGGTACGAGCGCGCTGCGAGGGCCAGGCTGTCCTGGTGGACGTCAGCGACACCGGCATCGGCATCCCGCCCGAGGATCGCGACCGGGTCTTCACCGAGTTCTACCGCAGCGAGGCGGCGCGGCGCTTCGCCAGCCAGGGCACGGGCATAGGGCTATCCATCGTCCAGGGTGTGGTTCGCCTCTACGACGGCAGCATAGATTTCGAATCGGCGCCCGGACAGGGCACCACCTTCCATGTGCGCCTGCCCCTCACTTCCCTCGCCGCCAGTTGCCCGCTGCCAGGGGCTCGGCCGCGCCAGCCGGCCGGCGTGGCGCAGACGCTGGTGTGACCCGTCATCCGGCGGCCTGCCTCAGACCGGCGATAAACTCAGCTGCCGCGCCGACGGGGTCCTCCGCCCGGCCAACCCGATCCAGCAATGCTGACCCCACGACGGCTGCGTCCACCAGGCCGTGCAGAGCGGCCACGTGCTCCGGGCGCGAGATGCCGAAGCCGACCGCCAGCGGCAGCGGCTCGCTCAGTGCTGAGCGCACCCGCGCTACCAACTCCGGCACTTGCAGCGGTAGATCGCTGCGCGCGCCGGTGACGCCCAAACGGCTGGTGATATAGAGAAAGGCCGCGCCGCGAGCCGCCAGGGCGCGGATGCGTTCAGTGGCCGAAGTCGGCGCCACAAGAGGGACAATGCCCAGTCCATGCTCTCGGCAGGGAACGTCCAACTCCGGCGCCTCCTCCAGGGCCAGGTCGGGGACAATGAGACCGTCCACACCGGCGGCGCGGCTGTCGGCAGCGAAGCGGGCCGGGCCGTACTGCAAGATGGGATTGAAGTATCCCATGAACAGCAGCACCAGATCGGGGCGGCTCCCCTGAGTGGCCTGGCGCACCTGTGCCGCCATCTCCAGGCAGCCTGCCGTCGTGACACCGGCTTTCAGCGCCGCGGCACCCGCCGCCTGAATCGTGGGGCCGTCGGCCAGAGGGTCGCTGAAGGGAATGCCCAGTTCGATGGCGTCAGCGCCTGCCTCGGCCACTGCCCGGGCTAGCGCCGGGAAAGCAGCCGGCGAAGGGAAGCCGCTCATCAGGTAAGCGACGATCGCCAGGCGGCCCTCACCCCGGCAACGCCGGAACATGTTGCCAATGCGTTCACTGCCCATCGCCATCCCCCAGCAAGCGCACCACCGTGTCCAGGTCCTTGTCACCCCGCCCCGAGAGGTTCACGATCATACTCGCGCCCTTGTCCATCTGGGGCGCAAGGCGCAGAGCGGCCGCCACAGCGTGCGCCGATTCCAGCGCGGGAATGATTCCCTCCAGCCGTGTGAGCACCTGGAAAGCCTGCAGAGCTTCGCTGTCCGTCGCGTAGGTGTACTCGACGCGCCCGACCGCGCGCAGGTAGGCATGCTCCGGCCCGACTCCAGGGTAGTCCAGCCCGGCGGAGATGGAGTGCGTATCCAGTATCTGGCCGTCCTCATTCTGCAGGATGAAGGAGCGTGTGCCATGCAGCACGCCCTCACGGCCGAGCAAGGGGTCGGCGAAACGAGCGGCGTGGTGACCGCTGGCAATGCCCTCTCCCCCAGCCTCGACCCCGAGCATGCGCACCGCATCGTCCAGGAACGGGTGGAACAGGCCGATGGAGTTGGAGCCACCGCCGACGCAAGCGATGAGCAGATCCGGCAGGCGGCCGATCTGGGCCAGGGCCTGGTCTCTCGCCTCCCGCCCAATCACCGACTGGAACTCGCGCACGATCAGAGGATACGGGTGTGGCCCCAGGGCCGAGCCGAGCAGGTAGTGGCTGCCCTGGACGTTGGTCACCCAGTCCCGCAGGGCTTCGTTGATGGCCTCCTTGAGCGTGGCGCTGCCGATGGTCACCGGGCGCACCTCAGCGCCCAGCAAGCGCATGCGGCGGACGTTGGGCGCCTGACGAGCGATGTCGGTACTGCCCATGTAGACAGTGCACTCCATGCCAAGCAGGGCGGCCACCGTAGCCGTGGCCACGCCGTGCTGACCGGCGCCGGTCTCGGCGATGAGGCGACGCTTGCCCATGCGCTCGGCGAGCAGGGCCTGGCCGAGGGCATTGTTGATCTTGTGGGCACCTGTGTGCGCCAGATCCTCTCGCTTGAGGTAGATACGGGCGCCGCCCGCCTCCTCCGTCAGCCGCTGCGCCAGGTAGAGTGGCGTTGGCCGCCCGGCGTAGTCATGGTTGAGGCGGGCAAGGCGGGCGCGGAACGCTTCATCGCCGGCCGCCTCGCGGAAGGCACACTCCAATTCCTGCAGGGCCGGCACAAGTGCCTCCGGCACATAGGCGCCGCCGTAGCGGCCGAAGCGGCCGCGCGCGTCGGGCAGGCAGGCGGTTCTCGCCTCTGTCGGGCTAATCATCGCTGACACTTCTCACCTCATTCACGAATGCTTGCATCAGGTCTCTATCCTTGTGGCCAGGGCTGCGCTCGATGCCGCTGGCCACGTCAACCGCGAAAGGCCGCACCCGCCGGATGGCCTCGGCTACATTGGCCGGCCGTAGCCCGCCGGCCAGGAAGAGGCGTACTGATTCTCCCAGGCTGGCGGACAGCCCGGCCGCCAGGTCCCAGTCGCAGGTGCGGCCGCTGCCTCCCAGGCGGGCCGGGTCGTAGGCGTCGAGAAGGTGCCCCCAGGCCGGGCTGCGGCTCAGATCGGGTGGTTCCTGCCCTGGCCGCAGGCGCCAGGCCAGCAGGCAAGGCCGGGCCAGGCCGGCGGCGAGTTCTGGGCCGCGCTCGTCGTGTATCTGCAGGTAGTCGAGAGCGCAGGCGGCGGCCACCGCGTCGCTGCCGCCGATGCTCTCGCCGGCGAAGACGCCGACCAGCTTGGGCGGTGCCAGGCCCAGCCGAATCGCCTCGTCCCGAGCGGCATCGCTCAGGCGGCGTGCCTGGTCCAGGCCAAGCCGGCGGGGGCTAGCGGCGACGAAATTGAGGCCCAGGTACTCCACGCCGAGCCGCACCGCCAGGCGCAGGTCCTCCTCCCGCGTGAAGCCGCAGAACTTGATCGCCGTCATGAAGCGACTCCGGCCAACTCGCGTACTTTGGCGGCAGGGTCGGCGCTGCCCAGGATGGCACTGCCCACGAGAACGGCGCTGGCCCCAACCTCGGCCAGGCGCCGGACGTCGGCGTAGCCGCTGATGCCGCTCTCGCTCACTACGGTGGCATAGGCGGCGGCGAGCGGCGCCAAATCCAGGCTTGTCCTCAGGTCGGTGTGGAAGCTATGCAGGTCGCGGTTGTTTATGCCGATGAGGCGCGGCCCCAGGGGCAGGACGCGCTCGAGTTCTTCGCGCGAGTGCACCTCAACCAGGGCGGCCAGGCCGAAGGAGCGGGCAAGCGCGAGCAGGTCGCGCAACTCGCCGTCCTCGAGGCAGGCGGCGATGAGCAGGATCGCATCCGCTCCGGCGAGCACTGCCTGGTATATCTGGTATGGGCCGAGGACGAAATCCTTCATCAACAAAGGCAGTTCCTTGCCGTCACTGAGGGCGGCGCGGGCGCAGGCCAGGTCCTCCAGGCTGCCACCGAAGTAGTCCGGCTCGGTGAGAACGGAGACAGCTGCAGCGCCGTTGCCGGCATACATGCGGCTGATCTCGGCCACGTCCAGGTTGGGAGCGACGTCCCCTCGAGAGGGCGAGCGGCGTTTCACCTCCGCGATCAGGCGCAGCGGTGCCTGGCCGCCAGCCGCCGGGCGCATGGCGGCGGCGAAGTCCAGCGGCCCGCGCTCAGACATCTCGGCCAGGCGTCGCAGGTCCCCTTCCGGCTGCTGCCGCATCTGCTCAGCCAGCCGGCGCCGCCTCTGGCTCACGATCCGATCCAGCTCGGTGGTCACGCCGCCTCCTCCGCCAGTCGCTGGCTGAGCTGCACCAGGCCTTGCAGGGCGTGCTGGGCGGCGCCGCTATCCAGGCTGGCCGCGGCCAGGGCCAGCCCGTCGCTGATGCTTGAGGCAGCGCCGGCAATGTAAAGGGCGGCGGCGGCATTGAGGAGGACGACATCGCGCCTGGGGCCGGCCTCGCCGGCGAGGACGGCGAGCGCCAGTTGAGCGTTGGCAGCAGGGTCGGCGCCAGCCAACTGCTCTCGGCTGGCACGAGGGAGGCCGAGCCGGGCCGGGTCGAGCTCGTAGGTGTGGATCGTCCCGTCGCTCAACTCGGTGACACGGTTGGGGCCGGTGGTGGAGAGTTCGTCCAACCCACCATGTCCGTGGAACACGAGGGCGCGGCGTGTGCCCAGACCGGAAAGCACGAGGGCGATCGGCTCTGTGAGAGCGGGGTCAAAGACGCCCATCGCCTGGTAGGGCACGCGGGCCGGGTTGGTGAGTGGCCCGAGAAGATTGAACACCGTGCGCACCCCCAGTTCACGCCGGACGGGCATTGCGTGGGCCATGGCCGGGTGCAGCCTGGGGGCGAACAGGAAGGCGATGCCCACCTCATCCAGGCAACGTCCCAACTGCTCCGGGGTCAGGGTCAGGTTGACGCCCAAAGCTTCGAGCAGGTCGGCGCTGCCACACTTGCTGGAGACGGAACGGTTGCCATGTTTGGCCACGGGCACGCCCGCCCCCGCAACCACGAAGGCGGCGATGGTGGAGATGTTGAACGTGCCGGCCATATCTCCGCCCGTACCGCAGGTGTCAACCAGATCGCGGCGCTGGCTGAGCACTGGCACGGCGCTCGCCCGCATGGCACGGGCGCAGCCCAGGATCTCGTCCGGCGTCTCGCGCTTCACGCGCAGTGCCGCCAGGAAGGCGCCGATCTGAGATGGGGTGGCCTGGCCGGCGAAAATGTCGCCCATGGCCAGTTCCGCTTCGCCGGCGCTGAGGTCTTGCCCCTGGATCACTCGCTTGATCGCCTCTTTGATCGCTTCCATTTCGCTACTCTCCCTCTCTTCGTTCTCTGCCCAGGGTTGAACTGGGCGGCCACGGCTCAGCTGATCTGCAGGAACCGGCTCAGGATGGCGTGGCCATGCTCGGTAAGGATGGATTCGGGGTGGAACTGCAGGCCGAAGCTGGGGTGCTGCCGGTGCTGCAAGGCCATCACCTCACCGTCATCCGCCCAGGCGACATCCTGTAGCTCGGCCGGGATCGGCGGCAGGACGGCAAGCGAGTGGTAGCGCGTGGCCTGGAAGGAACAGGGGACGCCCTCCAGCAGGCCGGCACCGGCATGCACGATGCGCGAAGTCTTGCCGTGCATCAGTTGCTTGGCCGGGCCCACCGTGCCCCCGAAGGCGGCTGCCAGGCACTGGTGCCCCAGGCAGATGCCCAGGATGGGCACTTGGCCACTCATCTGGCGAATGAGCGCCAGGCTCACGCCAGCATCGCTCGGCCCCTTGGGCCCGGGCGAGATGACGATGTGCGAGGGCCGCAGTTCGCGCGCTTCCTCGACGGTGATGGCGTCGTTGCGTCGGACCAGGACCTGAGCGCCAAGTTCGCCCAGGTACTGCACGAGGTTGTAAGTGAAGGAATCGTAGTTGTCTATCACCAGGACCATCTCAGCCTCCTCCAGCGATTGTCGGTCAGCCATTGCTGGCCATGAGCACATCGGCAGTCGGGGCGCCGGCACCACTTTCCGCCGCAATATCCAGGGCGCGTAAGGGGGCGAGCGCCTTGTTCAGCGTCTCCTGATACTCGCGAGCCGGGTCAGAATCGGCGACAATGCCGGCACCAGCCTGGACGTAGGCCACCCCGCGGTGGGCGACGATGGTGCGAATGGCGATGCACGTGTCCATGTTGCCGCGTATGTCCAGGTAACCAACGGCCCCGGCGTAGGGCCCGCGCCGTGTCGGTTCCAGTTCGTCAATGATCTCCATGGCGCGCACCTTGGGAGCGCCGCTCACCGTCCCCGCCGGCAAGCAGGCGGCCAGCAGGTCCACTGCGTCGGCATCAGGGCGCAGCAGGCCCTGCACGTGGGAGACGAGGTGCATGACGTGAGAGAAGCGTTCCGTTTCAAGTAAGGTGGGCACACTCACGCTGCCGTAGCGGCAAACGCGGCCCAAGTCGTTTCGCGCCAGGTCCACGAGCATGACGTGCTCCGCCCGCTCCTTCTCGTCCGCACACAGCTCCGCCGCCAGGGCCTGGTCCTCCTCGAAGCTGCGCCCGCGCGGCCTGGTCCCTGCCAACGGCCGTTGCTCTGCGAGGTTGCCCTGCAAGCGCACCAGCATCTCAGGCGATGAGCCGATGAGCACCAGGTCGGGCTCGAACTGGAGAAAGAACATGTAGGGCGAGGGGTTGAGCCGGCGCAGAGCGCGATAGGCCTGGAAGGGATCAACCGTAAGCGGGCGCTGCAGACGTTGGGAGAGCACCACCTGGAAAATGTCGCCCTGGCGGATGTAGTCCTTGGCGGAGAGGACCATCTGCCGGTAGCGCCCCTCGCTGAGGTTGGCGGCATGGCTGCTGGCGGGCGCCGGGGCGGCCGGCGAACCGGGAGCCTGCGGCTGCGAATGTAGCAGATCGAGAGCCTGCTCCAGCCTCCGCGCAGCGCTCGCTGTGGCATCACCACGGACGATGACGTGCAGGGTGTTGCTGGCGTGGTCGAGAGCGAAGAGGATGCCCGGGTAGGTCAACTGGGCAACGGGCAGGCCGCGATCATCAGGCGGCGGCTTAGGCAGGCGCTCTTGCCAGCGGACAGCGTCATAACCGATGTAGCCGATCAGGCCGCCAGCGAACGGGGGCAAACCGGCCGGCAGGTCCAGCGAGCAGGCACGCAGGACACGCCGCAGGACCGGCAGGCCGCCCTGGCCCAAGCGCAGCCGGCCGCCCGGTCCCTGGAGCGTCCAGCCGTCTGCCGCCGCACTCACCGTGAACAGGGGGTCGCAGCCGGCAAAGGAATAGCGGCCGACGGCCTGGCCGCGCTCCACGCTCTCCAGAAGAAAGGCGCCCGCAAGGCCCCGAATGCGCAGGAAAAGCGACGCCGGCGTCTCCAGGTCCAGCGCGATCTCTTTGTGCAGCAGCCCGCCCAGGCTCAACTGCCCTGCCTCTATCTCGTGCTCATCCATGCTTCAACCTCCTAAGGTCGTCCTCGCCACCCACAGGCCCATGGCCGCCGGGCAAATGCGCCCGTCAGCCAGCGGCTTAAAGCAAATCGCCCCCGTCCCTATCGAGGGGACGAGGGCGATCAGGCTCCCGTGGTGCCACCCCAGTTAGGCCAGCCCCGCAAACACAAAACCCCATGGTGAGAAGCCACCATGGGGTGTAATGCCAGCCTCACTCTGCGGATACAGGGTCCGTGTCGGCTATGCCGATGGGGCCCGATATCCCGCTCCCAGATAACGGTGGAGTCTCCGTCTCCCCTACTAAGGCGACACTGGCGCGCCGCCGGTTGGGCTTGCGGCTCCCGGGACCATTTGACCTTGGCGCTGGCGCCGGGCTTGCACCTACCCCCGGCTCTCTGGGCCTCGCTTCAGGGCCTACTATTCCCGTTCGCAGCCTTTCGCTCTGTTCGATTGTGTCTGCAATTCTACATGCTCGCCGCCGCTTGTCAACTCCAGCGAAAGAACTATGAAACGCCCTCACAACCCTGTCAGCCATCCAGCCGCGATGCTATAATGGCAGGGTACATGCTTACCGCGGGTTCAGGAGTGGCTACATGGAAGACCAGACGTACATCCGCGACGCGGCGGACCACGTTGGCCAGGAAGTGACGATCAAGGGCTGGCTCTACGGCAAGGTGGACAAGGGCCGCCTGCAGTTCCTTCAGGTGCGCGATGGCAGCGGCCTCATCCAGGCGGTTGTCTTCCAGAAAAACGTCGCACCCGAGGCGTTTGAGGCGGCGCGCACGGTCACCCAGGAGTCGTCCCTGATCGTGCGCGGTACGGTGCGCCAGGATCAGCGCGCCCCCGGCGGCTTCGAACTGGACGCCACCGACCTGCAGGTCGTCCAACTGTCGCCCGAGTACCCCATCCAACCTAAAGAGCACGGAGTGGACTTCCTGATGGACTGGCGCCACCTCTGGATCCGCTCACCGCACCAGGCCGCCATCCTGCGTGTCCGCGCCCATGTCATCCGCGCCATCCGCGAATGGCTGGATGGTCACGGCTTCATCAACGCCGACACGCCTATCATCACTCCTTCCGCTTGCGAGGGCACGACAACCCTTTTCGCCCTGGACTACTTCGGCACGGCGGCCTACCTCACCCAGAGCGGGCAACTCTACAACGAGGCCACCGCCATGGCCCTGGGCAAAGTCTACGCTTTCGGCCCCACTTTCCGCGCCGAGAAAAGCAAGACCCGCCGGCATCTCACCGAGTTCTGGATGGTGGAGCCGGAGATGGCCTACGTGGACCTGGACGGCAACATGGAGGTGGCGGAGCAGTTCGTGTCGCATGTAGTGCAAAGCACCCTCGAGCACTGCCGGCCCGAGCTGAAGGAGTTGGAGCGGAATACGGTTGCGCTTGAGCGAGTCGTGCCGCCTTTCCCACGCCTGCAGTACGACGAGGCCGTGCGCCTGCTCAACGAGTGGGGCGTGCCCATCGAATGGGGCGAGGATTTCGGCGCCCCGCACGAGACGGCCATCGGCGAGCATTTCGACCGGCCGGTCTTCGTGCACCGCTACCCGGCTGCCTGCAAGGCCTTCTACATGCAGCCCGACCCGGAACGGCCCGAACTATCGCTCTCGGTGGACATGATCGGCCCCGAAGGCTACGGCGAGATCATCGGTGGCGGCCAGCGCATTCACGACCTGGGGCTGCTCGAGGCGCGGCTCGATGCTGCCGGCCTTCCCCGCGAGCCCTACGAGTGGTACCTCGACCTGCGCCGCTACGGCTCAGTGCCCCACTCCGGCTTCGGCATGGGGGTGGAACGCTGCGTCGCCTGGATCTGCGGCCTGCAGCACATCCGCGAGACCATCCCCTTCCCGCGCACTCTCGGCAGGGTGTGGCCGTGAGCAAGCACGGATGCACGGCGATCGGAACGGACGGCGCCAGCAGAGAGATGGGCGAGAGCGACACCGTCCTCGCTGAGGTGATGCGGCCGCTGCTTGAGGCCAGCCATCCTGAGAAAGTGGCACCCTTCGGTTCGCGCGCCAGGCGCGAAGCCAGGCCCGACGGCGACATAGACCTGCGGGTTATCAGGGGGCATAGAGGCACGGCGACTGAGGAACAGAGTCGCACCTATGCCGCGCTGGCGGGCATGGGCCTGGCTATGGCTGCGGTGGTGGTCCGACCCTCGTGCCTTCAGCGGCATGGTGGTCCGGTAGGCACGGCAATCCAGCCAGCGCGGCGCAAGGGCAGGACACTCCATGCCTGGTCGTGACCGCAGCTTAGCCATGGAGTTGGCACAGGAATGGATGGGCTGGGCACTTGCCGACCCGGCAATCTCTGAGATGGAAGGAGACGAGCAGTAGCCAGCCCGTGAGCGGGTTCGGTGCAACGGGTGCGGAGGAGCGAGAATGCCAGACCTCGTAGGCCAGACCCTGAAGGGACGTTATCACGTTCAGGCCCTGCTCGGCCACGGCGGCATGGCCGACGTCTACAAAGCCTGGGACTCATACCGCCAGTACCACGTCGCCATCAAAGTGATGCGCGAGGACCTGGCCGAAGATCCAGAGTTCGCCCGCCGCTTCCAGCGCGAGGCGGGCGCCCTGGCGCAACTGGCTCACGAGAATATCGTCCGCTTCTACTCCTTCGAGCAGGAAGACCTCACCGCCTTCATCGTCATGGACTATATCGAAGGCATCACCCTGCGCACCGAGATCGCCCGCGCTCGTGGCCCTCTTCCTCTGGCCCAGGCGCTGGCGGTCACCGGGCAGGTGTGCGCTGCCCTGCACTACGCTCACGCCATGGGAGTGCTGCATCGCGACATAAAGCCCGCCAACATCATGCTCCGCAGCGATGGCCGCGTTCTGCTTTCCGATTTCGGCATCGCCAAAGTGGCCGATGCCACCACAGCGACCTCGGTGATACCGGGCACGCCGGCTTACATGTCGCCCGAGCATTGCCTCAGCCAGCGCCTGGACGCCCGCGCCGACATCTACTCACTCGGCGTGGTCGTCTATGAGATGCTCACCGGCCGGCGCCCATTCTCCGGCGACAGCCCCGCCGCCGGCACCGGCAGCACTGCCGAGCGCATCCGCTGGGAACACCTCTATGCTCCCGTGCCACCACTGCGCCAGTTCAACCCCAGCCTGTCGCCTGAGCTCGAAGCCGCCGTCATGCGGGCCCTGGAAAAGGACAAGGAGCGGCGCTGGCCGTCCGTCCTCGCCTTCTGGCAGGCGCTATCGGCGGCGACTGCCACGGCGGACACGTTGCCGCTCGCCAAGCCAACACCGCCGCCTGCGTCAGCGGCGACGCGAACAGGCCAGCCCAGGCCGGCGGATCAGGCCGCCGTCATTGCCGCAGCGCCGGTTCCCGCCAGCGCCCCGGCACCTGCTACCCCGGTTGCTGCAGTGCAGCCGGCCTCGCGGCGAGGCCTGAACCCAGTAGTTCTCGCCGGTGTGCTGGCCGGTGTGCTTTTCGTTGCCCTTGCGATTGCCGCCCTGGTCCTGGTCCTCAACCGGCCTGGTCCTGCCACGCCGTCGGCTACCTCCCTGGCTTTGGCGACGATCGAGCCCGAGGCAACAGTGGCTACGGAGAGTGCTGGCACGACGCTCCCGGCCGCTACCGTGGCGCCACCGGCCGCCTCGACGCCGACGGGCGGCGCTGCAGAGGCGACGTTGGAGCCCTGGCCCGTGATCGTGCCCGATAACGCCGCCCGCCTGGCTCTGCGCCTCACCCGCCCGGTCCAGACCGAGGGCGCGATGCGGGCCGTGGCTGATCTGGCGCTCACGCGCGATGGCACGTTCGTAGCCACCGTCTCCGGCCAGCAGACCGTGCGCATCTGGCGCCTGGCAGACTGGCGGCTGATGACGACACTCGATGCCGGGGCGCGCAGTGTCAACGGTGCCATCGCCTTTTCCCCCGATGGCAGGCTGGTGGCCTCGCCGGGCGCTGACCACGCCTGCATCCTCTGGCGCCTCCCCGACGCGTCGCTGTTCCACCAGTTGCGTGGGCACACCGAGGATATCGCCAGCCTCACCTTCTCGCCAGACGGCAAGGTCCTGGTGACCACCGCCCTCGACAAATCAGTCCGGCTTTGGCGCACCGACGACGGCTCGCTGCTGAACACTCTCCCTGGCTCCAACAAAAACACCTACCAGGCCGTTTTCTCGCCCGATGCCTCGCTGCTCGCCGTCGCCGCCTACGACCAGGTCCTGCTGTTCCAGTTCCCTGAGGGCAAGCCGCTGCCACCCCTGGAGGGCGGTTTCGCCGCCGCTTTCTCCCCCGATGGCCAACTCCTCGCCACCGGAAGCCAGGGCGGCGCCATCCGCCTTTGGCAGGTGGCCGATCGTTCTCTCCTGCGTGTGCTCGAGGGCCACAACAAGTCAATCTCGGAGTTGGCTTTCTCGCCCGATGGCGCTTTGCTGGCTTCCACCTCCTGGGATGCTACTCTGCGCCTGTGGCGAGTGGCCGATGGCCAACTGCTCACCACCGTCAAGGCGGGCGAAGCCGGACGCGTCCCTGGGTTGGCCTTCACGCCCGATGGACAGCGCCTGCTCACGGGCACGCTCACAGGCATGGTGAACTTCTGGGGCATTCCCGAAGGTGGCGCCGGACCGACACCGCTGCCACCCAAGCCAACCCCCGCTGGCGCGGGCGAGGGCGAGGGCGCCGGTGCCCAGCAGATCGCCTGGGCAGTCCAGGAGGGCGACAACTGGGACATCGTGGCCGCCAACCCCGATGGCAGTGGCCTGCACAAGCTCACCAACGGCCCCGAGCCCGACCGCGAGCCGGCCTGGTCGCCCGACTTCCGCCGTATCGCCTTCTTCTCGAACCGCGAGACAGGCACTGGCATCTACATCATGAATGCTGACGGCAGCGACCTCACCTTCCTCGTGAACGGGCGGCACCCCACCTGGTCGCCCGATGGCAGCCGCATCGCTTTCGATGCCAAGCGGGGCGACAACACCTACATCTACCTGATCAACGTTGATGGAACCGACGAGCGGTGGCTAACGGACGACCCGAATGTGGGCCAGCGTCCGTCATGGTCGCCCGACGGTAGCCGCATCGCTTTCGAGTCCAGGCGCGACGGCAATGCCGAGATCTATGTCATCAATGTTGATGGCACAGGCCTCACCAACCTGACCAACTTCCCCGGCGATGACACCAGCCCCTCCTGGTCACCCGATGGCAGTCTGATCGCCTTTGCCTCCAGCCGCACCCAGGGCTCCATGAGCGTCCAGATCCAGGTGATGCGGCCCGATGGCAGCGATGTCCACGGGGTCACCTCGCCGGAAAGCGGGCGCGACAACCGCAACCCTTCCTGGTCCCCGGATGGCAAGCGCATCGCCTTCGAGGGTTTGCGGGATGACACGAACTGGGATGTGTACGTGGTGAATGCCGATGGCAGTGGTTTGAGGCGGCTCACCGACAGCCCGAACTACCAGGGTGAGCCCTCCTGGGGCCCGAGGTAGAAGGGGAAAGAGGCCACAGAGGAACACCGATCAGATCAGGTAGCAACACTACTTGACCGATGCACTGCCGTGCCCTGAGAGGGACGAGAACGACCGCGTTCCGCCGCGGCCTCTCAGCGTCACTTGAGTTCTGACGCCAGGCGGGCGAGGCCGAGCAGGCACCAGAAGGAAGTGAAGGCCAGGCCGATGCCTGCCAGGAACAGGCCCACGAATGAGAGCAGGAACAGCGCCAGCTCCTTGAGCAAGGCCACAGGCAGGCCCCAGAGGTTGGCGCGCAACGCCCGCCACAGTTGCGCCGGCGAGGCGATGTCGCGCCAGGAATCGGCACCGGCACTCAGGCGTAGTTGCAGCGGCAGGAGCAGGAAAGCGAGCAGGGCCCAGGCCAGGCCAACCGGCTGCACCAGCCAGGCGATGTCCACCAGCGTCCCCGCCAGGCGCGAGCCTGCCAGCGGCCCCGGTGGCACCACGAGCATGCCGACCACCACGGTCGAGAAGAGCAGCAACGCCGGCCAGCCCCAAACCAACATGGCCAGCAGCAGCCGGCCCCCATCGCGCAAGCGCTGCCGCCAGGGACGCCAAGCCGGCAGCGGCGCCCCCTCGACTGCAGCCGAATGCGCTACCGCCGCCAGATAACCCAGTACCAGGATCAGCGGCAGTAGCAGCGGCCCGAGGAGCAGGAACAGCCCACCCAGCATCAGCTTGCCGGGCCAGCCAGGGTCGTCAAATGGGAATGCGAGAAGCGCGTCCATCAGGTCGCTGCCTCGCCGCTCGCCGCTCGAAGAGCCACCCGAGCAGCGGGCCACGCTTCGGCCCTGCCGGCCCCCACTAAAGGAGGAGTCCGCATCTCAGATGCGGACTCCTCGGGTCTGACAGTCATGAGCCTTATAGCGGCGCCGCAGGCGGGGCCGGCGGCATCGGCTGGTAACCGGCCGGCGGCATCAGTGGGCCGGCATGGGTGACGTAGTTGCGGTAGTACTGGCCGTACAGATGCGACTGCACCAGCATCGCCCAGAAATAGGTGAGGAAGACGCCGATAACACAGGCGATGGCACCGAACCCGGCGACAAGCTGGACGATGTAGACAAGGATGATGATCAGGATGTACTGGCCGAAATTGGCCTTCACGATCTGCCATAGCTCGCCGAACTTGAGCGTGTCCCCAATGCGCCGCGTGGTGGCGAAGCGCAGCAGCAGGGCGGGCATGAACACGGCCATCAGCAAGCCGTAGAGGAACTCGAGCAGGCTCATGAGCAAAGCGATCAGCCCGCCGAGGGTTATGAGGGCGTTCGAATTGGAGTTGGAGACGATGGCGCTGAACACACCCTGGATGCAGGCGAACAAGTAGATGGGGATGCCTACGATCAGCAACACGACCAGCATGAGCAGGCCCTGGACGAACTTATCGCCCAGGTTGTCCCAAGCGGGCAAGGGCTCGTCCTGGCCGGCGATTACGTTGCGCACCACCTCAAGCATGTAGCCGATGACGAACGGGATGCCCACCACAATGACGCTGAGCAGGGCGAATACGCCGCCGATGATGATCTTTACCAGCCAGTCCTTGTCCTTGAACATGTACTGGAACGATCTGCCGTAGTCCATCATGTACCTCCCGCTTCGCAGACTTGCCACTCGTGCATGCGCCCATTATAGGCACCCTGGCCGGCGCCATCAACCGGATCACCGGCCCTCGCAAAGCAGCCGCCCGGGCGAGCCCATGCCAGGCCCATCTTAGGTGATCGAGACGATCTTATCAACAGGCAGCCAACCATGTCCCTCTCGAGGCACGCCAAAACAGGGCAGGCCCCTGCGCTTGGCCAACCCCTGTGTGGGCGGCGCCATCTACGAGCAAAACGGCAGCCGGCCCTTTTCTCTCGCCTGAGCGCTCCACTGCCAGGCAATCGCTCTCCCGGCGATGGCGCCCTCCCCACGGTGCCACAAGGCAGCGGCGCCCCCAGCAAACAGAAGGGCAGGTACCTCTCGGTGCCCGCCCTTGATCCTCATGCTTGAACAGCGGTGCCTGGCTGTTGCTACGCCGTCTCCTCCAGCAGGTCCACTGGCCGCTCGGACTGCGTCAACAGCAGGGGCTGGCTGCCATTGAGCACCGTCTCTGCACCGACGATGCACTTGCGCACGTCCTTGCGCGAGGGGATCTCGTACATCACGTCCAGCAGGATCTCCTCGACGATTGTGCGCAGGCCGCGCGCGCCCGTCTTCCGCGCCAGCGCCTTGTCGGCGATGGCACTGAGCGCATCCTCAGTGAAGATGAGCTCCACATTGTCCATGCCGAAGAGGCGCTGGTACTGCTTCAGGACGGCATCCTTGGGCTCGGTCAGAATGCGGATCAGCGCCGCCTTGTCCAGCGGGTCCACGTTGACGACCACGGGAAGCCGACCCACGAACTCAGGAATCAACCCGAACTCGAGCAGATCGTCCGGCTGCACCTGGCGCAATAGCTCGCCCAGTTCCTCGTCGCGCGAGGTGCGTTCCTCTTCGCTGCGCGGGAAGCCCAAACGCCCCTTGGCGCCGACGCGCCTGGCCACGATGTCCTCCAGGTTGTCGAAAGCGCCGCCACAGATGAAGAGGATGTTGGCGGTGTTGATCTGGAGGAATTCCTGGTGCGGGTGCTTGCGCCCGCCTTGGGGCGGCACATTGGCTACAGTGCCCTCGATGATCTTGAGCAGCGCCTGCTGGACGCCCTCGCCGGAGACGTCCCGCGTGATCGAGGGGTTGTCGCCGCTCTTGCGGGCGATCTTGTCTATCTCGTCAATATAGATGATGCCCTTCTCGGCCCTGGGGATATCGAACTCGGCGACCTGGATCAGCCGCAACAGGATGTTCTCGACATCCTCGCCGACATAGCCGGCCTCCGTCAGCGAAGTGGCGTCGGCGATGCAGAACGGCACCTTCAGGATGCGGGCCAGCGTCTGCGCCAGCAGGGTCTTGCCGCAACCCGTCGGGCCGATGAGCAGAATGTTGCTCTTGCCTAGCTCCACGCCATCGGCAGCGGACGGCGAAACGATGCGCTTGTAGTGATTGTAGACGGCGACAGATAGCACCTTCTTGGCGCGGTCCTGGCCGACGACGTACTCGTTGATGCGCTGGTAAATCTCTTTGGGCGAGAGCAGTTGCAGCCCCTGGCCCTCGTTTTGCTTGGTCTCCCGCTCCTCCTGCAGTATCTCGCGGCAGAGTTCGACACACTCATCGCAGATGAAAACGTTGTCCGGCCCCGAGATGAGGCGGGCGACCTGGTCCTGCCGCCGGCCACAGAAGGAGCAAAACTGCATGTTCGAACCAGTGCTCTTGCTCATTCAGCCTTTTCCTCCATCGGCTTAGGAGGTATGTCGGCGAGAAGCTTCATCTTCTTGTCATTCATGGCCAGCACCTGGTCAATCAGGCCGTACTGCACGGCCTCATCAGCGCTCATGAAACGATCGCGCTGGAAGTCGCGCGCAATCTGCTCTTTGCTCTGGCCCGTGTGCCGCGCCAGGATCTCGTGCAGGCGGCTCTGCATCCGCAGCAACTCCTTGGCCGCGATCTCGACGTCGGGGGCGTAGCCCTGGGCGCCGCCGCCCGCCGGGTGCATGTGGATGGTGGCATTCGGCAGGGCATAACGCAAGCCCCTGGTGCCGGCCGCCAGCATCAACGTGCCCAGGCTGGCCGTCCAGCCGACAGCGATGGTGCTCACCGGAGCCTGGATGATCTGCATGGTGTCGTAGATGGCAAGGCCTGGATAGATCTCGCCACCAGGAGAGTTGATGTAAAGCGATATCTCGCGATCGTGGTCCTGCTGATCGAGGTAGAGCAGTTGGGCGACGATCAGGTTCGAGACCTGGTCATTGATGGGGGTGCCCAGGAAGATGATGCGTTCCCTCAAGAGCAGCGAGTAAATGTCGTAGGCGCGCTCGCCCCGCCCCGTGCTCTCGATGACCATCGGGATCAGGCTCTGCATGGCTAACTCTCCTCCTCGCCGCCAGGTTCGTCCTCGGCCTCGCTCGCCTCGACTACCTCGACGGGCGGGGCAGGCATCGCCTCCGGCGGAATCTCAGGTTCAGGCTCCTCCGGCTCGCCGGTGACGATGCTGATCAGGCGGCGCATCGCCCTGCTATACAGGAGATTGCTGGCTATGCTCAGCCGGAACTCGGGGCTGCGCACGTACGCCAGGGCGCGAGCATCGCCAGCCAGACGGCCAGCAGTCATGTCGGCGCGGGCACGCAATTCCTCGTCGCTAACCTCGATCCCTTCCGCCTTGACGAAGGCCCTCAGCGCCAGGCTCTCTCGCAGCCTGCGTTCCGCCAACGGCAGCTGCCGCTTCCGGAATTCCTCCTCGCTCACCCCTTCCGACTTGAGAAGGGCCTCCAGGCTGATGCGGCGCTCCTGTGCCTCACGTTTGAACTCTTCGACAAGACGTTCCGCCTCGCTCTCGATCACCGCCCTGGGAATCTTGATTGTGGCTGAGGCGACGAGCGCCTCGATAGCCTTACGCCGCAACTCGCTCAAGGCTCGATCTTTCGCTTCTTTCTCCAGGCGCTCGCGTGTCTCTGCCTTAAGCGCCTCGAGGTTGTCATAATCGCCGACGAGCACGGCAAACTCATCGTTCAGTTCGGGCAGAATCCCTTCCTCGACCTTGCGGATCTCTGCGCGCACGACCGCTCGCTTACCAGCCAGCTCTTCATCGGCAAAGTCGTCCGGCAGGGTCGTCTCGAACTCGACCGTGTCGCCCACCCGCTTGCCGATGAGGGCCTGGCGCATTCCAGGGAATAAGTCCCTGTCCTCCGCAAGCTCCACCTCGAAATCGTCGGCCGTGCGCTCTTCGCCGTCCACCGTGATCCGGAGGTAGCCCGTCACCAAATCGCCGAGCTCTGCCGGCCGCTCGACCGGTTCGCGCACCATGCGCCTACGGCGTAGCTGCTCGAGCGCCTTCGCCACATCCTCATCCGTGACCTCAACCGAAGGGGCCTCGATGTGGATCGCCTTGTAGTCGCCGAGCACCACCTCCGGCTCCAGCGGCACGGATACGACGAGGCGCATCGGCTTGATCTGCACGTCCACGAGTTCAGGCCGATCGCCCGGCTCCAGTTCCTGCTCTTTGATGGCCCGCTCGACAAGGTCAGGAGCCATCTGCTCAAGAGCCTCGCGCAGCAGGTACTCCTCGCCGACCATGCGCTGGACGACGGCGAAGGGGGCATGCCCCTTGCGAAAGCCAGGGATGGCGAAGCGGTTGGAGACTTGCCGGGCCGCCTTTTCCAGGGCTGGCCTGACTTCGTCATCCGTTACCTCGATGGTGAGGTTGGCAACACGATCCTCAGTAAGCTCGGTGGTGACCTTCAAGTGCGGTGACTCCTGTCGTGATTAGGGCAAGGCAGCCGGTTGCACAAACCAGCGGCGACTCCGCGCAGATCCTGGCGGACTCGTTTGGCATTATAGCATTGCTGACCAGCAGCCGCACAAGCAAGCCACTAGGCCTGCCTCCCGCAGTGCCCCTCGCCCCAAACTGAGGTGCCGAGAGCGTCGGTGGCCAGGTCCGGTAGGGACCCAATCGGCCACAATCGCCATCTTGACGCGACGCGCACCCAGTATTAGCTTGTGGATGGGCCGCCGCAACAGGCGCGG
>Ga0078972_1006361_pt1 | contig 28228 bp, 19 predicted proteins | sample YelNatPaOPGAMG01_FD_67568 | JGI IMG/M metagenome (GOLD analysis project Ga0078972, IMG submission 67568) | Hot spring thermophilic microbial communities from Obsidian Pool, Yellowstone National Park, USA - OP-RAMG-01 (SPADES assembly) (version 2) | ecosystem: Environmental > Aquatic > Thermal...
ATGTGGCGTTGACGGTGGAGTTGATCACGCCGATTGCGTTGGAGAAGGAGTTACGGTTTGCCATTCGTGAGGGTGGACGGACCGTGGGAGCTGGCGTCGTCAGCGACGTCATCGAATGAGAGAAGAGCCGCGTCATCCCCGATTGAGGAAAGAATCGGCTCCCACCACGACGGGGGCCTTACCGATGGAGTAGACCTATGCGAAACATCATCACCCTTGCCTGCGGAGACTGCAAGAGAAGAAACTATTCGACCACCAAGAACAAGCGGACAACACCCGATAAGATCGAGCTCAAGAAATACTGTCCTTTCTGCCGGAGGCATACCGTTCATAAGGAGACAAAATAGTTCTACCGGAAGATTGGGGTTTGAGGGTTTGATCGGGATTTCAGGTGAAGCGCTCGACCTCGCCGATTCAACCTCATTCGCTACGTGATTGACAGGCCAGTAGCTCTAACGGATAGAGCACCGGACTCCAAATCCGGGTGTTGGGGGTTCGAATCCCTCCTGGCCTGCCAGGTTCCATCCTTGCTTGACAGCCCTTTCCGATGGGACGTCCAAAAGAGGCAATTCATCACGGATGTTCAAAGGGGGAATGATGGCATTTTCCATTCGATCAAAGTTTGAGGGGGCGAAACAGTTTCTTCGGGAAGTGAGAACGGAACTCAAGAAGGTAACCTGGCCCTCCAGAAGGGATACCCTTGCGGGCACCGCTGTCGTCTTAGTCACCGTATTTGTGGTCGCTTTTTTCTTAGGGATTGCGGATTCCCTTCTTTCTTACATCATCAAGGTGTTCTTAAGGGGCGCGACCGGCTGAAAGAGAGGCGGTCCCACCTTTGACGAACGAGGCGAACGGTAGGGTGTTTATGGCACAGCAATGGTTCGTTGTCCATACCTATTCTGGGTTCGAGAATCGGGCGAAGCAGAACCTTGAGGAAAGGATCAAGAACCTCGGGAAAGGACATCTCTTTTCGGAAATCCTGGTGCCCACGGAAACGGTTGTGGAGCTTGTCAAGGGGAAGCGAAAAACGTCGCAGCGAAAGATCTTCCCTGGCTACATCCTGGTGAAGATGGAGCTGAACGAAGAAACCTGGCATATCGTGCGTGATACGCCGAAGATCACGGGCTTTGCGGGCGACGGAACAAAACCCATCCCCATCTCCGAGAAAGAGGTGGAGGAGATCATTTCCCAGATGAAGGAAGGCGGCGCCAAGGCGAAGCCCAAGGTTTCCTTTGAGGCAGGGGATAGCGTGCGAGTGATCGATGGCCCCTTCGCAAACTTCATCGGAACCATTGAAGAGGTCAAACCCGATAAGCGGAAGCTCAAGGTTCTGGTCTCCATCTTTGGAAGGGCAACGCCTGTGGAGCTCGATTTCATTCAGGTGGAGAAGAATTAACCCCAGGCTCGAATCAGCCTGAGAAACAGGGGGTCGATCCCGCGGCAGGAAGAGATCCGATAAAGGTTCTCTCTGCGAATGGCTTGATGCGTGGGCTCTTACTTCCTTCTTCGATGTGAGGATTAGACAATGGCAAAGAAAGTTACGGCAATGGTGAAGCTTCAGATCCCGGCGGGGCAGGCCAATCCTTCTCCTCCCGTTGGCCCGGCTCTGGGACAGCACGGGGTCAATATTATGGAGTTCTGCAAAGCCTTCAATGCTCGGACGCAAGGACAGGAGGGAATGATCATCCCGGTGGTGATCACGATCTTTTCAGATCGTTCCTTCACCTTTATCACCAAAACTCCTCCTGCTTCGGTTCTTCTTAAGAAGGCGGCAAAAATCGTGAAGGGCTCGGGTGAGCCCAATCGAAATAAGGTCGGTAAGGTGACAAAGGATCAGATTCGGGAAATCGCGCAGCTTAAACTCAAAGACCTCAATGCAGTCGATCTCGAGGGAGCGATTCGAACGATTGAGGGAACGGCGCGCAGCATGGGATTGGAGGTCGTTTAAGAGGAGCCATGGCAGAGAGAGGGAAGAAATATCTCGAAGTGAAGGAGAAGGTGGATCGGAACAAACGCTACGAACTTGAGGAGGGGGTCAAGCTCGTCACGGAGACGGCCCGAGCCAAGTTCGACGAAAGCGTCGACGTGGCGATTCGCCTTGGGGTGGACCCGAAGAAACCTGATCAGATGGTCCGCGGCACGGTCGTCCTTCCTCATGGAACGGGCAAACAGGTGAGGGTTCTCGTCTTTGCCAAAGGGCAGAAAGAAAAAGAAGCCCTCGACGCAGGGGCTGACTATGTGGGGGCTGAGGATCTCATTGAGAAAATCTCCCAAGGATGGCTCGAATTCGACAAGGCGATTGCCACGCCGGACATGATGGGCCAAGTGAGCAAGCTTGGAAAGATACTGGGTCCCCGGGGCCTCATGCCAAACCCCAAGGTGGGCACGGTGACCTTTGATCTCGAAAAGGCGATCCGGGAAATCAAGGCAGGCAAGGTCGAATTCAAGGTGGAGAAGGCCGGTATTGTCCATGTTCCTGTGGGAAAGGTTTCCTTCGGCTTTCAGCGGCTCCTTGATAACCTCAAGGCCCTCCTCGAGGTGATCCTCCGTGCGAAACCTCCCACGAGCAAGGGAATCTATATCCGGAGTATCACCCTTTCTACGACCATGGGGCCGGGTATCAAGATTGACCCCCTGAGTCTACGAAATATTGGCAAATAGCCCCTGGGGTGGCACTCCATAGACTCTGCGTAAGGATCATTCCCCGTAAGACCCGGGGGCGGAAACGATCGGTTTTCGGTTTTGAGCCCTTCCGAAGTATGAGTCAAAGAGGAGGGCGCGGGAAGCGAATCGAGGGGATGTCGGTGAGAAGAGCGGGCTTTCCAGAAGGCTCCGCCTGTTGTTGAGGGAACAGAGGAGGTAGAAGTCACTGTGAATCGGACAGAAAAAATGGATACGGTCGCAGAGCTTCAGAAGAAGCTGGCCGGAAGCAAGGCCATCATTTTGACGGACTTCCGGGGTCTCAAGGTGGAGCAGATGACAGCCCTTCGCCAAAGGCTGAGACAGGACAAGATCGCCTATCAAGTCGTTAAGAACACGCTCATGAAAAGGGCCATTGAAGGATCCCCCCTTGAAAAGCTGAAAGACTACTTTCAGGGGCCTACGGCTGTCGCCATCTCTTATGGCGAACCCATCGCTCTGGCCAAGGCGCTCACGGAATTTCAAAAGACCCTTCCAAACCTTGAGGTCAAGGTGGGTTTGATCGAGGGAAGCCTGACTTCTCCACCCGAGATCAAGAGCCTGGCTACCATGCCCCCCCGGGAGATCCTCTTGGCCCAACTTCTTGGCACCCTTCAGGCTCCGGCGAGGCGTATGGTGGGAGGGATCTTGGGAGCATTCCAACAATTTCTCTTCGTGCTCCAGGCGAGGATCGATCAAATGGCCGAAAAGGAGGCGCCCGAGCCTCCGCCCGAATCGTGAAAAGGGACCGGCCCCCTTGAAAAAAGTTGGAGGTTGAAGGCTGGAGGCTAAAGGAAAAAGGATGAACCCTTGGCGTTGCTGGCCCCCTACGAAAGGTCGAAAAGAATTCATTCCTGGACCAAGCCCTGATGGAGTCAGGGATTTTCGTGGTTCGAAGGTGCTGCCCGGGTATGAAACATGAATTGTGAAGCCTATGCTTCAGGAACGTAACATCCTTGTTCGATGAATGATCATCGGCAAGAACAACCCAAAGAGACAGGAGGAACTTTTCAATGGATGTTCAGGTGGAGAAAATTCTTGAGGAGATTGGCAATCTCACGTTACTCCAGCTTCGGGATCTCGTCACGGGTTTTGAGGAGAAATTTGGTGTCAAAGCCGTTGCCCCTGTGGCCGTGGGAGCTGTTCCGGTGGCTGGAGCCCCAGGTCCTGCCGAAGCCGCTCCTGCAGAGGAAAAAACGGAATTTGATGTGATCTTGACCGGTTTTGGCGACAAGAAGATCCAGGTGATCAAGGTGGTTCGCGAGCTGACGGGTCTCGGTCTGAAAGAGGCCAAAGATCTCGTCGAAGGGGTTCCCAAGCCGGTGAAAGAAGGCGTTTCGAAGGACGAAGCGGCCACCATGAAGAAAAAGCTCGAAGAGGCCGGGGGAACAGTCGAGATCAAGTAGGGTGTCCTTTCCCCTACCATGGCGTAGGGCTGTCCAAGAACCGCCTGTTGGGGGCGAGTCTTGAGCTTGTCCTTGCCTCTGTGCCTTGCTCCGTAAAAGGAGCACTGCTCCCAAGGGCAAGGATTTCGATCTGTCTAAACGTTCGAGGCGTTTTCGTAACATGGCAGTCTCTTCTCAGAAGGACAGAACGAGCGAAGGATGTTCGATGGTCCGAAAGGGAGGGGACTTTTTATTTGCGGGCCCCTTAAGCTGTCTCGGTTCGGATTGAACTCGAATCCGGCTTGGGCGGAGAGGGGGTTTCCTTTTTTTCGGGAGGATCTCAATGGCGAACATCGTACCGATTTATCGGAGATATCGAAAGAACTTCTCCAAAATCAAGGAAGTTCTCGAAATCTCAAATCTCATCGACATCCAGAAACGTTCCTACGAGCAGTTTTTGCAAGCCCATGTGGACCCGGAGAAACGGGAGCCCGTGGGGCTTCAGGGCGTTTTCAAAACCGTCTTCCCGATCAAGGACTTTTACGAAACGGCCTCTTTGGAATTCGTCAGCTACCGTCTGACCGAGCCGAAATACGACGTGGAGGAGTGTCTGACGAGGGGAATGACCTACGCTGCCCCCATCAAAGTCACGGTCCGATTGGTGGTCTGGGACGTGAACGAAGAAGCACGAACCCGAAACATCAAGGCGGTGAAGGAACAAGAGGTCTACTTCGGCGAAATCCCCCTCATGACCGAAAACGGAACCTTTATCATCAATGGTACAGAACGGGTGATCGTCAGTCAACTCCATCGCTCTCCGGGCGTCTTTTTCGACCAGGACCAGGTCAAACCTCACAGTGGGGGAAAGATCTTTTACTACTCGCGCATCATTCCGTATCGAGGCTCGTGGATCGACTTTGAATTCGATCAGAAGGATCTCCTTTATGTTCGAATCGACCGAAGGCGCAAGATCCCCGTGACGGTCCTTCTTCGAGCACTCAAGTACACGGGCGAGGAACTTCTCGACTTCTTCTACAACAAGGAGACGATTCTCAATCACAAGGGGAAATTCCTCAAGACCCTCTCCAAGGAGGTGATGGTCGGCCAAAAGGCGAGCGCCGACATCATCGACCCCGAGACGAACAAAGTCATCCTGAAGAAGCACAAGCGGATCACGGAGAGTGCCTTCAAGCGGCTCGAATTGGCCAAGATCAACACGATCGCTGTCGAGCCAGACGAGCTGATCGGGAAGTATCTCGCCCGAGAGATCGTCGATCCCGAAACAGGAGAGGTCTTGGCGGAGTGCAACGAGGAGGTGACCGACAAGCTTCTCGAACGGATTCGAGAACGAAAGATCGAATCCTTCCAGATCCTCTTCATCGACAACATCAATGTGAGCTCTTCGTTACGGGATACGCTCGTTTCCGACAAGATCGGATTGACCCGCGAGGAACGGGAGAAACTCTCCGTCCAGGAACCGGGAAAATCGATCCGAGAGAAGGAATGCGAACGGGCCCTCGTCGATATCTATAAACGTCTCCGGCCCGGCGATCCGCCCACGATTGAAACGGCGATGGGCCTTTTCTACAACCTCTTCTTCAACCCCGAACGTTATGACCTTTCGAAGGTGGGAAGGATGAAGCTCAACCACAAACTGGGCCTCAAAGGAAACCCTCCTAAGGTCCTTGTGTTTACGGAGAAGTGGAAGAAAGAGGCCCTGGCGGCCGGAGCCACCTATGCGGGAGGCAAAGAGCTGGTCGATCGGATTCTTGAAGGATGGCTCGATTTTGATGAGGCCGTTGCCAGTCCCGAGATGGCCGAAGAAATCGAACGGGTTTCGCGCATTCTCCACCCCATCGGATTGATGCCCTCCTTGAGAGAGGGGACGATCACGGATGATGTGGCGGGAGTGGTCCGTAAGATTCTGGAGGACGAGAAGACGACCCTCCGAAGGCGGGATATCCTCGAGGTCGTCAAGTACTTGATCCGACTTAAAGACGGTCAGGGCACGGTCGACGACATCGACCATCTTGGAAATCGGCGGGTTCGAACCGTGGGAGAGTTGCTCGAAAACCAGTACCATATCGGCCTGGTCCGTATCGAACGAGCCATCAAGGAACGAATGAGCCTTCAGGAAGTTGAAACGCTCATGCCCCACGATCTGATCAACTCCAAACCCCTTTCCGCGGTCATCAAGGAGTTCTTTGGATCGAGCCAGCTTTCTCAGTTTATGGATCAGACCAATCCCCTCTCCGAGATCACCCACAAACGGCGTCTCTCGGCCCTTGGACCAGGAGGTCTCACGAGGGAGAGAGCGGGTTTTGAAGTCCGAGACGTCCATCCGACCCACTACGGCCGCATCTGCCCTATCGAGACCCCGGAAGGACCCAACATCGGACTCATCACCTCTTTGAGCACCTACGCCCGCGTGAATCAGTACGGGTTCATCGAAACCCCTTATCGAGAGGTGATCAACGGAAAGGTCACGAACAACATCCGTTACCTCTTTGCCCTGGACGAAGAGGAAGAGATCGACGGGAAGAAACCCGCCATCGCTCAGGCCAATGCCCCCCTCGATCGGGAGGGAAGGTTTACGGCTCCTTTGATCTCCGCCCGCAGAGGGGGAGAGTTTGTGATGGTCAAGCCCGAAGAGATCCGTTACATGGACGTTTCGCCCAAGCAGCTCGTGAGCGTCGCCACCTCCCTCATCCCCTTCCTCGAAAATGACGATGCCAACCGGGCCCTCATGGGTTCGAACATGCAACGGCAGGCCGTTCCCTTACTTCGGACCGAGGCACCTTTGATCGGAACCGGAATGGAGGCCATCGTTGCCAAGGATTCCGGCGTGACGATCGTCGCTCGGCGAAGCGGTGTGGTGGAAGATGTGGATGCCTCGCGCATTGTCGTCCGGGCAGACGAAGACGGGCAGAACGAAACCGACCCGGGCGTCGACATCTACACCCTGATCAAGTACAAACGATCGAATCAAAATACCTGTATCAACCAGACCCCGATCGTTCGAGTGGGGGAGCGGGTGAGACAAGGCGAGGTGATTGCGGACGGCCCGGCGACTCATATGGGAGAGTTGGCTCTGGGAAGAAACGTCTTGGTCGCCTTCATGCCGTGGGGAGGGTGCAATTTTGAGGACTCCATCCTCATCAGCGAGAAACTCCTGAGGGAGGATACGTATACCTCCATCCACATCGAAGAGCTCGAATGTGTCGCACGGGATACCAAATTGGGTAAAGAAGAGATTACCCGCGACATTCCCAATGTGGGAGAGGAGGCCCTGAAAGACCTCGACGAGAGCGGTATTATCCGGATCGGGGCGGAGGTTCGGCCCGGTGATATCCTGGTCGGCAAGGTCACGCCCAAAGGCGAAACCCAGCTCTCGCCCGAGGAGAAGCTTCTGCGGGCGATCTTCGGAGAAAAGGCAGGGGATGTGCGGGACACTTCCCTTCGTGTCCCCCACGGAATCGAAGGGATCGTTATCGATGCCAAGGTTTTCTCACGAAAAGGGCAGGAGAAGGACGAGCGAACGAAAGCGATTGAGGAGCAGGAGCGAGCAAGGCTTCTCAAGAACCAGGCCGACGAGATCCGGATCATCCAGAATAGCGCCCGAAGAAAGATCGGAAAATACCTCATCGGCAAAAAGGCGGCTCAGCGTATCGCCGAGGAGAAGAAGAATCGGGTCTACTTGGAGGCCAAGGAAAAGATCAAGGAAGAGCATCTCTTCTCCATTCCCTTTGATCGTTTAAAGGAGATCAACGTCCTCGAAGGCAAAAAGATCCTTCCGGAGGTTCAACGAATCCTTTCCCAGGCGGAACTTCAGATCAATGTGGTGAAGGCCCTCTTCGAGGACAAGCTCGCCAAGCTGAAAAGGGGCGACGAGCTCGCGCCCGGTGTCATCAAGACGGTCAAGGTGTACATTGCGATGAAGCGAAAGCTTTCCGTAGGCGACAAGATGTCGGGCCGCCATGGAAACAAGGGGATCATTTCCCGGGTCCTTCCAGTCGAGGATATGCCTTATCTTGAAGACGGCACACCCATCGATGTGGTTCTGAACCCCCTTGGGGTCCCTTCTCGAATGAACGTAGGGCAGATTCTCGAAACCCATCTTGGATGGGCCGCCAGAGAGCTTGGAGCCCAGATCGCCCGATACATCGAAGAGCACTACAATCCCAGGGTTCTTCGAAGAAAGATCAAGGACCTCTACGCTTCCAAAGAGATGAACGAGTATCTCGAACAAGCGAGCGACGACGAGATCCTGGAGCTGGCCAGAAAATTAGGAGAAGGTCTTTTTGTCTCCGTGCCTGTTTTTGATGGAGCCTCGGAGGACGAGATCAAGGATCACCTGAAAAAGGCTGGGCTTCCTGTGAGCGGGCAGACCACTCTCTACGATGGACGAACGGGTGAGCTTTTCCGTCAAAAGGTGACGGTGGGCTACATGTACCTCCTCAAGCTCCACCACCTGGTGGACGACAAGATCCATGCCCGTTCCATCGGACCTTATTCTCTGGTCACGCAGCAGCCCCTTGGAGGGAAGGCTCAATTTGGAGGACAGCGCTTGGGCGAAATGGAGGTGTGGGCCCTTGAGGCCTATGGCGCAGCCCATTCCCTGCAAGAGTTTTTAACTGTGAAGTCGGACGATGTGGCCGGCCGCACACGGGTCTACGAGGCCATTGTCAAAGGAGAGCACACGTTCGAGCCCGGGCTTCCCGAATCCTTTAACGTTTTGGTCAAGGAGCTCCAGAGCCTCTGCCTCGACACAGAGCTGATCGAAGAAACCAGGGAAGAGGGTTGATCTTAGCCCCAGGGAGCTCTCAAACGGTGGGAACCTTCGATGGGCCAAGTGGACACCCCGATGAGCTTTAACCCTGCTCGTTGAGCCATCAAAAAGGAGGAAAACCGTGGAAGACTACTTGTCGTTCTACGAAAAAGGAAAGAGTCCCATCAGTTACAGCGCCATTCGAATCTCGATTGCCTCGCCCGAAAAGATCGAGTCGTGGTCTCACGGGGAAGTGAAAAAACCGGAGACGATCAATTATCGGACCTTCAAGCCGGAGAAGGACGGGCTTTTTTGCGCAAAGATTTTCGGTCCGACGAAGGACTACGAGTGCAATTGCGGGAAATACAAGCGGATGAAGCATCGTGGTATCGTCTGCGAGAAATGCGGGGTGGAGGTGATCCAGTCCAAGGTGAGGCGGGAACGGATGGGGCATATCCGCCTGGCCACCCCTGTCGCCCACATCTGGTTTCTGAAGAGCATCCCCAGCAAGATCGGCATCCTTCTCGACATGACCTTGCGGGAACTCGAAAGGATCCTCTATTTCGAGGCCTATGTGGTGATCGATGGCAAGGATACGCCCCTCAAAAGGGGAGAGATCCTCTCGGAAGATCGCTACCAGGAGGCCAAAACAAAATATGGTGACGGATTCGTCGTCTCCCAAGGTGCTGAAGCCGTCCGCGAGCTTCTGAAGAGCACAGATCTCCAGGAGCTTTCCCAGAGACTTCGAAACGAGATGAAGGAGACCTCTTCCGAGGCCAAGAAGCGACGTCTCGCCAAGCGGCTCAAGATCATCGATGCCTTCCTCGAATCAGGGAACAAACCGGAGTGGATGATCTTGGAGGTGATTCCCGTCATCCCGCCCGACTTGCGGCCCCTCGTTCCCCTCGATGGAGGCCGCTTTGCCACGTCCGATCTGAACGATCTCTATCGAAGGGTGATCAATCGAAACAACCGCCTGAAACGTCTTCTCGAACTCAACGCGCCCGAGATCATCATCCGAAACGAGAAACGAATGCTTCAAGAGGCTGTGGATGCCCTCTTCGATAACGGGAAGCGGGGCAGAACGATTGTGGGTGCGAGCAAGAAACCCCTCAAATCCTTGAGCGACATGCTCCGCGGCAAGCAGGGCCGTTTTCGTCAGAACCTCTTGGGGAAAAGGGTGGACTATTCCGGTCGCTCCGTAATCGTAGTGGGTCCCGAGCTCAAACTCCACCAGTGCGGCCTTCCCAAGAAGATGGCCCTGGAGCTTTTCAAGCCCTTTATCTATCACCGCTTGGAAGAGAAGGGGTTGGTCACCACGATCAAGAGCGCAAAAAAGATGTTGGAGAAGGAGCGTCCGGAGGTTTGGGATGTTCTGGATGAGGTGATCCGCGAACACCCCGTCCTGCTCAACCGCGCCCCGACCCTCCACCGTCTTGGCATGCAAGCCTTCGAACCGATCTTGGTAGAGGGCAAGGCCATTCAGCTCCATCCCCTTGTTTGCGCAGCCTTCAACGCCGACTTCGACGGTGACCAGATGGCTGTTCATATCCCCCTTTCCGTTGAATCGATGGCTGAGGCCCGGATCTTGATGATGTCAACGAACAACATCCTCTCCCCAGCCAACGGGAAACCGATCATTGTGCCCACTCAAGATATCGTTTTGGGCATTTATTATATGACAAAAGTCCGCCCCTTTGTGAAAGGGTCGGGAAAGGTCTTCGCCAGCCCCGAAGAGGTCCGCATTGCCTACGATGCCCGAGAGGTGGACCTCCATGCCCAGATCAAGGTCCGGATGGACGGGGAGCTTGTCGAAACCACTGTGGGCCGGATTCTCCTGCGGGAGATCCTTCCCGAGGAGATCCCGTTCCACCTGATCAATAGGGTGATGAAGAAAGGGGAACTGGCGAGCCTCATCGACTACTGCTATCGCGTGGGCGGAGACAAAAAGACCGTGCTCCTCTCGGATCGTTTGAAGGACATGGGGTATCGCTACGCAACGTTGGCCGGCATCTCGATCTGTATCGATGACATGTTGATCCCGCCCAACAAGGCTGCCCTGCTGAAAGAGGCTGAAGAGGAGATCGAGAAGGTTCAGGAGCAGTATACCGAAGGTTTGATCACAGACGGGGAGCGCTACAACAAAGTCATCGACATCTGGGCCCAGGTGACGGAAAATATCGCCAACGTCATGCTGCGACAGCTTGGTGAAGAGGAGGTCGTGGGGCCCGATGGTTCCACGGTCACCATCGAAAGCTTTAACCCCATTTACATGATGGCCAATTCAGGAGCCCGTGGAAGCGCCCAGCAGGTCCGCCAGCTCGCTGGCATGCGGGGTTTGATGGCCAAGCCTTCGGGCGAAATTATCGAAACGCCCATCACCGCCAACTTTCGTGAGGGCTTGACCGTCTTGCAGTACTTCATCTCGACGCACGGCGCTCGAAAGGGGTTGGCCGATACAGCTCTCAAGACGGCCAATTCGGGATATCTGACCCGAAGGCTCGTCGATGTGGCTCAAGATGTGGTCATTACGGAGCAGGACTGTGGAACCATGGACGGCATCGATGTCACCTCTCTTGTCGAGGGCGGAGAGATTATCGAGTCCATGAGAGAGAGGATCTTGGGCAGGGTGGCTCTCGAAGACATTCGCGATCCCGATAATGGAGAGGTGATCGTAAAAGGAAACCAGGAGATCGATGAAGCCCTGGCCGATAAGATCGACGATCTTGGCATCGAGAAGGTGAAGATCCGTTCGGTCCTCACCTGTAAATCGAAGCGAGGGGTCTGCGCCCTCTGTTACGGCCGAGACCTGGCCCGGGGGCGGCTGGTCAACGTGGGAGAAGCCATCGGGATCATTGCCGCCCAGTCCATTGGCGAACCGGGCACCCAGCTGACGATGAGAACGTTCCACATCGGCGGTACCGCCAGCCGTCGAGCGGAGCAAACCGCCCTCGAGAGCCGGATCGAAGGCAAGGTGAAGTTCATCAATCTGAAATCGGTTCGTAACCGCGAAGGCAACCTCGTCGTCATGAACCGCAATGGCGAGATCGCCATCCTGGACGAAACGGGGCGAGAGCGGCGACGTTACTCCGTCATCTATGGAGCCCGCCTGAGGGTCAAGGAAGGCCAGAAAGTCAAAGAAGGCGACATCCTCGCCGAATGGGACCCCTATTCCATTCCCGTGCTCACCGAGGTCTCAGGACGGGTCAAGTTCGGAGACATCATCGAGGGCGTAACGATGCAGGAGCAGGTCGACGAGTTCACGGGTCTTTCGCGAAAGGTGATCATCGAGTCCAAAGACCCCGACCTTCGTCCCCGCATCTCCATTAAGGACGAGAAGGGGAGAACGATGAACCTACCGGGTTCGAGCTCCCAGGCCCGTTACCTTCTCCCTGTGGGAGCGAACATTTTCGTCGCGGAAGGCGACATGGTGGAGGCCGGCGATATCATCGTCAAGATCCCGCGAGAAACGACGAAAACCAAAGACATCACAGGGGGCCTTCCCCGGGTAGCCGAGCTCTTCGAAGCCAGAAAACCGAAGGAGTTTGCCCTCATCAGCGACATCGACGGAGTCGTCGAATTCGGCAAGGACTTCAAGGGAAAACGAAAGGTCATCATTCGTCCCGAGGTGGGAGAGCCGAAGGAATACGTGATTCCACGAGGCAAGCATGTGAGCGTACACGAAGGGGACTTTGTGAAAGCGGGAGAGGCCCTCATGGATGGGCCTTCGAATCCCCATGATATTCTGAGGGTGCTGGGAGACAAGGCCCTGGCGCGATACCTCGTGGACGAGATCCAGGAGGTCTACAAACTTCAGGGCGTGAAGATCAACGATAAACACATCGAGGTCATCGTTCGACAGATGCTGAAACGGGTGAGGATCAAGGAGGTGGGCGATACCCACTTTCTCGTGGATGATCAGGTGGAGAAATATGTGTTCGAGGAAGAGAATGCAAGGGTTCTCAAGGAAGGCGGGAGACCTGCCGTCGCAGAACCGCTCTTCCTGGGCATTACAAAGGCCTCTCTGATCACCGATAGCTTCATCTCGGCTGCCTCGTTCCAGGAAACGACAAAGGTCTTGACTCAGGCCGCTGTTGCAGGAAAGATCGACTATCTGCGTGGACTGAAGGAAAACGTCATCATGGGGCGCCTCATCCCAGCAGGCACGGGGCTACCTCGATATCGGAAATTGGATGTATGGGTAGAAGGGTACTCGGACGAAGGGGGACCTGAGGCGAACCCTCAAGAAGCTGAAGGGCTTGCGGCCTCCGAAGCCCTTGCTTGAACCGAGATTTGCGTCGAAAGATCCGTTTGTCTATAAAGGGGCGATGGGACGTCAGAAGGCCCATCCCCCCTTCTTTTTTTCAATCGGGTTACCTCTCCGTTCCATAACGGAGCCCCGGAGAGGATGCCCTGGAGTCCTTGTTAAGGGGGTTTCGTTGACACGTGAGGGGTTATCGCAAACTCCACCAAGGATAAAGTCCAGCACTGGTAACGGAACTTGGTACGTAACCTCCTCAAGCTGCCGCTACAAACCCTTTCTGGCGCCCCCACCGTGGCCCTTGAGCAGAGGATTTATTGCCACATGAGGGTTTATTTAAGCGTTTTCAGTTTCTTCTTTGCTTCTTCGGCAAGTCTCGAATTGGGGAAACGCTCGATCAGGCGGTTGAACAGGGCGCGGGCGGCGCTCTTGTTCTTCAGCTCAAGGAAAGCCAGAGCCTGCTTGTAGAGGGCATCCGGAACCTTCTCGCCCTCGGGATACCGGGTCACCACGTTCTGGTATTCGATGACGGCCCTTTCATAGTTCTTCTGTCGATAGTAGGTTTCCCCGAGCCAGAACTGGGCGTTGTTTGATCGTTCGGCATTTGGGTATTGCTGGAGGAAGTGCTCAAATTTCTTTCTGGCTCCCTCGATGTCTCCCCTCTCGAAGGTATCCAGTGCATCTTTGTAAAGCTCGGCCGAGCTGACCGGAGGGGGGGAGGGTTTGACCTCCGGAGCTGGCGTCACGGGCTGCGGAGCTGCCGCCGCCTCCCTTTCCCTGGCCTCTCGAGCGGCCACCCTCTTTTCGAGATCTGTCTGCCTCGAGCCGAACTGAACGACTTTGTCGTCCACCCCTTTGAACCGTTCTTCCATAGTCCGAGAACGCTCCTCCAGAATGCGAGAACGCTCTTCAAAGGCCTTGAGGCGCTCTTCGAGCCACTTCGATCGATCCTCGGAGGCCTTAAGCCGTTCCTCCAAGGCCAGGTTTTTCTCCTCGAGAGCCCTTCCCCGATCGTCCAGTGCTTTCAGCCTGGTTTCGAGCCTTTCCCTCAGTCGCTCAAGCTCCCTCAGGTACTCCTGAGAAGGCTTCTTGATGAAATCCTTGTACTCTTCGACCCCTGTGGTCAGGTTCCGAAAATCGGATTGGAGGCCTTCAAAGCGGAGTGCAAAATCGGCCTGAACCTTCTTCATCTCAGCCGAAAGATCAGCCTGGACTTTTTTGATCTCCGCGGATAGATCAGCCCGCAGGAGAATGTCCTCTTTTTGGAGGGCGGTGATCTCTTTCGAAATCTCCTTACGGTAGCCCTCCATTCCCTTTTGAAGGGGCTCAATATCCTTAAGAAGGACGTTCATCTGGGATTGGAGTCGCCGATTCTCGCTGTCCAAGATGCGGACATCTTCTACCGTAGCACAACCCCAAAGGAGACATGCCAGCCCCAAGAGCATCCCCATTTTCATCCTACTCATCCCCCTCATCACTTCCCTCCAAACAGGTATGGCTTTTCGAAGACAACCGACTCTTTTCACCCTATCACTTCATGAGGATCGTAAAGTGGGCCCTTCGATTCTTGGCCCAGGCCTGTTCATTGTGGCCAGGATCAAGAGGCATTTCCTTACCGTAGCTGATCGTCGAAAGGCGCTCCGCCGGAACACCCAGGGAGATCAGATATTTCTTGACGCTGTTAGCCCTCCTCTCGCCCAGGGCCAGGTTGTATTCGGCCGTTCCGCGCTCGTCGCAATGACCCTCGATCTGAATCTTCACATCCGGATACTTAAGCAAGATAGCCGCGTTCTCCTTCAAGATCTGAGCATCCTGTTCCCGAATGTCATACCGATCGAAATCGAAGTGAACATCCTTGAGCAACCGGCTGTCGAGAACCTTCCCCTCGATACCCGGGAGCTCTTTCTTCGGTACGAGGCTTCTCTCAAATTCCCTCTTTTTTCTCTCGGCCTCTCTCGCAGCTTCCGCAGCCCTTCGCGCCTCCTCCTCCTTGATTCTCGCTGCTTCCCGAGCGGCCTCCTCGGCCTTCTCCCGTTCCTGCCGCGCGGCCTCCTCTCGGGCCCTCTCGAGGTCCTGTTGCTGTTGCCGAGTTTCTTGGCTCGACACCGCCCGATCGTCGACCCGCACCACTCTCTTCGGGCACCCGACCCCATAAAGACCCAGTAAGAACATAAGAATCACGATGCCCACTCGTCTTCCCATAGAATAGTCCTCCTCTGCTCTTGGGGTGATGACCGCGGCCTCCTCATGCGCCGTTTCTGCTCAACAAAGCCTCCCGAAGCGTCGATATTCAGCCTGATCTTGCAAGAACCTCTTCACGACGGGCCCCGCGGGGAAGGCGCCAAAGAGGCCTTGTCGCTGCACCTCAAGGAAGCGAAATACCCACTTGGCCGAACTCTCCGAAGCTTCACTCTTGGTGTGGTGAAGCCTAAGATAACCCTACAGATCTCAAAAACCCCCTTGAGAAAGCCTCCGGGGCGTCCTCTCGGGGGCAACTTGCAGGTTTATTTGACCCCTTCGAGGCGACGCTTGGCCATCTCGGCCTCTTCGGACTCTGGATATCGATCCATCACCCTTAACAACAAGCTTCTCGCGCTCTTCTTGTCCCCGAGCTCCAGGAAGCAGAGGGCCTGCTTGTAAAGAGCCGTGGCGTTCTTATCTCCTCCTCTTGGATCTTTGTCAATCGCCTTCTGGTATTCATCGATGGCCCTCTCAAAATCCTTTTCGAGGAAATATGTCTCGGCGATCCAGAAGTGGGCATTGTCCGAAAGCACCGTCTGAGGGTACTGTTTGAGGAAGGCTCGAAACTTCTTACGGGCCTCTTCGAAATCGCCCTTTTGAAAGGTTTGATAAGCGTCCTGATAAAGAACGGTGCCTTGGCCGCTCACGGGGCCCAAGGGTTCTAGGGGCTCCCGCGGGAATTCCTTGGCAGGTGTTCCCTTCGCCGCCTCCTCCAGTCTTGATCTCACCTCCAGGGCAAGACGATCTATTTTCCCTTCGAGGCTCTTTATCTTCTCCTCAAAGTCCTTGGACTGGGCTTCGCTCTTCCCACTTCTCGCCTCCACCCTCGCCTCCAGACCTCGTATCCACTCTCGAACCCCTTCCTCCAAAGCCTTCGTCTGAAGTTCGCTTCTCTCCCCTCTCGCTTCGAGCACTCTGAGCCTCTCTTCTAAGGCCCTTCCCTGCCCTTCCACCTTTTCCCCCCTTGCCTCCAGACCCTTCAGCCTCTCTTCAAGGAGCCTGAGCTGGGTTTCGCTCTTCTCTTCCAAGCTTTTCCTACGCTCTTCCAGGATACGGGCCCGGGAGGCGATCTCCTCCTTCAACCGATCGATCTCCTGGGAGGGCTTCTTGAGGAATTCCTTATACTCCTCGACCGCTTGGGAGAGGACCGTAATCCGATCCTCCAGAACCCTCCTTTGGGCAACGAGGTCGGCTCGAAGGTTTCTCAGCTCTGAGGAGAGGTCCCCCTTGAGAACCTCTGCCTCGTTCTTTCGGGCCGCCTCTTCGCCTCGCATCTCTTTCTCGAAACGTTCCAGATCGAGCTTCGTCGCCTCGGCCTGTTTCTGGAGACGCTCCGACCACGATCGAAGGGCTCCGATCTGTGTGGCAAGGTCATTTTTTAGGGCATCCTTTTCCTTCTTCAGGCCCGCCACCTCTTCGCGGCTTTCCTTCTCGAAGGCTGAAAAGGCCTTCTGAAGGGATTCCTGCTCCTTCTCCGCTTGGGTCATTCGCGATTGCAGGGCTTTCAGACTGGACGACATCTCGTTTCTCAAAAGGGTTTGGGTATCTTTCAGGCTGGAAAGCTCTGTTTGATTCTGTTTCCGAAGGGAACCGAGTTCCCTTGTGAGGGCATCCTCCTTTTCCTTGAGGGATGTTACACCGGTGGTCAGTTCGTTCCTCAAAACGGCTTGCTCATGCTTCACGATCGGGATGTCTCGTTTCACCTCTTCGCGAAGGGCGTCGACCTCGCGGCTCAGCGACTCGTTTTTCTGTTGCAAGGTCTCAACCTGCTTCTTCAGTTTTCGAATCTCGTCGAGAGTACTGAACTCCGTGACAAGCCGTTCTCCCTCCCCCGAATTCTGCCCTGTCCACACCGGCGAAGCGCAGCCCGAAAGAAGGAGCAGCAAAAGACACAATTTTAGAAAACCTTTCATCGAAGAAATCTCCTTTTGGAACAGGCCCTTCTCCCAACGAACTGCAGCCAGAGGACATTGGGAGCTGTCTCAGTCTCTCTCACTTCGGCAAAATGACGAAATGGCACCTTCGGTTTTTCGCCCACGCCTCCTCATTATGACCCGGATCGAGAGGCTTCTCCTCTCCATAGCTGATCGTTGTGATACGGTTGGGAGCGATCCCAAGACTGATCAAGAAATCCCTTGCGCTCTGGGCCCTCCGCTCCCCAAGGGCGAGGTTGTACTCGGCCGTACCTCTTTCATCGCAGTGACCTTCAATCTGAATCCTCTTGTCAGGATACTTGATGAGAAGGGCTGCGTTCTCCTTGAGGATCTCCGCATCCTCCGGCCGAATGTCATACCGATCGAAGTCGAAGTGAATGTCCTTGAGGAGTCTGCTCTCAAGGACCTCTCCTTCAATGCCAGGCTCTTTCTTGGCCTCAAGGGTCTTCTCGAACTCTTTCTCCTTTCCAGAAAGATCTCTTTTCGGCTCCTCCTTCTTCGCCTGAAGGGTCTGAAGCTCCTTTTCCTTCGCTTGACGCTCCGCTTCCAATCGGGCTGCCCTCTCCCGCTCGGCCTGAAGCTCCTTCTCCGCTAACGCCCTCCTTGCCTCTTCCTCCTTCGCCCGAAGCTCCCTCTCCCTCGCCTGCCGCTCCGCTTCCAATCGGGCCGCCCTCTCCCGCTCGGCCTGAAGCTCCTTCTCCGCCAACGCCCTCTTTGCGGCCTCCTCCTTCGCCCTTTGCTCCTTCTCCCGGAGTGCCTCTTCAGCCTTGAGCCGCGCAGCCCTCTCTCGCTCGGCTTGGAGTTCCTTCTCGGCAAGGGCCTTCTTCGCTGCCTCTTCTTTGGCCTTCAACTCCGCCTCAAGCTTCGCCACCTTATCGCTTTCGCCAACGGTTTCTTCCGTTTTCTTGGCAAAGGCCTCCTCTTTGACCGCCTTCTTGGGACATCCAAGCAAGAAAAGGCCCAAACTGACGATCACCACGAGAACAACCCATTTCTTTCCTTCCATACGAAACCTCCTCGATGTTTGTGTCGTTGAATGTAAATCTTCCCTGATCCTCCCACGAACGATGAAAATCCTTTGTTGTGTCAGAGCCTCGTGCAGGAATGAATTCTTCTTGGCCTTTCGCAGGTGGCCGGTAGCAGCAAGGAGTCGATCCTTTTTCTTTATCCTTGCGTCCTACGAAAAAGCACGAGCCTCTGCCAACATTGCCCAATCCTTAGCCCCGGCTTTTTAATCAATCGAACCGTTTGGACCAGGCCGGAGCCCACTCTCCGCCCCGGGAATTTTGGGTCAGTCGCCTTTGATTCGACCCGTTCCCGTTCATAATGTAAATTCGCGACCCCCCTGCCCGATTCGAACTGAAGGCGATGTAGCGGCCGTCGGGCGACCAGCACGGGCTCTCGTTATCCCCCGAGCCTGAGGTCAAAACCTGACGCTCCGATCCATCCGGTCTAATCGTCATGATCTGCAAACGGCCTCCCTCTCTTCCGCAGTAAGCAATTCGGTCCCCTTTAGGAGACCAGGAAGGATGGGTGTTGTAGCTCCCTTCATAGGTCAGACGTCGAACTTCCGATCCATCGCTTCGCATGATGTAAAGCTGAGGAGAGCCCGATCGGTCCGATACAAAAACGATCGACTTCCCGTCGGGAGACCATCTGGGGCTGGCTTCGTTCCCGTGCCCCTTGGTCAGCTTCCGGGGGTTTGTCCCATCGGCATTGAGAAGAAAGATCTCCGATTTGCCTTCCTTCCCCATCATCAGGGCAATCTGCTTTCCATCCGGCGACCAGGATGGCGAGGCGTTTACCCCCGGATAAAAGGAGAAGCGTTGAAGGCTCTGGGGGTTCCCATCCGGATGGATGAGATAGAGATCAGGATTGCGTTTCAGATAAGAAGTGAAGGCGATCCGGCCATCGGGGCTCCAGGCAGGCGCAATGTTGATCGATTGGTTCTGAGTGACCGCTCTGACATTCCCTCCGTCGAAATCCGCGACAAAGATCTCTTTGCCTCCGACCGCAGACTCGACCACAAAGGCAATCTTCGTCGTGTTGACCCCTCTCTCTCGGGTCAAGTCCTGGATGACGTCATCGGAGAGCCGATGAACGACCTCGCGGAGGTTCTTCGTCGTTCCCTCTCGTCGTCTTTCCGAAATGAATCGATTCTCAACGAGGTCGAAAAGGGCCACTTTCAGCCTCAAGCCCATCGTTTCGGGAACGAGTAAGGCCTCTCCCGCAACCAGATAGTCCGCTCCTGTCGCTTCCCAATCGGGAAGGGAGCGTGTTTCGGGAATCCCCTCCCTTCCCTGCAGGTCCGATCGAAGGGTCTGATAGTCAATCACTCTGAAAAAGCCTGAAAGAACGAGATCGTTGTACAGGGTCTTATAAACCTCTTTCATCACCTCCGAGGGTGTCCTGTCAAGGGCCTTCCACTTTGGAAGCACCAGGGGCACCTGGACAAAGGTGGGCTCGTTGATATCGAGAATCACCCTCCCTTCCACAGGAGGGACAAAAAAAACGGCAACAAGGGCCACGGTCAGCGCAACACAGGATTTGGTCATTTCTCCCACCTCATTAGTATTTGGCGTAGTCCCCGGAGGTGAACCGAAGACCCAAATCAATGCTCTCCGCACTCACTTCTCTGGGATCAGGGAGTGGCTCAGCCCTTCGGACCGCCCGCATCGCCAATTCATCATACTGAGGATGGCCCGATGGCTTTTCAATCCAGCATTCCTTGATCTTTCCTCCCCTTCCAATAACTACAATAATAACGGTCTCCAAGTCAACCATTTCCTTCTCCACATCCTTGGGGATCTTCCACTCGTCCTTGACCTTGGCCCAGACCATGCTGTAATACCTTTCCCTCAACGAGGCCAATCTCGCCGCAGAAGGGGGAGAAGGATTCGAGACGGTTGGAGGGGGTGTACTGGAGGGAGGCGCCGGAGGTCTGGCAGGTGGCAGGGGAGGCAAAGGTGGCAAAGGAGGTGGTAACGGTCGAACCACAGGAGGAGGCTCCTCCGGTTTTTTCGGCTCCTCTCGGCGGGCGAGTTTCATTTGAATCTTCTTGATCGCCTCGGTCGCCTCATCAGGCTCCAGAGGAAGATTTCTCAAAGAGGGCTTCTTCGGGAGAGGTTTCTCTTTAGGGGGCTTCGCTTTCTCCACAACCTCCTTTTGGGGCTCTCTCGTTTTCGGTGGCGGAGGAGGCGATTTCTTCTCGACGGGCTTAGCTTTTTCCACTCTCGGCTCGGCACGAAGGGGCGGTGCCGCAGGCTCGGGAGGCGGAAGGACGATGGAGGTAAGGGTTACCGTATAAATGGGGGGCTGAGCCTCAATGACCTTATCCCACGGGGTCAGGCTGAAAAGAGCGATCAGACTTCCATGGATAAGACAGGAAATCCCTCCCATCTTCCAAAGCTTCCCCTTTGGCGTCTTGAACCTGGAAAACCTCATCTATCTCCGGTCGCCCCTTTGCGTGCCAAGGAATCGAATGAAGTGTTGTCCCGTCGGTGAGAGCGTTCGCCCTTTGTGGTAAACCGTAAAAATAGGCCGAGGCATCACATCCAGCCCCGCCACATCGACGCGAAAAAGACGGCTCGATCTTACCTCCTCATCCACGACCTTCCTCGAGATAAAGGCCAATCCAAGATCGGCCTTGACGGCTTCCTTCACCGCCGAAGCACTTCCTAACCTCATGGCTACATTGAACTGTCTTAGGCTTCTTCCCTTCTTCCTAAGAGCCTTCTCAACAGCCATCTGTGTTCCCGACCCTTCCTCTCGAAGGATCCAGGGCTCCCTCATGATCTCGTCCAGGCTGATCTTCTTCGGCTTGTCAGGCCAGTGGCTTCGGGAGGCCACAATCACAATCTCATCCTCTGCGAAAAGCTCGTAGTGCAGCGACGGATGGGCTATCTTGCCTCCGGTCATAGCAAGCTCTACACGGCCTTCGAGCACGGAGCCCACGATCTCTTTCGTGTCGCCAATCGTGAGGGATATCGCCGTATCAGGATAATCCCTTTTGAAGTCACCCAATAACCTGGGCAGAATGTGCTCTCCAGGAAGGGTGCTTGCGCCAACTCGAAGCTCTCCCCGAATCCCGCTCGAGAACTCGCTCAGGGCATGAAGGGCTTCCCGCCTCCTTGTCAGGATATCGTTCGCATATTGATAGAAAATCTTCCCTGCTTTGGTCAAGCGTGCCTCCCTGGCCGTCCGATCGAAAAGGCGCAAGGAGAGCGATTTCTCAAGGGCGAGGATGTGGCCGCTGATCGTAGGCTGGGTCAATTGAAGAGCGTCGGCCGCCTTGGAAAAGCTCTTCAAATCCGCTACGCGGCAGAAGCTTTCGAGGTGACGAAAATCGATGGCTTCGAGCCTCATCTCCACAACGCTTCTAATATGAAACACTTTTCGCAAAATTACAAGGCCGAATCTCAGCTCCCTCAATAAAATCAAATGCTTAATCGCCCAGCAAGAGAACTCGATGGTCTTGGTCCCCCCTTCCCAGGGGAACAAAATACGTTCTCTCCTTTTTCCCGGGACCCCATTCCCTTTGAACCCTCTTTTTCGGATGCTGTTCGGGAAAGGTCTTTTCAATTCGTCTCAAAAATTATAAAATACCTTAACCGCCTGGCACCTATTTTTAGAGTGCCCTACGGAGGCATCGTTTCAAAATCGAACAGGACAGAGGGGGAATCAAACGATGACGAAAATGGATGAGCTTTGTATCAACACAATCAGAATGCTTTCGATCGATATGGTCCAGCAGGCCAACTCGGGCCATCCTGGAATGCCGATGGGAGCCGCTCCCATGGCCTACGTACTTTGGACGGAGTTCCTTAAACACTCTCCTCAGAATCCGGCCTGGCCTGACCGGGACCGCTTTGTCCTTTCCGCTGGCCACGGGTCGGCCCTTCTTTACTCCCTTCTCCATCTCACCGGCTATGCTCTTTCCCTCGAGGAGATCAAACGGTTCCGACAGTGGGAGAGCAAGACACCCGGCCACCCCGAACATGGCCTCACCCCGGGTGTGGAGTGTACAGCCGGCCCTTTAGGCCAGGGTTTTGCAACAAGCGTCGGCATGGCCATTGCCGAACGTTTCTTGGCTGCCCACTTCAACCGCGAAGGCTTTGACATCGTAAACCACTACACCTACGTGATCGCAGGGGACGGCGATTTGATGGAAGGGGTTGCTTCGGAGGCAGCATCTCTCGCCGGCCATTTGAAACTTGGCCGTCTCATCTGCCTTTACGACAGCAACCATATCACACTCGCGGGAGAGACCAAGCTCAACTTCACCGAGGACGTCTGCAAGCGTTTTGAGGCCTATGGCTGGCATATCCAATCGGTCGAAGATGGGAACGATGTGGACGCCATCTCGAAGGCGATCGCCGCGGCCCGGGAAGAAAAGTCTCGCCCCTCTTTAATCTCAATACGCACCCACATCGGCTATGGAAGCCCCAAGAAACAGGATACCTTCGGGGTTCACGGATCTCCTCTGGGACCCGAGGAGGTCCAGGCCACGAAGAAGAATCTCGGATGGCCCCTTGAACCTCCTTTTTACATTCCCCAAGAGGCCTTGGCCCTTTTCAGAAAAGCCGTGGAAAACGGGAAGGCTCTTGAAGAGGCCTGGAAGGCCAAGCTGGAGGCCTATGGCAAGAGTTATCCCGAGCTGCTCACCCAGTGGCGGGACTGGATGGCCGGGCGACTTCCGGATGGCTGGGATCAGGAGATCCCTTCTTTCCCCCCCGATCCGAAGGGAGTGGCCACGCGTACGGTAGGAGGACAAGTGATGAACGCCATCGCCTCGCGGGTTCCATTCCTGATGGGGGGGTCTGCAGACCTCGATCCTTCGACCAACACAGCCCTCAAAGGCCGGGGCAGCTTCCAGGCGCCGGATCGTAGAAGCGACGTGCCCATCCAGGGTGCCGTACCCGGGCCGTGGGGCTACGAGGGGGCGAATATCGCTTTTGGCGTCCGGGAACACGCCATGGGAAGTATTGTGAACGGGATCGCATTGCACGGGGGGCTCTTGCCCTATGGAAGCACCTTCTTGGTCTTTTCGGATTATATGAGGCCCGCGATCAGGCTTGCGGCCCTGATGAAGCTTCATCTCATCTATGTCTTTACTCACGACTCGATCGCCGTGGGAGAGGATGGCCCCACACACCAGCCTGTCGAACACCTCTCGAGCCTGAGGGCTATCCCGGGCCTGACCGTGATTCGGCCTGCCGATGCCAATGAAACCGCCGAGGCGTGGAAGGTGGCCATGACCCATCGGGAAGGCCCGGTCGCCTTGATCTTTACAAGGCAGGCCGTTGCAGTCCTGCCGAGGAATAAGTACGCCTCAGCCCAGTTGGTGAGACGAGGCGGCTATGTCCTTGCCGATTCCCCTTCTAAGAAGCCTGAGATCATCCTCATCGCAACGGGGTCCGAAGTTCATCCAACCCTGGATGCCTACGAAAAGTTGCTTGCGGAGGGAATTCAGGCAAGGGTGGTCACAATGCCGTCCTGGGAGCTTTTTGAAAGACAACCCGAAGATTATCGAAACGCGGTCCTTCCTCCTGATGTGAAAGCCCGAATTTCAATCGAGGCAGGGGTCACTCACGGCTGGCACAAATACGTGGGCCTTCATGGCGAGGTGATGGGGATCGACCGCTTTGGTGCCTCGGCTCCCGGAGAGGTTCTTCTTCGCAAGTTCGGTTTCACCTCCGAACACATCGTCGAAAGAGCAAAGGTTCTTCTCGGAAAGACGATTAAGCCCTCTTGAAGGAGGAGCCCCAAAATGAGCGATGTCCTTTCCCGATCACCGGATGACCAGCCTCCGACTCACTGCAAGGACGGAGCAGCACCATCCTTTGGCCTTATCGTTTTCGGAGCCTCGGGAGATCTAACCCAGAGAAGGCTGATCCCCGCCCTCTATCGGCTCTTTCGTGGGAATCTTTTACCTGAAAGGTTCTTCGTCCTTGGGGTGAGCCGAACCCAGATCACCACCGACCAATTCCGCGATCTCTTGGCAACGAGCATCAAATCGGCTACCCCAAAAGAGTATGATGAGGCCCTATGGAGGGCCTTTGCCACGAGAATTTCCTACGAGCCGATCGACTACGCTTTTCAAGAGAGCTATATCCGGTTGTTAGAAGTACTTCTCCCCGAGCTCCAACGAACACATGGGGGACGGGAGCGTTCGATTTTCTATCTGGCCATTCCCCCCACGCTTTACGAAGACGTCCTCCTCCATCTCGGTGCCTCGATGGGAAGCGAGAAAGAGGGAGACGCCCTGCGGATCGTCATCGAAAAACCCTTTGGGAGGGATCTTGATTCGTCTCGGAGGCTTAATCGGCTTCTTCACCGATTTTTTAAGGAAGATCGGATCTTTCGAATCGATCATTACCTGGGGTTAGAAACGGTTCAAAGCCTCTTGATGTTCCGGTTTGCCAACTCCATCTTCGAACCCTTGTGGAACCGAAGATATATCGACCACGTGCAGATCACGGTCTCGGAAAGCCGGGGGATTGAGCATCGAGCTGGATACTACGAACAGGCAGGTGTTATCCGGGATATGTTCCAAAACCATATCTTTCAGCTCTTGGCCCTGACTGCCATGGAGCCTCCGGTCGCCTTTGAGGCCGAAGCCGTCAGAAACGAAAGGGCAAAGGTCTTTGCTTCCATCAGGCCTTTTGCCCTGGAGCGTCTCGCGGAGCACGTGGCGATCGGTCAGTATGGGCCAGGAAGGCTTCAGGGGCTTTCCGTTCCCGGTTACCGCGAGGAGCCCGGGGTACGGCCCGGTTCCGTCACACCCACTTTCGCCGCCATGAAGATCCTGATCGATAACTGGCGCTGGAATGGGGTACCTTTCTATCTTCGCTCCGGCAAGCGGCTTATGACGCGTAAGACGGAGATTTCAATCCACTTTAGACCCGTCCCTCATCTCATGTTTGCAAAGGCCCTCGATCAGCCGATTGAACCCAACGTCCTTCTGCTGAGAATCCAACCCGACGAAGGCATCAGCCTCGCCTTCCAAACGAAGAAGCCTGAGTCGAAAATCTGTCTCCAAGAAGTCCGGATGGACTACACCTACGAAAGAGAGCTCCTCATGGACGCCTACGAATGGGTTCTCCTTGATTGCATCCATGGGGATCCTATGCTCTTTCTTAGCGAAGCCGAGGTGGAGCGATCTTGGGCGCTTCTCACCCCTGTGATCGAAAGACTTGAATCCACAATCCAGCCGGATCGGTTTCCCAATTATGCTGCAGGAACATCCGGGCCTGAGGAAGCCCGGGTTTTGATCGAAAAGGACGGACGCCGCTGGAGACCTCTATAAAAGGGAGGAGAACCGTTTGGGCCTGAGGAGCTGTCAAGAAGTCAACGAACAACCTGGCGCCGGAGGGATGGACGGTTTTGAGAACTGAGCCACAGGTCGAAACAAGGATCCTTCCCGACCTGGAAGCTCTCAGCCACGAAGGGGGGATTGTCTTTGCCCGAATCGCCCGAGAGGCCATCAGCGGCCGTGGGAGGTTTGCCGTAGCCCTCTCTGGTGGGGAGACCCCCCGGCGACTCTATGCCCTCCTTGGATCGCCCCTTTTCCAAGACGAGATCAACTGGAATGGGGCTCACTTTTTCTGGGCGGATGAACGCTGTGTGCCTCCGGAAAGGGAGGAGAGCAATTTTAAGTGGGCGTGGGATCTTTTCCTTTCGAAGACTCCGGTCCCGGCCTCGAATATCCACAGGATTCGCGGGGAAGAAGACCCTGAAAAGGAGGCAAAGCGCTACGAGACGGAGCTTCGACTTTTCTTCGGAAGCGAAGGGCCGCCCCGTTTCGATCTCGTTTTGCTCGGGGTGGGCGACGATGGCCATACCGCCTCTCTCTTCCCGGACTCTAACGCCGTTGAAGAACGAACGCGGCTTGTTCTTCCTGTCTTCTTGGAAGAGCCCAAAAAGAACAGAATCACCCTCACCTTGCCTGTCCTTAACCATGCATCGAAGATCCTCTTTCTCGTCTCGGGATCCTCAAAGGCCGAAGTGGTCAAGCGAATTCTTGCAAGGGAAAAATCGGCTGAAAAGCTTCCTGCTGCCCTTGTCAAGCCGGATCAAGGATCGGTCTTATGGCTGATCGACGAGGCCGCATCGACGAAGTGGCTTGAGACCGATGCTGGCCGTCTTTACACTTAGCCTCCTTTCGTGCTATAAGGATGGCGCAGCAACGGGAAAAAAGAAAAAACAACACCAAACGGAGGAAAAGATGGTCGCGAAGGAGATTCGATATGTTTCCGTGGTTGGACTGGGCTTGATGGGCACACCCATCGCCTCACTGCTGATGAAAGCCGGCTATCCGGTCAAGGGTTTTGACATCGTGAAGAAACAGGTTTCAAACCTCGTCCCTCTCGGGCTCACACCGGCCAAATCCGCCAAGGATGCGGCAAGGGGGGCCGATCTCGTCATCCTCTCGATGCCGAATTGGGACGCTCTTTTGCAGGCCGTGGAGGGAAAGAACGGTGTTCTGGAAGGAAGTCACAAAGGCCAGATCGTGATCGACACGAGCACGTCTCCTCCTTGGGAGAGTGTGGCCATGGCGAAAAAGCTTGCCTCAAAAGGGATCGAATGGATGGATGTGCCCATCTCGGGGTCTTCGGCACAGGCGCGCGTGGGAAACATGGTCTTTATGGTCGGAGGGAAGCGATCCGTTTTCGAGAAGGTAAAACCCGTTCTCGACCGGATCGGCAAGAAGACGGTTTACGTCGGAAAGCATGGTGACGGAGCGACGATGAAGCTCGTCATCAATCATACCCTTTATCTCAATCAGGCCGCCGCGATCGAAGGTCTGGTCCTTGGGTTAAAGGCCGGCCTCGATCCCCAGATCCTCTTCGACGTCATCACCTCCGGTGCCGCGTCGAGCGATCTCCTTCTTTCCCGTGGAAAGGACATGATCGCCGGCAATTTCACGCCTAAGGGGCCTGCCCGCCTTGCGATCAAGGACCTTCGTCTCTCCCTCGAGACAGCCAAGCAACTTGGCGTGATGCTCCCTGTCGGAGCGCTCTATCTGCAGTTCTTGCTCCAGACCCAATACAATGGCTGGGACCGAGAGGATGCCACTGTCGTGATGAGGCTTTACAAACAGCTTGCGGGCATGGAGAAGCGAAGAAGGTAAAAGGCCCGTGGAGAAAGGGGGGATGGAAGAAAGAGTCTAACATCATGAAGTAAGCGAAGGTTCGTCTCTCAGAGGAAAATCGCCGAAGGGAGGGAAGGTAAGATAAAGAAGAATCCTTGGAAGACATGGACCTGGGTCATCGAAATCATCTTTCTTTTTCTGGCCTTGACAGCCCCGCTCAATCCTTTCCTGACCACCAAGGTCTCGGTCTTTGCGTGGTGTTTTCTCATGATCGCTCTGGGTGCCGTGGGCGTCCTTTTGGCCACCCTGAAAGGATACCCGCCGGAAGAACTCTCTGAAAAAGTTTGAGGGAGGCTCCTCGGTGGGAGCCTTTGGAAAGGAGGGGGATTGTCATGCTCACCATTACGATCATCGTTCTCATCGCCTACCTCATATTCATGCTTTGGATCGGGAACTACGCCGCATCGAAGAGTACGGGAAAAACCGAATCCGACTACTTCGTCACCGGCTGGACGACAGGCTATATCGGCATCTCTTTTTCGATCGCCGCGACCTTCGCAAGCGGCGCCTATGTCCTTGGGACAATCGGCGTCTTCTATGGAAACCCGGCAAACCTCACGGGATACGCCTTCGGCACCACCTTCGCACCCTTCATGCTTTGGATGCTGGGGAGAAGGATTTGGGCCATTGGCAAGCGATATGGCTACTCCACCTTTACAGACCTGATCGGTGACTTCTATCAATCCGAAAAGCTGAGGGTGGTTGTTTCGATTCTGATCTGTATCTTCTTTGCGCCCTATCTTGCTGTTAACTTCATGGCCCCCGCTATCCTGCCAACCCAGGTCTCGGGAGGAGCGATCCCCTTCT
>Ga0078972_1006362_pt1 | contig 28217 bp, 28 predicted proteins | sample YelNatPaOPGAMG01_FD_67568 | JGI IMG/M metagenome (GOLD analysis project Ga0078972, IMG submission 67568) | Hot spring thermophilic microbial communities from Obsidian Pool, Yellowstone National Park, USA - OP-RAMG-01 (SPADES assembly) (version 2) | ecosystem: Environmental > Aquatic > Thermal...
CGGAGGAGTCGCAGTACCCTCATTCGAGGGACAGCTCAGCCGAAATGTCCGTGGATGTAGTCGTGGGTGAGCTGCTGGGAGGGCGACGAAAATATCTGCTTTGTGGGACCTGCTTCGATCAATTTCCCGAGATACATGAATGCGGTAAAGTCCGCGATTCTCTCCGCTTGTGCGAGGTTGTGAGTGACGATGATGATGGTCAGTTTGCCGCGAAGTGAGTCGATGAGTTCTTCAATCTTTGCCGTCGCGATGGGGTCGAGAGCAGAGGTGGGTTCATCGAGGAGAAGAACTTCTGGAAGAGTTGCGAGCGCACGCGCAATACAGAGGCGCTGCTGTTGTCCTCCTGAAAGGGAAAATGCATTGTCCGAGAGGCGCCCCTTGGTCTCTTCCCAGAGAGCCGCACTGCGCAAAGCCCATTCGACTCTTTCCTTTAATTCCGCTCCCTTGACGCCGCGCAGTCGCAGCCCAAACGCGACGTTCTCAAAAATCGATTTGGGATAGGGATTCGGCTTTTGGAAGACCATGCCGATGCGCATGCGCATTTCGATGGGATCTGTGTCGGGTGAGACTATGTTGATGCCGTCGGGATTGAGGATAATCTCGCCCTCATAACGGTTTCCCGGATACAAATCATGCATCCTGTTGAAGCATCTCAGAAGTGTCGTTTTCCCGCACCCCGATGGCCCGATAAGCGCTGCCACTTGCCGCTCAGGAATGGCAAGGGTCACGTGATGGAGGATTTGCTGAGCTCCATACCAAAAACTCAAGTTCTTGACTTCGGCTTTTGCGACGATGGGTTCGCAGAAAAGGTCGGGCTGGATGAGATCGACGACGGCAGCCTCATTTGTCATATTGTCGGTGACTTCTTCCAGTTGTGGCAATGACATTGTTTTTATTGCCTCCCTTTTTGTGTGTTACCATTGCATACGCGCTCGGACACGCGCGCGAAGGACCATTGCGATTGCGTTCAAACCGAGTGTGAGAATGATGAGCACGATCGCAGCTGCAGCCGCGATTTCGTGAAATGCAGATTGAGGTCGCGAGACCCAATTGAAGATTTGGATCGGCATGACCGTGAATGGAGAAGAAAGCCATTCGAAGGAGAGGTAAGGAGGCTGGGCGCTGAGGGGCGATTTCGGCAAAAATGCGATGAAGCTCAACGCTCCAATTGTGATGAGGGGCGCCGTTTCACCGATTGCTCGCGAAAGGGCAATGATGACGCCTGTGGCAATACCGCTAAGAGAGGAGGGCAACAGATGATACCAAACCGTTTGCCAGCGGGTAGCGCCTTGCGCGAAAGAAGCTTCGCGCAGTTCCTGGGGAATAGAACGCAGCGCCTCGCGAGTCGCAGTGATAATGATGGGCAAGACGAGCAAGGCAAGCGTGATGCCAGCAGTCAGAATGCTCCGGCCGAGCCCGAAGCCATACACGCATATTCCTAGCGCCATGAGACCGTAGATGATGGAGGGAACGCCTGCCAGATTGGCAATATTGAGCTCGATAAAGCTGCTGAGGCGATTCTTCGGCGCATACTCGTCGAGGAAAACTGCAGCAGCAATGCCCAACGGGACAGCGAGAACGGCTGTGACGATCATGACAAGCAGCGAGCCAACGAGCGCGGGCAGGAGGCCAGACTTACTCGCAAACCGCGACGGATATGCGGTGAGAAACGACCAAGTGAGATGACTTACGCCCTTGTAGACGAGGAAGCCCAGAAGAGCAGATATTGTCAGGATGCCAACGGCCGCGCACAGAATACCAGCAACTCGAAAAATAGCATCGATCCGACGCCGCCGAGCTATCATGCGCTTGAGATCGTTCATGCTCAGTACTCCTCCCGGAAACGCCGACGAAGATAATGGGCTATCATATTAAAACCCAAATTCATAACGAAGAGCGTTGCACCTGCGGCAAAGAGGGACTGATAACCAATGCTGCCGTGGGGAGTGTCTCCCAGACATACTTCAACGATGTACGCGGTGAGTGTGGCAGCTCCCTCGGCGGGATTGGCTGTAAATTTGGGCTGCATGCCGGCAGCAATCGCGACGATCATTGTCTCGCCGATTGCTCGCGATACGGCAAGAACACACGCTGCCCCAATCCCTGAGAGCGCGGCGGGAATCACTACGCGCACAGCCGTGGTAAGCTTGTTCGCGCCAACTGCGTATGCCCCCTCGCGCAGAAGCATTGGCACACTGTGCATCGCCTCTTCCGCAAGGGAACTCACGTAAGGGATAAGCATGATGCCCATCACAAGACCCGCACTGAGCATATTGAATCCGCCGAGAGAGGGGTACACGCGCTGAAGCAGGGGAGTGACAAAAAGGAGGGCGAAGTAGCCGAACACCACTGTCGGAACAGCGCTCAGCAGTTCGAGCGTTGGTTTCAAGATCTCACGGCTGCGCCTGCCAGAGTACTCGCTGAGATAGATCGCGATCACGAGTCCCATCGGAATCGCGACGAGGAGTGCTAAGAAGGTCGTTACGGCGGTTGCAAGAGCCAGCGGCGCTATGCCGTATCGCGGGTTGGCAAAGAGAGGCGTCCACTCGGTCGAGGTGAGAAATTCGCGAAGGCTGACGTGTTCGAAAAAGTGGAATGCTTCGCGGAAAAGAATCCATACGATTGCTGCTGTGACCAGGACGCTCACGCTCGCGCACGCTCCGAGGATGAGACCCATGAGGCGATCCATGAGGCGAGCTCTTTTCCAGTCGCAACGTGTAAGCGCAGCAGCACCGCTCCCCAATTGTGAGTCATTTTCGAGAGCTGAGGCTTGAAAAGATTGGTCCGCCGACGAGGGATGCACCGACGGATAGTCTAGTTCAATGCTCAGTCTACTCATGAAGCTCTCCTTTGAAGAGATCGTGAACAGAGAGTCCGGCTTGGGCATGCCCTGCGAAGCTCGTTCCTGTGGCACGCTTTTTCAGGCGATCGAGGCATTTCTCGTAAACGTCGTCTGGAAGGGGTAGATAGCCAATTTCGCGGGCAAGCTTCCCGACATTGCGGAGATAGAACTCGACAAATTGCTCGACCTCGGGCCGAGACAAGGCTTTCGTGTTCACGTAGATAAAGAGCGGGCGCGAAAGAGGAACGTACTTCCCAGAGAGGAGCGTTTCCTCGGAAGGCATAACTCCTCCCTGGCCATTGTCTATCGCGACAACTTTCAGCTTATCCTTGTTCTCCGTGTAGTAGGCATAGCCGAAGTACCCCAAGGCACCTTTCTCACGCGACACTCCCTGAACGAGGACATTGTCGTCCTCGCTTGCGAGGTAGTCGCCGCGAGATGCTTTCGATTTCCCTACGATGACCTCAGTGAAGTAGTCGAATGTTCCGCTGTCGGCGCCGGGACCAAAGAGCTTGAGGGGAACATCAGGAAAGGTGGGGCGAATCTGGTTCCAGTTTGTTACTTTTCCCTGAGCCTGCGGCTCCCAGATGCGTTTGAGCTCATCTGTGGTGAGCGTGTCAGCCCAGTTGTTTTCCTTGTTCACGACAACGGAGAGTGCATCGAAGGCGATGGGAAGCTCGAGAAACTTGATGCCATTCTTGCGCGCTTCTGCGAGCTCCTGATTGAGGATGGGACGCGATGCATCCCCAATATCGATTTCTTCGCGGAGGAATTTTTTGAAGCCTCCGCCGCTGCCGCTAATCCCGACAGTGACGTGAGCCTTGCCGTTTGTGGTCTTCTGAAATTCCTCAGCAACCGCCTCGGTGAGAGGATACACTGTGCTGGAACCATCCACGCGAACAGTGGGAACCTGAGCCGATGCGGCGAGGGGAAGCAATGAGCACACAAGACCAAAAAGTCTCACACTGAATCCGTTCATCAATTTTGTCGCTCCGTATCCAAGTTTGGAAAGCTAGGTGCCATTTTTATCCGCACACATACTTACACGGGAAACGGGAGCACGTCACGTGACAGAAACGTGACACATCCGTGACAGGAACGTGGCAGAATTGTGACAGAAGTGTGACGGGGTTCTGCGGCTACCGGTGGGCGGACCTTTTATCGAGCATAGTGCCGGAGATATGTAGCGACTGCCTCGGCGAGAAGTGATGCTGCCTCTTTGTACGCGGATTCCTTGGTGAGCCCGGCGGCGAACTCGACGACGTCTATTCCTTGGGCTGTGGCTTCCTGCCGGGCGGTCTGTTCGGCGGTGCCGCAGAAAATCGCAGCGTGCGCACCGACTTGCCGAGCAGCCTGAGCGACTCGCCAAGGCGCCTTCCCGACCAAGCTCGTCGCGTCGAATCGCCCTTCGGACGTGAGAACGATTTCTGCCTTTTGGATAGCCTCGCGGAAGGCGGATAAGCCCAGGAAAAAGTCCGAACCCATTGTCAGATTGGCTCCGATCAGGCAAAACGCAAAGCCAAGTCCTCCGGCTGCCCCTGCCCCAGGCACTTGCGCGCAAGTAGCGCCGAGCTGCTCTTCGGACTTGCGAGCCCACAGCGCCAAATGTTCGTCTAGCCACACTACTTCGGCAGGAGTTGCGCCTTTCTGGGGAGCAAAGCGATGGGCAGCGCCGTGGGGACCGCAAAGCGGACTCTCGACATCAGTGCACACAGTGAGCGTCTTACCCGAAAAGAACTCGCGTATCTGAACGATGTCCAGCGCAGGAGGATTAGCCAGGTCTCGAGCGCAGAGAAGGCGTGGTGTTTGTTCTTGGTTCCGACGAGAAGACAAGGAATCGCTGAGAACTGCCAACATCCCCAGTCCGCCGTCGCATGTTGCACTTCCCCCCAATCCGACGACGATACGTTCTGCCCCCGCCTCGAGAGCTGCAAGAATGAGCTCGCCAAGCCCAAAGCTCCCAAGCCGAAGAATGGAACGCAGTTCAGGCGGAACAAGGCGCAAGCCAATGGCTGCTGCACTTTCGATGAGGGCAGTCGAAGAAATCGGATCGTAGAGAAATGCGGCGCGAATGAGTTCGCCGTGGGGAGCATGGACAAGCGCAGAGCGATATTGCGCATGAGGGAAAAGAAGGCGGACAGCTTCGAGGAAGCCATCGCCGCCATCGCTGACACAGAGCCGCCCAATAACAGTTTCCCCCGCGGCTTTTACTCCCGAGCACAACGCATCGAGTGCTTGGGTAGCCGTGAGAGATTCTTTCAGAGCATGGCCTACGCAAAGGCAATTCATTGGTCATTCTCCCAAACCGGTTCCCATCGCACTCACAAGGGACACTTTCTCACCGCAGCCCGACATCACGGGTGACAATTACTCTTCGGATTCTTCTGGAGGCTCCGCGTCTTGCGGTTTATTCGACTCGATTTGTCGGAAGAGAGAAAGAAGGCGGGTTGCCTCTTCCACCGATGTGTCGTATTCGAAATGAAGATCCGGAAGGTACTTGAGAACCACTCGCTCCCCAACAAGGCGTTTGATGTAGCCGCGGGAGTGGTTAAGTCCGGCGATAACTTCTGTGCCTTCCTCGTGGGTGCCGAGAACACTTACCCACACTCGGGCATAGTGAAGGTCTTTGGAAACGACCACGCGATTCACTGAGATCATTCGTCCTGCGAGGCGAGGATCTTTCACCTCGGTCAGAAGTATTTCTGCGATTGCAGAGCGGAGCTCTTCATTGATGCGTTTCATTCTCGAATGGAGTGCCATAATTTCCACCTCCTAAGTTCGGGTCGCCGGACTACACTCAAACAAATATACAGGGGACTCCCCAAAGGAAGTCCCCCGAAGAACCAGACAATTCTATTCTCGATGTCGAAGCTTTGCTCTACCGCGTGATGCGAGGATCGCCCTCTGCATCGAAATAGGGCAGCTGCTCGCCCCATACGCTCGGCAGTGGCGTTTCGGGCTGCATGAGTGGCTCGTAGTTAGCCGGAATTGGCACGGGGAATGTTACTGTTTCGTAAAGACCGACAGCGATGCGTGATGCTGTCCATCCCACACCTTTTACCCCGCCAATGATAAAGCCCGTCACTGGATCGCTTTTGCGCCACTCGCGCGAGATGTTCTTAGGAATTTCGATAGGACCCGTGACAATGTTAGCCAGTCCCCTTCCGAGCTTGTGTTGCATTTTCCCAAAGGCGCTTTGCTCACGGTATTCATCCCCAAAACGCTGGGCACAAACAGGCATCGCCACGAGCATCAACCCTGCGGCGATGATCCAAAGACTACGCGTGATCCTCATTTTCGTTTATCCTCCACAGACTCGTTATACTTTACAAAGCTATGAACTCATTGTGCGAACGCAAGAAAGTTCACTCTTTCTCTCTTGGGCTCACTTTTCTTTGCCTCAGTACTTCGTCTTAGATGTGTACTGGGAGCGATAATAATCTTCAGCGCCCCAGTCCACAGCATCTTCCATTGGCGTCTCAGGATACATCATCGGCTGATACTTTGCTGGCACATCGATCGGGAATGTCACCATTTCGTAGACGCCAGCTCCCAAACGCTGAACACCTTTGAATACACCACGCCCCGTTCCCGTCACTACGCCACTCAGAGGATCTACATTTTGCCAGTCTCTACTGACTTCCTTTGGAACTTCTGTCCAGAAGAAAAGCGTGTTGGTGAGACCGCGCATGAACTTCCGACCTGAGCGTGCAGGCACCGATTCGTTGTAGAAGGGCCCGCGCGCCCAGCTCACACCTTCAGCCACCACAGCAAGCATAGTGATAGCAAAGAGATATTTTTTTATCATGTCCAGACCTTCTTCGGTTCTGACGATTGTACGTGACTAGCATTGTGTACTTAGGGCCATAGTGGCATGGCAAGTAAAAAATACGAGGAGAACCCTGCGATGTTCCTGAGCCAGCTTTTTTCACGAACGCATGTCTATCTTCTCCTGTTTCTGGGAGTCGCATTTTTGAGTGCTTGCAGCTCCCCACATTCGCCAGGAGAAGACGCGGCGCGAAAGGAATCATCCGGGACTTCTGCTCTTCCCATCTCCGTGGTGGTTACCATTGCTCCTCTTGCCGACTGGGTCAAGAATGTCGGAGGGGATGACGTTCGGGTTACAACTCTCGTGCCCCCTGGGACGAGTCCTCACACCTTTGAGCCGAGTCCAGCTGACGCCAAGACAATTGCTGATGCACAGATGTTCGTGGGGGTAGGCCTCCAGCTCGATGAATGGGCGCTGCGGCTTCCTTCCTCGAGCTCCCGAATCCGAGTGCTCATGCTAGGAGATATTCTTGCGCGGAAAAAACTCCTCTCTGTCGTTGACGAAGATACCACGGCGATCATTGCGGAGACTGAGCACCCCGCAGACCATGATTCCCATGAACACGAGCATGAGCATGGCATCAATCCGCATTTTTGGCTCGACCCGGTTCTCGCTCAGGCGGCTGTCGACGAAATTGTGGCTGCCCTCAGCGAAACTGCTCCTCAGGAAAAAGACAAGTGGACTAGCCACGGAAACGCGTACAAAAAGAAGCTTGCAGAACTTGACGCGGAGATTCGTCACACCCTCGAACCATGCCAGGGAGCGCAGCTCGTTACTTTTCACAATGCGTTCGCCTACTTCGCAAAAAGGTACAATCTCAAGGTTGCCGGTGTGATCGAGGAGTACGCCGGAAAACAGCCATCAGAGCAGTACCTCAAGAATCTTGTGAACAAGCTGCGAAGCCTCGGCATCAAGACCATCTTTGCAGAACCCCAACTGAGTCCACGCGTTGCGGAACTTCTGGCAAACGAGTTGGGAGCACGGGTGGAGGTGCTTGATCCAGAGGGAACGAGCAACCGGAGCAGCTACGATGCGCTCATGCGTTACAACGCCCAGACAATTCGCCAGTCGTTGTGCCCGTGAGACGTGACGACCGCCCGAATGGGGCAATTACTGGCTTGCCAGGATGCTGCGAAGTTCCGTTCGGCTCACGGTACCTTCTTCGCGACTGATTACTCTTCCTGAAGGATCAAGGATGACCACAGCAGGCGTCTTGCTCGCACCTAGTCGCTGTGCAATCCCGGCTTGCTTTTTCACATTAAGGGCGACTTTCTGAACATCTTTCACATTGGCGAGCGCAGATTCGACGGTCTGCTTGGCTTTTTCGGATTTTGCCTCGCCTTCGCTGTAGAGCAAGACAACTGTCCGCTGACCATTCGCCCGGGCAAAAGCCATGGCACCGTCAAAGTCTGATGTCCATCCTTTCATATCCACCACATCGGCTATGGGGGACGGTGCTGCCTTTTCTCGCGCGGTTGCACGTTTCATCGTTCGGAAATCGTATTGCCGGACATGCTCGCGGACTCCGGAGCAACCAACCATCAAGCCACAGACGGCGCACACAACAACGAGACTCAGAGTTTGTTTCTTAAGGAACATTGTCTTTCTCTCCGCTTCCACATTTGTACTGGTGTGTATGTTGCTGACACTGCTAACTTTCATAGGCAACTTCTTTTATATCCCCTGGCTCATGGAAAAGAATTTGACCTGCGCGTAGCTTTGCTGATAAGGGCTAGGGAACCAATAAAGTTATAATAAGGAGAGGAGATAAATATTTCCCGATGCGGATAGCCGTGGCGAGTGATCATGCAGGTTTCGACCTCAAGCAAGAAGTGGTAGAACTCCTGCGCAAAGCAGGACATGAAGTTGTCGATTTTGGGACAAACTCGCGGGAGTCTGTGGATTTCGTAGATTTTGTCTACCCTGCCGCATTAGCGGTCAGCCGCGGAGAGTGCGAAAGAGCGATCCTCGTAGACGGGGCGGGCTATCCGTCGGGTATCGTGGCAAATATGCTCCCTCATGTGTACGCAGCCGTGGCAAACGATGTTTTTTCAGCCCGCCTCAGTCGCGAACATTCCAACACCAACGTTCTCTGTCTGGGCGGAAAAGTCATCGGGGGTGGCGTGGCTGCTGAAATCGTTTCGACATGGCTCGAGGCAAAGTTTCTCGGTGGCAAATATGCTGCGCGCGTCGCCAAAGTCGAAGCCATCGCCAAACGCCACAAACGCTCCGAAGAGGAACAGCCGCGGAAAGTGGTGACCGTGCAAGATGTGAAAGATGCCCTCCAACGCAAAGAGAGCCTCATCATGGATGCATCGACCATTTTGACTCCTTCAGTACTGGATCTCATCAGATAAGATTGCTGTGAAAACTGACAGTCGTGTGAAAAGTCGGGAGAAAAAAGTCGCATGTATAGCTTCAGGGAAAAAACGGTTCTCATAACTGGAGCAAGCCGGGGTATCGGTGCAGCTTTGGCCCATGCCATCGCTGGGGAGGGTGCTAATCTGTGTCTCGTTGCCCGCGACGCGGATGCTGTCCGAACCATTTCCTATGAACTTCGCCGCAAGTACAATACTGACGTTATGGGGCGAGCGTGTGACATCCGAGACTTCTCTCGTGTCGATGCTTTTGTTCGAGACGCCGTGCAGCGCTTTTCGAGGATTGACGTCGTCATCAATAATGCTGCCGTGCTCGGCGTAATGGCTCCCATTCATGAGTATCCCGTGGAGCAATGGAACTCGACGTTAGCGACTAATCTTCATGGGGCGTTTTACGTATCCCATTCCTGTTTGCGAGCTATGAAGGGCCAGGCCGGAGGTGGAAGAATCGTTTTTGTGAGCTCATCTGTCGCCAAACATCTTCGCGCAGGGTGGGGAGCCTATGCTGTGAGTAAATGCGCTGTGGAAGCCCTCATGGAACTAATTTCCTTGGAGTCGGAGCAAACGGGAGTCATTGCGTGTTCGATCAATCCGGGGGGAGCTGCGACGGCTATGCGCCGACTCGCTTACCCTCAGGAAGACCAATCGCAACTTCCGACACCAGAGCAGGTGGCAGAGGCATTCCTTAAAATCCTTCGCCTCCCCGACAAAGCACTCAACGGTCGAGCCTTCAACGCTCGAGATTACCTGTGAACGGAGTGAGACCTCAATTATTAGCACGATACGCTTTGATGGGGCTTGGCGTAGTGGCGGCTGCGTGGGTCATTGCGTACGTGATTTCTCACGTCGTGCCGGCGAGCACCCAGCCAACTCCACTGGAGACGCCTGACCCGCTGCGGCGCACGCACGAAATCCTCAAACGTATCGATCAGGCTTATCCCCTGCGAATTCAAAGCATCAAAGAGATTCGCGCCAGCGGACTTGCGATGGGCAACCCTTCAACTGTCGAAGACGAGATTCTCACAGCAGCATTAGCTCTCATTCGGGAACACAAGCTCGAAGGAGCTGTTACTATCGCGACACGGAAGGTAACGGGCTTAGCCCCTCGGATGACAACCGCATGTGCCAAAGCAGGAATTGTGCTTGGTCCCTCCATTACACCAGAGCTCATTCGCGTTCGAATAAGTAACAGCGCGAGTCAAAAGCTTTTCGCACAGCTCCTCGAGGAATACCAGTTCTCGGAGTGTGTGCGCGCGCTTCTCTCCGCTCACTGGCTAGCCCAAAAGCCTGAGGGAAATGACTAAACAACAAAGGTGTGCGCTTCTTCTCTCTTCGGCTTACGCTGCGACTCTCTACTTGAGAACACTCTTGAGATCCTCGAGCGTTTTCAATCGGAGATTGGCCTGAATGAGGTTGCCGTTACTGTCAAGTACTGCAACTGCAGGCACCTTGAAAATGCCGTATCGAGCTGCTACAGAAGGCCCTTCTTTTGCCACATCACACACAGCGACAATGTATCCCGATACAGCTCCTCGGAAAGCACTGGTGTTTACAACATCGTCCCAGAACCTTTTACATGCGGGGACTTCTGGTGAATAGAAGAGAACCACCACTTTTGCGCTGGTTTGTTTCGCCTTCGCCAGTGCGGCCTCAACACTTAGCATGGAGAGTTCCTCCTTCTGCGAGGACGGCGATGAAGAGACTGGTGCTGTCTTTGCAACCTCGAGACGCTGCTGGCGCGGTTGAGAAATCTGGAATGCCTGAATGGTGGCAAGCATACGGCCAAACCCCTGGGTATTGGCATCCTTGTACTGGCCACCACTGACGTAGACGTAGCCATGAATTTTATCCAGGCCCAAGGCATGGTACACGCGAGCTTCGAGATCTGTATTCAAAACTGTCCACGGGCCTACTTTGCCATCCTGGAGCCTGGCGAACCAAATTGCGTTTGTAAACACCCCTCCTTTGTATCTGCCGGCAACTCCGACGAGATAATCATTGAAACCACAGAAAGAAGACGAATAGGTTGCTGCAGGCATGGGAGTCTCCTCTCGCCATGCACCGATAGTGCCGTCATCCGAAATAGAAGCCGAATAAACTTTCGGGTTAATTGCGTCTTTCGACTTCTGAGTTAAGCCGCCCCACACATAGATTCGGTCTTCCAAAGCAGCCGCTCCATGAAACCACAGGGGAACGGGGAGAGGTGTATTTGAACGCCATTTCACGGGCGCTCCTTTACTGTCGAAATCACAGACGTACGTTTCTGCAGAGACTCCCTCTTGCGTGGATCCTCCGAGAACAAACAAGTGCCGATCAGTAGAGGCCGTTGCTATGCACGACGTAGGCACTTTGAGAAATTCTTCCGAACGTTTCCATTCGTCGAGCGAGCCATCGGCTTTCACGCTCGTCCATATCACATCGCGGGCTCGCTGAAGATCTTCCTCTTGGGTATTCGTTGTGGCAGCAACTCCTCCGCCGATAATGTAAACCCTATCGTTCACAACTTCAACCGACTGGGAAATGTAATTCCGTATTTCGGGCAGAGATCTTTCTAGCCGCCATGAGCCGAGAGCTCCCCCTTCCATAATCGGCGCTGAAATGACGGACGGCGTCCACCCACCGTGGTTGAGGATTCCGCCCATGATGTAAAGACGTGATCCCACGACTGCGGATCCGTGCATCTGACGCGGCTCAGGCAAAGGCGTGCACCGCAAGAGCGAAAAGGGAGGTGGCGTCGATTGAGGCAAGTTTTGCGCACTGAGGCACGCAGGAAGAAGAGCAGCAAGCACTGCTCCCAGACACAGGTACTTCATTTTTTTATGCTCCCTGAAGAAATTGTCAAAACACGGGCAAGAAAATAACCTCTGAACCCGCAGAAATCAGCCCCTCTCGAGTAAAGCCCGTTATTTCTTGGTGAGTTTGGCCCACTCTCGAGCAACAAAATCAAGAGCTTCTTTAGGAGATTTCGCCCCTCGCAAAGCATCCTGGTAAGCTTGAGTCAGCGGGGGGAAGAGACCTGCGCCTGCAGGAATGACAGGCCGAGCGCGTGCTACATCGAGTTGTTTCCGGAACGCCTGAACAAGTTCATTGGATTTGACCTCGGGCATTTCGTAAGCCTCTCGATGAGTGGGAAGGAGATTATTTCGCACGGTGAACCGAACCTGATTTTTTGCGCTGTTGATCCAATCGAGGAAGTAAAATGCAATATCCGGATTCTTGCACGACGCTGAAACGACATAGCAATGGCCGCCAATGGGAGATCCGGAACCGGCTGGACCGGAGGGAAGCATCGCCACACCCAAATTACTTGGATTGTTCTTGAACTCGCTACCCGTGAGGATATTCGCCGTCGCCCACGGTCCCATGAAAATCATCGCTATTCGACCACCTTTAAAATCTTCCAACTGATTGTTGTAGTCGTTGGCGATGTCAAAAGTGGGGGGAACAATCTTGTACTTGTTGCGCAGGTCGAGCATAAACTGAAGTCCCCGGACTGATCCTTCATTGGCAATGAGGATTTCCCCCGTTTTCTCGTCGATGAGTCCGCCCCCAAACGCCCAAATGAAAGGCAACATGAAATAGCTGTCGTTGGCAGGATAGGCGAAGGCATATACCTTTTTCTCGGGGTTTGTGATTTTCTTGCCGACTTCAACGAGCTCATCCATCGACCGCGGAGGCTCAACGCCCGCTTCTTTGAGAATGCGTTTGTTGTAGAGGAGCGCGAGGCAATCGGTGACCTGAGGCAGGCCCCATGTTTCGTCCTGGTATTGCGCAACTCGCATAGGCATATCGAGGTATGAGGCTTTGTCGGCGGCTGTGAGATAGTCATCGAGCGGCGTCAGGTATCCGAGATCTGCCATTTCCGCGGTCCAGGCGACTTCACACCGAAAACAATCCGGAGCCTGGCCAGCTTTGGCAGCGGTTTTGAATTTTGTCTGAGCTTCTGCAAAAGCCACCGTATCCATCTTGATTTTGACGTTGGGGTGGGCTTTCTCAAAATCCGCGATAATATCCTTTAGGGTGGCAGTTTCTTCGGCGTTGTGTGTTTGCCAAAAGGTTAGTTGGACCGGTTGAGGAAGCTTTGCTATTTTTTCCGCAATCTCCGAGCGTTTGTCCGCCCAACAAAGAGCTACGCCGAGGCACGTTATCGCTACGAGGAAGCTACGACGGAAGAGACACATCATGCTAAAAACCTCACATTAGGGATTTTCTCAGACTTTGTGACCATAGGATGAAACTTAGAGCGAAAGCAACGGGAATGTGCGGCGAAACTGGGTGCGCGAGAAACCAAAAAAACGGAAGTTCCTCCCGCCGCATGGGCGAGAGGAACTTCGTCATGTAGGGGTGCAGGGAGGAGGAGAGTGGCGGACGGAGGGGAGGTCGTCCGCCATCTCAGGAGGAAACTTACTTAGCAGCTTTGTAGCGCTGCAATGCGACTTCCCAATTCAGCACATTCCACCATGCTTGGAGGTAGTCGCCTCGGCGATTCTGATATTTCAGGTAATAAGCGTGCTCCCAGACGTCATTGCCAAGGATGACGTGGTGACCTTCGCTGAGCGGGCTATCTTGATTTGCGGTGGAAACGACTTCCAGCTTGCCCGTGTTGCTCAGGATGAGCCATGCCCAACCCGAGCCGAAACGCTTTAAACCAGCATCATTAAATGCCTTTTTGAAGTTTTCGACGTCACCGAAGGTTTTCTTGATCTCCTCTGCCAGCTCGCCGACTGGCTCTTTTGGTCCTCCAGGAATCATGAGTTCCCAGAAGATCGAATGATTGAGGTGCCCGCCGCCATGATTTCTCACAGCGGTCCGGATGGCTTCAGGGACGGCTGCTAGATTGCGAATGATCTCCTCCGCCGATTTCGCCTGAAGTTCAGGATAACCCTCGAGAGCAGCATTGAAATTCTGAGTGTAAGCAACATGGTGTTTATCATGATGAAGCATCATTGTCTGAGCGTCGATGTACGGCTCAAGAGCATCGTATGCGTAAGGGAGTGGAGGTGTAGTGTGTGCCATTGTTTTTCTCCTCAATGAGCAAGTTACTTTTTGCAACGTTGGTACTCGCCGCATGAGTAGCTTGGGCGAGCGGTCGTGATGTTCTATATTGTACTGTTTTCGTTCTGATTGTTTATTCATTCCGCAGGATGCAATTTTTCATTTTTTGGCTGACAGAAAGAACTCCATGATTGAGAGCTCGATCGGGATGAAGAACACCCCAGCCGCCGCGGGGTCTGCATGATTTTGACCTCGTTGGTGTAAAAGAAGAAAGCGCGAGTACACTATGTTCCGCACAATGATGAAATCGAAGATTCACCGAGCGACGGTCACCGACGCGAACCTGAACTACGTCGGGTCGATCACCATCGATCGGGATCTTATGGATGCAGCGGATTTGCTTCCCAATGAGCGCGTGCAAGTGGTGAACAACAATAATGGTGCGCGCCTTGAAACCTACGTGATTGAAGGCGAGCGTGGCTCAGGCGTCATCTGCATGAATGGTGCTGCTGCGCGGTTGGCTCAACCTGGCGACATCCTCATTATCATCTCCTATGCTACGATGAGCGATGAAGAAGCACGCCAGTTCGTTCCGCGGGTGGTATTGGTCGACCAAGCAAATAGAATTGTTAAAGTCGTAGAGGGCGAGGTCGCGGGGCTAGAGAATGCGAACTTTGTTTCCGCATAATGAGCAACTGTCGACTCTTTGCCATCTTTCTTTCGCAAATTCGGTCAAGACAACCTTTTCTCACACATTCTGAGAGAGATACGCATTTTCTTCTGGAAAGCGCATCCTTGGCGCTGTACGTGGCACACTGTCATAATCCCGCACGAAAAAGGATTTCCTCATGCCGAAAAAACGCCCAGACATTACCGAATCGTTGTTTTACGACAAGTATTACGTGATCAAGAAATCGCGCGCCCAAATGCTGGCCCAGGAGGCGATCCGCCAACTTACAGAGGAAATGGGACCATCGGACGGCCCCATCGAAATCGTCGATATCCTTGAGCGCATGTGTGCAATCCAGGGCAAACAGTACTTCTGCCTGAACCTCGACGAAGAAGCGAGCCTCAAAGCAATGAAAACCTATTACACTGCCAAATACGATCGCGATACGGCAGAAGCGTGTCTCGAATACATTATGAAGAAAGAGGTCGGGCGGGAGCTTGTTTTCAAAGGCAAGTGCCTTGTCAGGGCACGCGTCGTCGATGTCTGGCATCACCCAGATGGGGGAAAGGTATTCGAAGTAAAAGATAAAGATGGGCAACATTACACAGTCCCTGAAAGCTGGATCGTGAAGTGGCTTGAGACTGAGCCTCCCGAGTCTGGACAAGCTGACGAACCCGTAAAAAACCAATGAGCACACGCATCGACCTCGTCGAACTACGCCGTTGCGGCTGAAATGCCCGTGTCTCGATTCTCAGGGTGAACTGCTTACTGAAAAATGGAGATCGAATTCTTATGAACAGCATTATGAAACGTTTTATCCGATTCTTTCGCAGGGCTCACGCATTCGCAGTTTCACTTCCCATCATAGTGCTCTGGTTATGTGGCGCCATTGCGCCAGCTGCTCCAGAGTATCGTATGCTGTGGGTCGACGTCTTTCATCCTGGCCTTCGCACACCTCAGGAAATCGATACGATGATCGCAACAGCTCGTCGCGCAAACTACAATGCGATCATTGTGCAAATGCGTAAAGCGTGCGATGCCTTCTACAATTCATCTGTCGAGCCCAAAAACGAGGCAATATCAGCGGACTTTGATCCCCTTGCCTACATTATCGAAAGAGCCCACGATACTTCGAACGGCCAGAAGCCTCTCGAAGTCCACGCGTGGCTCGTTGCTTACAGATGCCGGATGCCGGCTGACAACACGTGGAAGAATCCTCGCCACATCTTTCAACGCCATCCTGAATGGCTCAGCCAAACAATAAGCGGTGCGAAAGAAGACAAAGGAGAAAATCCGGGACGTTTCTATCTCGATCCGGGAGTGCCTGCGGTAATCGACTACACCGCAGAAGTGGTTCGGGATATTGTGAGCCGCTATGATATCGACGGGATTCATTTCGACTACATTCGCTACCCCGAAAGCGAGGGGAAAGGAAATCCGTGGGGCTACAATCCGATTGCCGTCTCCAGATTTAACAAGATTTACGGAAGATCTGGCAAACCCGCTCCCGATGATCCGGATTGGAGCGATTTCCGACGAAGACAGGTTTTCCACCTTGTGCGCCGAGCCTATGTGGAAGCACATTCTCTCCGACCCGATATCAAGGTCTCTGCTGCGACAATTGCCTGGGGTAACATGGGAGGTGATTTCACGCGTACTGACGCATACAGCCGCATCTTTCAGGATTGGCCAGCTATGCTAGAGGCCGGTGTCCTCGACATTGCAATTCCAATGAATTACAAGCGCGAAAGCGTTCCTGCACAAGCTGCTGCACACAGGGCATGGGCACGTTTCCTCGGCCAGACGGCTCAGTCGGCGGGGCGTTTCGGCGTTAACGGAATCGACGGTGAAACTCTCAACACACTCTCCGATATCCTCGCTCAGATGCGCGCGACTCGCTCGATACCGGGAATTGCTGGTCTCGCCAATTATTGCTATGCGGAAACTCGACGGGGAGCTCCCAATCCCCCCGATGTGGAGTTTTTCGACGCTATTCGCGCAAACGTCTATCAGCGATGGGTGGCGCCGCCTTCAGCATCATGGCTCACCAGCCCCTCCACAGGGATTGTTTACGGGATCGCAACAAAGTCTGGCAAGCCACTAGACAACGCCCTCGTGCGACTGGCGTCGGGCGAGGTAACCTTCACGGACGGGACCGGGTTCTTTGCATTCTGCCGAGTGCGTCCGGGGTCAAACAAAGTTATGCTGGGCAGTGACGCGGTTGGCACCGCAGGGGAAAACATCGACGTGCGCGCAGGCCGCATGAAAGAGGTGAGGCTCGTCGCACAGTAACACCGCACTTTGTTCGTTTTCCTACAAAAGAACGTTTTGCAGATGAGGAGGAATGCGGTCTTTCTCTTGCAGTCCTCCTGGGGGAAAACGTAACTCTCTTTGTCAATGGCGCAAGAAACAAATTCAGCTACTCAGCTTGCCTACGCGGCCTTTGTCGAAAAACTCTGGAACTACTTCAGTGACGAGAAGCCTGAAATTCTGCGTAAAGCCAGAGACCTCGACGAGCGCACACGGCAGTGGCCCGACATCCAAGAAGAGATGATTTACGAGGAGTTTGCGGCGGTAGCTCTTTTTCGCCAAATTCTGCCACGAGGATCTCAGAAGCGCGAGTGTGCTGCCTTTATTTTGGAAGTCCGTGAACAATCTTCCGTTTCGGAAGCAAACGACGAAGCGGCAACATACGCGCCACAGGAAAGCAAGTTCGTAACCACCGGCAAGACCACCATACCTGAGCACCAGTCGAAACACTCAAAAAGAAACGGACGTATCTCCTACGAAGAGCAGAGTTTTCTCCGCTCAAAAGAAGCTCTTCCCGCTCTATGGAGGCAAATCCGAGATGCAGCTACGATCAACGAAGCAATCGAGGCTGTGCATCGTCACATCCCCACATTCACGCCTCTCGAAAGCCAAGTTTTTCTGGCGGCTACGGGGTTTGCCATTGCCATCCCTACCGCCCCGGCTCTCGCCTTCCTGACACGATACGGATTTTTCTCTGACACAAAGTGGGAGTCGCCAAAAGAGCAAGCTATCGCCTATCGAGATACGGTCTCGGCTCTCGCAGGGTCACACACTCTTTCTGTCACGGCGGTCGATTTTCTCATCCACAATTACTGTGGTTCTTTTGGATGGCGAGAGGGTCAGCCCGTTTGTGGCAGAAAACCCCGTTGCAACAGCTGTTACTTGAAGGACGGGTGTCGTTTTGCTGAATCACTGACAGAACGCAACCGAGACACGAATAATCGTCTTGGCCCTGTTCACCAATGGCCTGCATCCGAGAGACCTCGGGAAAGGATCCTCGGTGCGGAGCGTCTCACGGACGCCGAACTCATCGCACTTTTGTTGGGATCGGGCACAGCAGACTTATCCGCAGTGGAAATGGCGCGAAAACTTTTGGAGAACGCCCAAAGCTTGTCTAATCTGGCCAATTCGACAGCTCGTCAAATAATGGAATTTGCCAGAAGGAGTGGAATCAAGGGACTGGGCGAAGCTAAAGCGGCGCGACTCTGCGCAGCCTTTGATCTGGGACGACGTTCCTTTGCCCGTGAAGCCGACGAACGTTCCCAGAAAGGCAGTCCTTTCCGAGACAGCGGCAGCGTATTCGAGCGATTTCGTGCGCGCTACATGGGAGCACGGCAAGAAGAATTTGTGGTGCTTTTGCTCGACACAAAACACCGACTCCAGCGCGAAGTTGTTATTTCGAAAGGAACGCTCGATGCCAGCATCGTGCACCCGCGAGACGTTTTTCGTGTAGCGCTCGAAGAAGCAGCAAGCGCCGTCATTTTTATCCATAACCACCCCAGCGGGGATCCGCAACCGAGTAACGAAGACCGGCGCCTCACGGCTCGCCTTGTTGAAGCGGGACAGCTCTTAGGAATTCGCGTTCTTGACCATATCATCATCGGCGCGCAAGAGTATTATAGCTTCGCTGATAAGGGAGAAATTCGAGCACTATGAACACGACACCGCCAGCTGTCTTGAGACTTCGCCAGCTGACAAAAAGATTTGGCCATATCGAGGCGGTGAAATCTCTGACGTTCGACGTATACGAGGGAGATATTTTCGGATTTCTCGGACCCAACGGTGCAGGAAAATCAACGACACTCTACATGATTGCGGGACTGGTCCACCCCACTTCAGGTTCGATCGAGATATTTGAGCACCCACACACAGATTACACGTATGTGCGGTCTCGTATGGGCATTCTCATCGAGGTGCCAGCCTTTTACGGCTATCTTTCGGCGCGCAAGAATCTCGAAATTCTTGCGCGTATTCAGGGCAATGTCCCGGACAAGCGAATTGAGGAAGTTCTTGAACGAGTTGGACTTGCTGATCGCGCTCGTGACCGCGTGAGCGAGTTTTCGCATGGGATGAAACAACGTTTGGGAATTGCTCAGGCGTTGCTCCACAAGCCCCAACTTCTTTTGCTGGACGAACCCACCAGTGGCCTCGATCCGGAGGGAAGTGTTTCTATTTGGAAGCTGCTGCGTTCACTGGTTTCCGAGGAACACATCACGATTTTTGTTTCGAGCCACCTCCTCCATGAAGTTGAAGAACACTGCACACGTATCGCAGTCATTAATCATGGAGTGCTGGTCGCGTGCGACGCCGTGAAAAATCTTCTCTTTTTCTCAAAAGAGGATTTTCTCCTTCTTTTTGAAGCTCCACTTGTACGCGCAAAAGCCGAAGACTTTCTGCGGCGACGAGAAGGGGTAGAAATTATTGCGGCGCCAGAAGGTGATGCACTCGCTGCAGCACTCCTGGGAGAGGATACCGTGTGGATCCGAACGAAGCAGGGCTTGATAACAACGCTCATAGCCGAACTTGTCGGACAACAATGCACCCCGCGAGCAGTGATTCCGCAGCGCAAGACACTCAGACAATTCTTTTTCGAACTTACGCGGCGCCAACCTGCTATGGCAAGATGATTGGCTTTTCTCTTGCCTGTTCGCGTCCGATCACCAAAGTTGCCGACAGAACAGTACACACATATGTTTTTTGGACGCGAATACAGTAGAGAGCAGCTTTTGTCGCACTGCGGGTCTGCCCGGCAGCTTGCGCGCATTCTGTCGTGTGAGCTCAATGACGGACGGGAGCGTGGCGTTCGATGCCTCATTTTCCAGACGGGCGGCGGATTCAATTTTACCGTTGTCCCCGATCGGGGAATGGATATTGCATACGCCGATTTCCATGGAAAAAGCCTTGCGTGGATCTCGCCTTCCACCATCGTTGCTCCGCAGTACTATGAACCAGAGGGCTGGAACTGGGTTCGCGGTTTCTATGGCGGGCTACTCACGACATGCGGGCTCGTCAACGTGGGGGCACCTGATGTGATCGACGACGAAGCCCATGGAGCGCACGGACGGATCTCATACACGCCAGCTACCAATGTTTCTTACGACATGGTGTGGGCTGGCGACGACCTCTTCCTCCTCGCTCGCGGCGAGGTGCGCGACTACAGAATGAACCGCTACAACTTAGTTTTGAAACGCCGCTTTCAGGTTCGCGCGGGTGACTCGTGCGTCAGAATCCACGACACGCTCGTCAATGAAGGGCACAAATCCGTTCCGTACCAGATCATCTATCACATCAACTCAGGTTTCCCCATTCTTACGTGCGAGTCGTATTTCACCGCACCGTCGCGCATGGTGACCCCGCGTGATCAAATTTCAGAAGAAGTCAAAGAACATTGGCGCTTGTGCATGGATCCAACTCCAGATTTCAAAGAACTGATCTATTACCATGATGTTCTCCCCTGCAGTGATGGGAAGGCGTGGGCTGCTCTCATAAATCCCAACCTGGACAACGGGCTTGGCTTGTACGTCAAATACGATCCCACACACCTTCCCATCCTCATGCAGTGGAAAATGTTCGGCGAAGGAACTTACGTCATGGGAATAGAACCGACAAATTCGTTTGGTCTCTCGTTGGAGCGACAAAAAGCTCTTGGAATGGTGCACTATATCGAACCCGAGCAGGAAATCGATTTTCACCTCGAAATTGGTGTACTTGCGGGAAGTGAAGAGATTGGCGTGTTCGAACGGGAAATTTCTGTTGTCACCCCGACCCCGCCGGATTTTGGATCGACACTTGTCTAGCGCGAGACAAACGAAAAGGTGTACCACGTTTCTGGTGACTTAGAGAGGACAATGGGTAACGAAGACAAGGCGTGCATAGTCTTGGCCACTTACAACGAAGCGGCGAACCTGAGAGAGCTCATTCCAACACTTCTTTCAATACTCCCGCAGGCGAGAGTTGTCGTGGTAGACGATAATTCCCCCGATGGATCTCCGGCATTGCTCCGAGAAATGGCACAACACGATCCGCGAGTCGTGCCAGTCATTCGGGAAGGCAAGCTGGGCTATGGGAGCGCCGTGCTTGAAGGATTCCGCAAGGCTCTGGACCTTGGATCCACTTACATTGTCACTTTGGATGCGGATTTCTCACACGATCCCAAAGAAATCCCGGCTCTCCTCGCAGCGCTCGAAAAAGCTGATATCGCGATAGGTTCGCGTTATACGGGCGGAGTGCGCGTGCTCAACTGGCACGTTTCGCGGCTCCTCCTGAGTCTTTTTGCAAACCGGTACGTCCGTACTATCCTGGGTATCCCCGTCGATGACGCAACGAGTGGCTATCGCGCTTATCGGAGGAGAGCGATCCAAGCTATCCTCGAGAGCCGCATCGATTCGCAGGGCTACAGCTTCCTCGTCGAAATACTCTACCGAGCATACAAGCGAGGAATGCAGATAACGGAAGTTCCCATCGTCTACAGTGAGAGACGTGAAGGACAGTCGAAGATGAGCAAGGGAGTGATCTTCGAAGCAATGCTTCGTCCCTGGCTCTTGCGTTTTGGGCCAAAGCACTAAGCCCTCACAAAAACGAAGCCCCCCGAACTGGCGAACGTGCCTGAGGCTTACTCCTCGATAATACGCCGGAGCAGTTTCTCATAGCAGCATGCCATTCGAAAAAAGCCCAAATCGGTCGGATGTATGCCATCAACCGTGCCGTTTTCCGAACCAGCGAGCTGGGGCTCTGCAGGAATAAAATAAAGATTACGGATCCCTCGAGCACGTGCAGTTTTGTAAATGTGGGCAAGTGTGCGATTCTGTTCATCCTCGCTCTTTTTGAGGGGATTTGCTACCAATACGATAGGAGTCCGAGGATGACGATCGCGCAGAATTTCTAGCCACTGAGGAATCCGTTCTCGAACCTGATCCGTCGTCATGTTAGGAAGGGGCTCGAGAATGAAAACTGACGCATCAATTTCGGCGACAAGTTGCGCCATCTCTCGTTCACCTTTTCCCGAGCCAGAAAATCCGAGATTGATGACAGGGCGATTTAGCCAGCGCCCCAAAAGAGCCGTGTGGCACATTCCAGCACGGGACGCGCATCCTCCTTGCGTAATACTCGTACCGTAAAACACGAGCGGTTTTGATAATTGAGCAGGACGCTGAGAGCCAGGGAGCACTTTTGCCTCTGGCGCAAAGCCAAGTTTGAGATCGCTCACTGGATGGTAGAGTGGGAGATATAAGAGATACTCGTGGAGTCCAGACGGAGCCGAGCTGACAAGGACCTGGGTCGTGGCTTCCTCACGCGGCCTTCCTGTTGCTACGTAGCGCCACTGCCCGCCCTCCCGCCTATAGAGGTCGAGCCCCGCACTTCCCGTAAGAGCCATGTGGTTCATCCGTAACTTCACAGCTCCGTCCCACGATGCAGTGATGGTGGTTGAATCCGTTCGAAAGCGCACGCAAATACCGGCCGTGTGTTTACTCAGGCCCCATACAGCAGGGGGGACCAGTGCCTTTGCGCGTACTGGCAGTCGTTCCCAAAAATTCTCCGTATCAGTAAACGCTCGTCCCTCTACTGTGAGGTAACGAGCATCATACCACACCAGTGGTGAAGTAGTGTACCGCGCTCCGCCTTGCGGCAAATCGTTCGAATGCTCTCTAGACTGTGCCAGTGAAACACATAGGAAGCTCATGAGAAGAAGAGAGAGTTGTTTTCTGTGCCTTGCCATCGAGGATTGTTCCTTCCACAAGAGAAATTTTGCACTGACCGAGTGAGAGGGGCTCTATAGTGATAAGCTGCTTATAATATTATTGTTTGCAATTTAAAAATGCTTATCGTTTTCGACAAATGATGAGATCTTGAAAACCGTCCAGGCCGCACTCGATGTAACGCACAACATCGAAGTACTCGGCGCAGAGTTTTTCTGTGAAGCTTCGGGGTTGAAAGACCATTCTGTACGTATCTTCCGGAATAACCCATCGCATGTTGGGATCGGGCATCCCATCGAGGATAGTACGAAGCAGAGGCGGACGGCAGAGCCATGCGCAATATTTCTCTAGCCATTTACGCCACCCCACATGTGCTAGATCGGGATGCTTCGAACGAAATGCAAACTCTGCATTAGTGGAGGCGATAAACCAACCACCACGAGCCAACCAACGATGGACTTCAGCAAGCCAGGCGTGCTGCCGATCGCGATCAAGATGTGTGAGAACAGAGCAAGCGATCACAATATCGTACACTTCCGAGGGAAGGGGCGTTGGAGGATCGAAAGGAACAACTTCGAAGCGGCCGAGGAGATTGTCCCGGCACCACTGGATTGCTTCTGCATCGATGTCGCATCCTAAAGGCGGCACAGACACATCTGTGGAGGCCTTCTCGATTTGGACATATCCAGCAGCTTCGCTGAGGAGAAACCATCGCAGAACACGGCCACACCCACATCCCCAATCGAGAAGGAAGTCTCGCTTCTCGATGGCAGACAGAGTCATAGCGTCCGCAAGATCAGTAAACATTTTGAGCCCCTGAAGGAGAAACAGATCTCCTTTCACTCCGGAAACGCGAAGCGCAAGCTCTGGAGGAGGAACAGGGAAGATATCTTTTCCGAGTTTCGGGAAATAGAAGGTGCTCATGCGCGCGACGGGTCGTCCCCGAGCAAAACCAAGGACGTCGAACCGCGAAAACTCTTCAACGCTCTCCGCATCCACCGCAAAAGAAAAACCGAAAGGTTGAGATTCTCGTGCCCATGAACAGGCGTGGCGAACATCGGGTCGGTCGTCCTTTTGGCACGTGAGGACTTCCTCACCATCTATAAAAAGAACCGCTCGATCGATAACATAGGGACGAAGGAAGAGCCAACCTTTCCCAAAAAGATTTCGTCCGCGTTGCCTCAACTCATCAAAATGTCCAGCAGCAGGGGGAATCGCAAGAATGTGCTTGGGGAAAGGCGCTTCCGACTGATACGTGGATTCTTCCTGGGATGACTCCATTTGCCGCTGGAGCAAAGCGTAGAGAGGCAAATTCTCTTTAATGTTTCCTGGAGTCAATGAATCAGGGAGTCTGTCCATAAGTCGCTGTCCATCGCTCCTTTACTCTTCCTCCTCGGGGGTGCTTCTTATGCTACGAGATGTCGAGCTATCTTCCTCTCGTTCTTCTCCTTCACGTTCTGGCTCAACCTCTTCGCTCTTCTCTTCAGGCAAGCGCACGAGGACTCGTGCAATTCGCTGCTTGTCCATTTCTGCGACCTTCAGTTCGACACCATCAATAAGAACCGATTCCCCCACTTCTGGGAGACGCTCAAATTCCTTAAGGATCAGCCCCCCTATCGTATCTACCTCTTCCGATTCGAAGGACGTACCAAGAACATGGTTAGCTTCTGTGATGGGCGTCACGCCATCAACGATAAATTCACGCTCGCCGATTTTCTCGATGCGTGGTTTTTCTGCATCGAATTCATCCTGAATCTGCCCCACTATTGCTTCGATGACGTTTTCGAGGGTCACGAGGCCAGCCACACCCCCATACTCGTCAACCACGATCGCCATGTGACTCCGTTTTTTTTGGAATTCACGGAGAAGTGCATCGAGATGCATGGTCTCAGGCACAAAGAATGTCTTTCTTACTATTTTTCTCAGAAATTCCGCACCGGATGCTGGTACGCCTGTATTCATATCCCCCTTGATGGCTGGGTTACGTTCCGGTAGCGGTCCCCCTGTCAGGATCGTCTCGAGATCCTGGAGTTGCCAGAGAAGATCTTTCGTGTGGACGATACCGATAACGTTGTCGAGATCACCATCGACAAGGGGATAGCGGCTGTGTGCAGTCTTTTCCGCAATTTTCAAATTCTCCGCAAGAGACTTTTGAATAGTGAGAAAAGCTATTTCGGTGCGCGGAACCATGACTTGTCGAACAGTGCGAGCCGGCAACTCCATGATGTTCTCCAGCAGGTCAAGCGTATCCTCCGGCAACTTGCCACGTCGACAGGAAGCAACAAGAAGGTATCGGAGCTCATCTTCAGAATGGGCTTCCTCAGTAGCATCCGATCGCGGAACACCCAGAAACTGGCACACAGAATCAGCAGCTAAATCGAGGCCGTGGATAACAGGCTTCATAAAGACGTAGAACCAATGGAGCGGATAGACAACAAGCAGCGTGGCGAGCTCCGCGCGCCGGAGGGCAATGTATTTGGGGGCTTGCTCACCTATAACTATAAGAATACTCGCTACAGCACCGGTACCCAGAAAAAAGGAAAGAAGGCGGGCAGCCACATCGTTTTTTAGCTGAAACGCATTGAAGAGGGGGTCCACAATGAGCACCCGAACTGTCGGCTCGCCGAGCCATCCAATAAGAACAGACGCCAGCGTGACGCCAACTTGACACGCACTGAGGTATGCATCGAGGTGTGCGAGAACATGGAGGGCAAGTTTTGCGCGCCGCGACCCCTGACGTGCAAGGCTCTCCAGCGAAGCCGGTCTTACCCGCACAAGAGCAAATTCAGCAGCAACGAAAAATGCGTTCGCAACAATGAGTGCTGCAATGAGCAGCAGTTTCCCCAATCCAAAAATGAATAGTTCCATAAACTTTCAGCGTTCTTTATGAAGTCTCACGAATGCGAAGGCGGCCATGCAAGTGTTTCTTTGGAAGTGGGATTGAATTCAATTCGGGCTTGCGGGTGAAGAGTATCCTGTGAGAAGGGTGATTAGCGGTTAGAGAAATCACAGCACAAGAGACGAGGCGATCTTACCATGCAGCGAGTCGAGAAACTCGAAGACCTGCTCCAAGAAATGGTCGACCGCGGAGCATCCGATCTTTTCCTCAAGGCGGGGACGCGCCCTGCAATGCGAATTGATGGCGAGATAGTCCTGACTGACTATGGCGAGCTCACAATGGACGACACTCAGAACTTCGCGCTCCAGCTCATGACCCCAGAACAAGCAGAGTATTTTGCGCGCATGTGGGAAATGGATCTTGCCGTTGGGGTTCGAGGTGTCGGGAGGTTCCGCGTTAATATTTTTCGACAGCGAAGTTCGGTAGGACTTGTCTTCCGGTATATTTCCAACCCCACGTTTTCTTTCGATGAGCTGAATCTGCCTCCCGTGATTAAAACGCTCGCTGAGAAACGTCGCGGGCTTATCCTTGTTACAGGAACGACGGGGAGCGGCAAGTCTACCACGCTTGCCGCCATGATCAATCACATCAATCAAACCCGCCGTTGTCACATCGTCACTATCGAAGACCCCATCGAATTTCTCCATCAAGACGAGCTGGCTATCATCAATCAGCGCGAGGTGGGCTTCGACACGAAGAGTTTTAGCGATGCACTAAAGCACGTCATGCGCCAAGCCCCCGACGTGATCCTCATCGGCGAAATGCGAGATCTGGAAACGATTTCGACAGCAATAGCTGCCGCCCAGACAGGGCACCTAGTTCTATCCACCCTTCACACAATCGATGCGGTCCAGACCGTCGAACGTATCATCAACTATTTCCCTGCATACTTGCATCCGCAAATCCGGATGGAGCTGGCCTTGTGTCTGCAAGGAGTCATTTGCCAGCGCTTGCTTCCCCTCGCCTCGGGGCGAGGTCGCATCCCTGCGGTTGAAGTGATGGTCTCCACCCCCACCATCCGAAAGCTTCTCCACGAAGGGAAAACACTCGAGCTGCCAACTCACATCGAAGCAGGCGCGCATGTCGGCATGCAGACGTTCAACCAGTCGCTCCTCCAGCTCTACCGAATGAAAAAGATTCGTCTCGAGGATGCTCTCCTCTACGCCAGCAGCCCCGACGAATTCCGTCTCATGGTGGAAGGTATTGCATCGGGGGTACGGGCACGAGAAATGGGCAGCATTTATGGTTGAGAAGGGTTTCGCCTTCGCGAGAGAATCAAAAAAGGTGGTGTGAAGAAGATTGTTTGGAGAACAAGGAATTTCAAAACGGCGGTAATGTGGAAGGTGGTGACGCGCTGAATGCGGGAAAAAAGTGGGGCATTGGGATTTTTCAAGTTTTTCGCCATAACATTCGTTTTGATAGTGGGCTGGGTCGTGCTTAGCTTAGGCCCACTGTCTCAACTTCTCAATGCGTCGACTGCCGTAAAGCGCCAGCGCGAAGAGGTAGAGATTCTTGAACAGAGAGTTCAGTCGCTCGAACGTCAAATCCAGAGTACGTTGGCATTGGGGCCAGAGTTTCTCGTTCAGGTGCGTGCCATGGGAATGGCTGCGCCATATGAAAAAGTGATATTCTTGAAGATGGATCAAAACTATAACGTTAAAGTCGACGACAAAGCCACTTCCGTTGCTGTGCCGAGCGCCTCTCAAATGCCTGGGCATGGGGAGATTCCCTACTCTCAATGGGAGGTTGATGAGGGGAAACAGGAAACTGGGGTGATTCCTAGCGCGGAGCCATCTTCTGACACGGAAAATGGCAGACAGACGGGACGAGTGAAGAAATCCTCCGGACGAAAGTAATAGATTGCGCTGCGGGCATTAGCCACGGCACAAAGTAAGAAACAAGGGAGCTGGAAAGCTCTCGAGTGACCAAGGTATCGCGGGGTGGAGCAGTTGGTAGCTCGTTGGGCTCATAACCCAAAGGTCGGCGGTTCGAATCCGCCCCCCGCTACCAACCTTGGATAAAGTACTTTCTCCCAACGTGCGCCGTGAAGGTTTATCCCGCAAAGGTTCGGTGGCGACGTAGCTCAGGTGGTTAGAGCGAGGGTCTCATAATCCCTAGGTCAGTGGTTCGAGTCCACTCGTCGCTACCACTAATTTTCTGAATACATCCGCATAGTGCTCCACAACATACGACTTTCTCAACGGCCTGAGACGCTGTCTTCCTAACACTCCCTCTTACGGTGGAAATGCGTCAGACTCACTCTTCCTGCTCAGACTTTCTTCTGACTCGATTGCAGGAAGGGCACCAGCCACAACTTCTCATTTCCTCAAAGATGATGCTTTGTCCGAGGTAGCGGCAGAACAAAGCTTCTCTTGCCACGAGGCCCGTCTTTTCTTTTGTCTGGACGGCTTTAGGAGAAACTTGCGGTCAATATTCGAAGTGGCACTATTTTCGGATGGAGGCATGATGTTGTGCTAGCGATGTGAACTTAAGCAGTCTTTTCTGTTCCACAAAAGAGATGGATGTTCTTTTCTCTCGCATTTGCCTCATGAAAATGACTGTCCTCGGATACACACGCTAGAAAAGGCGCGTGAGTAA
>Ga0078972_1006364_pt1 | contig 28214 bp, 26 predicted proteins | sample YelNatPaOPGAMG01_FD_67568 | JGI IMG/M metagenome (GOLD analysis project Ga0078972, IMG submission 67568) | Hot spring thermophilic microbial communities from Obsidian Pool, Yellowstone National Park, USA - OP-RAMG-01 (SPADES assembly) (version 2) | ecosystem: Environmental > Aquatic > Thermal...
AGTTTTTATAATCTGCTCAATACCAAGGAAAACTGAAGAAATAGTTGAGAAAGATAATTTAGTTATTTATTATGCAAAACAAGTTCATATAAAAGGTATAGCAAGACTGTTTAAGATTTTATGTTTAGAATCTGTTTATTCAAGATTAATGTGTGCTTTAACTAATTATTTAGCTTATAAAAAACTTTCAAAGAAATATAAGATAGACATTGTAGAAACTCCAGAATGGTATAACGAAGGATTATTTTTTGTTCTACAGAAAAAAATTCCTGTAGTGTGTAGAATTCATGGAGCAAATTTTCAACTTAGTAGATTTATAAGAAAAAAAGGGTTTTTTAGTAAAATTAATGATTTTTTATCAAATTTTTTTGAAACGCAATGTATAAAAAAATCTTCTTATTGTATAGTACCAACTAACTCAGTTAAAGAATTTATTAAAAGGAAATTTAATCAAGTTAAAATTGAAGTAATTCCAATAGCAATTTCATTAGATATTTTTAATGAATTAAAAGTTACGAAAAGTAAAACTAAGTTTGTTTTATGTGTTGGAAGAATAGAAAAAGCAAAAAATACAGAAGTTATTGTAAAAGCTATACCTAAAATACTTGAATATATTAATGATATAAAATTTTTATTTGTTGGAAGAATCTTTGATTCATATGGTGAATACATTAAAAGACTCGTAAAAGAACTTAGAGTTAACAAATATGTTAAATTTATAAGTTCATTGCCTTGGGAAACTCTTATTAGACTTTATATGTTTTCAGATGTAATAGTAAAACCGTCTACAGAGGGGACATTAGACATGAGTTTGTTAGAAGCTTTAGCAAGTGGTACACCACTTATATGTTCTAATACACCATCTTTTAAAGATGTGATAGAAGAGTCAGAATGTGGAGTACTTGTTGACCCTTATGATGTAGAAGGATGGAGTAAAGCAATTGTAGATGTTTTGACAAATGAACAAAGAACAAAAACAATTATAACAAATGCTAAAAAAGTTGTAAAAGAGAAATATTCTGTTGATGTTGTTTGCAACCTTTTAGTTAAATTTTATTCGCAATTATTAGGAGAAAATTAAAGAGATGAGTAACAAAAATTTATTTATAAATATTTCATACAATACAATTTCAAATGTGATTTCTCTTTTGTTAGGATTTATATTAAACATAATTATTGCAAGAAGTCTACAACCAAAACAGATGGGAGAGTATTCTTATGCTATATGGTTGATAAGTTTTTTATCAATAGTTATTTTATTAGGTGTACCAAATACATTGACGAAGTATATTTCTCAGTTTTATAAAGAAAAAAACAAAATTAGATTTTTGTCCTACTTTTTGGTTAAAATAGTATTTTTAACATTTATATTTGTATCATCTGGAATTTTAATTTATCTTTTTATTTCTCAAAAAAACTTTGATTTTTTAATTTTTGTTATTTTGGGATATACCATTGCTTCATTAAACGGAATTTTGAGGAGTTATGTTTCTGGAATAGAAGATTTTAAAACAATAACTATAAATACATTTATCACATTATTTTTACAACTGATGTTAGTTATTACATTTTTGAAGAAAGAACCATCTTCTGCTAAAATGTTAGAAATATATTTGTTTAGTTTATTTATTTCAACAATTCTTTTTTTTATTTCTTTGAAGAAAGAATTAAAAGAGATTTTTGTTTCAACAGCAACAAAAGAAATGTTTTTAAAAAAAGATGAGAAAAAGAAGATAACAGAATATTTAGTATTTATTTCGGTTCTGATAATAATTAATATGATTGTATGGGAACGTTCAGAGATTTTTTTTCTTAAAATTTTTTCTACTTCAGAAGGGTTAGCTTTTTATTCAATTGCTTTTACTTTAGGATATTTACCAAATAAAATCTTAACATTTGGTAATGTTTTATTACCAAGAATGTCTAAATTCTATGCTGAAAAAGATTTTTCAAAAATTTCTATGTATTATAAACAATTGACTGAATTTATATCACTATTGATAATTCCGATTTATATTTTTGTGTTTATGTTTGCTTCAGATATAGTGAAAATTTTATATGGTGAAAGTTATCTACAAGTAAGTAGTATTTTAAGAATAATTATTTTTGCAGGGATTATTTCTGGGATAGCGACTGTTGGTTCAGCTTTTATTCAGGCAGTAGAAAAAGTAGATGTATCTTTTAAAATAGGGATATTTATTACAGTTATTAATATTTTTTTAGATTTTTTGTTAATACCTAAATATCAAACTATAGGTGCTGCTTATGCAAACAGTATTTCTCAAATCTTAGGATGTTTTTTAGGTACTGGATATATTCTATATAGTTTTAAATTTAAGTTTCCATTTCTTAAAATTATAAAATTTTCAGTAATTTCTTACATTATATGTAAAATTGCAAAATTGTATTTTAGCAGTTTTTCTTTGATAAGTATGTTTATTTTATTTTTCGGTTACATTTTGTTATTTTCTATTTTTAATTCCAAAGAAATTATTAAAAACATAAACTTTGTATATAAATCATAGATTTATGAACAAAAAAATCCTTGTACTAACTCCAATCCTTCCATATCCTCCGGATGATGGGAGCAGACTTAGACCTTATCAAATTATAAAAGCGTTATATAAATTAGTTGATATAGAACTTGTAAGTTTTTACTTACCTAACGAGGATATAAACTCTACAAAAGAATTTTATAAAAGTTATTGTAAAAACTTATATTTTTTAGAACAGAAGAAAAATAAGAATTTGTTTGCTAAGTTTTGTGTGTATCATTCTAATAGAGAAAATAAAAAACTGATAAATAAAATTATCCAAGAAAATAATTATAATTTAATTATAGTTGAAAAAATAATAACGCTTTCTTATCTTGGAAAAAAAGTTTTTAAAAATTACAAAGTTGTAATTGACAGCTGGGGGATTGATAGTGAAATATCAAGACAGTTGTATGAGAATGAAAAAAATTTGTTTAAAAAATTTATTTTGTTCATTAAATATATCAGACATTTTTTTTGTGAACTTTGTTATTTATCAAAATGTAAATATTTTGTTGCAATTACAGACAAACAATTTAATTTTTACAAAAAGTTTTTTAAAAGAAAAAAATTGTTTCTTATACCTAATTTTGTTGATACAGATTATTTTAAACCAAATTATGAGAATTTTGAAGAAAAAAGTATAGTTTTTACTGGTATAATGAATTTTCTTCCAAACATAGATGCTGTTATGTTTTTTGTTAATGAAGTTATGCCAAAACTAAAAGAAAAGACAAATGTTAAATTTTATATTGTAGGTAAAAATCCGACAAAAGAAGTATTAATGCTCCATAATAATTCTGATATTATTGTTACTGGAGAAGTAAAAGATATAAGAGAATATATTTCAAAAGCAGAAGTGGTAGTTGTTCCATTGCGGATTGGATCAGGTTTGAGAAATAAAGTTCTTCATGCTATGGCGTGTGGTAAAACAGTTGTTGCAACAAGAGAAGCAGTTGAAGGAATAAATGTTAAAGATAAAGAAAATATTTTAATTGCAAATACTCCACAAGAGTTTGTTGAAAAAATACTTTTAGTTTTGAATAACAAAGAGTTGAATTTAAAAATTGCTAAAAATGCAAGAAAGTTTATTGAAGAAAATTTTTCTGAAAAAGTTATAGAAAAGAAATGGATTAATATGTATGAAGAGATATTCAGTAATAATAATAACAGCTGATAGATATGAAGTTTTAAAAAATTGTTTAAATAAACTTTTTGAATATAAGATTGATGAAAAAGCAGAGATTATAGTTGTTGATGCTTCTAAAGAAGAATTAAATTATGAAAAAAAAGATAAAATTAATTATATCAAAGTAGGATCTGAAAACAAAGGGTTTTCAAACCAAAGAAATATTGGTGTTAAAAATGCTTCTTGTGAGTTTGTAATATTTATAGATGACGATGTTGAGATTACAGAAAATTGGTTTGAGAGATTAACAACTACATTTGAAAACTATAAAGATAAAGTTTTTGGTGCAATGGGTGCAACTTTTCCTAAACAAAATAATGTTATAAGTTTTGTTTGTGGAGTTTTAGGACATCCTGGTGGTGGGTTTAGGTTACATAATCTTTCAAAAGGAAAAGTGATATTTTTAAATCAAGTTGCAACTTGTAATACTATATTTAACAAAAGAATAATAGAAGAAGTCGGATATTTTGATGTTGAAAACAAATTTGGTTCTGAAGATAGTGAGTTATGTTTACGAATTTTTAGAAAATATGGAAAAGATAAGTTTATCTTTGTCCCTGATTCTGTTGTATGGCATTATTCACCAGATACAATTTTTAAGTTTGTAAAATGGTATATAAGACGAGGAATTGCTGATATTGATATTTACTTAAGACATATTCTCCATTTAAATTATGTTTTAAAAACATTGGTAACAATAAAAATAATGTTTGTTTTGTTTATTTCTTTATTTTTAGGCATTAAATTCTTGTTTTTTATATGGTTTCTATACTATCTTTGGCAGTTGTATAGACATAAGTTTATGATGAGATACTTCAAATTTTATAAATTTCCAATTTTTAAAAAAGTGTTAATAATTTTTTGTTTCCCAATATTAAAACTAACGGCTGACCTTAGTTTTGATATTGGTAGGATAAAAAGAATTATTGAGAAAAAACTATGAAAATTTCAGCTGTACTTATTGTAAGAAACGAAGAAAAAAATATAGTAAGATGTCTTGAGAGTATAAAATGGGTAGATGAGATAATTTTAGTTGACCAATCTTCTACTGACAAAACAGTTGAACTTGCAAAAAAATACACGGATAAAATCTATATTACTGAGAATAAACTAATATGCAATCCTGATAGAGAGTTTGGAATAGCAAAGGCAAATAATGATTGGATTTTATTAATAGAAGCAGATGAAGTTGTTGATGAAAATTTAAAACAAGAAATTGTAGATGTTATTGCTGAGAATAAACACGATGTGTTTTTTATTCCTGTTAAAACATTTTTTGTTGGCAAATGGATAAAAACCTGTGGCTGGTGGCCATCGTATATACCAAGGTTGTTTAAAAAAGGAACAGTTAGATCCCAATCATCAATACATACTAATGGCGAAATATTAAGTAAAAAAATTTGTTATCTTAAAAATCCAATTTTGCATTATTCTTATAATTCTATTGATGATTGGATTGATAAATTTAAAAGATACACTACAGCTACAGCGTATGAGTATTTAAATAAAGGAATGAAAATAAATTTTGGAAACACAATTAAAGAGTTATTACTCAGACCGTTTTACTTTTTTATTTTAAAATTCTTTGTTTTGAAAGGATACAAAGACGGTTGGCGTGGGTTGTTTATAAGTTTATCCTCTGCTTTGACAATAATATTTAGTTGTTTTAAACTAATTGAGTTGTATAATGAAAAAAATAAAAATTCTATATCTTGACACACCACTTGATCCACCAGGCGGGGGACAGATTAGCTTGTTTTATATTTTGAAAAATATAAATAAAGAAAAATTTGTAATAAAAGTTTTTGTACCATACGAATGTGAGTTTGTTAGATGGTTAAAAAATGAAAATATAGATGTTGAAATTGTCCAACCTAAAAATTTGTTGTCAAAAATTAAAAAATTTAGTCCTGATATAATTCATTGTAACTCGCCCACAACAAAATATACTGCATATGCTGTGTTTTTTAGCCAAATTTTAAAAATACCATTTATTTGGCATAACAGGACTTTAGATACTGCTGGTTGGAAAGAAAAACTTATTGCAAAACTTGCTACAAAAATCGTTGTTATATCAGATGCTGTAAAAGAAAAGTTTAAAGGTTTTGAAGATAAAATTGTTAAGATTTACAATGCTGTTGATACAGAAGTGTTTAAACCAATAGATGTCTCTTATCTTAAAAAAGAACTAAAAATTTCTGAAGATAAAAAAATTGTTGGAAGTATATCAAGATTAGACTGGTGGAAGGGCTATGATTTGTTTTTAGAAGTTGCTAAAAAAATAACAGAAATAAACAATAATGTTTTGTTTTTAATTGCAGGTGATGGATCTGAGAAAGAAAAAATAATAAATTTTATTGAAAAATATAATTTGTCTTCAAAAATTATTTTTTTAGGTTTTCAAAAAAATATTGTTGAAATAATAAATTTGTGTGATATCATTGTAAACTTATCAACCCAACCTGAACCTTTTGGAAGAACAATAATAGAAGCGATGTCGTGTGGTAAAGTTGTTATTGCTACAAACTTAGGTGGGCCAAAAGAAATTATTGAAAATGGTATAGATGGTTTCCTTGTTGAACCAAAAGTTGATGAAATTTGTGAAGTTGTTTTGCAGATATTATCAGATGATGAATTATATAAAAAAATATCTTTTGCTGCTATGAATAAAGTAAAAGAAAAATTTTCTTTAAGTAAACAAATAGACCAAATAGAAAAACTTTATATTGAAATTATAAATGAAAATACTAATTGATTGTAGAGAGATACAAAAAAATACTACAGGTATTGCAAGGTTTTTGTTGAGTTTATTTAAAGGGATAAAAAGTTTTGATGTAAAGCATAAATTTTTACTTTTAGGTAATCAGTATACTGATTTTGAGAGGAAAGAACTTAGTGGATATGAAAAAATTGTTGTTGAAGAAAAAAATACATTTTATTTTGACCAAGTTACAATTTCGCAGGTTATAAAAGAACAAAAAATAGATTTGTTTTTCTCACCATATTATAAATTTTCTGTTTTTACTAAAGTACCAGTTATAACTTCTATTTTTGATGTTATGTATCTTGTGCTTGATGAATACAAAAATGATATAAAAAATATTTATAGAAAGAACTTTATTAAACTTACTTATAAAAAAGTTAAAAAAATTATAACTTCATCAAATTTTGCTAAAAATGAAATAATAGAAGTTTTGAATCTGCTAAATGAGAAAATTGATGTTGTTTATTTGTCAGTAGATGAGAAATTTAACCCACAACCTGTAGAAAAAATAAAAGAAATTAAAGAAAAGTATGGAATAAATAAAAGCTATATTCTTTATGTAGGAAATGCTAAACCACATAAAAATTTGAATCGTCTTTTATCAGCATGGCGGTTAATTGACGAAAAAATAAAAAAAGATTATATTCTTGTATTAGCAGGTGTTGGACAAAAGTTTTGTTACAAAGATGAGAATACTTTAATAATACCGTTTGTTTCAGAAGAAGAGTTGACAGTACTATATACTGGAGCAACTGTTTTTGTTTTCCCTTCAATTTATGAAGGTTTTGGGTTGCCTCCATTGGAAGCAATGGCTTGTGGTTGTCCTGTAATTAGTTCTAATACTTCAAGCATGCCAGAGGTTCTTGGAGATGCATGTTTGTATTTTAACCCTTATGATGTGAATCAAATTTCTAAAACAATATTAGAAATCCTGCATTCAGAAACTTTAAGAGAAAAATTGCGAAAAGAAGGTTTTGGAAAAGTAAAATCTTATAGTTTAGAAAAGATGGTTAATTCTTTAATAAAAATTTTTGAGTCAATATGAAACACATATTAGTATTTTGTGAGTTTATAACAAGAGATGAGATCGGTGGTTCAGGAAGGGTAATTGAACAATATGTTGATGGATTAAAAAATGAAGGATTTAAAATAACCATTTTTACTTTGTTAAGAAAAAAAGGACTTCAAAGATATGAAAAAATAGATGAAAATGTTTATGTTATCAGATACGGGTATTTTTATTCTTTGAACATATTTTTTGCTTTTTTAACAGTTATTGATGGTATCTTTAGGTTTATAAAAAATTTTTTGACAACAAAAGTTGATTTAATAATAATAAATCAGCCATATGTAGGTTTGGTCGTATATACATCATTTATAGGTTGGTTCGTGCCAAAAATATATTTTTTTCATTCGCCATGGTGTGAAGAATATTTGATAGACAAAAAGAAAAAAGGTGTTGGATATTATTTAAGAAAATTTATTGAAAAAAAAGTTATAAGTTTCTGCAACAAAATAGTTTGTTATAGCGAGTTTATGAAAAACAAAATTGTTTCAATACATAAAATTAAAAAAAATATAAAAGTGTTACATGTAGGAATAGATACTAACAAATTTTATCCTGTTAAAAACAGAATTGAAATAAGGGAAAAACTTGGTCTTCCTGAAAATAAATTTATAATTTTTACTGCAAGAAGGTTGGTTCCAAGGATGGGGTTAGAAAATTTGATTGAAGCTATAAGAATGTTGAAAAAAGAATTTGATAACATTTTTTTAGTAATAGCAGGTAGTGGTTGGTTAGAAGATAAGTTAAGAACTCTTGCAAAAGAGTTAGAAGTTTCTGATTATCTTAAATTTGTAGGTAAAGTTTCAAATCCAAATGTTTTATTGTTATATTATCAATCAGCGGATATTTTTGTTTTACCAACAAAGTTGTTAGAAGGGTTTGGTATGGTTATATTAGAAGCAATGAGCTGTGGTATCCCTGTAATTTCAACACCAGTAGGTGGCCCTGTAGAAGTTTTGAAAAATTTTGATGAACATCTTTTATGTAAAGGTACAGAACCATATGATATTTATGAAAGAATTAGGTATTTTTTATTAAACAAAAATGAATTACAAGAAATTGCTAAAAAATGCAGAGATTATGTGATAAAAAATTATTCAAAGGAAATTTTTATTGAAGAGTTTAAAAAAGAAATAGAAGACGTTATTTAAATATGCAGAAAATAAAGATTCTATACATTATAACTCGTTTGGATAAGGGAGGTTCTGCAGAACATGTTTTAGAATGTTGTGAATATTTTGAAAAAAAAGATGATTTTGAAATAATTTTAATATATGGTGGTGAAACAAAACTTAATTTAGATTTTAAAAATTACTATGTGAAATTTTTACAGAGAGAAATCTCTCTGATAAAAGATATTATTGCTTTTTTTAAAATTTTGGAAATTATAAAAAAAGAAAAACCTGATATTATTCATACACATTCGTCAAAAGCAGGGATTATTGGTAGATGGGCTGCATGGTTGGCGCGTAAAATAAACTACAAGCTAAAATTTCTTAGAATAATTCATACACCTCATGGACATATTTTTTATGGTTATTATGGAAAACTCAAAACACTCTTATTTTTATTTCTTGAACGTCTTACTGCAAAAATTACTGACAAACTTGTTGCTTTAACTGAAGGTGAAAAAAATGAATCATTAAGTTTTGGTGTTGGTAAAGAACAACAATGGATTATTATACCATCTGGTATTGATTATAATTTGGAGTTAAAAGTTTCCTGTAAATTGCATAATTCAGAATTAAAAGAAAAATTGGGTATTCCTAAAAATTCAATAGTTATAGGTACAGTTGCACGACTTGAGCCAATAAAAGGTATAAAATATTTTGTAGATGCTGCAAAAATTATTTTATCTTTGCCTTCCTCTTATCTACTTCCTTCTATATACTTCCTCATTGTTGGTGATGGTTCTGAAAGAAAGTTTTTAGAAGAAAGAGTAGAAAAATTGGGTTTAAAAGACAAATTTATATTTACTGGTATGCGTGAAGATGTTGCTGAGTTAATGTCAATTATGGATATTTATGTTCAACCGTCAATAAATGAAGGTATGGGGAAAACAATAGTTTTAGCAGAACTTTTAGGAAAACCTGTTGTTGCAACTAATGTCCAAGGTATACCATCAGTTGTTATAAATAATGAAACAGGAATATTAGTCCCACCTAAGGATCCACAAAAACTTGCTGAAGCAATTGTTAAACTTATTAAGGATAAAGATTTACTTATCAAAATGGGAGAAAATGCAAAAAAATGGGTTTATAAAATTGTTGATGGATATCCACAATTTAGTCAGCAACGAATGTTATTTTTGTTGGAAAATCTTTATAAATGTGTGTTAGTCAATAGTCAATAGTTCATAGTTAAGTAGAAAGTAAATATGGAAGTTAATGCAGGGTTAATACAGATTATGAGTATATTTTTTTGTCAACAAAACATAAATCTTTTAACAGAAGAATTACTTACTTGGAGTTTTCCTGTGTTTCTCTCGCCAAACAGAATACATTCCAAGTCCACCAAGAATCAAAGTAACGATGAGTACTACGAGGAAAAAAATTGCAAGTTGGTCCATAATTATATGGATACAACAAATAGATTTATTTGTCAACATCTTTAAAATTTATATAAGTATGAAACAGCACAAGATGATACAACTGCGAGTTATTGTTTTTAGTTATTTGTTTGGTTTAAGTATTTTATTTGCTCAACAAAGTTATAATTTAAGTTTTACTACTGTAAGTTGTGTTTTACATATCCATTCTAATTTTAGCAGTGGTAAAAATTCTATAGAAGAAATTGTAGATTTAGCAAAACAACATAACATTGATTGTGTCGTTTTGACAGACCATTTTTTAAGAAAAGTAGAGTATGGCCTTTGGCCATTTAGAGGTGTTATTAAAAAATCTATGAGTTCACCTTCTGTTATGAAAATTGGTGTTGAAAAATATTTGTCAAAAATAGAAGAAATGAACAAAAAACAGAAAGATGTAATTGTAATACCTGGACTTGAAATCACGCCTCATTATTTTTGGTCTATTGAAGAAAATTCTTTAGTTATAAATAATCTTCATAAACATATGTTAATAATAGGTCTTGATAAAAAAAATTTATTTTATTCTTTACCAGTAATCGGTAATGAATCTAATGCTGGTAAAATCAGAATTTTATCTTTTTGGCCAATAGTTTTTATTTTATTAGGAATTTTTTTTAAATCAAAATTTTTAGTTATTTTTTCTATAATTTTTTTGGCAATAAATTATCCTTTTAAGTACTTACCATTTGACCAATATAAGAATTATTCTGAACTTCCATACCAAAATTTAATCAACTATATTAACTCTATTCCGCAATATTACGGGACAAACTCAATAGCCCCTTTAATTGTCTGGGCACATCCTGAAGCTCCAAATTATGAAAAAAAATATTTGCTTAAAACTATAAGGAAATTGAAGATTTTTACTCAAACAATACCATATGGTGAGTCATTGTTAAAAACATATGACTATAATGGTTTTGGTATTTTTGCAGAAGGATATAGGGATGTTGGTGGAGTTTGTAAAATTTGGGATAATATTTTAACTGAATATTGTAAAGGGATAAGGAAAAGACCTGTTTGGTGTTATTCCGAGGTTGATTTTGGTGAATCCTCAGATCCATTATATGTAAGAAAGAATATCCTTTATGTTAAAGATAAAAATTATAGAAGTATAATAGAAGCGTTAAAAAATGGAAATTTTTATGCTTTGTGGAGAAATGAAGACAAAGAATTATTATTAAAAAATTTTAAAGTTTGCTCTCAATCAGCAATGTTTGGTGAAAAATATAAGTTAAATAGTTCTGATGTGGTTTTAGAATTTGAAGTTGAATTTTCAGACAATAGTAGTTCAGAAGTTGAAATATTTATAATTTCTAATAATGCTGTAGTATACAGACAAAAAACTTTTACACCAGCGAAAATATATTTTAAAGATTCAAAGCCAAATAAGTTTTCATATTATAGAATTTATATTGAATCAAAATATCCACACAAAATTGCAACAAATCCAATATTTATAGAATGAAAATAGCAATACATCAACCACAGTATTTACCCTGGCCTGGATATTTTGACAAAATTTTACAATCAGATATTTTTGTTTTTTTAGATGATGTGCAGTATAAAAAGAATGAATGGCAAAACAGAAACAGGATAAAATCCCCTAATGGAGAGGTATGGCTTACAGTACCTGTACATTATAACTTTGGACAAAAAATTAATGAAATAGAGATAGACAACAATGTCCTTTGGCGAAAAGACCATTTAAAAACTATAAGGTTTAATTATCAAAAAGCAAAAAATTTTTCTGATTTTTATCCATATATTGAAAATTTGTTAAACAAAGAATATAAAATGTTGGTGGATGTAAATATTGATTCTATAAAGATGATACTTTCTTATTTAAATATTGATAAAAAAATTGTAAAATCTTCTGAACTTAAGGTTGAGGGTGAAAAAACACAAAGACTTGTAAATATATGCAAAGTATTGAATGCAGATATTTATATTTCTGGAAGCGGAGCAAAAGATTATCTAATTGTTGAAGAATTTGAAAAGAACAACATTCAGGTTATATTTCAAGAATACCACACACCTGAATATCCTCAACTTTTTGGTAATTTTATTCCAAATTTGTCAATTATTGATATGATTTTTAATGTTGGCAAAGAAGAGACAATTAAATTATTAAAACTTTAACTCTTTATGATACCGCATTCCAAACCAACTATAATAGAAAAAAAAGTTATTTTAGAAAATATAAAAAAAATTCTTAATGCAGAATACTTATCAGAAAATATCTTTGTTGAAAAATTTGAACAAAAAGTCTGTAGATTTTTTGAGACAAAATACGCAATAGCTGTCTCTTCAGGTACATCTGCTCTTCATTTGGCTTTATTAGCTTTAGGAGTTGATGAAAATTCAGAAGTTATTATTCCATCCTTTACTTGTGCTGCTTTGTTGAATGCAATACTTTATATTAGAGCTAAACCTGTGATTGTTGATGTTGATTTGGATGATTTTAATATTGATTTTAAAGAAGTAAAAAAATATATCTCAAAAAAAACAAAAGCGATAATTGTTCCTCATATGTTTGGTTATCCTGCAAAAAATATTAAAGAGATTATAGAACTTGGAATTCCTGTTATTGAAGATACAACACAAAGTATAGGTGCAAAAATTGATGGTGAAATGGTGGGTAAGTTTGGAATTATAAATGTCTTATCTTTTTATTCTACAAAGTTGATTACTACTTTTGGTGAGGGTGGAATTATTTTAACTAATAACAAAAAAATTTATTCAATTATAAAAGATTTAAAAGAATATGATAAAAAAAGAAAATTCAAATTGAGATATAACTACAAGTTATCAGAAGTGCAAGCAATTATGGGACTGCAACAGATTGAAAAAATAGAGTACTTTGTCAATAAAAGAAGAAAGTTGTTTGAATACTACAAAAATAGATTAAAAAATTGTAAAAATATTAAAATATTTGAACCATTAAGAAATACAGAACCTGTTTTTTATAGATTTATAATACAAATAACAGGCAAAGAAAATATAGATGAAATTATAGCTAATTATAAAAAATTTGATATAGAAGTTGCAAAACCTATTTTTTTGCCTTTAGACAAATATTACTATGGAAAGTTTATATGTAAAAACTCGGAATTATTATATAACACGACTTTATCTTTACCCATATATCCATCTTTAAATGAAAAAGAAGTGAATTATATTTCTAAAATAACAAAAAAAATCTTAAAATAATTTAAACTTATGTATGAGCAATATTGGGGATTAAAAGAAAAACCATTTGAAAACACACCGGATCCAAAATTTTTTTATAGTTCACCACAACATGAAGAAGCTCTCACAAGAATGCTTTATACTGTAAAAGAACAAAAAGGAGCTGGTCTTCTTACAGGAGTTTATGGTTGTGGAAAAACTCTTCTTGCACGGGCACTCCTTAAAGAGCTGCAAAAAGATGTATATAAAGTAGCGATAATTAACAATCCCAAGCTTGATGAAATTGAGATGTTAAGAATGATTTCTTATAATTTAGGATTGCATGAAGTGCCTACAAGAAAAGCAGATGTTCTTATTAAATTAGAAAATATTTTAAAAGAAACTCTTATGGATGGAAAAAAGACCGTAGTTATAATTGATGAAGCACATAGTATAGATAATGCCAATATATTTGAAGAAATAAGGTTGCTTTTAAATTATCAACTTGAAGACAAATTTTTGGTGACCATTTTATTATTAGGTCAGCCTGAACTAAAAGAAAAAGTTGAAAGTATAAAACAGTTAAATCAAAGAATTGCAATGAGACATTATTTAACATCTTTAAATCAAAAAGAAACAGAAGAATATATAAAACATAGATTATCTGTAGCAGAGGCTAAACAAAACCCGTTCTTACCAGAAGCAATTGAAGTCATATATCAACATTCAGGAGGAATTCCAAGAAGAATTAATCATATATGTGATACTGCTTTACTTGTTGCGATGGGCATGGGATTGAAATTTATAAATAAAGATTTTGTAAAAGAAGTTATTGAAAGTTTTTCATTGTAGTTTAGAAATTAGTGATTAGAAATCAGTGATTAGGGGAAAATAAAAGGTTCTTTGAAAAAAGTATGAAAAGAATGATATTAAGCCACTGAATTCACTGAAAAACACTGAAAAATATATATTGAACCACGAATGGACACGAATGAAAAATAGATATGAGTAGATAGTAGTAAGTAGAAAGTAGTAGAAGGTGTTAGGGATTTGTAGTATATAGGTTTAATTCAGTATATTCGGTGGTTTCAGTGGCAAAGAATTAAAAGAGTAATTAGCCACTGAAGGCACTGAGGGTATAGAAAAAAATTGTAGGGCAAGGATTTATCCTTGCAAAATTTGGTAGCCGCAGGCTTCAGCCTGCGCAGAATAATAGTAGGAAAGTAGAAAGTAGGGAGGTGTTAGGTATTTGTAGGGCACGGCTTTAGCCGTGCTTAATTTTTGCAAACCTGAAAGGTCTGCCCTACATAGCGTATTTTGTAGGGCACGGCTTTCCAACTGGGGCGCCCGCCTGCCAAAGCGAAGCGGCGGGCAGGGACTGCTTTAGGTAGTAGCCGTGCAAATATAGGTTTATAATTCAGTGGTTTCAGCGGCCTCCACTCACATTTCGTGAGTGCGGGATAGAAGAAAGTTTCAAAGAACTTAAACAAAAAATGGGGAGAAAGTTATGAAAATATTAGTTATAAGTTCACATCCAGATGATTTTGAATTTGGTTGTGGTGGTACACTTTTAAAATTTTCTAAAAATGCAAAAATATATATACTTGTTATGACAAAAGGTGAAGTTGGAGGGGATCCTAACATAAGGTCCAAAGAGCAGGAAAAAGTTTGCAAATATTTAAGTGCCGAACTTTTTTGGGGAGGATATAAAGATACTCAAATTGAGTTTAATAAAAAACTCATAGATACAATAGAATGTGTGATAAAAGATGTATCAGCAGATTTAATCTTTACACATTATTATCAAGATACTCATCAGGACCATAGAAATGTTGCTGAAGCAACTATTACTGCTACAAGATACATAAGAAATGTATTATTTTATGAGACACCATCAAGTATTGAGTTTTCTCCAACTGTATTTGTAGATATAACAAATATGATTGATAAAAAAATTTATTTGTTAAAACTTCATAGATCACAAGTAAACTCTACAAAAATAAAAGGTATGTCTATAATTGATGCTATGTTAGCTACAGGAATTTATAGAGGATACCAAAATAGAGTTAAATATGCTGAAGGTTTTGTCCCATTGAGGTTATCTTTAGATAATTATTATAAAACTAAATGAAATCAAAAATTATCAAACAGTTTTTTTTAATATTAATAATCGCTTTTTTGTTTTTTTATAGAGCAGTTGGAAGGCAAGCATATTTGTTGAATATTAGATGGCTTTTCCTTTTAATCCTTGCTTTTTGTATTTCTTATTTTTTAACACCTTTTGTAATAAACTTTGCTTATAGATATAGAATTCTGGATATACCCGACAATAATAGAAAAATTCATGATACTCCTATGCCGAGGATTGGAGGAGTTGCTATTTATATTGCATTTATTTTGGTATTGCTAAGAAATGTTCAGTTTGCAAAAGAAATCTTGGGAATACTTATTTCAAGCTCTATAATCTTTTTTGTAAGTTTTTTAGATGATATTTACGGTTTATCCGCTGGCTTAAAACTTTTAGTTCAAATTTTTGCAACTTTGATTGTAATATCTTTTGGGTACAGAATCACAGCTGTTCCTCACGGTTTTCCTTTAGAAGATTTATTGGAAATAATTATTACAATTGTTTGGTTTGTTGGTATCACAAATGCAATAAACTTCCTTGATGGCATTGATGGATTAGTTGTAGGATTTGGAAGCTTTTGTTCTTTTTTGTTTTTACTTATTTCTTTATTAACAAATCAAAAATATATAAGTTATATTTCATCTGCTTTAATGGGTGCATGTTTAGGCGTCTTACCATATAACTGGCATAAAGCCAAAACATTCTTAGGAGATTGTGGAGCAAATTTCATAGGTTTTATTCTTGCTTCTATATCTGTAGTAGGATGGTGGGCTGAGAAGAATCCAATTGTTTCACTTTCAACACCGGTTTTGATATTAGGAGTTCCTATATACGATATGATATATATAACAATTTCAAGGATAAAAAATAAAAAAGTGAGAAATTTTAAAGAGTGGATAGAGTATGTAGGTAAAGATCATATACATCATAGATTATTGAATTTAAATTTTTCAGTTCCTTCAGCTGTTGGTATGATATTACTTATTACTTTTTGTTTAGGACTTTATTCTATAATTCTAAGATATACCCAAGCAACAGATATTATAGCAATGATAATATTATTTCAGGCTTTTTTAATTTTTGTTTTGTTATCTATAATAATGGTTAGTGGTAGAGAAAGAAAAACTTAAACTTTAATATGTTGAAAATTTAAAAATAAGTTTGTATATTCTTTAGAAATAAAGGAGGAAGTATAAACTATGACAAATAAAGTTTATGAAGGGAAATTTTTAGGTAAAGATAAAAAAGTTTGTATTGTGGTTGCAAGATTTAATGAATTTATAACAAAAAGTTTATTGGACGGCGCGGTTGATATCCTATTAAGACATGATGTATCTAAAGACAACATTGATATTGTTTGGGTACCTGGAAGTTTTGAAATACCGTATGTTTGTAAAAAAGTTGCTTTAACTAAAAAATACGATGGAATAATTGCTTTAGGCGCGATAATAAAAGGTGATACTTCTCATAACGAGTATATAGCAACGGAAGTTACAAAAGGTATTGCACAAGTTATGCTTGAAACAATGCTACCTATTGCATATGGTATAATTACACCTGATGATTTAGAGCAAGCAATAGAACGCGCAGGAACAAAACTTGGTAACAAAGGAGCCCAAGCAGCTTTGACATTGTTAGAGTTGATAAATTTAAAAATTGATAAGTAGCTTTTGAAACTTTAATAATGCGGAATAATAAGTCAAAATCTATAGGTGTAAGAAGAAAAGCTCGTATAATCGCATTGAACGCATTATATCTAATTGATTTAGCTAAGCTTACTGTTAGTGAAGCTTTTGATTATGTTTTTAATAAAGACAAAGAGTATAATGATCAAATAAAAAAATTTGCTTCTTTTCTTATCATTGCAACACTACAAAATTCTAATCTTATTGACAAAATAATAAAAAAATATTTAAAAAACTGGACAATGGAGAGACTTTCTGCTATTGACAGAAATATACTAAGATTAGCAACATGTGAATTTTTATGCTGTCCAGAAACTCCCATATCAGTTATAATAAATGAGGCGATTGAAATAGCAAAAGAATATTCTACAAAAGATTCTGGCCGTTTTGTTAACGGTATTTTGGATAGAATAAAATTGGTACGAGAAAATAAAGCTTTGGTAGATGGATGAATAAACTATGAAAGAAAAAATAGATAAACAAAAAATTGCAGAGTACATAGAAGAATTAAGAAGAAAAATAAGATATCACGATTATTTGTACTATGTTTTAAACCAACCTGAAATATCAGATTATGAGTATGATAAACTATATAGAGAGCTTAAAGAATTAGAAGAAAAGTACCCAGAGTTTATCACCCCTGATTCTCCTACTCAACGTGTTTCAGGTGAGGTTGTAAAAGAATTCAAACAAGTTAAACATACATCTCCAATGTTATCATTAGACAATACTTATTCAGAAAAAGAAATCTATGATTGGGCAGAAAGAATATCAAAATATGTTCCTTTAAAAGAACTTGAGTTTATTGTAGAACCAAAACTTGATGGGTTAAGTTGTACTATACATTATGTAGATGGAAAACTTCACACTGCTGCAACTCGTGGCGATGGAATAGTTGGAGAAGATGTTACACTTAATGTTAAAACTATAAAAAGTGTACCTTTAGTTTTAGAATCAAAAGGGATTAAAATACCAAGATTTTTTGAGGTTCGTGGTGAAGTCATAATGTTTAAAAAAGATTTTGAAAAATTGAATAGGGAACTGCAACAAAAAAATGAACAAACTTTTGCAAATCCAAGAAATGCAGCAAGTGGTTCATTGAGACAAAAAGATCCAAAGATTACTGCTCAAAGACCATTGAGATTTTATATTCACTCTTATGGAAAAATTGAAGGTGGTCTTAAGGTTGAAACTGATGAAGAATTTTTAGAATTGTGTAAAAAATTCTCTCTTCCTGTAATCCAACACTATAAAGTATGTAAAACTATAAATGAAGTTGTTAAATACTGTCTTGAGTGGCAACAAAAGAGAGATTCTTTAGAGTATGAAATAGATGGCATGGTGATAAAAGTAAATCAGCTTAATCTTAGAGAAAGAATTGGTTCAACCTTAAAAGCACCAAGGTGGGCAATAGCTTACAAATTTCCAGCAAAACAAGCTACTACAGTTGTAAAAAATGTAGTAATGCAGGTTGGTAGGACAGGTGTTATTACTCCGGTTGCTGAACTTGAACCTGTTGAATGTGGTGGAGTGATAATTTCTCGTGCAACTTTGCACAATTTTGATGAAATAAAACGTCTTGGTATAAAAATTGGAGACACTGTTTTAGTAGAACGTGCGGGAGAGGTTATACCAAAGGTTGTAAAGGTTATAGAATCTAAAAGGACAGGGAAGGAAAAAGATATAGAAATACCCAAAAAATGTCCTGTTTGTGGAAGTGAAATTGTAAAAGAAGAAGGTGAGGTTGCATATAGGTGTCCCAATTCTTCTTGCCCAGCACAAGTTATAAACAGTATTGTTCACTTTGCAAAAAGAGAAGCAATGGATATTGAAGGTTTAGGAGAATCTGTAGCGGAGCTCTTGGTAGAAAGAAAACTTGTTAAAAAGTTATCAGACATATATTTTTTAACTAAACAGCAATTATTAACTTTACCGTTATTTAAGGAAAAAAAAGCTACTAATTTGCTTAATGCAATAGAAAAATCAAAACAAAGACCGTTAAGTAAGCTGCTTTATGGTTTAGGTATAAGACATGTGGGAGAGAAAGCAGCAGAGGTTTTAGCAGAAAAATTCACTTCTATTGACAGACTGATGAAAGCTACAGAAGTAGAGTTGCAAAAAATACCTGAAATAGGTCCTGTAATGGCAAAGTCAATTGTCAATTTCTTTTTAAATAAATACACAATTGAAATAATTGAAGATCTTAAAAAAGCAGGCGTTAATATGATACAACCAAAAGTGGAAAAGAAAGGGCCGCAAGTGTTTGCAGGAATGACAGTTGTTTTCACAGGTGAGCTTGAGTCAATGACAAGATCACAAGCAGAAGAGTTAGTTAAACAATTGGGTGGGACAACTTCTTCTTCAGTTTCAAGATCTACTTCTCTTGTAGTAGTAGGAAAAAATCCTGGTTCAAAATATGAAAAAGCAAAACAACTTGGTATAAAGATTATTTATGAAGATGAATTCTTGAAGATGACAGGAAAATAAAATCTTTAATGAATGAAGTTTATTTCGTTAGAAATGTAAATGTTGAAAATTTTCAAAAGTTACTTTCAAAATTAGATTTAGATTTATTTGAAAAAAACAATTTTGTTGCTTTAAAAACACATTTTGGTGAAGAAAAATGTGATACATTTATAAAACCTTCTTTATACCTACCAATAATTAAAATTTTAAAAGATAAAAAAGCTTTACCTTTCTTTACAGACACAAATACTATTTATACAGGAAAAAGGGCAAATGCTATTACCCATCTTGAATTGGCCCACAAACATGGTTTTAAATTTGAATCCTTAGGAGTTCCTGTAATTATTGCTGATGGTATTAAAGGAAATGATTATGTTGAAGTTGAGATAAATTTGAAGTATTTTAAAAGGGCGAATATTGCTTCAAATGTTTACTATGCAGACAATCTTATATGTTTGACACATTTTAAAGGTCATATGCTTTTTGGTTTTGGAGGAACTATAAAGAATTTAGGTATGGGCTGTGCTGCACGTTCTGCAAAATATTTATTACATAATGTATTGAAACCAAGATTCAAAGTTGATAAATGTATTGGATGTGGAAAATGTATAATTTATTGTCCTGTAGATGCATTGAAATTAGATAAACTAAATAAAAAAATTGTTTTTGATGTAGAAAAATGTGTGGGTTGTGGTGAATGTATTCACATATGTGAACAAAAAGTTTTTCAAATACCTTGGGATTTATCATATAAGGAAGTCCAAGAAAGAACCGTTGAATATGCATATGCAGTATTGAAAAATAAAAGAAATAAGTGTTTGTTTATAAATTTTTTGTTAAATATTACTAAAGATTGTGATTGCATAAACAAAAAACAAACTCCTATATTAGAAAACTTAGGCATTGTAGCAGGATATGACCCTGTTGCAGTAGATTTTTGTTCCCTAAATATAGTAAATACTTATTTAAACAAAGATATATTTAAAGAATTATGGCCTGAGATAGATTATTCTCCACAAATCAATTATGCAGTAGAAATAGGCTTGGGCAAAAAAGAATATCAGTTTTATGAACTATGAACTATCCCGCAAGTTGTCCCGCCTTCTGCGGGACAGGCGGGATGAACTATCAACTATAAACTATCAACTATGAACTATATAACTGATCATAGCGAACCTAAATTTTTAGTTGATTTTATGTGTGGAAGGTTGGCGAAATGGTTAAGAATATTAGGTTATGATACTGAATTTTTTAAAGAACATTCAAGAAGCAAAATTTTAATGCAAAGTTTACAACAGCAAAGAATCATTTTAACCCGAGATACAAAACTTAGTAGTAAAAAAGCATACAAAATATTACTTATCAAATCTGACAAAGTCCGCCAACAGATAAAACAGGTTTTGAAAGAACTAAACCTGAAAATAGATAAAGAAAAATTCTTTACAATATGCTCTATTTGCAATAAAAAAGTTTTACCTGTAGATAAAGAAAGTATAAAAAGTTTTGTTCCAGCATATATTTACGAAACACAAAATGAATTCTATCAATGCCCTCAATGTAAGAGGATTTATTGGCAAGGCTCACATTTAGAGTTGTTTAACAAAGAAATAGAAGAGATTTTGGGCAAGAAATAAATTTCTTGCTTATTAACTTTTCTAAAAATCATGCAAAATATTTTGTTAATTTCTGTTTTTATAACTGGTATAAGTGGGATTGTTGCGCAAACACTATTAATTCGTGAATTATTAGTTGTTTTTGAAGGAAATGAACTTTCATTGGGTTTAATTTTAGGTAATTGGTTAATATTAGAAGCAATAGGTTCTTATTTGGTTGGTAAGAAAATTGAATATATAAAAGATAAAATTTTAAACTTTGTTGTACTACAAATTTTATTTTCATTAAGTTTTTTTATTTCTGTTTGGTTAACAAGGAGTATAAAACTTTTATTAAAAATACCTTTTGGTGTATCCTTAGGTGTTGACTTAATTTTTCTTATTACAATATTAATTTTGTTTTTTCCAAGTATAATACATGGTGCTTTGTTTACTTATTCTGCAAAAATTCTTCAACAAGATGGAGAAAAAAATGTAGTAAAAATTAGCAAAGTTTATATTTTTGAAACATTAGGGACAATTTTTGGAGGAATTATTTTTACTTATATATTAATAAAATTCTTCTCAATCTTTCAAATTGTATTTATAATTTTTTTATTGAATATTTTATGTTGTATAGCTTTGTCGTTCATCAACATAAAAAATAAAAAAGTTTTAGGTATTACTACATTAACAAGTTTTTTATTTTTTGTTTTGATATTTTTTAATTTACAAAATTATATTGAAAAAAAGACTATAAGTAAATTTTGGTCAGGACAGGAAGTCATTTACTACAAAAATTCTATATATAATAATATCGTTGTAACAAAACAAAACCAACAGTACAACTTTTTTGTAAACTCTTATCCTCTATTTTCGGTCCCATATATTGATAAGATGTTTGTAGAAGAAGTTGTTCATATTCCTTTAAGCATAATAAAAAAACCTAAAAGAGTTCTTATTTTGGGAAAAGGTGCTGGAGGAATTATAAACGAACTTTTAAAATACGAAAATTTAAGTATTGATTATATAGAACTTGATAAAGATTTACTTGAAACTTTTAAAATTTTATCAGTTGATATTTTAAAAAAAGAATTGAATTCACGGAATGTATCTCTTTATTATCTTGATGGATGTTACTTTTTGAAAAACATAGAAACAAAATATGATTTTGTTTTCATTGGATTCTCTGAACCAAAGGATTTACAGATAAATAGGTTTTTCACACTTGAATTTTTTAAAATATTAAAATCAAAAATCTCTGATGAAGGAGTTGTTACTTTTCAGTTGCCAGGTTCTTATGTGTATTTATCAAAACAACTTGCTGAATTAAATAAATGTGTAATTTCTACTGCAAAAAATGTTTTTAAATTTGTAAATGTTTTGCCGGGAGATTATAATATAATTTTGTGCTCAAATTCGGATATTACTATTCATCTTGCGCCGGAAAAAGTTATTTCTGGTTTGAAAGAAAAAAATATATTAGTAGATGTTTTGAATGAGAAATACTTAGAATATCGTTTAAATAAAGAAAAAATTAATTGGTTTAATCACCAATTGGAAGATACTAATGTGAAACTAAATTATAGTTTTTTACCTTCGGCAGTATTCTATTCTATAAACTATTGGACTGCAAAGCTATCCCCTAAATTTTTTAAATATTTTAACAAAATACAGACACTAAAAGAAAAAACTTTTGTTTTTTATTTATTAATTAGCATATTAATTTTAACAATGATAATTTTTTTATTCACAAAAAATTCAACTGCAGTTTCTTCTACTTATATTGCAATTTCTACTGGATGTGTAAGTATGTTATTGAATTTGACATTAATTTTTTCATTTCAAGTTCTATATGGATATATATACTATCAAATTGCTCTACTTTCTTCATTTTTTATGTTAGGTTCAATATTAGGCGCTTATTTAGCAGTTAAACACTTGAGAAATTTAAAATTAATGGGCTTAGAAATTTTTATTCTTTTATTATCTGTTTTATTCTTTCTTTTGTTAAAAACAATTAAAGATTTCTCAAACAACAAAATTTTATATTTTGTTTTTCCATATATTTTTTTAATTCTTTCAGTATTAGTAGGCAGTTTTTCAGGAATAGAATTTCCTATATTGAATAAAATTTTGATTGAAAATTCTGCAAGTAATATTTCTTCTGTTGTTGGCAAAATTTATGCTTTTGACCTTTTAGGTGGTTGGTTAGGTGCTATTTTAGGAAGCATTGTTATCTTTCCTATTTTTGGAATAAAATTCATATTTTATGCAATAATAATCCTAAAAATTACAAGTTTAATTTTGTTAAGCTTAACATCAATCTATGAAAGACAAAGAATTTGAAAAGATTTATAACTATGCAGTTAAGTTGTTAAAAATAAGAGATAGAACAGAAAATGAGTTAAAAGAAAAGTTAATAGAAAAAGGTTATGATGTAAAAAAAATTGATGAAGTTTTAAAAAAATTGAAGAATTATTCTTTCATAAATGACGAAAAATTTGTAGTAAACTACATTGAAAACCAAATAAAAAAATGCAAGAATCTTAAGTTAATAATTGAGGAATTAAAAAATAAATTCAAAGTAGATTGTAAACTCTTAAATAACATAAATTTTGAAGACATAAGAAAACAATTGATTGAAAATGTTGTAAAATTGATTAAAAAAAAGTATTCTTTACATAACTTACAAAAAATACAAAATTTTCTTTTGTCAAAAGGTTTTGATTTTTCTGATATAGAAGAAATTTTAAATTTACTAGAAAGAGAAAAGGAGGAAGATAAAGATGATTATAATTGGTGAAAAAATTAATGGTATGTTTAAAAAAGTTGCTTTAGCAATAAAAGAAAGAGATTCAAATTATATCCAAGATTTAGCAAAACAACAAATCTCTTTAGGCTGTGATGCGTTAGATGTAAATGTTGGTCCAGAATCTGTTAATCCTGTAGAAGATATGCGTTGGTTAGTGAAAACTATTCGTGAAATTACGGATATTACTTTATGCATAGATACAACTAATAAAGAAGCTATGGAAGAAGGTTTGAAACTTTCAGGCGAAGGTTGTTTCATAAATTCATCTCATGCTGATGAAGAAAAACTTGATTTTTTTATTCCTTTGGCAAAAAAATATAATTCTAAACTCATAGTTTTAACAATATCTAAGAATGGTATACCTTCTGATACAAATTCAAGAATGGAACTTGTTTCTAACATTATAACAAAATCGTTAGAGCATAATTATGATATTACAAATTTATTTATTGACCCTGTTTTACTTCCTATAAATGTTGCCCAGCAACAAATAATCTCTATACTTGAGTGCATAAATCAAATAAAATACATATCTGATCCACCTCCAAAAACTATTGTCGGATTGTCAAATATTTCTCAAGGTACAAAATATAGAAGTTTAATTGATAGAACTTTTATTTCATTAGCAATTTATACAGGTTTAGACGCTGCAATTCTTAACCCTTTTGACAAAGAACTTATGGATACAATTATTACTACAGAACTTTTATTAAATAAACAACTTTATTGTGAATCTTTTATTGAGGCATATAGAAAAAAATGAAAAAAATTTTAATTACAGGAGCAAATGGTTTCATAGGAAGTTCTGTTATTAACTCAATTGTAAATGATAATTACAAAATTTTTGCTTTAGTAAGAAAAACAAGTAACATTGAAAGATTAAAGCCAATTATTGACAAAATAAATTTTTTTTATGGTGATGTAAGAGATAAAGATAGTTTAATTGAACCTGTAAAAAATGTTGATATTGTAATACATTGTGCTGCGGTACTCAGATGCATTAACGAAATTACTTATTATGAAGTCAATCATATCGGAACAAAAAATTTGATTGAGACAATTGCAGAATACAATCCTCACATGGAAGGTTTTATTTATCTTTCTTCTCAAGCTGCTGCTGGACCTTGTGAAGTTTTAGACTATAAAAAACCAGAAGAAATTTGTTCTCCAGTATCTCACTATGGGAAAAGTAAAATGTTAGCAGAACAAGAAGTTTTAAAATATTCTGATAAAATTAAAACAATAATTTTACGTCCAGGAGCCGTTTATGGACCATATGACAAAGATATGTTTTTATATTTCCAATTAGCACAAAAAGGAATCTTGCCTGTTTTTAACCATGAGTTTCATATACAATTTGTATTTATATATGATTTGATCAAAATTCTGAAAAACATATTATTAAATCTAAAAGATTTTCACTCCAACATTTTTTTTATTGCTGAAGAAAAGTGTTATAATATTGAAGAAATAAAAAATGTCTTTGAGAAAGTTTTTAAAAAAGATATAAAAATCATTGTTATACCATATTTTATAGGATATTTGGCAGCATATCTAAATGAAAAATTCTATAAAATTTTTTATAAAAAACCAGCTGTTTTCAACAGAGATAAGTTAGCGGAATTGAGTAAAAAATTTTGGTTGTGTTATAGTAGTGATATTAAAAAATATCTACCAAATTTTAAATATACTCCACTTGAGGAAGGTATCAAACAGACATATATTTGGTATAAAGAAAATAATTGGTTATAAATATTTTTTAAAACCTATTGATTTTTAAATTTTTAATTTATATTTTTAAAAACTTCCATAAAATAGTTAACAAAACTTTTAATGAGAGGAGGGTAAAGATATGGTAAAGGTAGGTATAAACGGATTTGGTAGAATAGGTAGGTTGGTAGCAAGAGCAATGATAGAACGTGGTAGTAAAAATCTTGAGTTAGTAGCAATAAATGACCTTGCAGATGCAAAAACAAATGCTATGTTGTTTAAATATGACTCTGTCCATGGAAGATTTCAAGGTGAGGTAAAAGTTATAGATGAAGAAACAATTTCTATAAATGGTAAAGAAATCAAAGTTTTAAAAAAATCAGATCCTGCAGAACTTCCTTGGAAAGATTTAGGAGTAGAAATTGTGATAGAAGCTACTGGACTTTTTACTGTAAAAAAAGACGGAGTTAACAAAAAAGGTAAATTAGTAAAAGGTGCTGAAAATCATATAACAAAAGGTGGTGCAAAAAAAGTTATTATTACTGCACCAGCAGAAGGAGAAGATATTACGATAGTTATGGGAGTAAATGAAGATAAATATGATCCACAAAATCATCATGTAGTTTCAAACGCTTCTTGTACAACAAACTGCTTAGCACCTCTTGTAAAAGTCCTTCATGAAACATTTGGTATTGAAAAAGGTTTAATGACTACAATTCATGCTTATACAAATGACCAAAGAATTTTAGACCAGGTACATTCAGATTTGAGAAGAGCAAGAGCTGCTGCTTTATCAATGATACCAACAACCACTGGTGCAGCAAAAGCTATAGGTAGGGTTATACCTGAACTTAAAGGAAAGCTTGACGGTTTTGCTATTAGAGTTCCTGTATGTAATGTTTCAGTAGTTGATTTTACTTGTATAGTTAAAAAAGCAACTACTAAGGAAGAAGTTAATGCTGCATTAAAAAAATATGCAGAAACTACACTTAAAGGAATTCTTGAATATTGCGAAGAACCTTTAGTTTCTGTTGACTTTAATCATTCTTATGCAAGTTCTATAGTTGATGCTTTATCTACAAGTGTAATGGATGGAAATTTAGTTAAAGTTTTATCTTGGTATGACAACGAGTGGGGATACTCTAATAGGGTTGTAGACTTAGCAGAATACATAGTGAAAAAAGGATTGTGATAGAATACAGTTAAGGGGGTTTAAGGGGTTATGAAAAAATCTATAAAAGATATTGATTTGAGAAACAAAAAAGTTTTAGTTCGTGTTGACTACAATGTTCCTCTAAGTGAAAATGGTGAAGTTGAAGACGATACAAGAATAAGAGAGTCACTGCCTACTATCAAGTATTTGTTAGAGCAAAACTCTGCTATAGTATTGATGAGTCACTTAGGAAGACCAAAAGGGAAGCCAGATCCAAAATATTCACTTAAACCTGTAGCAAAAAGATTACAAGAACTTCTTGGAAGACAAGTTTTAATGGCAGATGGTATCGTAGATGAAAAAACAAAAGAGTTAGCAAAGAATTTGAAAAATGGTGAAATATTGATGTTAGAGAATGTGAGGTTTGACCCAAGAGAAGAAAAAGATGACCCTGAATTTGCAAAAGAATTAGTTTCTTTAGTTGGCAATGATGCTATTTTTGTTCAAGACGCATTTGGTTCTGTTCATAGAGCTCACACTACCACACATGCAGTAGCAAAACTACTTCCTGCAGTATGTGGATTTTTATTAGACAAAGAAATAAGATATTTTGAAAAAGTCCTCACTTCTCCTGAAAGACCATTTATTGCTATTCTTGGAGGGGCAAAAGTTTCTGATAAAATTGGAGTGATTGAAAATTTAATTAACAAAGTTGATGCGATAGTTATTGGTGGCGCAATGGCTTATACATTTTTATTATCTCGTGGGATAAAAGTCGGCAACTCTTTAGTAGAACAAGATAAAGTAGATTTAGCAAAAGATTTATTGAAGAAAGCAGAAGATAAAAATGTCAACATTCTTTTGCCAATAGACCATATTGTTGCAACAAAAATTTCTGAAGATGCTGAATATAAATATGTTGATACAATAGATATTCCTGACGGATACATAGGTGTAGATATTGGGAAAAATACTATTTCAAGAGTCGCAAATATTATTCTTTCGGCAAAAACAATTGTTTGGAATGGTCCTATGGGTGTATTTGAAATTAAGAATTTTCAAGAAGGTACAAAAAAAATTGCTGAATTAGTTGCAGAGGCAACACAGAAAGGAGCAGTAAGTGTTGTTGGTGGTGGAGATTCTGTTTCTGCAGTAAAAAAATTCAATTTATCTGATAAAATTTCACACATTTCAACAGGTGGTGGAGCATCATTAGAATTACTTGAAGGAAAAGTATTGCCTGGGATAGAAGTTTTACAAGATAAATAATTTGGAGGATTAAATGTATACAATTATTTACATACTTCATATAATTGTATGTGTATTATTAGTAATAACTATCCTTCTTCAA
>Ga0078972_1006365_pt1 | contig 28211 bp, 21 predicted proteins | sample YelNatPaOPGAMG01_FD_67568 | JGI IMG/M metagenome (GOLD analysis project Ga0078972, IMG submission 67568) | Hot spring thermophilic microbial communities from Obsidian Pool, Yellowstone National Park, USA - OP-RAMG-01 (SPADES assembly) (version 2) | ecosystem: Environmental > Aquatic > Thermal...
TATTGCCGCAGGGGACAATCTCTCTTTCTGGCCTATGGGACACATATTCAGGAAGTCCGGTGCCTACTTCATAAGGAGGACATTCAAGGGGGACGACCTCTACATAAGCATATTCAAGGCATATATGAAGAGGCTTTTGAAAGATGGTTGGACGCAGGAATTCTTCATAGAGGGGACGAGGAGCAGGACTGGAAAGACTCTGCAGCCCAAACTCGGACTGCTTACATATATCGTAGATGCATATCTGGACGGGGCGTGTGAAGATGTATTCTTTGTCCCGATCTCCATACTTTACGAGAAGGTTATAGAATCAGGCTCATATATGAAAGAACTGCTTGGCAAAGAGAAATCCAAAGAGGATTTCAAGGGGCTCGTCAAGACAACCGGTGTACTCACATCCAAATATGGGAATATCTATGTGCAGTTTGGTGAACCAATATCCATCAAGCAATTTCTGTTCGAGAGAGAGGGTGATGGGACGAATAGAAACGAGGACAAGAAGAGGGAGGACATACAGGCACTCGGTTATCGAATTACATATGATATAAACAGGATAGCGACAATCTCTCCATCTGGGATACTCTGTGCCATAATTCTCTCGGACAACAGAAGGTGGTTCGATATAGATGAGATAGAAAAATATGCAAAATTCCTGCTCGATATTTTGAATACTATCGAGGATGTCAAGATTGCCTCTTCGCTCAACAACCTCAGGAATGCCATCGATCAGGCAATAAATAGATTCTCTGGGGATAGGGCAATAATCGTAAAGGAAAATCAGGAAGGCAAATATCTATACCGCGCATCCGAGAACAAGAGATTCATCCTCGATTACTACAAGAATGGATTCATTCACTTCTTCCTGAACCTCTCGATCGCATCCTGTTCAATTCTGACATTCAAGGATTATAGGTGTACAAAGGAAGAGATATTCGAGCGTTCGAGGGTATTGAGGGATATACTGAAGAGCGAATTCATATTCAAGGTCAATGTGGATTTCGAATCAGAGTTCCAAACCGCATACAACACCGCCCTGAATATGGGATTCATTGGCACAGAAAACGAGGCTATCTTCCTCAAGCCAGAACATATCGAGAATGCCGAACTTCTTGCGAGCTTTATCAAATCCCTTATGGAGGGATACTATATGACCGTAGAGGCACTCTCTGCAATCCCACTGGAGCGTCTCGACAAGAAATCAGCAGTCAAAAAGATACAATCATTTGGACTCTCTATGTACGACAGGGCAAAGATAGACAATCTCGAGGCAGTATCAAAGGTTACCATAGAAAACGCAATAGAATATCTCGTTGCTCAGAAGATACTCATAAGAGAAGAGATGGAGAAGAAGGCTACACTATTTAGCCTCAATCCCGATGCAGAAGTCCAAAACAGATTGATTCGCCTGAAAGAACATCTGTTATTATTCCTCAATTACAAGAAGAGATAGTTGTCTCATTGCAATACTGATTTTAGCCGAACCAATAGGCTGTTCTTGTCCCTTGCATATTCGGGTGCTACAATGAAATCAGACCTCACATCCGTATTGAGCCTGTGAATCACTATGTCGCTTCTCATACTATCGAATAACAACCTATATTTCTTCAATATCTCCTGCAAGGAGGGTGGTGAAAATTTCTTCTCCTCATACAAATAATAGAGTGGTGTGTTCTTGACCACAACTATATTGTGAATCTTCACTCCCTTGATACTATTCTGGCTCAGCCATTGCCCCATACGGACCACATCCTCATCCGTATCGTTTGGGAGACCAAGAATGATATGAGCGACTGTGTGTACTCCCATCTGATTGAGTCTCGAGAATGCAGTCTCCACTATCTCGAGGTTATGCCCCCTGTTTATTATCCTCAATGTCTCTTCGTTGGTGCTCTGAACCCCTATCTCGACTATCAAGAAGGTCCTCTTTGATAACTCCTCGAAATATCTATAGAACCTATCACTTATACAATCAGCCCTTGTACCGACAGATATTCCAACTACATCATCTACGGATATCGCCTCGTTCAACGAGGCAATTATCCTATCTTCATCTCCATATGTGGCAGTATTGTCCTGTAGATACGGTATAAACTTCTTTGCCCCATATCTCTTTCTTATCCGCTCAATACCAGAGGTAATCTGCTCCCTTATGCTCATACCTTCTCTGTATGATGGGGGTATGAGCTCCGCACCATTGCAATATATACACCCACCGCTCGATATCGTTCCATCCCTATTTGGGCAGGTATTCCCAACCTTGAAGGAGACCTTGTGTACCCTGCAGCCAAATCTCTGTTTCAGAAAATCACTGAATTGGATGAATCTACTCATCTCGCAATCTCTTCAATGTGGAGATGTTTATCCTGTCGAAGTCCTCATTGTCCGATTCTCTCTTCTCGTGCGGGGTCTCGAGCACTGCAACTGCCTCCTCGAGTCTGTCATCTCTGAGTATCCTCTTGAAGGCAGCAATGTCTATATATCCCATCCCGATATGTTGATGTCTGTCCTTATTAGAACCAAGTTTGACCTTGCTGTCATTCATATGCACAACCTTGATGATGCGGAGTCCGAATCTCGAATCGATCTGTTGCAGAAGAGATTCATAGACCTCGCCTTTGGTGATGTCATAACCAGCGCCAAACATATGGGCGGTATCGATACATATCCCATTCTTAATGAAACCTGCAGTCTGTTCGACTATGGTGATTATCTCCTCCAACTTCGAACCTATCTGAAAGCCTGAGCCGGCTGTAGTCTCAAAAGTGATAGTAACAGAGTCCTTCTGGAATCTCTCTCTCACCATCTTCAAACCATCTACGACCTTCTCTATCCCGAGCCCTATACCCTGTCCCCTGTGAGAACCCGGATGCATAATATATGTATCTATTCCGAGCCTATCACAGATATTTAGCTCCTCTGCCATAAGGGAGATGGAGCGCTTTATTGTAGTCTCGTTATCACTTGCAAGATTTATGAGATATGCGCTGTGGGCAATAACCTTCTTGACATATGCAGCACTCCCAATGGCATTCTTGAATTTCTCTACCTCGGCTTGTGAAATATCTTTCCGGTTCCAGTTCAGATTCGGTCTTACAAATATCTGGAGCACCTCAGCACCAATATCGTCACCACGCCTTATCGCATCTGCATAACCCTGAGAAATACTCGTATGTATACCTATCAACATAAGACTCTCACACCTCGAATCCAGAAAATCGGCTGTAATTCATTCGGCACGATAAATGAAAGTAATCAGAATCTATAGTCTATCCCAAGTGCCAAATAATGGAACATAGCAAATGTATACACCTCTTTATTATCCCCTCCCCCTTCCAGGAACCTGTATCCAAACTGAGTAGTGAATCTATCCGATTTCAAAAGCAACGCAAAGAGGAAGTCCTCTGCCCTCCCTTGAGGCGCTGCAAGTCCGTCTCCCTGTATGAGAAATGAAAACATATCCGAAAGAAAGAGCTCATATCTGACTGTCAGAAGCGGGACAAACCCAATATTGGACTTTTCGGCCTTTACATTCCCGCTCTCTAAGGCAATCGAGGCATCTCTCATCTTTATGGCAACCCCTCCCTCCAATCTCATCATATCATTCTTGAGAAAACTATACCTGTAATATATCCTGTAAGAGTCGAATCTGTAATTGACATTTACAAAACTATCCTTTGTAAAAGTCTTGCCCTCAAACAATATATCACCCTCTATCTTACCACTATACTTCATACGCAGAAGTGAACCCATCACCCCAAAGTAATGATTACCATAATAATACCCCAGCTCTAATCTTGGAGAGAGTGCCGCCTCATAAAAGAGCTGGTCAGAAATCGAAAAGAGTGTCCCCTTATCGCCCGGACTCCTCACATCATTATACCCATCGAATGCCGTAGAAAGTTGTAGATTGGTAACAAACTCTCCAAATCCCAAAACAGGGATACACATTAGCAATAGAACCATCATCAGCCTTTTCATAAAAACTTCCTTTTAAAAAACATTAAATCGCTCAGAACTTTCTGTCATAATAGAGATTTAGTCCGCTCCCGTATCTCTCTGTAAACTTGTCGTCGTAGAGTGGTATACTCAGGGTTACATAGACGGTGTTGAAATCATCTACTATGAATCTGACACCGGGGTTCAGGTATATATTGGATATACCATTTGAGAGGTCTCTGAAGAGAAGGGATTCTGTCAGGACACTGATTCTTTCTTGTTCAAAAAGATATTCTATTCTGCTCTCTATACTGAAGCCGCTATTTGCGCGAGTGATATATAAGCCTGAATACCTGCTCTTATCCGACAATGACTGATAGTACTGAATACTAAGATCAAATGAAAGATACTGGATAATCTCACTGTGAGAACAGAGATATAACGAAAGGTTATTGTTCAATTCATTCTCTTTGTTGGAACCAATGTTGAGCGCGGGGGTAAACTGAAGACCCGCCATCAGCCTGATCGATGTGAGATCGAATATATATCCACCGTCTATTACTATCGTATTCAACATAATATCATCGGTGCTGCTGTCGGGATTGATGATTATGGGGAAAATTAGAGAAAACTGGAGATTATCCTTTATATACCTCCCGCTGAAAAAGAGGGGGGTTATTGTAGTCTCCGAACCCTTATAACCCCTTTCATCGGGTATATTCTTGGGCATAATACCTGCGGTGATACCACTCTTATCTGGTATATACCTGCCTGTTAGGGTCATATCGTCTGCAAAAAGTTTGAGTGAAAATATACTCAACAGCAGAGCAAAAAGACATCTCTTCATCGTAAAACCCCCTTGTATTGCTCCTCAGCGCTATAAGAACTCCTCACAAATCTCCCCGAATACACAAACTCAATCCCGCACTCCATTGCAACTCTCCTTATATAATCGAACTCCTCATCAGTGTAGTACTTTACGACATCGACATTATCAAAGGTAGGCTTGAGATACTGTCCTATTGTAAGTATCCTCACACCTGCCTCTTTTAGATCCAAAAAGGTCTTTTTCAATTCATCCACTTCCTCACCGAGCCCGACCATAATCCCGCTCTTTGTAAAAATCCCCCTGCGGGAGAAGTACCTCAAAAGGTCCAGGGACCTCTCATAGTCTGCCTCCGGTCTTATGGAGGGATATAGCCTCCTCACCATCTCGATGTTGTGACCAAGCACATCTACCCTCGTTTTTGCTATTATCTCAAAGGCCTCTTTATCACCTCTGAAGTCGGGGATCAGAAGTTCTATTCTCAAATCCGGTATAGCCTCTTTTAGCGTATTTACCACCTTCTCAAAATACCTGGCACCTCCATACGGGAGGTCATCTCTGGTAACTGAGGTTATTACTGCATATCTTATCCCCAGAGAGATTATGGCATCCCTCACTTTGAATGCCTCGTCCTCATCTACCTCTGATGGAGAGTAGTGTTTCACCGAACAGAATCTACACCCCCTGGTGCAACCATCCCCCATTATCATAAATGTAGCCCTTTTCTTACCCATACATTCGGATATATTTGGGCACCTCGCCTCCTCACAGACTGTATGAAGCCCATTCTGCCTCAATATAGATAGTATGCTGTGTATCTCGCTCAGCCGTATTCGCTTCTTATAGATCCTGTTTTCATTCATCGGTACAGAGTGCTCATTGAGGGACTCAGATCGCGGGCTGAGAACTGCCAGAGGGCCTTAGAACCTGTATATACAACAAGCCCCCAGTCCCTGCTATGGTCTATTGGGTCGTTCACGATCTTCATTCTGGATGGTGTAACCATCTTCTCACCCGCAGAAAATCCAAAAGCATTTAAGAGCATCTTCGAGACAAACTTCATCCCCCTCTTTGAAGGCTCTTTACCCGATTTTATGGTAAACGAGATATGGGTGTAACCCTCACTATCCCTCAGCACAAATGGTGTATTCTCATACGCACGACCCATAAACCCATAACCGTCTATTTTGACAGTCCAGCCACCACGGGGCATCGTGTAGAAATAGTATTTCTCAAGGCAGTCATCATTTGGGAGAGCCCCAGAAACCGATATCCCATCATACGAAACCGAGATTATATCAAACTCATTCTCCTCTACAATAGACCCATCATTACAATTCTCGACAGGGTTTCCATTTACATCCATAAGTTTAAGTATATCCCCCTTGATTATGTTCAGGTTCTCAAACCCGATGATATCCGGGACAAACTTCCCGTTTACTATACTCCCCATCCCTTCAATGATAACGCCTTCGTAGGCGATCTCCATCTGGCGATCAAACATATTTGCCCTGAATAGCCGAGATACCCCTATGCCGAAGTTTGCATCAGAATTGTCCCATCTCTCTATGTATGGATACTCTGCCATACCCTGTTCATTGTAACTCAAGGTTCTGTCATCTATTATCAATACTGGTCTTGATACAGTCGGATAGAGTAACTCATTCTCCACAGGTAGATTATACCACCCTTTCTGAGAGCAGGGGGACTTTGTCACCCTTGAATCCGCCTCTTCGCAGAGGGTACACCCATTTACATCAATGAGAAAGATATTACCTGAGGTGTTTGTAACATAAGCCACTGTCCCGGTACACATATTCTGAGGCGCATTTTTGATTGTACCCAGGCTGGCATCCTTTACAAATACCATATCCCTTACTCTCTCCGTCTGAAAGTAGCGATTATAAACACTGCCCAGGATAGATTCAGGGAGCATAGAGATAAAACTCATCTTTGAAAGATCGAAGACGGCAAACCTGCTCAACACTGTATCGATGAGGTATAGATTCTCACCGTTTATCCTTATCGTATCAGGGATGAGGGGTGCATCTATATATATCAACCCCCGCGAAGAGAGGTTTATCATCGCAAACTTACTCTTATCCCTCGAACCAACAAATACAGTATCACCATAAGAGGTATAGACTATATCCGATGGCAGTATATCAAGACTCAGGTCAAAGAGGGTCTTCCCCAGATCCTCATTCACCCCTCCAGAGGCGTTCTCCTCATCAATATCGATTATCAAAAATCTCCCGTTGAAGTTATTATCAATCCCTGATACAAGCAGAAACTCCTTCTGCAATTCTCTATCGTACACCGTCTTAAGATCAGAGCCATAGATATCGATATACTTCCTTAGTGCTTTATTCTCCTGATCCCTCCTGACAACCTTACCATCCAGTATTTGAGGGAATCCAACCTCTACGAGATTTACCGTATCAACTACCGATATACTCCTATCGAGATAGTTCAAAACAAATAACCTCTTCTGAGACCTGTCTATAGAGAGTCTTGTGGGGTATCTCCCAACCGGTATTTGAAGGGGGAAGTATGGGACTTCCGATTCCACAAATTTTCTGAGAGAGAGATTCACAGGATAGATACTATCCTTATAGGCATCACTTATAAATCCAAACAGAAGGGGTACTGCCTCCGTATTTATATTAGGTACAGCCACCTCAATATCCACAGGTTCAGAGAGGCTACCAGAGAGCCTCCCCGAATAACTGGTACAACCGACTATCGCAATTATTACCAATGTTATCACGTTTCTCATCAATACTCACCACTCTCCTTTGTCCTTGGTCTACCTATACTGAAAAGGAAATCAAACCTCTGATCCTTATCGTCATATTTATAGACTGATACAGTTGAGTTCTCAAAATTCCCCACAAAGAGGTATGGTATGGCATCTATATATGTAAGCCTCATAGCATAAGGGCCATCCAGCCCCTCCCTTATCTCAGATACAAGGCTCAGACTCCCCGTGTCATATACCTGTATCCTATCATCGTCCTCCATAGCAACGAAGAGGAGTTCTCTCTTTGAGCCCTCAAGACCCGCCACATATATTCTCGAGGGGTATCTATATAGAGGGATGAGTCTGTAATCAACTACAATGAAAGTCCCATCCTTATAAATGGCATAATCTACAGATAAGAGGAGATCAGGGTTTCTGAGGGTTATGAAGAATCTGTTCGTAATTCTCGAGAATTTCACCGATACCTGATAGGCAGTGGTTATCTGATCTGTAAAATCCAGAAATACTGTATTCTTAACACCCTTGAAGTCATAGGATACGGGTATCAAATTCCTCCCACCCATCATATAGGCGTAGGCTGAGACCATTATGCCATCTGAGGAAATATCTATATCCTTGACCCCTCCTATTTCATATCCGTTGGAAAAGTCTGAATAGACCGAGGGGGCATTGAAGGGCTTATCGGCATTGACACACAGAACCAGCCTGTTCTTCAAGAAGGATGTATATATACAGCTATCCCCATCCCTCTTTACGAGGGAGAAAGGTTCTTTGTATTCGAGGTCAATCAGATGTTGTTCATCACAATCCCCGATTACTGACCTATCCTTTCCACAGAAGAGATTCCCCCTTGCATCAGTCTCGATTATGGCGATTTTGTTGTCTCTCCTCAGTGGTACGAAAATCTTATCATTGTAGAATACTGATATCCCTGCATAACTCCCGATGCCTACTCCCTCTCCTACAATCACAGATGAGTTGTAATCCCTGCACTCGTCTTTGCATGGAGCTTTCAAGAGTGGTTTCAATGCATCTATGGATATACCCTTTATATTTCCGTTTTTATACCCAAGGTCGAAGTTGGAGGACACTACATAGATGTTCTTATTATAACTATCCAGGACCAGATCTACGGGGAAGCTGAACCTGTCGAATGGTAGGTACTGCTTCTCAGAACCACCACAACTTAAGACAAGTAAAACCACAAGTATACAATTTAAGATTCTAACCTTACTCATAAAAGCAAATTAGACTTCTATCACAACAACCCTTATAATACAACAATAAATATACGAATCTTTATCAACCCGATGCCTTCAAGATTTTTATATGGGTTAGTTGAAGTTGAAAAAAATGAGCGTTTAGTTCTGATTGTTTATTTCATCTTTCACCACTTTTATAAATGCCTTCATAATTTCACTCTCTTCTTTATCTCTTAGAATATCAATAAAGATTCTCTTAATATTTTCATCTTTTTCAACCAACGAAAACAAACCTGCTGCTACCCTTGCTCGCACCCATTCATTTTCTCCTTTATCTGTCAATATTTTAATAAATTTTTCACGAACTTCTTCTCCTTCATCTCTTAATAATGTTTTTTCAAAAATTTTAAGTGCGGCTTGTGAACTTGTTATTTTTAAAGATAACTCATCTTCTTTTAATTTTAACACTCCATTATAAATTTCATTAATTACCTTTAACCACCAATCACCAGTTTTATTAATTACCTCCTTCCCAATTTTCTTTTCAACCCCTAAATCTTCAGCAACAATCTCTCCTGCAAGTAGAAGAAACTTAATATCTCGGTTCTTCATTAAATTTTTGACAATTCTTGTTACCTCCGCCTCTCTTCCATCCACAACCCCGAGCCAGCCTGCTGTAAGCAAGAAGACCTCTCTCCATCTCGGATTCTTTCCATACTTTTTTAGATATTTATCATACTCCTCCTTCATTATTAAAGCCCTTGCAGATAAGAACTCTTCAAATGATAAATGCCTGAATCCATAATAATCCTTCCCTTTTGGAATAATCAGTTGTGTTTGTTCTGCAAGATATTTAAAAAACTTATCTACTGCGGCTTTTCTTGCACTTTCAGGAATTCCTCTCTCCTTCATTATTTCAATAATCTTTTCTTTAAGTTTTTCCTCTTTTTCAATTCCCCCTGGACAATTTTCATGCATCCACAAAGCGAGCGGAGCAAGAACCTTTTCTCCCTCTTTATAATCCTTTGCATCTACTAATGATCTCCCTGCAATATTCCTTGCCATAACCCATGTTTCAAACAATGTCTCACTCATAATTCTGTATAATTCGACCCTATATCTTGGAAGTTTAAAACCACTCTTTTGAACCAGACATATCAAGGATAAAAGGAATGGATTTTTTGCTAAATCCTTTATGTTTTTGTCTTCATTTATTGATTTAAGCAATTGTTCTGTTTCATCATTTACAACTTTTTCAATTGCCTTTTCAGGCATACCTTCTCTTATTTTTCTTTCAAACGTCATAAACCAATTTTTTACAAATTTTTCTATTTCATCATCATTCAGTGGAGAGACATAATATTCATTTATTGAATCAACATTTATCTTTTCATATCCTATAATCCTGCTTGTTATAATAAATCTATTATTGCTGTATTTGTTTATAAAGTCCCCAATCCTTTTTGCAATGTTGAATCTTTCTTGTTGCTCAGAAATTTCATCAAGTCCGTCAAGCAAAACTATACATTTTCCTTTTTTCAAATTTTCTACAATAAATTTTGCAGTATCTTTTATTTCCCTGCTATTGTAATAATTGGAAATTGCATCAACAAAACTCATAGTTGGATTATCTTTTATTATTATATATATCGCAGAGACAGGAACGAAGACAGGAAGCAATTTTTCCTCAAATCCAAATATCTCATAAATCTTTCTTAACCCCCTTGAACAAATAAGTGCAATATATTTAAGAAGTGTTGTCTTTCCTGAACCCGGATCACCTAAGATTACAATATGTTTATCTCTTTTAATTGCATCAACAAAATTAACAGGGATACCTGCTGCACTACTTATCCTGCGATCTTTTACTGGAAATCTCCCATCCTCTTCAAGTTTTTTTACAAAATCTTCACCAATAAATTTATTTTCTACCCTTTCTAATCTCAATGGAAAGAATGCTTCTTCGAGATCCAGAGTTGGAATCTTCTCCATCTGTTTTACGCCTGTAACCAGCAGAGTTTTATTATCGCTCTCGATAAATTTAATATAATTAAAGAAATATTCCGAATAGTCCTCTTTTTCCTTCAGAAATTCACCCATCTTTATTCTATCTCTCTTGTCAGCAGGATAAATAAATGTCAAAACATTATCCTTTTTCGTTATTCCACAAACCTTGAATTTATTTTTCAATTCTTCCGAAAGTCCAGAATAGACATTCTCTGTAATCAAAATTGAGTTTTCTGGGCATACAGAGTTAATGTGTCCTGTGTGAGAAATTTCAAGGGAAGTTATTCTTCCCAGTTCCTTTTTATATTCAATTATTCCCGCACCAATTGAAATACGAACAGGAATTTCAACATCAATTCCAACCTTTAATTCTGCAATACACTCAATTGCTGCCCTTACAGCATTATCTTCTACCCTATCACCAAAAAAGAAAAAGAGATTTCCTTCGCCGCTCCAGCCCTTCCCAACTCCTTTAAAACTCTCAAAAATCCTATCAACTGTGTCTCTGTAAAAATTTATCCTTCGTTTTGCCTCTGCTTCATTACTATCAATAAGTTTCGTTGAACCCACATAGTCAATACAAACGAATGCGGCATAATATTTGCTGCCTTCTTTTAATTCTTCTCTATATTCATTATCCATTTCTTATTTCTCAGGGAAATAAATCGTCAAAATGACCTCTTCTCCAACAATCTCTATCTTTGGTTCTTTTCCAGTAATTTTTCTCATTTCCTTTATTATCATTGGAACTCCTCTACCTGTCCTTTCGGCGAGACGATAATCACTAACAAATTGTGCGATGATAGGATTTCTACGAACAGAGACACCTATTTTCATATTCTCTATATTTATAGTATTTGGTAGAGTTCCAGGACTTCTAATCTCCAATCTGTCGTCAAACATAAAAATCCTTATATTTTCTCCATAGATTGTATAATCCCTGTGAATACAGGCATTCACAATCGCCTCTCTCATAACCCTTTCGGGGATTATCTCCTTCTCGATCCTCTCTATTCCTTCTATCTTTGAACTTTTTAGAATATTTAACCTTATTATCTCACAAGCCTCTTTAATACTTTCGATGATTGTTTTATTTATCTCCTTCCTGTCAATCAATTCTCCTGAAATTTCGGTCCCTTTGAAATGGGCAAACATAATTCCACTCTGTGAGAGAAATTTTGAGGGTTGGTTGCCGAACAGGAGCATTCCTGCAACAGTACATACAATTCTATCTTCACATTGTGTAAGAATTTTTGAATTTAATAAAATATTAATCTTTTCTTCTTCAGATCTATCTCTAAATTCTATCTCTCTAAACTTTTCAAAATATTCTGTAATCTTATCCGCTGATAAATCTTCTATTGATGAATTATATACAGGATTTTCATCATAGTGTATCATCCCTGATGCCTGAAACAACCTCCTCAACTCATCCCTTGTCGCCTCTCTTACCGTTGTTCCTACCCTGATATAGTATGTCTTTCTGTTATTTCTATAAACATAATAAGGCTTATCGATTCCATTTACCTCCAGAATGACGATAAATTTTCCATCGATCAGGACCTTTTCATAGATAGGTATTATTTCGGGTTTTATAACATCACGGCATATATTCATAATGCTTTGTTCGATATTCTTCAGTTCCTTCTCTTCGACTCCTTTGACTCTTCCATCGTCACTTACTCCAATAAGAATCTTACCTCCTCTCAGATTCAGGAGTGCAACAATCTCCTTCTCCAACTCTATGTCTTTTGACAGACTCTCCTTGAATTCAACATAAGAATTTTCGCCATTTCTTATAATTTCCTTGATCTTCTCAATGTTCATCTTGTTCAATCCTTTTATCTATGATCTATGTTCGTTATCAGATATAGTCTAATTATATTGCTCACCATAGATAATTTAAAACCACATAGTTTCACTTATATCAAGCAAATTTACTATTTTATTTGCCATAAATCCCTGATAAATATATAATCTCAAATCTCGATTGGGGAATGCTTCAGAGGAAGTTTCGTGGAAGAGTATACCTACAGGATCAAGTTACCTGAGACATCACCAGTTCAGAAGGTCAATTACGAAGAACTTTTGAACGAGGAGCAACTGAGGGTGGTAAAGTCTGAGCCCGGACCAGTCATTGTGGTTGCGGGTGCGGGTTCAGGTAAGACTCGGGTCATTACATACAGGGTGGCATACCTATTAAATGACCTGAAGATGAGGGAGAGGATAATCCTGCTCACCTTCACCAACAAGGCAGCGAGGGAGATGCTCTCAAGGGTAGGAGGAATATTCCCCTCTTACTACCAGATTGTATGGGGTGGCACATTCCACCACATCGCTGTCAGATACCTGAGACAGTTCGCTGAGAAGCTTGGATTCAAATCCAACTTCGCCATACTTGACAATGAGGACTCAAAGGAGCTTATAGACCTCTCGATGGATGAACTGTCCATCAAGCGGGATTCATTCGTCCAGTCCAATGTACTGCTTGATATATACGGACTCACCATAAATACCCTCAAAAGCGTAGAGGATATCATATTCGAGAAGAGACCTTATCTTACCAGATATGTTGAAGAGATCTCCCGAATATTTATCAGGTATAATCAGAAGAAAGAGTCATCCAACCTTATGGACTTTGACGATATACTCAAGTACTTCTACATCCTCCTTTCCCAGAATCAGGATGTAAAAAAAGAGATAGTAAATGAAATCGGTTATGTCCTCGTAGACGAGTTTCAGGATACCTCCCCGATTCAGGCAGAGATATCGTATCTACTGGCATCGAGGGATAACCACATTATGGTGGTCGGGGATGACGCCCAATCCATCTATTCATTCAGAGGGGCGAGTATAGATAATATGCTTGAATTCCCAAAGAGATTCAAGGATGCACAGATATTTCACCTGAATTCAAACTACAGGTCCACAAAGAATATATTGAGCATAGCCCAGGATGTCATCTCAAATAATGTAGAGCAGTTCAAAAAGAATCTGAAGCCTGTCAGAAAGGATGGAGAAAGACCCTGGCTGGTATCCGCAGCAGATGTCAGGGAGGAGGCGAGATTTGTTGTGGCAAGGATCGCAGATTTAATAAATGACGGACACAAACCCTCCGAGATAGCCGTCCTCTACCGGGCCCATAGCCATTCAATGGAACTACAGATGGAACTCACAAAGGCAAACATCCCCTTCGTAATAAGGAGCGGTTTGAGATTCTTTGAACAGGCACACATAAAGGATGTCACCTCATTTCTGAGAGTAATATACAACCCCGAAGACGAGATATCCTTCAGACGGGTGATAAAGATGTTTGGCGGTATAAGCAATACCACTGCTGCTATGCTCAGAGACTCGTTCGTCTCCTCTAAAATGAACCTCTTTGAATGGGCAAAGTGCGACAAAATGGAGTTGAAGGGTAGGGCCAGGGCGGGGTTTGAAGAGTTTAAACGAATCCTGAATAAGGTGGAATCCCTTCCCGAGCAGAAACCAGTTGAGATACTCCATATATTCAACAGGGAGTTCTACTCAGACTTCATAAAGAATCACTACACCGATGCCATAGAGAGGCTCGCAGACATTGAGTTTTTTCTGGACTTTGTATCCCGATACAACACCCTGTTAGATCTATTCTCAGAACTCGCCCTCATCAGCAATATGGAGATCGAGAAGAATACCGCAGTAGAACGAGATAAGGAGGACTATATAATCCTCTCCACCGTCCATCAGGCAAAGGGGCTTGAGTTTCAGACAGTTTTCGTCATTGGCCTATGCGAGGGGATGTTTCCATCTCTGTTTGCCAGCAATAGACTTAAGGACCTCGAAGAGGAGAGGCGTCTCTTCTATGTGGCAATCACAAGGGCAAAGGATAATCTCTATCTCACATACCCAAACTCAGTAATTAAAGAAGACAATACCCTCTCTATCAAGAAGAGGTCGAGGTTTCTGGATGAGATTGAGAATATGGAAAGAAAATTAAAGTTAGTCCGAATCAAATATGAAAAAGAGGAGTGATTTTATGAGAATGATTATAACACTGCTTTTCAGCCTGTCTATTATCAACGCTGTCTACGCCAGTGAGGTTCTCGAATTTATCATCGAATACGAGAATCAAGAGTTCACCATTCGATCTTACAATGTATTAAACGGAGAGGTCGATGTACCTGTAAGGGGAGAATATAAACTCACCCTCTTTAATTCGAAGGGCAACGAGATATACTCCACGAATTTCGATATACCTCTGTATATCGATGTACCTCCCGACCCGATAACCGGCGAGTCCTACCAGATAAGGTTATCAAAGGGAGCTAAAGTTCTCAGGGTCCCGTTATTTCAGGATATAAAAGCAATACAGATTGGACCTCAATATTTTGACTTCAGATTTATTCCATTTGCCTCACCTGTTCCAGCCCCAAATACAGAGGTTATTTACGGGAATTGCTTGGGCTCTTCCTGTTTCGACCTGCTCTTCGTCTCCGATGGATATTCCGATATGAATCAGTTCAAGACTGATGCTGCAGTAATTGCAAACTTTTTCGGGACTATCGAACCATACAGGTCGAATCCGGACAGGATGAGGATTATTCGGGTTGATAATACTACACCTCTCGGATGTTACAACAATTGTAGTGGAATCCAGAGACTTATATGCTGTGACTCCAGCAAGGTATTCTCCGCTGTATCCGGACTGGACTACGACGAGATTCTCATAATAACCAATATGAATGAATATGGTGGCTCCGGTTACATAGACGGGACCAGTTGTGCCGACAGAAGCACATATGCGGTCACATTCAGGGACACGAGTTATTATGCAAGAGAGGTTGCCGTACACGAGACAGGTCATTCATTCGGTGGGCTATGGGATGAGTATGAATATGTGGAAGATGGCAGTGGGGATGGACCAAACTGTGTCCACGATTCTACCTGTGCGAAGTGGAAGGGGGTTGCAGGAACAGGCTGTTATGCAGGTTGCTCATATAACGGTATGTACCGACCAACAGAGAATTCCTGCCTGATGAGGACACTCACACCTGATGGTGGATACAAATTCTGTCCTGTGTGTAAGAACGAAATAGATAGCAAATTAAAGAGGTGTTTTTCGAGCAGCTGTATTCCAAATTGTGCAAACAAGGAATGTGGTGATGATGGTTGCGGTGGAAATTGTGGAGGTTGTAGCAATGTACCTGCTGATTACTGCCTGAACTCCACAACACTTAGAGACTACAATGGCACGGGTAGCTGTCAGAACTACAAATGTGTGTACAACTACACCGATAAAACCTGTCCATATGGCTGTTTAAACGGAAAGTGCCAGTCCTGCACCCCGGATTGCACCAATAAGGAGTGCGGTGATGACGGGTGTGGTGGAAGTTGTGGAAATTGCAATAATATACCAGCAGATTACTGCTTAGATATGCAGACCCTGAGAGACTACTCACCTTATGGCAACTGCAACAATTACAAATGCGTCTATCCCTACACCGATAAGAAATGTGATTACTTATGTGAACAGAACAGATGTGTTTCAAAACCAGTAGATGCAGGAACAGATGTCAGTATTTATGACGCAGAGACAATAAAGGATATACAAACACAGAAAGATACAGATACACCCAGAGACACTAAATATGATGTAGATTACACCGACATAGAAGTGAGATATGATGTTTACAAAGATACAGTTGGTACAAGCTCAGATGAGGTTACTTCGGGTTGTAGTTGTAATGTCATCTATTAACAGGAGGTGAAGATGAGATATACAATTCGGTTATTTACGACTTCTCTTTTATCTATCCTTATTCTTGCCTGTACAGAAGAGAGAGGAATTAAGTTTGACACCTACAATACAGGGGATACAGAGATAAATGACGCATATCTCGATGCTGGCTCTGAAGATGCACTCCAGAGAGTAGATTCCTGTAAACCGGTAATACTCAGGAATCAGAATCAAGACCTGCAGGATAAATTCTCCCTCTCACTTTTCCACTATAATATTCAGTACATCGCCGGTGGCGGTGAGAAATACGAAAACGCCATAATCAGAATAGGCTTTGAACCGATACTGGACATCTTACTTAGGCACCCAAACTGGAAGTTTACAATAGAGATGCAGGGTTATATGCTCGAGATTATGGCCGAGAGATATCCAAAGACATTTCAGAAATTGAAAGGGCTTGTGGAAAACTGTCAGGTGGAGCTCGTAGTCTTTCACTATTCAGACCAGCTCTTCTTAGCATATCCCGAGGAGGATATGGAGTGGTCCTTTGAGCTCAATCAGGATGTATTCGGGAAATTAGGGCTCTACCCATCTGGAGTAGTGTTTACTCAGGAGGGTCAGTTCGGAGAGGGTATGCTAAAGTTTATGAAGACCCATAGCTACTCTATCGGGCTCTACCCGAAGAATCTATTCAGGTACTTCTCAGGGAATATCGAGGTAAAACCCCTCTATTCAAAGTACGACACAGATGTTGTAATCGTCGGCGCAGGTGTGAACAACAGTGGAATTATTGTAGATTGGTCATACTTCAACGATGGAGAGCTCCTCACGACGGGGGGATATTCACCCTACTTCGTAGATACGGGTAATTACAGGATCGATGAAGAGGCAATTAAGAAATATGAGGATGAGCTCACCCAAAAGGAGAAGGAGGGTTATGCGATTACTACAGTCGGCAACTATGTAGCCACCATAAAGGCAAGGGGGATAAAGCCCGAACCACTCCCTGCCCTTCTGGATGGAACCTGGCAACCCGATGATACCTCCAATCTCCACAGGTGGATGGGTGATGCCAAGGGTCAGATAGATAGAGACAACGATGTTCTCACATCCAACTACAGGGCAAGAAAATATGTCCAAACCCTCAAAAATCTGATTGACTATGCCCGGACAACAGGAGTTGATGTGTCAGAATATGAGAGCAAGTTATTTCTATCAAAGAGGTATCTCGCCCTTGCAGAGGTCTCTGATTCCACAGGCTGGTATCCAAACAAGGTGGAGGTAGACTATTCTCTTACAAACTCTGAAGAGGCAAAGAAAATCGCCCTCGCTTCTATCAAGGATTTAGTGAGCAAGCTCGGGATCAATAAAATCCTCAAGATAGATAATCTGGAGAAACAGATCTCAGAGGTGGATTCTTATACTGAAGAGACCATCGATGAGATGTGCGACACCCCATCCTTTATCTCAGAAATAAAGTCCGACTTTTATAAGTATGAGATCTTCTGCAAAAAACTGGACGAGAACCGAACAGATTACAGAATAGTATTTACTCCCATAAATACAACGGCTGTAAAGAGTGCCACCATCAAACTGAACTTCGACTCCGACGAAGTTGAGTACATACCTGCTCTTATGGATAGAGAAGGGGCAAAGTCTATCGTAAGATACAAATCCAGCGAGTTTGCCCGAACCGAATTGAATACCTCCCTTGCAACAGGGCTGATAAAACTTAAAGAGAATCTATACTTTATCAAGCACTGTGAGTACTTCCACATCTCTCCATTCATTGACTTTGCAAATAGGGTCATCACATTTATCGACAACTCTCCGAATTCAGAAGGATTCGAGTGGAGATTCTCTATTATCAATGGGGATATAAACAAGGCTGTATACGAGATGCAGAGAATCAATACATATCCAGTTGTATATATCGCAAAATAGTGGCACATATAAGACTTTGAGTTTGTGATATGCAAGAACCCATTTACGACATTCTGATTATAGGTGGAGGAATTAATGGTGCAGGAGTAGCACGTGATGCGGCGATGCGAGGTTACTCCGTCTGTCTCCTCGAGAAACAGGATATTGCCTCTGGTGCAACAGGTGCCTGCAGTGGTATGATTCACGGAGGTATTCGATATCTCCTGAATGATAGAAATGTAACCAAGATGAGCTGTATTGACTCTGGCTATATCCAGAAGATTGCAAGACATATGATCTTCCGGATTCCATTCATACTGCCTGTACTGAAGGGCGATCCATTCTCGAAGATCTACCTTGAACTTGCAGAGGTCTACTTCTCTGCATACGATAGATATCAGCCCTTAAAAAATGGTCTGCCTCACTCCCGACTCGATAAAAAGACACTAAAAGAACTCATACCCATCATCACTGATGATGCCATAGGTGCGGTTACCACAGATGAATGGGGGATAGACCCCTTCAGGCTTGCCATAGAGAATGTCAAGTCCGCAAAAAAATATGGGGCAGTCATAAAGCTGGGTTACGAAGTCACAGATCTCATAATCGAAAATAGAAAGGTACTGGGCGTAGTTGCATACAATAGGAATACAGGTAAGAGAGAGGAGATATTCTCCAGAATTGTAGCAAACCTTACCGGACCCTGGTCAGAGAAGATTACAAAAGGTATGAGCAGGGCAAACAAAGTCAGGCCCTCAAGGGGGGTACACATCATATTCGACAGGAAATACATAAACTATGCCGTAATTGCAAAGGCGGTGGATGGGAGACAGGTCTTTATATGCCCCCATCAAAACGGGATGATACTCGGAACCACCGACGACGACTACTACGGGGATCTGGACAGACCATATGCAACCCTCGATGATGTGGAATACCTCTATGAGGCTATGGAGAGAGTAATCCCGGAGATAAGGCGGTTCAGAGCCACGAGGACTATGACAGGTGTAAGACCGACCATCTATGAATACAATAAATATGAAGACGACCTCACAAGAGACCATAGGATAGTGGATCACAGAGAGACCGATAATATAAGCGGGATCATATCTATGATAGGTGGAAAGCTCGCTGCCTACAGGCTTATGTCAGAGGAGTTCGTAGATGTAATAGAAAAACACCTCGGCAAAAAATCCCCCTGCAGGACTATGAGTGAGCCCCTACTGGGTGAGGCACAGGAGTACAGCATTGAGGAGTACGCCAAGAAATACGAGTTCGACAGGGACATAATCTCAAAACTGATCTTCAGATATGGCTGTCAGGCAGAGGATATATTGAATAGGATCAAAGAAGATCCACTACAGGGTGAGATTGTCTGCCACTGCGAGGGTGTAACCCGTGCTGAGATAGAGTATGCGATAGATATCGAGTGGGCAAGGGATCTTATGCAAATAAGGAGGAGGACGAGGCTTGGCACAGGTCCCTGTCAGGGTATGAGATGCTCCTTTAAGGCAGCACAGATTCTAACCAGAAGGCTCAATCTTTTAGATTCTGCAAGCAAGGAGTTATTTATTGAATTCATCAGGAGGAGATGGGGTGGCAGGAGGTTCATACTGAACCCCGCACAGATTAAATCAGAGGAGTTATTTTACAAAAATATTGTAGAATTATGGAGATAGTAAAGACAGACATACTGATAATAGGAGAGAATATCAACTCTTTCTATCTCAGCAGCCTCCTGAAAGGGCATGGAAGAGATATTTTACTCCTTTCACAGAACAGAACATCTATGCTGACAAATCCTGTATTCAGGTACTACAAAGAGAATGAGGGGATTTACAGGTCATTAAATAAAAACATCTCAAACTTACTTACAGAGCTTGGATTTTATCACAAACCATTCTTCTCCCCTGTAAGTGTTATCAATCCGTTTGGAGATATAACCGAGTGTGCGGTCATATTAGAGACACACAATTTTTACGAATATGCAAAAGAATCAGGACTCCCTCTCAATCTATTTATCTTCGAGAATGTAGAGAATTGCCCTGATATCCCTAAAACAGATATCTTTAAGTTCGAAAAGACAAGTCTCAGAGTACTCAACCATAACAGGATGTATACACCGTATGAAGTTGCAAGAATACTGGATGAGGACAGCGAGGCAGTTTTGAACATAGCAAAAAATATAAGACAGAATCTGAAGGATAAAAGTGTGCTGGTTTTGCCCCCAATTTTAGGGATAGATAAAACCGAAGATATTATCAAGACAATCAAAGAGATAACTCAAAATGATGTCTTTGAATCCATACCCTTAGACCCAGCCATTCAATCAAGGAGGCTTTTCAACAGACTCAACACTAAATTCGAAAGAAGGGGCATAAATCGCATATACTCAAAGAAGTTGAAGGTAGAGGAGTCTAACTCAAGGATAAAGTCCATCATCACCGATAGTCTTGAGATTCAACCCGATACTGTGGTCATCATGACGGAGAGATTTATAGAAGAGGGGCTCACAATCAGAGATAATAAGGTGGTTGAACCGATTTTCAATCTTCCGGTCTTCTTCGATAGAGATAAAAACGAACTATCTTATTTTACAGAGGAGGATATCTTTGCAGATCACAACATATACAACTGCGGGATAAAGGTAGACGAAAGTTTCTCACCCCTTGATATCTTTAACAATACAATCTTTGAGAATCTGAAATGCTGCGGCTCTATTATAAAGGGGCAGAGAGACAATCTATTGTCCTTATACAACACACACAGACTTTCGGAGATTTTAATAGATGGAGGCAAGAAGGGATGAGTGGAAAGAAGGAGAGATTCGACAAAATACTCAATAAAATAGAAGATGTATTAGAAGAAGAACATATCGAGGTGGCAAGGAAAGAGATATGCCGGATACTAAAAGAGAACATAGATTACTACAATTGGGTTGGATTTTATCTCTCAGATGGCAATAACTACCTTATCCTGAAAGAGTATGAGGGTGAACCGACTATCCATACAAAGATAAGATTTGGTGAAGGAATATGTGGTCAGGCAGCGGAGACTAAAAGGGCATTTCTGGTAAACGATGTAAGTAAGGAGACCAACTACCTCTCCTGCTCAATCAAAGTCAAATCCGAGATAGTCGTACCTATTATGCAGGATGGAAGATTCATCGGAGAGCTGGATATAGATTCCCACAAACTCAATGCCTTTGACGAATTGGACAGGGAATTTCTAACAGAGGTATGCCGCCTCATCTCCCTCAGGATGTAACTCAAAAACTCAATCCGAAAATAGAGTGAATCAACCTGTTCCCCCAGAGTAGATATTCATAGGCAGCGAGTCCAAGGAATGGACCAAAGGGGATATGGTGTGAGGTCGGATTGAATATATCGGATTTGTCTTTGAATACAGAATAGATACCATTGTTATTGAGAACAACCACAGGCCTTCTGTACTTATAGTAGATAATCTGAATGATCCCGAATATTGAGCCCTGAAGTGCTGCCATAAGTAAAACGGGGATAAAGGAACGCCAGCCCAGAAATGCCCCTATCATCCCCATAAATTTGATATCCCCGCCTCCAAGTGCCTCTTTCCCCAGTATCTTTGACATAATAAATCCGAAGAGATAAAGGACAAATACTCCCACAAACGCACCGATGAGTGAGGACCTTACATCTACATAGGTACCATTTGGAAGCGTATGTCCAAAAAGAGCCAGGAATATCCCCAGAAGAATCGAAGGGAGAGTAATCCTGTCCGGGAGTAACCAGTGGTCTATGTCAATAAAGCTCAAAACTATAACAGCCCCCATAAAATAAAGACTTACAAAGTAGTCGTATAAATTTGGTGAGTTTACAAAGAGAGAAAGAGAGATTATACCCATAAGAAATTCGATTACGGCATATCTAATAGAGAATCTCTGGCGACAGTACTTACATCTACCACCCAGAATGAAATATCCGATTACAGGCAGGTTGTAATACCAGTCAATAGGTGTCAGGCAGAGAAAACATCGAGATGGTGGATAGAGTATGGACTTTCGATACGGTATCCTGTAAATACAAACATTCAGAAATGAGCCTATGAATGTGCCAATTATAAAAGAGGCTACCTTGAATATCGAAAAAAGAAACGGATTTGAGTAAATTATCTCGCTCATTATTCCTTCAAAGATTTATATATTCATCAGAGGATTCTATATTTTTCTCTGACAATAAACTTTCATATCTATACCCGTTATGTTGAGAAATGTCAATTGTACTGAAATTTTTTAAGGTAATCATTCTGTCAGAGGTGGCAATTATCATTGTTCAATTTCGATTGTAAAATTGTAGGGGCAGACCGATGATCCGCCCTGATAATACAAACCTGCATATTTGTCTTTGACAAAAACAGTAATAATTTAATTATGGTTGCAAACATAATGTAAGGGCGTCCGGCCGGACACCCCTACAAAATAAACACCCTGCATGCTTTGGCTGACACCCCTCTATGAGAGAGGGATTTTACTTACTAGCTTTTCACTTAATAACATATCTATTGCACCTAGAATATCACTAATAACTAAATCCTTACGAAGTAATGGACCAACATTATAGCAATCTATGGTCACAAGATAGAAAAAATAATATATCAGAAGATATTCAGTTCAGGATTTTTTTATGTATTTGCCGTCTAAGTATACTATCGTCCCGCGTTTGAATTGATAGTAGTGATTCTTGCACAGCCCCTTTGAGATGGCGGGTTTATTGCAGCCCTCGAAGGCACAGGGTTTTTCGGCCCCCTTCCTATCCAAATTACCCAGAAGCCCCTTCCTCTTCATCTGGTAATAGTGATTCTTGCAATACCCTCTGGAGAGGACAGGCTTATCACACCCCTCTACAAGACACCTCCCTTTGTCAACCGTTTTTTCCTCTACCTTAATATTCCCCTCCTCTTTCATACCTTCCGAAGTGGTAACCAATCCCTTTTGCTCTCTCAGTATCCTCTCAATCTCTTCCAGACGCTCCTTGATTCTCTCTATCTCAGCGAATTTCTTCTCTATTATCTCATTTACCATCCCCGAAACACCTGCATATACAACCCTTCGAATATCCTCAATGAGTTTACCAAAGGTATAATTTATAAAATCGGAAGACATACAAACTCCTCTTATCAAAAGTTGGCACTATTATACAAAAATGTGCTACCTTGTCCAATAAAAAAGACAAGGTTTTAAATCTTTAACTGTACCTGATTCTGCACTCAGACCTTTTTAAATTGACTCACTCTACTACCTCTCTGCCTCAGCCCCCAACTTTACGCCCTTTATAGCAGAATTTATAACAAATATTCTAAGGTTGTTGGACTCTCTATCTACCGGGAATAGCCAGAATCCGATTTTGTCGGGCTTATATCCATTTGTAGTTCCTACAAGCATCTCCCCATCGATAAAAAAGACCTTTATCTTAATCCCTCCCGATGTAGGACCATCAAATGTCTTCTTCTCCTGATGCTCCTTCTTCCCTGCATAATCCTTTACAAAGAATACCGCCTTCAATAAATCCAGCCTCACCTCCCTCAATTCTATCTTATCCCCTGTCTTTATCTGTATATGAAAAACAGGCTTCTCGGGATTGAAATCTGTCGTAACACCTTTTAGCATCATCCCATTCTTAAATCGAGCAACTACCTTATTTGAAAGCATCCAACACCTCCTTTTCTCAGCCCTATACACCTTAAAACGGATACAGTCAAGTCAGCAAGATTTTATTCTACAACCCCTATTAAATTTCAAAACAGATCGAAGCCTTGTTCCATAATATAAGACCCTATGATAGAATTCTGTTAACTTTACTTGTTGAAAATCCATCCTGAATTATGTATACCACAATATTAACCAGGAGGTAAATTTATGAGAAAGCTACTATCTTGCGCAATAGTCTCACTGTTATTTCTATTGCTATTTCAATCAGAGCTTTTAGCCTGCAAGTGCAGGGACCCAAACTCTGTACCTGTAAAAGAGGATATCAAGAAATCCACAGCCATATTCATAGGGGAGGTAGTCTCCATAGAGAGTGGATCAACGCTCCTTTCGGTTAAACTCGATGTTCTCGCCTCTTACAAGGGTATCGACAGAAAGGCTTATGTAATCGTCAGGACCGCAAAAATTGATGAGGCTTGCGGATTCCCCTTTAAGGTCGGGGAGAGGTATCTGGTATTCACCTATGGAGATGACGCATTCTATACAAGTATATGTACAAAGACCCGACCCCTTTCAGAGGCGAGGGATCTCCTACCCCTTCTCCCTCCTCCCATATTTTCATATATCAAAGAAACCGAGATCAACTATAGCGAACTCGACAGAGCCGAACTTCTTTTGAGAGAGATAGAAGCGGGTATAATTAGGTACAAGGATGAGAACCTCCTATTGAAAATAAAAGATGTTAGAATACTATTGAAAGAGTATTCTCAGAAATCTCAGAAAAATGAACATCAATGTCCGATTATGGGTTGCCCGCCCTGTCCACCCTGCAAGGTAGAAGAGAGTCAAACAGGTATGGCAGAGAACGACTTCTCTGCCTTTTACTCAGAGTTCAAAAAGGCAGACACAGGGAGAGATAAACTGAGACTTGTTGAGAGTCTGATGAACTCAGGTGCAACCCTGAATGTAAATCAGGTAATCGCACTCCTGAAGCTACTCGATTTTTCAAGCGACAAAAAGAAGTTTTTCATCCTCATCAAGAGCCATATCGCAGACCCTCAGAATACTTATAAAATATACAATCACCTCGATTTCTCCTCAGATAAAGAGGAGGCAAAAAAGATTCTGGAGGGGAAATAGAGCAATTACAATAAACAGGTATGTCTGACTCTCAATTACTATCTCTATACACCAGAGACAATCTTATGGTCTCTATACCCTGATATATCATCCCTCCATCGGGGTTGAGGAGTCTGAGACTACACCTCGTCTTACTTATATCCGCATCCAGTATCTCCGCATCTATCAGCAGAATATCAGGACTCTTCTCATAACGGACTCTCTTTGCAAAACACCTGTGCTTGAAAATCTCAAGGGGAATACATCTCACGGACAACCCGTTTAAGAAATAGATCCTCAAAAATTCTACGAACCCGGCCAGATCCTCCACTCTCGAACCCTTGTACATCCTTTCAATGACTATGCCAGTCAGATATCTCAATAACCTATAGTCCACCGTATTAATAAGTCTGAGAATATCAAACAATTCCTGAACATCAGAAAATCTAAAATCCGAATCTACATCATCTGTATTAGAGATAGTGAGGCAGTCTTTACATAAAATTGTATTAGAGATAACCACATCATCTGGTCGAAAGGCTGGGGTATCCCCAGAAAATACTATGACCTCTGATACACCTGTTTTATTCTTGATCTCTTGAGATAATTCTGCCAGACCATCAAAACCAGCATCGATAAGTATTCTGTTTATAGCACTATACCTCTGCATCATCGAGGAGCTTGATAAAATAGATCACCAAAAGACTACTTACTGAAATTGCTCGTCTCCAGCTCTTTACCGGGCAGGTCTTTAATCTTTGATGCAATATCCGCAGGTATCTTTTTTATCAGGACAACATTTCTATCAGTCCTGTCACCCATACCATTGTCTGGATTATTCCCCTCCTGAATGTCGGCAATTGCAATCCCCCTCGCTACATACGCAAGTGTCCCCTCCTTCGAATTATGGTCAAATACTGTCTTATAAATGGCAATGGTATCATCTCCCGTATATGAAATCTCATAGATATTCCCCTGCTGAGGAAAGTCGAGGGTGGAAGGTGCTTCAATCTCATAATACCCCTTCGCGGGATCGGAATCGGTCGATTTGTGAGGCACCACTCTATGTTCGTGTCCGTGTCCTACAAGATGCATAATAACATTGGGGTATTGGCTTAAAAGGGCGATCAGATCCTCGCCACTCTTTTCTGACTTTGAGTCTATGGACCAGGTTGGGTGATGAGAGGATACTATCACAAGTACTTTATCCTGAACCGCCCTGTCCAGCTCCACCTTCAAAAATTCATCGAACGACTTGAGGGAGAAATAACCCTTATCCAGACCCGATGGACTTGCCGTATCCATCACTATAAATCTCAGAGGGATTTTCGGATTTGGTGTATATGTATAATTCCCTGTGTCATTATCGATATTCTCCTTTGTAAACCCGTGCCCTGAAGGATTGCCTTTAGCGGTAAAGAACATATTCAATGCCTGTCTGTGAGTGAGTGGTCTTCTCTCCTCATTTGGAGTGACCTTCCCGGGCCTTAGATTTGCCACATCTACGGGATACTTACATCCTATCACCGCATCACTCTGATCACCTACAGCCTTCTTGTAGTAATTCCCCTCCTTTATCTTTGTCTCCTGTTCATCGGGAGGAAGGCTCCTATCAACAGCAGGGAAGTTTCCTAAAATAAGTTCATCGTGATTCCCCATTACATAGATCCACGGAAAATTTGCACCACTCGAGATAAGAGGGTCACATACCTCGTTATCAGGTCCATCTACCAGTGTTTTATATCCACCCGAATTCGGGTTTACCTCACCCCCTGTCAATATCGTAATCAGCCACTTAAATTCGTTATACTGGGTATTATCTACACCATCGCCGGAGAGTAATACAATATCAAATGGTCTGAAATAACTAAAGTCATTGAGGGTCCTTACAAATTCTACAAGAATCCTCGGTGCATACCCCTCAAATGGTCTGTATGCAGATGGGATGGATGGGCTGTCATATTGAACCATCCTGTTGGGGGATTGAAAATCAGTAATATGAAGGTCAGACAGATGTGCCATATAGAAGAAGGACTTCTCCTCTGCCGTCCCCTTCTTCGCCCCTAAGTCCTCCCTGATAAGGTGTGGTTCACCCTCGCCGTTCATCGAATACTTACCAAACTTATCAGAGAGAGATTTGTCCTGTGGCTCTATAGGTATCTCCGATTTTAATGTCCTCTTTACTGTGGTAGGAGGTCTGCCATCGGGTACATAGGTATCTGATGGGGACGCATCCTGCGACACTATGTCAGTCAAAATGTCGGATACCCCTGCATCATCCTTCGTCTCCGTATCCGAACAGGCATACATTGATAAAGTCATCAGAGCAATTAACAAAACAAATAATTTTTTCATAAACACCTCCTATTATGCCAAATTAGATTAAATTTCTTGTTAAGACAAGAACTTTTTACTCTCTATCTCAACAAACTTCAATCACAGATTTAAATATCTGCCGATTTTTTGACTAAATACCAAATTGGTATAATATAAATGTGTCAGGTGCTCTTACGGAGGTGTTGATGAAGAGAAAGGTAAATTCGAAGGACTCATATAAATTATTGCATCCCAAGTTAGTAGCACTCATAACCAGCAGATCTAAAAAGGGGAGACACAATGTGATGTCCTGTGCCTGGATGACCCCCGTATCAGTCAATCCACCCCTCGTACTGGTCTGCATAGTCAAAGAGTGGTATACCTCAGAGTTGATAAATGACTCAAAGGAGTTCATTATCAATATACCCGATCGCTCTATGATCAGGGAGATAATGCTGGCGGGCACCCTTTCAGGGAGAAGGATCGACAAGCTGGTAAAGATGGGGCTCAAGGTCTCCAAAGGCAGGAGTGTCAAATCATACTCCATCGACAAATGCATTGCTCACTTGGAATGCAAGCTGGTAAAGAAGGTCTCAGCAGGTGAATCATACATATTCATCGGAAGAGTATTGAATGCATACGCCGACGAAGAGTACTTCGACAAGAGATGGAAAGACAAGGCCAGCCTACCCCTCCACCTCTGTGATGATAGATTT
>Ga0078972_1006366_pt1 | contig 28209 bp, 25 predicted proteins | sample YelNatPaOPGAMG01_FD_67568 | JGI IMG/M metagenome (GOLD analysis project Ga0078972, IMG submission 67568) | Hot spring thermophilic microbial communities from Obsidian Pool, Yellowstone National Park, USA - OP-RAMG-01 (SPADES assembly) (version 2) | ecosystem: Environmental > Aquatic > Thermal...
TTATTTTTTACTTGTTCTTTAAAAAATAAGTTTTGGCAAGAGCGGAAAAAGAAACAGGAGGTGGTGGTGCGAATTAGATGGAGAGTGTTTTTAGCAGGAGTGGTGGTAGTGTTTTTGGTAGCATTTTCGGGTTGTGGTGGTTGCGGTAAAAAGGCAGTTGCGCCAAAAGAAGCAGAAGAGGAGCAGCCAGCAGAAACCGAAGAAATTTCTGAAGAAATTCCTTCGGTTCCATCTGAAACTCCGGTCCAGACTCCGGAGGTTTCAGAAGCTCAGCCCTCAATACCTTCGACACCAGCTACTACACCGCAGCCTACAACCAAAAAAAGAAACATACTACCACCATTATCTCAACCCCAGCCCCAGCAGCCTCAGCCTCAGCCTCCGGAGTACGAATATCAAGTGCTCTACGAAGAACAAAGGGAGTTTGATTTCGCTTTTACAATGTGGGGAGGAGAGTGGGGTACGTGGCTGGAAAACATCCATCTTCCTGAGGACGTTGTAAGACCCCAGCAAGTGGATGTTACCGCCCTATTCATTCTCCACACACCAGAAGATTATACTCCCAAAATCAAGGTAGGGCAAAATGAGGTTGTTATTCCTCTCCCCGTTGAAGGTAAATTTAAGGCACCAGATAAGATAGAACTCAATCCTGAAGAGCCAATGTGGGGAGCAGTGGATTGTTTGGAGGTACGGGTAAAAAACAAAGAGGTAGTATTAGCAACAGAAAGTGGTTCTAAAGCGATAGATGTTACTGCTGGCAGAGGAGACGATATGGTATGGGTGGGCAAGGAGTCAAACTGGCCAAAGACAGTAACGCTTCCAGAGCCCCAAAAGGATGTACGAAACATAGAAGCGGTTGCTGTTATAAGTCCTCCCAAGAGAAAAATAGAAGTGCCGGCAAAACTTTATATCCCAGAACCCATTCCCGGGACTGTTCCTAATCCAGGGATTGAAGGGGATGAGGTTCGGTTGATTTTCCCCTCATATCCGGATGGTTATCCGAAAGAAAAAATTGAGGGGAAGTTAGTAGTAGGGGGAGAAGTCCAAAATTAAAAATTAGAATTCCGCTCTTGCCAAGGTAAAAAGCCAGGGCGCTTTGCCTTGGCTTTTTTATTTTTAAATTTTTACTCAACTGCCCGAGGACAGTCTTCGGGCAATTTGCCCGAAGACTGTCCTCGGGCAGTTCTGAAGATTTAATTGATTAAAAATGTTTTTTAATATAAAATATATATCAAAAAAATAAAAAGATTTATGACAAGAGAAGAAGCCAAAAAAAGAATTGAAAAATTAAAAGAAGAGATAAATTATCATCGATATTTATATCATGTTTTAGATAGGCAAGAGATTTCAGACGCGGCACTTGATTCTTTAAAGCACGAACTTTATGAACTTGAACAAAAATATCCTGAATTTATAACACCAGATTCTCCAACTCAAAGGATTGGCGGAAAGCCGCTTGATAAATTTAAAAAAGTAAAACACATTATTCCTCAGTGGTCATTTAATGATGCATTTGAAGAAAAAGAAATAATTGATTTTGATAAAAGATTAAAAAAAGAACTAAACATTGATAATTTGGATTATACCGCCGAACTTAAAATTGATGGAATGCATATTATTTTAACTTATAAAAAGGGAATTTTAGAGACGGGCGCAACAAGGGGAGATGGAAAAATTGGAGAAGATGTTACTCAGAATTTAAAAACAATTGAAAGCATTCCTTTAAAGATTGAAGAGCCAATTGATGTTGTTGTTGAGGGCGAAGTTTTTATGAGAAAGTCAGTTTTTGAAAAACTAAACAAAGAAAGAGAAAAAAGGGGAGAGGAACTTCTTGCTAATCCCAGAAATGCCGCTGCTGGTGCTGTTCGCCAATTAGATCCCAAAATTACAGCCCAGCGAAAGTTGGATTGTTTTATTTATGATTTGTCCTGGCCAGAAAAAGAAATTCCCAAAACCCAAGAAGAGGAACTTAAAAAATTAATGAAACTCGGTTTTAAAGTAAATAAAAATTTCAAATACTGCAAAAACATTCAAGAAGTAATTGATTTTTGGAAAGAGTGGCAAAAGAAAAGAAACATTGAAGATTATTGGATTGATGGGATTGTTGTAAAAGTAAACAAAAGAGAATACCAAGAAAAGCTTGGTTATACAGGAAAGGCTCCTCGTTGGGCCATTGCTTTTAAGTGGCCAGGCGAGCAAGCAACAACAATCTTAGAAAATGTAATATTTCAGGTTGGAAGGACGGGCAAGATAACGCCAGTTGCTGTTTTAAAGCCAGTCAATATCAAAGGAACAACAGTAACAAGAGCCACCTTGCACAATGCCGATGAAATAGAAAGGTTGGGGGTTAAAATAGGGGATACAGTTATTGTTGAAAAAGCAGGGGATGTTATTCCAAGGGTAGTAAAAGCCCTGCCAAAATTAAGACCACAAAATGCCAAAAGCATTGTTTTTCCCACAACTTGTCCAATTTGTCATTCAAAAATTATAAGATCAAAGGGCGAGGTTGCTCATTATTGTTCAAATAAAAATTGCGGAGCAAAAAGAAGAAATCATCTTTATTATTTTGTTTCAAAAAAAGCTTTTGATATTGAAGGACTGGGGCCAAAGATAATTGATCAATTGATGGACGAAGGATTGATTTCTGATGCGCCAGATTTATTTTTGTTAAAAGAAGGAGATTTAGAGCCCCTTGAAAGATTTGCTGAAAAATCAGCGAAGAATGTTGTTGGTGCAATTCAAAAATCTAAAGAAATTAGCCTTTCTCGTTTTTTGGTTTCCTGCGGAATAAAATATGTTGGCGAAGAAACAGCAGAGCTTTTGGCTGAAAAATTTGCCAATAAAATAAACGATATCGATTCTTTAATTAAATTTTTTCAAGAAATTCCAAAGGAAGATTTAGAAAAAATCGAAGGCATTGGGCCAAAAGTAGCAGAAAGCATTAAAAATTGGTTTTCAGTAAAAGAGAATATTGAGCTTTTAAGAAATTTAAAAAAGGTTGGAGTTAAAATAAAAATTGAAAAAGAAAAAGTAAAAGGTCAAAAATTAAAAGGAAAGGTTTTTGTTTTTACTGGAGAACTCAAATCAATGTCTCGAGATAAAGCCAAAGAAAAAGTTGAAGAACTTGGAGCAAAAGCAACGGATAGCGTCTCAAGAAATACAACTTTTTTGGTTGTTGGAGAAAACCCCGGTTCAAAACTAGAGAAGGCAAAAAAGCTGGGGGTAAAAACAATAAATGAAAAGGAATTTTTAGAAATGATAAAATAGATTAAAATTTTATGTTAACGCCCGCTGAAAGAACAATAAAAAAGATAAATATTATCCTTTGCTGGATTTTGTTTTTATTGATTTTTATTTCCATTTTTATTTTAATTTTTACCTAAAATATGAGAGAAAATATTTTTAAAAACTTAAAAAAATCAGACCCTTGGCTTTTTTTATTTTCGGCTTTACTTTCTATTTTTGGTTTGGTTGTTTTATATAGTCTGGGAATTGCCCAAAAAGATTTATCTTTATTTAAAAAGCAACTTATATTTTTTTTGATAGGAATTTTTTTGGCAATTTTTCTTTCCTTACTTGATTTTCGAGCGGTAAAAGAAAGTTCTTTTTTTGTTTTTTTCCTTTACCTTTTCTCAATTTTAATTTTGGTTGGTCTTTTCTTTTTGGGTTCAACAATTAGGGGAGTGAGAGCATGGTATGTTTTTGGTGGTTTTACTTTTCAACCAGTTGAGATAGTTAAAATTGTTTATATTTTACTTTTCGCAAAATATTTTTCTCAAAGACATATTGAACTTTACCACAAAGAGCATATTATTTTATCTGCAATTTACGCTTTCTTGCCAGCAGGACTTGTTTTTTTACAGCCTGATTTTGGGTCTGCTGCAATCTTAATAATGATTTGGCTTGGAATGATGTTAATTGCCGGCATTAAAAGAAAACACCTTTTAATTATGATTGCGATAGGGATTGTTACTCTTTTGATAGGGTGGAATTTTATTTTGTCTCCTTACCAAAAAGAGAGAATTACTACTTTTCTTCAGCCCTATTTAAATCCTCAAGGAACATATCTTGATCCATCTGGTAGTGGTTATCATATTTTACAGTCAATTATTGCTGTTGGAAGTGGGGGAATTTTTGGAAAAGGATTCAATGCTCCATATACTCAAGCAAAACTTGGTTTTTTGCCAGAAAACCATACTGATTTTATTTTTGCTACCACTTGTGAGATGTTTGGGTTTGTGGGAATTTTTGTTTTATTTTTGCTTTTTTTGTTGATTTTCTGGCGACTTTTAAAAATAGCTTTTGTTTCAAAAGATAATTTTTCAAAATTAGTGATTGGTGGTTTTATGATACTTGTTGGTGGAGGAGCTTTTGTAAATATTGCAATGAATGTTGGGCTTTTACCAATAACTGGCGTGCCCTTGCCCTTTTTAAGTTATGGTGGCTCAAGTATTATTTCTTTATTTGTGGGAGTTGGAATAGTTGAGAGTATTAAGATTAATAATTCTTGAAGAATTTTTAAGCAGCTTTATTTTCTTTTTGAATTTTTTCTTGAATTTCAAAATATTCTCCCAAGCTTAACGCCCATTCTCCAATTTCACCTCTTTCCATTTGGGAAATTTTTTGCAAGTAGGAATTATTTTTAAGATTTCTAGCCAAAAAATTTATTGAACTTATTATACCATCATGATATATTTTTCTATTTCTGTCACTTTCTTCAATTTGTTGAATTTCAAAATTGCCCCTGCCTGATTTTCTTAAATTTTCTATTTGAGAAATGGCTTTTCTATAACCATTTATATTTCTTTTTAATCTTTCGATTTCGCTTGTTAATTCTGGGTTTTCATTAATTGCAGAGTTTACTGCTTTTTCAAAACTTTCGCCTATATCAAAAATTTTGTTAAATTTATCAACATCTTCTTCGTTTTTTAAAATAACCCTTTCCATATTTTTTTAAATTTTATAAAATTTGTTATAATCTCAAAAGTGGCATTTTATTATTCTAACAAAATTATTATGAAAATCAAAAAAATAGTTAGTTTATTTTTGGTGATTACTTTTTTTCTTGGTTTGAAAGCCCAGGAAGTATTTAGTTTTGATTGTCAAAGTTATAAAAATACTTGCCCACAAGAAAGCGTGATTCCTCAAATTAAAAAAGATTGCAAGACAGATGTTTTAAACTCTGTTTATGAAGCTTGTGAAAGACAAAATAAAGATGCTCAAGCAAAACTTGCAGAGTTAAGTCGCAAAAAACAAGAAATTGAAAAACAAGAAAGCGGGATTAATTGGTATCTTTCAAATTTAAACTACGAAATTCAGCAAATAAATTCTCAAGTAATTACTATTGAAGAAAAATTAGATAATATAAATAAAGATTTAGAAGAAATTGATAAGTTAATTAAAAATAAACAATTAATTTTATCTGCCACAATAAGAAAGGTTTATGAATATGATAGCAGTCTCTATTTTAGTATTTTAATTAGCGGAGGGAAAATATCTGATTTTACTGAAGTAATTTCAGATATAGAGGCGATTCAAAAAACATTAAATTATTCACTAAAGCAAATTATCCAAGCAAAAGAAAATTTAAAACAAAAAAAACAAGAGCTTTTAGAGCAAAAGAAAATCCAGGAATTGGCACGACTTGAACTTTCAAGCAAAAAAGACCAGCAGGAATATTTACTTTCTCAATTAAAAGAAGTAAAAACACCAATCGAAAAAGAAATGGCAAGATTAAATTCAGAGATAAGAGTGCTTAAAAATTCAATGGCGATGATTCAACAGTATTTAAGTATATGGTTAATCGGTGAAAGACCAACTTGGGCACAAATTTTTTCAGCAGTAAACAATGCTTCATCTAACACAGGCGTAAGACCAGCTTTGCTTTTAGCAGTGCTTGAGATTGAATCAAGGTATGGAACAGGACTTGGTGTAGCTGGCAAATATGAAGAATATTGTGATTGGGGATGGGGAGGAAAAACTAATTTAGAGGTCTTGCTTGAAATTTGCAAGAAATATGGATATGACCCGGCAAAGGTGCCAATGTCTTCTGCTTGTGCTGTTGGTCCGGCTCAGTTTGTTCCTTTAACTTGGGTTGGATATATGGGATATAAAAATCCCTGGAACCTTTTTGATGCTGTTTTGGGAATGGCAGTTTATTTGAAGGCAAATGGCGCAGCTTCTGGTAATGAAGAGGGAGCAGTTTATAGATATAACCATTCCCAAAGCTATGTAGATAGCGTAATGTCTCGAGCTCAGACCTGGCAATCCGTAATTAATGTTTGTGGTTTAGATTTAGAGTGTCCCAAAATGAGAGAAAAACTTGAGGCAAGTGGAATTCCTTTAAGATAATTTTATTTTAATTCCTCTTTTAAGGCTTCAATTATAGGGTCTAAGTCTCCCTGTAAAATTTCTTCAATGTGTCCCCAGGATTTTTTAATTCTGTGGTCTGTAATCCTATCTTGAGGGAAGTTATAGGTTCTTATTTTTTCAGCCCTCATTCTTCTGCCGGTTTTTTCTTTTTTTTCTTTTGATAGTTCTTTTTCTTCTTTTTCTTTTTGAAGGTCGTATAATCTTGCTCTTAAAACTGACATCGCGTTTTCTCTATTTGCCACTTGGGTTCTTGCGCTTTGAGAAGTGACAACAATACCAGTTGGTATGTGAGTTATTCTTACAGCGCTTTCTCTTCTGTTAACATATTGACCTCCCGGTCCTGATGCCCGAAAAACATCTACTCTTATATCTTCAGGATTTATTTGGATATCAGATTCTTTTGGTTTTGGCAAAACAACAACGCTTGCAGTAGAGGTATGGATTCTTCCCGATTTTTCAGTTTCGGGGATTCTTTGAACTCTGTGAACCCCACTTTCATATTTTAAACAATCTTCAACCCCCTCACCAATTACCTCAAAAGAGATTTCTTTAAAACCCCCAAGATCTGTTAGGTTACAAAAAAGAACATTCATTTTCCAATCTTTCTTTTGAATATATTTTTGATACATTTCAAAAAGGTCTTTGGCAAACAATGCCGCTTCTTCTCCGCCAGCGCCTGCTCTTATTTCAATTAAAACTTCGTTTCCCGAAGAGTTTTCTGGGTTTATGATTTTTTCAATCTCATTTTTGAGTTCTTCTTCTTTTTTTTCTAGTTTTTTAATTTCTTCTTCGGCTAAATCTTTTATCTCTTTGTCTTTTTCTTTTTTTAAAATTTCTTGATTATCTTTTATTTCTTTTTGGACTTTTTTAAGGTCATTAATTCTTTCTATTGCTTTTTGCAGCAAAGAAAACCTTTTTGAAATTTCGGCATATTTTTTGTTATCTAAAACAAGCTCAGGATTACTGAGCTTTTCTTGTAAAGAAAAATATTCTTTTTCTATCTCGTTAAAGTCCATAATTTACTTCTTTTTCTTTTGGAGTTTTTTGGCTTTTTCTAATCTTTGTTTAAATTTTTCAACTTGCCCCGTTACATCAACAATTTTTGCCTTTCCTGTATAAAACGGATGACAGTGAGAGCAAATTTCAATTTGCATTTCTTTTTTTGTTGAGGGTATATTAAAAACAGCCCCACAAGCACAGGTGATTTTTGCGTCTTTAAAATATTGGGGATGAATATTTTTTTTCATAATTTTTAAACCAAATTTTTACAAAAGATAAGATAGCAAAAAAAGAAAAGAAAATCAAGAAAAGGTTATTTTTTTTGACATTTCTTTTATATTTTGCTATTATATTTTTGACTTTGAGAAAAGTTGTTTTTTATTAATTTTAAAAATATGGAAACAACAAAGACAATCAAAAAAAACAAAAAAGAAGAAAAAAAAGAGCAGTCCGAAGTTAAGATTTTAGAAAATTTTGATAAGGAAAAGATTGAAGAGATGTTAAAACTTGGTCTCCATTTTGGCCATTCTCACAAGAAAAAAAATCCTAAGATGGATCCCTATCTTTACGGGATGAGAAATAACATTGATATAATTGATCTTTTAGAAACGGAAAAACAATTAAATATAGTTCTTGATTATTTAAAAGAAATTAAAGCTAAAAAACCATTGATTTTGTTTGTGGGGACAAAGCCCTCAGCAAAAAAAATAGTTATGGAATTAGCACAAAAACTTTCTATGCCGTATGTAATTGAAAGATGGCTTGGCGGGACTTTGACAAATTTTGAATCAATTAAAAGAAGAGTTGAATTTTTAAAGGAGATGGAAAAGAAAAAGCAAGAGGGAGAATTTGAGAAATATACAAAGCAAGAAAGATTAAGAATAGAAAAAGAAATAGAAAGAACCGAAAAGAAACTTGGAGGATTAAAAAATCTTGAGAGACTTCCAGATATTTTATTTGTAGTGGATGCCAATAAAGAAAAAATAGCGATAAAAGAAGCAAAAAGAAAAAATATTTGTGTTATTGCTCTTTGTGATAGTGATGGTGATCCAACATCAGTTGATTATTTTATACCAGTAAACGATGAGGGCATTTCTTCTTTAAAATATATTTTTGACAAGGTTGAAAAAGCGCTCTTATAAGATGGCAATTTACGCTTTTTTGCGTAATTTGCATAAATTTATGAAAGTTTCAATTGAAGATATTAAAAAACTTCGCGAAAAAACTAATATTTCAGTTGCCGAATGTAAAAAAGCCTTAGAGGAAACTAATGGAGATTTTGAAAAAGCCTTAGAAATTTTAAAGAAAAAAGGATCAGAAATTATTGAGAAGAAAAAAGATAGAGCTACTAAGGAGGGTTTAATTGGTTCTTACCTTCATCAAAATGGAAAAATAGCGGCAATTGTAAAGGTCACTTGTGAAAGCGATTTTGTGGCAAGAAATGAGGTTTTTAAAAATTTTGTCCATGATTTAGCAATGCAGGTTGCGGCAATGGATCCTCAAAACATTGAAGAACTTGAAAAACAAGTTTTTATTAAAGATGCAAAAAAAACAATTCGCCAACTTATAGAAGAGACAGTAGCCCAAGTTGGAGAGAATATAAAAATAGAAGATTTTAAGAGGCTAGAAATATAAAATTGTATTTTAAATCTATGGACTCAATTTTCTTTTTGCAACTTTCTTTCTTTTTCTCTTTTTTGGGAATGGTTTTTATTTTTGTTCGAAACTTGCCTCTTGTTGCAGAATATAAAGTAAAATATATTTCAAAAGAGAAAAGATTTACTTTTAGGTTAAGGAAAAATATTTCTGATAGTAAAATAAAAACTATTCACAAAACTCACAAGATTCAAGAAAGAATTGGGCACCGTTTAAGAATTTTTATTTTAAAGATTGATAATATTTTATTTAACTGGTTAAAAAATGTTAAAGAGAAAAGATTTCACATTGAAAACATTTATTTTAGAAAACCTGAAGAAGGTATTAAAGAGAGTTTAAAGAAGCGGTCAATTAAGCTTAAAATAAAAAGAAAAAAGAGGGGCTAAGAAAACCCTCTTTTTAAGTTAAAGAAAGATTATGAGAGAAAAAATTAGAAATTTTTGTATTATAAGTCATATTGACCATGGTAAGTCTACTTTAGCAGACAGGTTTTTGGAAATTACAGGCACAGTTCCCAAAGAAAAAATGAGAGCTCAGTTTTTGGATATGATGGATTTGGAAAGGGAAAGGGGAATTACGATAAAGATGCAGCCAGTACGGATGGTTTATGATCTTGGAAATTCGGACCAAAAAATTCTAAAAAAGTTCGAAGCCCAAAGTCCCAATTTGCAAAAAAATAATTTAGAATTAACAAATTCAGAGTTTATCCTAAATTTAATTGACACTCCAGGACATGTTGATTTTTCTTATGAGGTTTCCCGGGCACTTGCTGCAGTTGAGGGAGCAATATTGCTTGTTGATGCAACAAAAGGGATACAAGCCCAGACAATTGCTAATCTTGAAATGGCAAAAAAAGAGAATCTTGTAATTATTCCAGCGATTAATAAAATCGATCTTTTAAATGCTCAGATAGAGAAAACAGAAAAAGAAATTTCTTTGCTTTTGGGCGTTGAAAAAGAAGAAATTTTAAAAATTTCAGCTAAGAACGGAACAGGGGTGGAGGATTTGATTTTAAAAATAATAGAGAAGATTCCGCCGCCCCGACCAAAAGAAACTGATTTTTTAAGAGCATTAGTTTTTGATTCAAAATATGATTATTTTCAGGGAGTTATTGCTTATGTAAGAATATTTGATGGTAAAATCAAAAAGGGAGATAAAATTTTGTTTTTAAAGAAAAATATAGTAGGAGAGGCAAAAGAAGTAGGGTATTTTTTGCCAGAGCTTTCTTCCAGAGAAGAATTAGTTGCTGGTGAAATTGGTTATATTAAAACAGGAATAAAAAACCCAGAAGATGTAAGAATAGGAGATACTATTACAATAGTTAATCAAGAAAAAGAAACTGAAAGAAAAAGTTTTCAGGTTTCAACAAGCATTAGCAAAGTTCAGCCATTGCCGGGTTACAAGGAGCCAAAACCAATGATTTTTAGTTCTATTTTTCCAAAAGAACCGACCACTTTTGAAGAATTAAAAGAAGCAATTTGGCAACTTCATTTGTCCGACCCTTCTTTTTCTTTTACGCCAGAAAAAAAGGGAATTATTGGAATTGGTTTTAGATGTGGTTTTTTGGGAATTTTGCATTTTGAGATTGTTGTTGAGAGATTAAAAAGAGATTTTAATTTAGACATTTTTGTTGCAAGGCCAATGGTGTTTTATAGGGTCCACTTGAAAAATGGCCAGATAAAAGAAATATCAACGCCAGAAGAATTTCCCGAAGAGAACTTGATTTCTTTTTGTGAGGAGCCGTGGATGAGCTTAGAAATTATTACCCCTCAAAAATTTTTTAATAATGTTTTACAACTTTTTTTGCCCTTTAAGATTAATTTTTTATCAAGTGAAAATTTTGGAGAGGATAAAATAAAAATAAATGGTGAGATGCCTTTTAGAAAATTAATTGAGAATTTTTATGACAAATTAAAAAGTGTTTCTCAGGGTTTTGCCTCTTTGAATTTTGAATTTACCTCTTTTAGAAAGGTAGAAGTTGTTAAAATGGATATATTAATTTTAAAAGAAAAACAACCTTCTTTATCAAAAATTGTTGAAAAAACTGAACTTGAAAAAGAAGCAAGAGAAACCGTTTTGAAGATAAAAGAAGTCTTCCCGGCACAACTTTTTGCAGTACCAATTCAAGCAGTAGTTGGAGGAAAGGTAATTGCCAGAGAAACCATAAAAGCAAAAAGAAAAGATGTTACCGCCCCTCTTTATGGTGGAGATTTTACGAGGAAGAAGAAGTTATTAGAAAAGCAAAAGAAAGGGAAAAAAGAACTTGCAAAAAAAGCCAAAATTTTTGTCCCAAGCGAGGTTGTGATAAAATTAATGAAAGAATAAAATAAAATTTTATGAAAATTTGTATTGTTTCTGATGCTTATTATCCTTATCCTTCTGGTGTTTCAGAATACACTTTTTATTTGGCAAAGTATTTAAGAAGGAGGGGACATAAAGTTAAAATTTTAACTACAAATTATCCAAACGAAAGAGGTATTGAGGGTAAAGAATTTGAAGAAGATGTTATAAGAATAGGAAGAGTGTTTTTTTTGCGGGCAAACAAGTCTTATGCTACTCCAACAATTGGTCTTGGCGTTTCAAGAATTGTAAAAGAATTTTTAAATAAAGAAAATTTTGATATTTTACAACTTCATACGCCCCTTTTACCCCCAAGCCTTTCGTTTTATAGTCTTTTAGCTTCAAAGACAGCAAATATTGCGGTTTTTCATTCAGCGACATTTAGAATTTGGAGTTTTGGGAAAAATATTTTTCGAAAATTTTTTAAAGAATATCAAAAAAAAATAATTAAGTTAGTTGCGGTTTCTCCAAGCGCAAGGGATTGTGTATTATCTTATGTTCCTGGCGATTATAAAATTATTCCTTGTGGAGTGGATATTGAAAGATTTAACGACAAGGTAAAACCAAAAGAAAAATTTTTAAAAAATTCTAATTATAAAATTCTTTTTTTGGGAAGGTTAGACAGAAGAAAGGGGTTGCCAGAGCTTTTAAAAGCTTTTCCGGTAGTAAAAAATAAATTGAAGGATGCAATTTTAATTGTTGCAGGAAGAGGCCCTTTAGAAAAAAAATGTAAAAAACTTGCAAGAAAATTAAAAATTGAAAATTCAGTTTTTTTTGAAGGATTTATTCCAGAAAATGAAGTTCCTTCTTATTATTCTTCTTGCGATGTATATTGTTCGCCAGCAATTGGGGGAGAATCTTTTGGAATAGTATTACTTGAGGCAATGGCTTGTAAAAAACCAGTTTTAGCTTCAAGAATTAAGGGGTATGATTTTATAATAAAAGATGGATTTAATGGGATTTTTTTTAATCCTCAAGACCCAAAAGATATTGCAAAAAAAATAATAAAAATTTTAAAAGATAAAAATTTAAGAGAAAAAATTTCAAAAAACGCTTTCTATTTTGCCAAAGAATATTCTTGGGAAAAGATAGCGGGGGAATATGAAAAAGTATATATAGAAGCGATATCAGAATTTAAAAAAGCGAAAAAGAATTAGAATATTTTTTGCCTTCTTTTAAATTTACTCTTGCAAATTTGGAGACCAAAATTTCCTTTTCATTTTACATTTTGCCCGTTTTGAAGATATTGCCAAAAGGAGTATTTACATTTTAGATAATTTAATGAGGGTCTTTAAATTTTCTTAAAATTTTGTTAAACTTTAAAGGTAAAAAGAAAATATAATTTTTGAAATTTATGAAAATAAAAAAGAATAATCTTTTAAAACAAATAGGTTATGGGTTTTTAATTTTGCTTTTATTAGGGGCGATTTTTTCATTTGTTAATCTTTCAGAAACCGCAAAAGAAATTACAATAAATGATTTAGTTAAACAAATTCAAGAAGAAAAAGTTAAAAAAATTGAAGTTGTGGGGGATAGAGTGAATATAGAATTAAAAGACAATACAAAAGAATATCTTATTCGCGATACAAATACTAGTTTTGATGAAACATTAAGAAATTACGGCATTACCAACCAAGATTTTCAGAAATTTACTTTGACAAACAGATCAGCAGGCAATAACGATTGGTTTTGGGTTTTATTAGTTTCAATTTTGCCATTTTTGCTTATTATTGGATTTTTTTGGTGGATGTTTAAACAGGGACAGCAAGGAGCAGCTCAGGCATTTACTTTTGGAAGAGCAAAGCCAAGACTTTATGGAGCAAGTGGACAAATAAAAGAAAGAGTTACTTTTCGTGATGTTGCAGACTTAAAAGAAGCAAAACAAGAACTTCAAGAGATTGTTGAGTTTTTGAAAAACCCTAAAAAGTTTTTAGATATGGGCGCAAGAATTCCAAGAGGAGTTTTGCTTGTTGGTCCTCCAGGATGCGGAAAAACATTACTTGCAAGAGCAGTTGCTTCGGAAGCGGGAGTACCATTTTTTTCAATCTCCGGCTCTGAGTTTGTTGAAATGTTTGTTGGGGTTGGCGCTTCAAGGGTTCGAGATTTGTTTGCGACAGCAAGAAAAAATCAGCCATCAATTATATTTATTGATGAACTTGATGCCGTAGGTAGACAAAGAGGTGCCGGTCTTGGAGGAGGGCACGATGAAAGAGAGCAGACATTAAACCAAATTTTAGTTGAAATGGATGGTTTTGAGAAGGAATCTACTTGTATCGTAATTGCCGCAACCAACAGGCCTGATATTTTAGATCCCGCTCTTTTAAGGCCCGGAAGATTTGACAGGCACGTGGTTTTAGATGAGCCAGATATTAATGGTAGAGAGGAGATTTTAAAAATTCACACAAAAGACAAACCCCTTGGAAAAGATGTAAATTTAAGAGAAATCGCTGAAAGAACCCCTGGTTTTTCTGGCGCAGATATTGCAAATTTAGTAAATGAAGCAGCAATTTTAGCTGCAAGGCGAAACAAAAAAGAAATTAACCAAGAAGAATTGAGAGAGTCAATTGAAAAAGTTTTATTAGGACCGGAGCGGAAAAGTCATATTTTATCAGAAAAAGAGAAAAAAATTGCTGCTTATCATGAGGCAGGTCATGCTTTGGTTGCCGCTTCCATTCCAGAGTCAGAACCCGTACATAAAATTTCAATTGTTTCAAGGGGAATGGCAGCAGGCTATACTCTAAAACTTCCAGAAAAAGATAAACACCTAATTACCAAAAAAGAATTTTTAGCGGAACTTTCAACATTGATGGGAGGATATGTTTCGGAAAATCTGGTTTTTAAAGAAATTACAACTGGCGCTTCCAATGATTTAAGAGAGGCAACTGATCTTGCAAGAAGAATGGTTATGGAATATGGAATGTCTCGTTTAGGACCAATTACTTTTGGGAAAAAGGAAGGACTTATTTTTCTTGGAAAAGAAATTACAGAGCAAAGAAATTTTTCAGAAGAAGTTGCAGAAAAAATTGACAAAGAAGTAGAAAGACTTATAAAAGAGTCAGAGGCTACAGCAAGAAAAATATTAATCCAAAAAAGAGACCTTTTGGATAAACTTGCTAATCGCCTTATTAAACAAGAGACAATTGAAAGAAAAGAATTTGAAGAAATTATTGGGAAAAGAAAGCCAGAAGAGAAAAGCCCAAAATAATTTTAAAATTAATTTTGGGCACGTAGCTCAGCGGTAGAGCGCTTGACTTATAATCAAGTGGTCCCAGGTTCGAATCCTGGCGTGCCCACCGAAAAATTAAAGATCTCTTTTCTAATTTTTATTTACAAAATATTTATTTTAAAAAATTAAATCACATGGACTTTTTAAATTATGATTTTTTGAGCAATTTTTTGAGCGGTTTTTTTCTTTTTTTGATAATTTTATTGTTTTTTGTTATTCCTATTTTGTATTTTGTTATTTTAAGGGCTCTTTCGCCAAGCACAAAAGAAAGTTTTTTTGTTTTTATAAGAAAAGTTTTTCTTTTTTTTGTTTTGATTCTGCCCCTATTTTTTGGGTTTTTTTTATATTTAATTTTCTCTGAAGGAAAGCTTGAAAAAGTTATCTATTTTTTAACTTCCCGTTTATATTTTTTGGTAATTTCTGCTGTATTTTCTTTATTTCTTTTTTTAACATATCTTTTATTGGTTATTTACAAAAGAGAAATTGCATACAACATTTTCAATTATTTTCGATCTAAAATTTCTTTTAAAAAAGAAGGAATTTGGCAAAAATTAGACAAGGTAAGAAGAAGACGCATTTTAATAATTTTTCTTTTGGCTTTGTTTTTATTAACTTTTTTTCTTTTGAATGTTTTTTTAATTTATAAAATTTCTTTAAAAGAAGATTTTCTTCTCAAAAAAGAAAAATATTTCGGTGTTTTTTTAGTTGTTTATTTAGTTTCTTTAATTTATTTTTTAACAGAAATTATTTGGGGCCAAAGAGCAAGAATATCCTTTGTTTCTCACAAAAAAGAAAAAGAAATAAATTCAATAATTGAAAACTTATCTATCACAAGGGGAATTCCAAAACCAGAAATTAAAATAGTGCAAAGTGACATTCCAAATATTTTTTCTTTATATCCAAATTTCGGAAAGCCAATAATTTATATTACAGTGGGGCTTTTAAATCTTTTAAACAGGAGTGAACTTGAGTCTGCTCTTGCAAGTCAAATTACAGAAATTTCTTCTGGTTTAATTTTTGATTATAAGTGGATTAATAATTTAATTGTCAGTCTTAAGGCCCTTTCTTTTCCAATTTTTATTTTGGGGTTAACTTTAATTAACGAAAATATTGTTTTTTGGGTGATTGGTATTATTATCTTTTTGTATCTTTTTTATTTTATAGAGTTTTTTTCCCGAGATGTGGGTCCTTTAATAAGCCCTGAGGAGATTATAGAGCTTTTAAATCCGGTTTTTCTTTTTGTAGATTTTTTTTCATATATAATATATTATTTTCTTTCTTTTAATGACTTTTTTTATACTGATTTAAAATCAATTGAACTAACGCGATATCCGGAAGGATATTATTCAATGCTTCATAAAGTTCAAAAGTTTAGATCTTTTTTTGGCAATTTACCTTCCCAGTTTTATTATCTTTATCTTTTTGGTGAAAATGTTTTTTTGGAAAAACAAAATTTGCCCCAGCCGCCAATTTCATTGAGAAAAAAATTAATCAGCCGCGTTTTTCCAAACATTAAAAGATATATTTTTCAAGGAAAAGAAAATTTAATTTGTCCTTTTTGTTCTTATCAAATGAAAGAAATAGAAGTTCCGGGGCACTACGGTACTACCTTGAAAATTGATCAGTGTTCTTTTTGCGGAAGTGTTTGGTTTGATGAGATGGAACTTTTTTGTTTGTCAGAAAGCGTAGGAAGATTGGCTGGTCTTTTATTTGAAAAAGAATATAAAGAAAGGTTAAGAAAAGTTGTTTTGCCAAAAAAGATTTTATGCCCGCGTTGCGGAGTAAATTTAGAAAAGTTAAAAGACCCAATGATCCCAGGGTATATTTTAATTTGGAATTGTCCAAGTTGTGATGGAAATCTTTTAGACTTGAAAAATTTATATGAGTATTATAAATATAGAGAGACAATAAAGGAAGCCAAAATTAAAAGAAGAAGCTTTTTCTAAATTTTAAGGCCCCACCTTTATTTTTTTATATTTTTTGTTAAAATTTTAAATTAAAAATTTGGGCGCGTAGCTCAGTTGGCTAGAGCGTTCGCTTGACGTGCGAAAGGTCTCAGGTTCGAGTCCTGACGCGCCCACAAAAAAAACAGCAAGATTATGCTGTTTTTTGTTAAATCTTGTATTTTTTAAAATTTTCTGATATTTTATATTTATTAATTAAAAACAAAAATATGTCAGGTAATATTCATTATCAAGTTGGTAAATTAAGAAAGGATATTCCGGAAATGTCGCCAGGAGATACTATTAAAATTTTTGAAAAAGTTCCTGGCGAAGGAAAGAAAAAATCTCAAACATTTGAGGGTATTTTAATTAGCCAAAAGCATGGCAGGGGAATAAATGCTACTTTTACTTTAAGAGCAATAATTGGAAATGTTGGTGTTGAGAAAACATTTCCATTGCACTCACCATTAATTGAAAAAATTGAGGTTATTAAAAAAGGTAAGGCAAGAAGGGCAAAGCTTTATTATTTAAGAGCAAAAGCCCAAAGAGCTATTAGAAAGAAATTAAAATCAAAAAGGGTTATAGAAGACAAAGTAGAAGTAAAAGGAAAAAAGCAAGTCAAGGAAGTAAAGGAAGTAAAGGAAGAAGAGAAAAAGGGGGCCGAAAAGAAAGCAGAATCAAAAAAAGAACCTTCAAAAACTTCTCAGAAAAAAGACAAATAGCCCGGGTGGCGGAATTGGTATACGCGGCAGCTTGAGGAGCTGTGCCCTTTTTGGGCATGCGGGTTCGACTCCCGCCTCGGGCACTTATTAAAAACTTATCTGGGGAGGTAAAACAAATGATTTTTTTCAGGTGTTCTGAGCGTAAAGCACAATTGAAAGTTTATCAGACCAAGGTATAGCCCAAAAGTCAAAGGGGGTGATAGGGCGGTCGCAAAAAACGGCTGCTTTTTTATTTTTAGAAAGGATAATTATTTTAATAATAAGCTTAGCTGATTTTTAAATAATAAAGTTAATTGACATTTTTTTATATTAAGAATAGAATAGAATAAAAAAACGGTCGCAAATATTATTTTTATAAATTTTTATGAAAAATATTGAGAAAAAATGCCACGATTGTGGTAAAAAAATCGAAATAGATAATAACGATATCAAAAACGGGGTTTTGCTTTCTTATAAAACCCAAGACAATAAAGAAATAGAGGTTTTTAAATGTAATGATTGCTTTGCGAAAAATAAAGGTCTGAATAATTTTCAGGTATGTGAAGTTTATTCAAGAGTTGTTGGTTATTTAAGACCGGTTCAGCAATGGAACGAAGGAAAGGTTCAAGAATTTCAAGAAAGAGAAAATTTTAAGATATAATCTTAATTAAAAATTATAAAAATTATGGAAGAAAAAAAGCCACTTTCTGAAATGTTATCTTTTAAAGGTAAAAAAGTTATTATAACAGGAGCGGCAGCGGGTATTGGAAGAGCAATTGCTGAAAGATTTGCCGAAGGAAGAGCAGATTTAATTTTACTTGATATCGATAAAGATGGACTTTTTAAAGTAAAAGAATGTTTAAAAGATAAGTGCAAAACTAAAATATACAAAGCAGACCTTAGTCAAAAAAAAGATATTGATAAGTTTTGGGGAAAAATAAAAGGGGAAGAGGTTGATATTTTAATTAACAATGCTGGTATTTTTCCATCTAAAGATTATTTAGAAATTGATGAAGATTTTTTAACAAAAAATTTAAATATCAATTTCAATTCTGTTTTTTGGATGTGTCAAAATTTTATCAAAAAAAGAAAAGATAAAGGAGGAATTATTGTGAATATCTCTTCGATAGAGGCAATATTACCATTTAAATCTGATATGCCAGTTTATGGCGCAGCCAAAGCAGCAGTTGTTGGTTTTACAAGATCTCTTGCAAGAGATTATGGTAAAAAGGGATTTAGAATAAATACTGTTTTGCCAGGAGGAGTTGTAACGCCCGGCGCCAAAAAAGTAGCAAAAGAAGCTTTCAAGCATTTTGATTTTAGCATTTTAAAAACAAGTTATGATTTTAATCAAAGATTACCGCTTGGAAGATTAGGAGAACCAGATGATATAGCCAAAGTTGTTTTATTTTTATCAAGCGACCTTGCAAGTTATATGCAAGGGACTTTGGTTGTAGTTGATGGGGGATTTTTATCTAGTTGAGTCTATTTTAACTCAGTTTTTTAAAAAATGAAAAAAATTTCTATTAAACATTTTTTAACAACCGGAATTAGTTTTGGTTTAACTTCTGCTGTTATTACCACACTTGGATTGATGGTTGGATTAAATTCTTCTACTCACTCAAAAATCGCGGTTATTGGCGGTATTTTAGTTATTGCTATTGCCGATGCTTTTTCTGATGCTTTTGGAATGCATATTTCAGAAGAATCAGAAAATACTCATAAAGAAAAAGAAGTTTGGTTAGTAACAATTTGCACCTTTCTTGCAAAATTTCTTTTTGCGATTACTTTTATATTTCCTGTTTTGGTTTTTTCTTTAAAAAAAGCGGTGATTATAAATATAATTTGGGGATTGTTTTTAATTTCGATTTTAAGTTTTTATTTAGCAACAACGCAAAAAAAGAAACCTTTTAAGGTTATCTTTGAACACCTTATAATTGCCATAATTGTTATTTTTCTTTCAAATTATATTGGAAGATTGATATCTTATTTTTTTAATTAATTTTTAAGGAGTTATTGCAAAAATTTTTATTTCTGGTAAAAAAATAAGAAGGTTAGAATTAGTTCCTTACAAAATTTATGATTATGCCCAACCACGGATTTTTGAGGGAGATAAAGGAAGATATATCATAGAGAGGATGTTATCAAAAAGTAAATTTGAATAATAATTTTGGGCGCGTAGCTCAGTTGGTTAGAGCGTCTCGTTTACACCGAGAAGGTCTCCTGTTCGAGTCAGGACGCGCCCACTTTTTAAAAGGTCGGTTTATAAAATTTATAATCAGAATATATGGTGGGCATTATTCCCCCCCTTTTAATAATTATAGGTTTTATTATTATATCTGGATTGCGAATCGTTAATCAGTATGAGAAGGGAGTTGTTTTAACTTTTGGTAAATATACAGGAACTAAAGAGCCCGGATTAAGGTGGATTTTTCCAGCAGTTCAGCAAATGATAAAAGTAGATATGCGTATTGCTACTGTTGATATTCCTCAGCAGGAAGTAATTACAAAGGATAATGTTACGGTTGGGATTAATGCGGTTGTTTATTTTAGAGTAGAATCCGCAGAGAAAGCGGTTCTTGAGGTACAAAACTTTAGAAATGCAGTTGCAACTTATGCTCAGGCAGCTCTTAGAGATGTTGTTGGTGGCGTTGAACTTGATATTTTGCTTTCTGAAAGAGATAAGATTGCTGACGACATAGAAAAGGTGGTTGATGTAGCAACTGATCCTTGGGGAATAAATGTTTCGGCAATTAAAATTCAAGACATTGAACTGCCAGCAGACATGAAAAGAGTAATGGCAAAACAAGCTGAAGCTGAGAGGGAGAAAAGAGCAATTATTGTAAGAGCCGAAGGAGAATATACAGCCGCTGAAAAACTTTCCCAAGCAGCCCAGATTTTAAGTTCAAATCCAACTGGACTTTCATTAAGAACTCTTCAGACGATTGAAAAAGTTAATCCAGATCCATCAAAGACTGTAATTTTTGCTTTGCCAGTTGAATTTATGGAAGGAGTTAAATCGTTAGCAAAGCTTATAAAAGAGAAAAGCGAAAAATAATTTTAACAATTTAAAAAAAGCAAATTAAAAACAAGAACAGACAAGTTTGTCTGTTCTTGTTTTTAGAAATTATTTTACTTCTTTTAGAAATTCATTTGCTAAATTTGCTGTTTGGGCGGTACTTTGATAGAAATTTTTCCAAACAACCACAATATCAGCATCATTAAATATTGCTCTTTGAACTTCTTTTATTGTGTCTCCCCCCGCTACCGAAATTAAAATATCATAATTTGATTTAATTCTTTGAATTTCATGAAATGGAATTTGTTTTTCTTTGTTAAATCTTTCTTCGTCAACGCCCCTATGAAGTATTACTACATTAGGTAGTTTTTTTAACTGTCTTAATATTGAAAGGGGGTATTCAACATTCATCATATCGATCATTGAATCAATGCCCAACACCCTGCAATTTTCGATAAAAGAATTCAAAGACTCTATGGGGGCATGTCCTAAAGCTACTGCTGCATTTGCGCCTGCTTCTGCTGCGAGTTGAACTTCAGTGAAACCCCGGTCCATCATTTTAAGATCAGCTACTACATATGGTTCAAACGGAAGAGGCATTTGAATATTTGATTCTTCTTTTAAAAAATTTGGGCCCCAAGCAATATTATAAAAATAAGATGAGAAAAGAGAGGTTTTTGAGGATTTTCTTTTAATTTGGGGTTGAATACCAAACGTGCCCTCAATTATTCTTTGTGTATACCATTCTTTAATTTTTTTGATACTAAGGTTGCCATATCTTTTAATAAGAGGTGTACCAGCTTCAACAATAATTCTCTCACTGATTGGTAATTGAAAAATTATCCTTTCTGCTTCTTCGAGGGTACTGTTTAGGGCTATTTGAAGATAGCGTTTTTTGGGATTTAATTTCGGCATTTTTTATATTTTATAATTATATTTTTTAATAAAAAAAAATGCAAGTACTTTAAATTCTTGTTTTTTTATTTAAAATATTATATATTATTAGGAATAAAAATAAAATTTGCCGCGGTAGCCAAGGTGGTCACGGCACATGTCTGAAAAACATGGGATCTCGGTTCGACTCCGAGCCGCGGCACAAGAGAAGGAATAGCATAAGAACAGTTTAAAAATACATTTGTTATCGATTTTGTGCCATTTTGTGATAAGCGGGTGTAGTATAACGGTTATTATACTGCCTTGCCAAGGCAGAGATGGCGGTTCAACTCCGCTCACCCGCTCAAGTAGTTAATTAGCAGTCAAACCTCTTGACTGCTAATTTTATTTTGCTAAAATAGATATCAGATTTTAGGTTTGAGATAATTTTTGATTTGTGTATTTGTAAAAATTCTTAATTTCGTAGGGCAATATGAAAAAGCGACAAGAAAAAGTATTAATGGCAATAGTAAAGGAATATGTTAAGACAGCTGAGCCTGTAAGCTCGCAGGTTTTATTTGAGAAATATCGTTTAAATGTAAGTCCGGCTACATTAAGAATTGATATGGCAGAGTTAACAGAAGAAGGGTATTTGATAAAACCTCATATTTCGTCTGGCAGGATTCCAACAGAAAAGGCTTATCATTTTTACATTAAAAACATTTCCGAACCAAAATTATCTTTGAAAGAAGAAAATAAACTAAAAGAGATTGTTAATAAAAGAAAAAAAGACAAGGAAAAGACAATTGAAGAACTTGGAAATTTTTTATCGGAGGTCTCTCGAAATTTAAGCTTTCTTTGTTTTAAAGAAATGATATTTTGGCAGGGGCTTTCTGTTTTGTTTTCTCAACCAGAATTTTATCATCGAGAGCAGATACAGCATTTCGCCCAAGTTTTTGAGGAGATTTATGAGAGATTTTGTTTTGAAACCTTAATGAAAGAAATTTTTAAAGAATTTGAGGAGGATATAACGATATATATCGGACAAGAAAATCCATTTTTCCCAGTTGAAGATATAAGTTTGTTTTTCGCAAAGCTAAACAAGGGATTTATTGGACTTTTGGGTCCTCAAAGGACAGATTATCAAAAAAACATCGCCTTACTTAAAAAAACAAAAGAGCTTTTAGAAAATGATTTTAATTTTTAATCAAAAATTTAAAGATATGATGGTACAAAAAAAGAAAAAAAAATTAAAAGGAGGCGAAGAGGAAGAATTAGAATATGAAGAAGGGGTAGAGGAAAATATAGCTTATTTTGAAAATAAAATTAAAAAGCTAAAGAAAAAGCTAGAAGAGTGTAGAAAAGAGAAGGAAGAATATCTTAAGGGTTGGCAGAAAGAGAGAGCAGATTTTATTAATTTCAAAAAAGGGGAAGAAGAAAGAATAAAAAATAAAGAAAAAGAGATTAAAATGGAGTTAATTAAAAAAATCTTGCCGATTTTGGATAATCTTGAAATGGCAGAGAAAAATTTATCGCCAGATTTAAGAGACAATAATTGGGCAAAAGGCATTATTAATATAAAAAAAGAAATGATTGAGATTTTAAAAAGAGAAGGGGTAAGAGAAATAGAAAATAACGAGTTTTTCGATCCGGTAATTCATGAGGCAGTGGCTATTCAAGAAGGAAAAAATGATGATAAGATAATAGAAGTTTTTCAAAAAGGATATTATTTTGAAGATAAACTTTTACGACCCGCCAGGGTAAAGGTCGAAAAAAATATAAAAAAAAATTAAAAAGATATGGCAATAATTCCTTGGGAACCATTAAAAGACCTTGAAAAGTTTTTTGAAGAAGATTGGGATTTTATGCCAGTAATTCCAGTTAAGGGAGCAAATATTCCGCCGATGGACATTTCAGAAGATAAAGATAATGTTTATGTAGAAGTTCCATTGGTGGGAGTAAAACCAGAAGATGTAGAGGTGATAGTAGAAGATAATGTTTTGACAGTAAGGGGAAAGAGCGAAGAGGAGAAGGAAGAGAAAAAGAAAAATTATTACAGAAAAGAAATCAAAAAAGGTTCTTTTGAAAGATCAGTCACTTTGCCAACGGAAGTAAGGGCAGATAAGGCAGGTGCTGAGGCAAAGAATGGAATTTTAAAGATTACATTACCAAAATTAGAGAAAAAGAAGGCAAAAACCGTTAAAGTAAAAGTTAAAAAGTAATAGGAGGGGAAATTTGACTATTTTTCCTCTCCTTGCGAGGGGAATTCTTAAAAGAATTCCCCTCGCAAGGAATTAATTTTGGACAACACTTAAAAGTGTTGTCCAAAAAAGATATGGCAAAAATTTTAGGAATTGATCTTGGTACCACATTTTCAGCAATGGCAATTGTTGAAGGTGGTAAACCAAAAATTATAGAAAACGCAGAGGGAGAAAGAACAACTCCTTCAGTTGTTGCTATTTCAAAAAGTGGTGAAAGATTAGTTGGGACACTGGCTCGAAGACAGGCGATTACAAATCCTCAGAACACAATTTATTCTGTAAAAAGACTTATTGGTCGAAGATTTTCTGATCCTGAAGTTCAAAGGGATAAAAAACTTTTGTCTTATGAAATCAGAGAAGACGCAAACGGAGGAGTAGAAGTAAAAATGGGTGACAAATGGTACAAGCCCCAAGAAATTTCAGCGATGGTTCTTCAAAAATTAAAAGCAGACGCCGAAGCCAAGCTTGGTGAAAAAATAGAAGAAGCAATTATTACTTGTCCTGCTTACTTTGATGATGCTCAAAGAAAAGCCACAAAAGACGCAGGTGAAATCGCTGGATTTAAAGTAAAAAGAGTTATAAACGAACCAACAGCAGCGGCTTTGGCTTATGGTTTTGAGAAGAAAAAAAATGCAAAGATTGTTGTTTATGATTTTGGTGGAGGAACTTTTGATGTTTCGGTACTAGATGTCACAGAAGATACAATTGAGGTAAAAGCTACAGGAGGTGATACTCATCTTGGCGGAGATGATTTTGACCAAAAAATTATGGATTGGGTTGTTGAAAGTTTTAAAAGGGACGAAGGAATAGACCTTTCAAAAGATCCATTAGCCCTTCAAAGAATTAAAGAAGCCAGCGAGAAAGCCAAAAAAGAACTTTCAACAACAATGCAGGCAGAGATTAACTTGCCATTTATCACTTCTGACGCTTCAGGTCCAAAACATTTATCTTATACTTTAACAAGATCAAAGTTAGAAGAATTGGTTATTGATTATATTGAAGAATCGTTAGAACATGTGAAAAAGACAGTGAAAGAAGCCGGTTATGAGATTTCTGAAATAGACGAAGTAATTTTAGTTGGTGGCCAGACAAGAATGCCAAGAATTCAAGAAGAAGTGAGAAAACTTTTTGGTAAAGAGCCAAATAAAGAAATTAATCCAGATGAAGTTGTTGCAATGGGTGCTGCGGTTCAGGGTGGTATTATGGCAGGAGAAATGAGAGAAGTTTTGTTATTAGATGTTACTCCGCTTTCTTTGGGAATAGAAACCCTTGGGGGAGTTAATACAATTTTAATTCCCAAAAATACAACTATTCCTACTTCAAAAACCCAGATATTTTCAACCGCTGCAGATAATCAAACTTCAGTTGAGATTCATGTTTTGCAAGGTGAAAGGCCAATGGCTGCAGATTGTAAAACTCTTGGAAGGTTTATTTTAGATGGTATTCCTCCGGCTCCAAGAGGGGTTCCTCAAATAGAGGTTACTTTTGACATTGATGCCAATGGTATTTTAAATGTTTCTGCAAAGGATAAGGCAACTGGGAAAGAGCAATCAATAAGAATTGAGGCTCAATCAGGATTGTCAGAAGAAGAAATAGAAAGATTGAAAAGAGAAGCAGAAGAGCATAGGGCAGAAGACGAAAGAAAAAGAAAACTAATTGAAGAAAAAAATAGGGCAGAATCATTGATTTACACCGCTAACAAAACTTTAAGAGATTTGGGTGATAAAATTGAAGAGTCCCTTAAAAAAGAAATTGAAGAAAAAATAAACGAGTTAAACAAAGCAGCACAAGGTGAAGATATAGAAGAGATTAAAAGAAAAGAAGAAGATCTTTCTTTGGTTTTGCAAAAAATTGGTTCTCAAATGTATCAGCAAAAAGAAGAGGGCAAAGAGGATAAAAAAGATTCTGATAACAAGGGAGATGTTGAGGAAGGAGAGTTTAAACAAAAATAAAATTTTAAATTTGTGGAAAAATCAAAAAAAAGATTAATTATTTTGATTTTTTGGTTTTTGATTTTAAATATTGCTTTTTTGTCGCTTTATTTGATTTTCTATTGCAAGTCTTTTGACTTTCAAACAGCAATTTATATTTTTCTTTTAACTTTCTTTCTTTTGTTTTTCCTTTTCGTCTCTTTAAAAATTTGTTTTTTAGAAGAACAATTTTTCTTTCAAAGAAAAATTGCGCCAGACTTGATCATCTTTTTAACTTTATTTTTGAGCTTATTTTTTATCTTTTTTTGGTTTGGATTTAATTTTTATTCTTTTCTAGGTTTTGTTTTATCTTTAATTACTTTGTTTGAAGCATCAAGAATTATTGAAAAATTAATGAACCGCTCTTTAAAATTTTCTTTTTGGCAGATTTTATCAGGGACAAGAATGTTTTTCTTGAGCGGATTTGCCATTTTAATTGCTTTTGTTGCTTTCTTGTCGCCAAAAATTTTGGGAGGGAAGATGTTTTTGCCACGTTCTGTTTATGATTTTATTTTTCCCAAGCTAGAAGATAAAATAGCATCTTTTTATCCTGGATTTTCAGGAGAAATGTCGCTTAACGAATTTGCTTTTTTAATGGTTGTTAAAAATCCGCCAGAAAATTTTCCAATAAATAATGTTAAAAACAAAGTAAAAAGTTATAATGATTTAAAAAATGTTTTAAGCGAAGTTGAGGCGAAACTTGGTAAAGAAAAAATGAAAGAATTTTTAAATAGCGCAAGAGTCCAGTTATTAAGAAGCTTTGGATTTAAAGATGACGAGATAAAAGAGATTGATGGCAATCAAAAGGTGAAAGAATTCTTTTATGTAGGTGTTTCAAAATGGTTAGAAAAAAGTTCAAGGGCTTATAAGTTTTTAGCAGGAGCAATTTTTGGAATCTTGATATTCTTTTTCTTTATAGTAAGATTTATTTTATTGATAATAAGTATAGTTTATTTGCCTTTGTGGGTATTTCTTTTTGAATATTTAAAAAAGATTGGATTTTTTAATATTAAAGTAGAGAAAGTGGATAAAGAGATAATAACAATTTAAAATCTATGAAAGATTATTACGAAATTTTAGGAGTTTCAAGAGATGCCTCTCAAGAAGAGATAAAGAAGGCTTTTCATAGATTAGCCCACAAATACCACCCAGACAAAGGAGGGGATCCTGAAAAGTTTAAAGAGATTAATGAAGCTTATCAGGTTTTGGGTAATAAAGAAAGAAGGGCTCAGTATGATAAATATGGCACAACTTTCGATAATATAGGAGCCGGCAGAAGTGGTGCTGGGAGTGGATTTTCTCCTTTTGAAGGATTTGATTTTGATTTTTCTTCTTTTCAAAGAGAGGGTTTTGATTTTGACACTTCAATATTTGAAGATATTTTTGGAGAATTTTTTGGTGAGGGCTATCCCTTTTCAAGTTTTTCAAGAAGAAAAAAGAAAGAAAAGGATATAGTTGTGGATTTAAATTTAAGTTTGGAAGAAATTTTTACAGGTGTTAAAAAGAAGATTGTTTTATCAAAATATATTAAATGTGATGAATGCGGAAGTACAGGAGTAGCAAAGGGATTTTCTCAAAAAGAATGTCCTTCTTGTAGAGGAAGTGGAAAAGTAAAAGAAATTAAAAGAACAATTTTTGGAACATTTGCTAAAACCCAAACCTGTCCTCAGTGTGGAGGAGACGGAAGGGTTCCAGAGAAGTTATGCTCAAATTGTAAAGGAGAGGGAAGGATTTTTGGTCAAGAAGAAATAGAAATTTCAATTCCAGCAGGAGTGAAGGATGGAGAAACAATAAAGATTAAAGGTAGGGGAGATTACGGAGGAAGAAAGGCGATTTCTGGCGATCTTTATATTAAAATTCACCAAGAGGCTCATCCTAAATTTAAAAGAAGAGGCGATGATATTTATTATGAAGAGACAATTAAATTTTCAGAAGCAGTCCTTGGAACAAAAAAAGATATTCCAACTTTAGCGGGTATGGTAGAACTTAAGATTCCAGCAGGTACTCAAAATGGAAAATTATTAAGATTAAAAGGAATGGGCATTCCTCACTTGAATCAAAGGGGCAAAGGTGATATGTATGTAAAGATAAATGTAAAGATTCCAACAAAAATTACAAAAGCGCAAAAAGAATTGATTGAAAAATTAAAAGAAGAAGGACTTTAAAAAATAAACTTACGAATTTACGAGTAAATTTAATAACTATTTGGAGGCGTGGCTGAGTGGCTAAAAGCAACGGGTTGCTAACCCGTGGGGCTTAACCGCCCCTCAGAGGTTCGAATCCTCTCGCCTCCGCCCCTTTTTGTAAATGGGTTAATATTGAAAAAAAGAGAAATTTTATAATCAAAAATTAGAAAAAATACCAAAATGTTTAAATTTTCAATTGGTGAATATTAAAAAGTAAAGTTTATTAATTTATTATGAGAAATAAAGATTTATCACAAAAAAATATTAGCCTTTTTGATTGGAATATTGAAAATAAGAAAAAGATTTTTGATAGAAGAAACAAAAATATTTTTGGTAAAATTTTGGATAGATATTTTATCAGAGATATGAACGAGTGGAAAAATGTTAATGCTGACTTAATAATCACAGATCCGCCATTTGGAATAGAATTTAGTGGGAAAAATGGGAATTATCATAGAAACGTAAAAAATGTTGTTGATGGATATGTAGAGTGGAAAGCTTCTGAATATGGAGAAAAAATCCAACAACTCTTAGAGTGTATAAAAAATAATTTAAAAAATAATGGACAAGCATTAATTTTTTCTGGCTGGAATAATAGCAATATTATTCACGATAGAATTATGAGATTTCAAGGATTAACATTGCGTGGAAAAATGTATTGGA
>Ga0078972_1006367_pt1 | contig 28209 bp, 21 predicted proteins | sample YelNatPaOPGAMG01_FD_67568 | JGI IMG/M metagenome (GOLD analysis project Ga0078972, IMG submission 67568) | Hot spring thermophilic microbial communities from Obsidian Pool, Yellowstone National Park, USA - OP-RAMG-01 (SPADES assembly) (version 2) | ecosystem: Environmental > Aquatic > Thermal...
GCGCGGCGCCCGCCGCCGGGGGCGCCGGGCCCCGCGGCCCACCCTGCCAACCCCCCACCCTGGGCTGGAGCCGGGTGGCGGCCCAGCGAGAAGCCCGGCTGCAACCCAGGCGATGGCGCATCTTGGATGCACCCCAACGCCGGGGCCTTTTCAAAGTCCTGTCATTGTCACCCCTTCGCTCTGCTCAGGTCAAGCTCTGAGCAGGTTGTGCGAGCTTCACAACCCGGTGAATGCTGGCCTGCGAAGGCTCCAGACCGCGCATAACGCCGACTTCGAAGCGCTGCGCCATTGACAGCAACCGTGGCGCATGGTATAGTCATAGGCATTCCGCCGCGCCCATGTCTGCGGCGGTTACGTTTGTGTCTGCATCACGAGGTGGGCAGCGTAACCCACCGGGAGGGTACCCGCCATGGACGGGCGGATCGACGTCCATACGCACACCCTGCTCTCCGACGGCGAGCTCCTGCCCAGCGAGCTGTTGCGACGGGCCGCCTGCCTGGGGCATACGGCCCTGGGCATGGCCGACCACGTCGACGCCACGAACCTGGAGGATGTGATCGCAGCCCTGCGCCGCCTGGTGGCCGAGGAGGGCGGCGACTATGGCCTGCTGCCCCTGGTGGGCGTGGAGCTGACCCACGTGGCGCCGCGCTCCATCGCCCGCCTGGCCAGGCGAGCCAAGGAGGCTGGCGCCCAATACGTCATCGTCCATGGCGAGACCCTGGTCGAGCCGGTGGCGCCCGGCACCAACCGCGCCGCCGTCGAGTGCGGCGACGTCGACGTCCTCGCCCACCCGGGCCTGATCACCCTGGAGGAAGCGCGCCTGGCGGCAGCCCACGGCGTCTTTTTGGAGATCAGCGCCAGGCAGGGCCATTGCCTGGCCAACGGCCACGTGGCCCTGATCGCCCGGCAGGCCGGAGCGGCCCTCCTGCTCAATACCGACGCGCACCAGCCGTCGGATCTGAAGACCCTCGAAGCAGCACAGCGTATCGCCCTCGGTGCAGGCTTGACCCCCGAAGAAGCGGAGGCAGCCCTGCATGCTCATCCTGGCGCCCTGCTCAAGCGCGCGCTCGCATCCGGCGCGCCGCCAGCCGGCACGGAGCGCCTTTGAGAGGCACGGCTCCTGCTGTGCCCACAAGAACGGAGAGAAACATGCTCTGGACTCCAGACAACCCCAATGGCCGCACTCCCGGCAATGGCAGTGCGGCCGCTGCGCCGGGCGGCGTGCAGATCCGCTGCCCCCGCTGCCAGACGCCCTTTGTGGCCGATATCATCAACGTCGTGGATGTGAGCCAACACCCCGAGCTCAAGGCGGCGCTGCTGGGCGGCTATCTGAACCGTGCCCAGTGCCCCGGCTGCGGCGCCATCTCGGTGGTCAACGTGCCCCTCGTGTACCACGACCCCGATAAGGAGCTCCTGCTCGTCCTCCTGCCCAGCGAGTTGAACCTGTCGGCCGAGCAGCAGCAGCGCCTCATCGGAAGGCTCGTGCAGGCCATCATGAGCTACGTTCCCCCCGAGAAGCGCAAGGGCTACTTCCTGCGCCCCCAGACCATCCTGAGCATGCAGCGCCTGGTGGAGACCATCCTCGAAGCCGATGGCGTAACGCCCGAGATGCTCGCGGAGCAGCGCCGGCGCCTGCAGCTCCTTGAAGACCTGTTGCGCGCCAAGGATGACCCGGCTCAGCTCAAGGCCCTGCTGGAAGCACACCGCTCTGAGATCGACTACACCTTCATGGCCACGCTCACCGCCGTTGCCCAAGAGGCGGGCCTGACCGGCGACCCCAGTGGCGGCGAGCAGATCCTGGCCCTGCGCGACCAACTGCTGCAAGACCCCGACCTGGCGGCCCGCATGCCCCAGCGCTTGTCGCCCGATATGACCATCGATCAGGTGCTGGAGAAGGTCGAGCCCCTGGCCGGCGATGCCGACGCCCTGGCGGCCATGGTGCTGGTCAACCGGCCGTTCTTCGACTATGCCTTCTTCCAGGCTCTGACCGCCAAGATCGACCAGGCCAAAGCTTCGGGCGACGCGGCGCGGGCCGAGCGCCTGGCCGACCTGCGCGCCCTGATCCTGGAAGAGGCCAGCCGCCAAGACCGCGCCCTGCAGGCGGCCCAGCAAGAGGACCTCGAGCTGATCGAAGAGCTGGTCAACAGCCCCGACCCGCAGGCAGCCCTTCGCGAGCAATTGGGGCGCATCGACACCATGTTCCTCAACTCGCTGAGCACAGCCATCGAGAGCGCCCGCCGCCAGGGCGATGTCGCCCGCAGCGCCCGGCTCGACGGCCTGCGCGAAGCCATCCTCGAGATCCTGGCCGAGGGCATGCCGCCCGAGATGCGCCTCGTCAACCGCCTGCTTGGCCTCGAGAGCGCCCAGGAGCGCCAGGCTGCGCTGGCCCAGTCGGCCGAGCTCCTCTCCGACGATCTGGAAAGCCTCCTCCAAGACCTCATAGCCGAGATGCAGGAGCAGGGCCGGGCCGACGCCGCAGCGCGCCTCGGGACCATCCTGGCCGAGGTGCAGCAGGCACGGGCCGCTAACCCGGCTTCCAAGCCGTAGCAGCCCACCGGGCAGAGAGGATGATCGAAAGTGGTTGGCGCCCATGCTCAGGCGCCCATCACGTTTGCTAAGCACCCAGAAATCTAGTATACTAGCCGCTTGGCAAGCGCTCGACCAAGCACGCCCCCTGACTGTACAAGTCGTGCCCGGCGCCAGACTGGACGGCGCCGGGTTCTTGTGCGGGGTGACGGGGGCGGAAGCACAACGAAAGAGGAGGATAACCACACCATGCCCGTCGTCAGTATGAAGCAACTGCTGGAAGCCGGGGTCCACTTTGGCCATCGCGCCCGCCGCTGGAACCCCAAGATGCGCTCGTATATCTTTACCGAGCGCAACGGCATCCACATCATCGACCTCCAGCAGACCATCAGCCGGCTCGACGAAGCGTACGAGTTCGCCCGCAACGTGGCTGCCGAGGGCGGCACCGTGCTCTTTGTTGGCACCAAGAAGCAGGCCCAGGAGGCGGTGGCCCAGGAGGCCCAACGCTGCGGCATGCCCTACATCAACGAGCGCTGGCTGGGCGGCACCATGACCAACTTTCGCACCATCCGCCAGCGCATCGATTACCTGCTCAACCTCGAGGCGGCCAAGGAACGCGGCGACCTGGATCGGCTCTCCAAGAAAGAGGCCCTGCAGAAGGAACGCGAGCTGGCCAAGCTGGAGCGCCGCCTGGGCGGCCTCAAGACCATGCGCCGCTTGCCCGAGGCCATCTTTATCGCCGATGTGCGCCGCGAGGCCATCGCCGTCGACGAAGCCAACTCGTTGGGCATCCCCATCATCGCCATGGTCGATACCAACTGCGACCCCGATCCCATCAACTATGTCATTCCGGCCAACGACGATGCCATCCGCGCCATCCGCCTGATCACCTCCAAGATCGCCGATGCGATCATCGAGGGCCAGCAGATGCGCGGCGTGGTAATGGCCGAGGAAGAGGCCGCCGCACCTCAGGGCGAGTACACCGCCAAGTTCGGAGGCCCCGAAGAGGCGCGGGCTGCGATGGAAGAGGAAGAGAGCTCGCGCTGGGGCGGCGAGGGCGAGGAAGACGAAGAGTAACGTTCTACAGAGGAACGGAGCGAAGAGGATAGTCATGGCAATCACAACAGAGATGGTCAAGGAGCTGCGTGAGCGCACCGGCGCCGGCGTATTGGATTGCCGGAAGGCCCTCCAGCAGGCCGAAGGGGACCTCGACAAGGCCATCAACATCCTGCGCCAGCAGGGCATCGCAGCCGCCGCCAAGAAAGCCGCCCGCGTGGCCCGCGAAGGCTTGGTCGAGGCCTATGTCCACGCTGGCGCCCGCGTGGGCTCTTTGGTCGAGGTCAACTGCGAGAGCGACTTTGTGGCCCGCACCCCCGAGTTCCGCGCGCTGGCCCACGACCTGGCCATGCAGGTGGCAGCCGCCAAGCCGCTCTACGTCAGCCGCGACGACGTGCCGGCCGAGGTGGTCGAGGCCAAGCGCAAGCTCTACGAAGCCGAGCTCGCCGAGGAGCCCAAGCCTGCGCACGTGAAGGAAAGCATCGTCACAGGCAAGCTCAACAAGTTCTTCGAAGACGTGTGCCTCATGGAGCAGCCCTTCATCAAGGAGGAGACCACCCGCATCCGCGACCTGGTGGCCCAACACATCGCCAAGCTCGGTGAGAACATCGTTGTGCGCCGCTTCGCCCGCTTCGCCATCGGCGAGGAAGAGTGAGGGGCCACGCGGCAACCCCAGGTACGCTAGCGGGAGGATCCTATGGGTGAGGCGAAATACCGCCGGGTCGTGCTCAAGCTGAGCGGCGAGTTCCTGGCCGGCGAGGGCGGTTTCGGCATCGACCCCGACCTGGCCGAGAGCATTGCCGCTCAGATCAAGCCCCTCGTGCGCCTCGACGCCCAGGTGGCCATCGTCATCGGCGCCGGCAACATCTGGCGGGGCAAGATCGGCCTCGAGCACGGCATGGAGCGAGCCACCGCCGACTATATGGGCATGCTGGCCACGGTGATGAACTCGCTGGCCCTGCAAGACGCGCTGGAGCGTGCCGGCGTCGACACCCGCGTGCAGACGGCCATCGAAATGCGCGCCGTCGCCGAGCCCTACATCCGCCGTCGCGCCATCCGCCACCTGGAGAAGGGGCGGGTGGTGATTTTCGGCGCTGGCACCGGCAACGCCTACTTCTCTACCGACACCGCCGCTGCCCTGCGGGCCATGGAGATCGACGCCGAGGTGCTCATCAAGGCCACCAAGGTCGATGGCGTCTACGACATGGACCCGCTGAAGCACCCAGAGGCGCGCCGCTTCGACCACCTCACCTACATCGAGGCGCTCAACCTGGGCGTCAAGGTGATGGATTCCACAGCGCTCTCGTTGTGTATGGATAATGACCTGCCCATCATCGTGTTCAAACTGGAGCCTCCCGATAGCCTGGTGCGCGTGATCTCGGGCGAGAAGATCGGCACGCTCATCAGCCGCTGACCAAGTGAGTGGAGGAACGGGCGATGATCAACGATGTGATCCGTGAGGCCGAAGGCAGGATGCGCCGCGCCGTCGAGGCGTTGCGCGAAGACCTGATGGGCATCCGCACCGGGCGAGCCTCTCCGGCGCTCCTCGACCGCGTGCGCGTCGACTACTATGGGACGCCCACCCCCATCAACCAGCTCGCCACCATCTCGGCCCCGGAACCGCGCCTGCTCGTCGTGCGGCCCTGGGATACCAGCGCCATCGGCGCCATCGAGAAGAGCATCCTGAAATCGGACCTGGGGCTGACCCCCTCCAACGATGGCAAGGTCATCCGCCTGCCCATCCCCCCCTTGACGGAGGAGAGGCGCCGCGAGCTGGCCCGGGTGGTGAGCCACCGCGTCGAAGAGGGGCACGTGGCCCTGCGCAACATCCGCCGCGATAGCCTCAAAGACCTGCAGGACCTGGAGAAGGAGAAGCTCATCTCTGAGGACGACTTTTTCCGCGGCAAAGAGCGCCTGCAGGAGCTGACCGACAAGTACGTCAAAGAGATGGATGAGCTCGGCCAGCAGAAGCAGGCCGAGATTTTGGAAGTCTGATCGCTCCGGCGCCTGGATGCGCCCGCAAGGGTCCACCAGGCGCCGGACCCAATGGGCAAGGTCTTGGTTTTGGCACTGTGAGCGAGCAGCAGTTCGACCGGCAGAATCTCAAGATCCCCCAGCATGTGGGCATCATCATGGACGGCAACGGCCGGTGGGCCCAACAGCGGGGGCTGCCACGCGTGGCAGGCCACCGGGCAGGCACCGAGAACCTGCGACGGGTGTTGCGGGCCTGTGTCGAGTTTGGCATCCCCGTGTTGACGGTCTATGCCTTCTCCACAGAGAACTGGGGCCGGCCCGCCCCAGAAGTCAATGCCCTTTTGAACCTGCTCGAGCGCAGCATCGAAAACGAGACCGCCGATCTGCACAGGAACGGCGTATCGGTGCGCCACATCGGCCGCGCCGACAACCTGCCGCCGGCCCTGCGCAGGAAAATCGAAGATGCCGTGGCGCTGACGCGCGAGAATCGGCGCCTCATCCTGAACGTCGCCTTCAACTATGGCGGCCGGGCCGAGATCGTCCAGGCCCTGCAGCGCATGATTGCCGACGGCGTGGCCCCCGGCGAGGTCGACGAGGCGCTGGTGAGCCGGTACATGTACACCGCCGGCCTGCCCGATCCCGACCTGATCATTCGTACCGGTGGCGAGATGCGGCTCAGCAACTTCCTGATCTGGCAGGCAGCGTACGCCGAGTACTACTCTACACCGGTGTTCTGGCCCGATTTCGACCGCGAGGAGCTGCTGAAGGCACTCGTGGCTTTTACCAAGCGTGACCGCCGCTTTGGGCTGGTCAAGGGCACTTGAGGCTGCAGCCGAATGCCTTCAGGAGGCAAGTCCGTGCTGAGCACCCGCATCCTCAGCGCTGCCGTTCTGATCCCTCTCATCGCCGTCACCGCCTGGCTGGGTGGCTGGTGGTTCGCCGGCCTCGTCGCCCTCTTCGCAGCTCTGGCAGTCACCGAGTTCTACCAGTTGACCAGGCGCCTGGATCCCCAGCCCTCCGCAGTCATCGGCACCTCGCTTACGGTCGCGCTGGTGTTCGCGGCCCGCTTCGCCAGTTCCCGCGTCGCACCGGCGCTCTTTGTCATCACCCTGGGCCTGCTCATGGTCAAGTACGTGGTGCGGCAGGACTATGAGCGTTTCCTGGGCGACTGGGCCGCCACGCTGGCCGGCAGCGCCTACGTGGGCGGGATGCTCAGCTTCTACGTGCTGCTGCGCGACCTGCCCCAGGGCCTGGCGTGGGTGGCGGCGGCGGTGGTCACGACGTGGGTGGGCGACACTGCCGCGTACCTGGTGGGTACGTCGCTGGGCAGGCGGCCATTCTTCCCCAGGGTGAGCCCCCGCAAGACACTGGAGGGAGCCATCGGCGGCATCGCCGCGGGCACGGCCACCGGAGCTGCCATCGCCATCTACTTCCTGCATGTGGCATGGCTGCCGGCCGTTGCCCTGGGCCTGCTGACAGCCCTGGCCGGCACCTTTGGTGACCTGGCCGAGTCGCTGCTCAAGCGCCAGGCCGGCGTGAAGGATTCTGGCAACCTCATCCCCGGCCACGGCGGCGCGCTCGACCGCGTGGATAGCCTGCTCTTTGCAGCGGTTGTGGTGTACTATTTCGCCATCTGGGCGGTTGGCGTACACTGATTTGTGGCGAGACGTCGAGCATGTCAGACCTGATGCTGGCTGCCTTGCGCACAGGCAATCTCTTCCTGGCGTCTGTCAACGTCATCGTGGCTTTCTCGCTGCTGGCCTACATCGCCAGCCACAACTTTCGGAGCCCGGTGGCGCGGGGCTTTTGCGCGCTGATCACCTTTGTCCTCATCGTCTTTGCCGGCGATGTCATCCTGGCCAACGTGAACACCCTCGAGGCGGCGGCGCTCTGGCTCCACGCCCAGTGGCTGGGCATTGCCTTCGTGCCCGCAGCCTACCTCCACCTCTCCGATGCTCTCCTGCGCACCACCGGGGTCTCGTCGCCCTGGCGCCGGGCGGCCGTTGCTGCCGGTTATGTGCTCGGCGCCTTCTTCTTCCTGGTGTCGGCCTTCACCGGCTGGCTCATCCACGATGGCGTGCAGTCGGCTTTCATCTTTCACTTCCGCGCCGGCCCGCTCATCTGGGCCTTTGCCCTCTACTACTTTGCTGCCACTGCCTGGGGCGTCTACAACATCCAGCTGGCGCGCAGCCGCTGCCTGACCTCCACCTCGCGCCGGCGCATGACCTACCTGGCCCTGGCCTTTGCGGCGCCGGGCCTCGGCGTGTTCCCCTACCTGCTCAGCGCCACCATGTCGCACCTGTTGTCGCTCAACGGTGTGCTCATCCTCACCCTGGTCGGCAACATGGCCGTGGTGCTGATGACCATCGTCATCGGCTACATCGTGGCCTACCAGGGCGTGCTCCTGCCCGACCGGGTGATCAAGCACAGCATGGTGCACTATATCCTGCGCGGGCCGTTGGTCGGCTCGGCATTGCTCGTCTTGATCCTCATCACCCCCAGCGTCGAGCGGATTCTGGGCGTGCCGCGCGATACCTTTCTCATCTTTGCCATCGTCCTGGCCACCGTCCTCTTCCAGGTGGCCATCAACCTGGCCAAGCCGGCCATCGACCGCATGATCTATCGCAAGGACCGCGCCGAGATCACCTGGATCCAGGAGCTCGACAAGCACCTCTTGACCTCGACCGACATCGAGCAGATCGTCGAGAACACGCTGGTGGCCCTGTGCGACCTGCTGCGCACCCGCTCGGGCTTTATCGTCACCCTGCGGGATAACTCGCTGCACCTGCAGGTCTTTTCGGGGCCGCGCGAAAAAGCCGCCGAATTCCTGAGCCGGTCTGCGCCCTCCGAGTTGGCAGGCAGGGTGGCCCACAGCCGCCAGGGCCCGGCCCTCACGGAGGCCGATTTCGTGGCCTGCAACGGCTATGCCCTCCTGCCCCTGCGCAGCCGAGACCGCAAGACCATCCTGGGCATCCTCGGCGTCGAGCAGGGGCCGGCGCGCAGCCCGCTGAGCCACACCGAGCTGGAGACCGTCGACCATCTGGTGCAGCGCGCCGAGTCGGCCCTCGACGACATGCGCCTGCAGCAGGAGATCTTTGCCCTGCTGCGCCGCATGGAGCCGGAGATCGAGCAACTGCAACGCTGGGGCAGCACGCCCCGCTACGCCCAGCCCGGCCTGCTCGAGGCCCAGGAGGCAAGCCTGGTGCACTCGCCCTCGTTGGCGGTGATGGTCAAAGACGCCCTCAGCCATTACTGGGGCGGCCCCAAGCTCAGCCGCAGCCCGCTTTTGGGGCTGCGCGTGGTGCAGCAGGCCCTGGCCGCCAACGATGGGGTGCCGGCCAAGGCTCTGCGCGCCGTGTTGCGCGAGGCCATCGAGCGCCTGCGCCCCGATACCGAGCGCAGCCCGACGGCCAGCGAATGGGTGGTGTACAACATCCTCGACTACAAGTACCTGCGGGGCGACCGCATCCGCGATATCGCCAGCCGCATGGCGATGAGCGAATCCGACTATTACCGCAAGCAGCGCATTGCCATCGAAGAGGTGGCCAAAGCCCTGGCGGCCATGGAGGAGAGCGCGGCGGCCGCCGAAGCGGGCGGCCAGGGGCCACCCAGGCGCCCCAACGGGGCGTAATGCCCGCCTGCGAGAGGTGAGGGAAGGCGGTGAGTCGTTTGCAAGCCGAGCAAAGCGGTTCGTTCGTCCTGCTCGCCACCAAGCTGTACGTCCCCCGCGTGCGCAGTGGCCTGGTGCCGCGGCCCCGCCTGACCCGCCGCCTCGACGAGGGGCTGGGCTGCCGGCTCACCCTGGTCTCGGCGCCGGCCGGCTTTGGCAAGAGCACCCTCATCAGCGAGTGGGCCGAGCTGAAGCGGCGTGCCACGCCACCGCTGCCCATCGCCTGGGTCTCGGTCGACGAGCGTGACAACGACCCCGTGCGCTTCTGGACCTACGTGACTGCCGCACTCGACAGGGTGCAGCCGGGCGCCGGGCGCGGCCTGCTCGCCCTGTTGCGGGCCCCCGAGCGGCCGCCCGTGGAGGCCCTTCTCACCGAGCTCCTCAACGACCTGGCCGGCGCTGCCGGTGATTTCGCCCTGGTGCTCGACGACTATCACGCCATCCGCGCCCAGGCCATCCATGAGGCGCTGGCCTTTCTGCTGGAACGCATGCCCCCGCAGATGCACCTGGTGGTGGCCAGCCGCGCCGACCCGCCCTTGCCGCTGGCGCTCCTGCGCAGCCGTGGCCAGCTCGTCGAGCTGCGCGCCCCCGACCTGCGCTTCACGCCCGAAGAGGCGGCCGCCTTCCTCGACCGCGCCGCGGGCCTTTCGCTCTCGCCTGCCGACATCGCCGCCCTCGAGGCCCGCACCGAGGGCTGGGTGGCAGGCCTGCAGTTGGCCGCGCTCTCGATGCAGGGGGTCGACGACGTCTCGGGGTTCATCCGCGCCTTCAGCGGCAGCCACCGCTACGTGTTCGACTACCTGGCCCAGGAGATCCTGGCCCGCCAGCCCGAAGCCGTGCGGGCCTTCCTTCTGCAGACCTCCATCCTCGAACGGCTGAGCGGCCCCCTGTGCGACGCCGTGACCGGTGCGCCGCCCGGCGCAGGTGAGGGGCAGGCCATGCTCGAACGCCTGGAGCAGGCCAACCTCTTTGTCACGCCCCTCGACCAGGAGCGGCGCTGGTACCGCTACCATCCGCTCTTTGCCGAGTTCTTGCGCAGCCGCCTGGGCCAGACACAGCCCGAGCTTGCCCCCACCCTCCACCGGCGGGCCGCCTCGTGGTACGCGGCCCACGGCCTCGGTGCCGATGCCGTAGGCCATGCCCTGGCCGCAGGCGACCATGAGCATGCAGCGGATCTGGTCGAGGCGCTCGCCGGGGAGATGTTTGCCCAGAGCGAGCTCATGACCCTGCGCGGCTGGCTCGAAGCGCTGCCCGTCGACGCCATGGTGCGGCCGCGCCTAGCGATGATCCAGGCCTGGGTGACGACCGCCACCAGCCCGCAGCAACCTTTGGCCCCCCTCCTCGACGGTATCGAGCAGAGCCTGCAGGCGAGGCCGGCCGCTGAGGTGCGCGGCGCGCTCGCCGAGGTGGCCCTGCTGCGCGCCGTGGTCGCCATGAACGAGGGCCGCTTCGAGGAGTGCATCGCCCTGTGCCGCCAGGCGCAGGCGGGCCTGGCCGGGGCCGAGAGAGGGCTGTTCAACAGCGCCGTCGCCCTGCGTGGCGCCGCCGCCTTCAACCTGGGCGTGGCCTACGAGTTCACCGGCAACCTCGAGGCCGCGAGCCAGGCCCTCGCCGAGGCCGCCGACCTCAGCCGCCAGGCCGGGAACCTGCACATCGCCCCTATGGCCCTCAGCCGGCTGGCCAACCTGCTGGTCGCCCAGGGCCGGCTCCGCGCCGCCGCCGATACCTACCGTCAGGCCCTGCGCCTGGCACAGGAGATGAGCGAGCGCCCGTCGCCTCTGGCAGCCCCCGCCTACATCGGCTATGGCGACCTGCTCCGCGAGTGGAACGAACTGGAGGAGGCCGAACGCTACCTGGCGCAGGGCATCGGGCTCGGCCGCGGGTGGCGCAACGCCGAGGCCCTGGCCGGCGGCTACATCACCGTGGCGCGCATCCGGCAGGCCAGGGGCGACCCGGCCGGCGCCATACAGGCCATCGAGGAGCTCGGCGCCCTCCAACCAGAAGCGGCGGCCCCCTGGACGCGGCCCCTGGTCGACGCCTGCCGGGTGCGGCTGTGGGCAGCTCAGCGCCGCCTGGAGCCGTTGGCCCGTTGGTTGCAGTCGTGTGGGCTGAGCCCGGCGGATGTGCCCCACCCCTTGCGCCAGGCAGAGTATGTAGCCCTGGCCCGGGCTCTCATCGCCCTCGGGCGGGGCGGCGAGGCTGTCGCGCTCTTGGAGCGCCTCCGCGCGCAGGCCGAGGCAAGCGGCCGGGTGGGGTCGGCCATCGAGCTGCTCGCCCTGCAGGCTCTGGCGCTCGGCGCGGCCGGCCAGGTGGCCACGGCCCGGGCCACGCTGGCGCAGGCGCTGCGCCTGGCCGCTCCCGAGGGCTATGTGCGCGTCTTCCTCGACGAGGGCGAGGAGATGGTGAAGGAACTGAGGGAACTCACGGAACTGGGGGAACTGAAGGGCTATGTCGAGGGCCTGCTGGCCGCAGCGTCGCATCCTACGTCGCATCCCCCTGGTTCCGTCGGTTCGCCCAGCTGCCTCAGTTCTGCTCGTCCCGTCAGTTCCCTCGCCGAACCCCTCTCCGACCGCGAGCTGGAGGTCCTGCGCCTGGTGGCGGCCGGCCGGTCGAACCACGAGGTGGCCCAGGTCCTGATTGTCTCACCCAACACCGTCAAGACCCACCTCAAGAACATCTACGCCAAGCTCGGTGCGCACAGCCGCACCCAGGCCCTCGCCAGGGCGCGCGAGCTCGGCTTGCTTTCGTAGCACGTTCAGTTCGCGTCATGTGCATTCGGTTCAGCCTGGCTGCGGGCTCTCTGCACGGCCAGGCAATCCGCCAAACCCGTTCCCGAAATCCGTTGACGGCTCTCCTCGCGATTACCCGACCGCTGTTCCAGCGAATCCCTTTCCGCCCATCCGGAGGCTCGCCAAGGCGCAGGATCCCCCTCACCCTAACCCTCTCCCCCGTGGGGGAGAGGGTTAGGGCTACAACCGTACTTGCCCATCGGGCCGTGCATGCCATCCGGGCAGCACGCTTCGCGCATGACCGGAGCGGAACCCTTTAGGGGGTTTTGGCGGGTTGCGCGCAACCCGCCAAAACCCCGTCCCGCTTCAGGGCCAGCCAGGCGCGGAGCAGGTTTCCCGGCTGCTGCCGGGTGCGGGTTGGACCAAATTCAGAGCTTGCCCCTGGCACACGAAAGCGGCAGGTCCCGCCATCCCCCTCACCCTTCCGGGTGAGTACACCACCTCTCTGCACAATCACCCCGCGAATCCCCCCAAAGAGTGATGACCGCGGTCCTTTCCCGCACTATACTGAAGGCGAAGACCAAGGCGGCTGCCCACCCGCAGCAGGCGGTGACGCACCACGTCCACGTCGCGCCAAGTCTGGCTGGCCGGCGAGCAGCCGCGCAAAGGGGAGCACATGCCATGAACGAGCCCGTCGTCACCGTTCGAAACCTCAAAAAGGTCTACGGCGACCTTGCCGCCGTCGGCGGCATCAGCTTCGAGGTGCGAAGCGGAGAGATCTTTGGCTTGCTGGGCCCCAACGGGGCCGGCAAGACCACCACCCTCGAGTGCCTGGAGGGCCTGCGCCGGCCCGACGGTGGCTCGGCCGCCATCCTGGGCGTGGACCCCAGCCGCGAGCCGCGCAAGCTGTGGAACCTCGTCGGCGTCCAGCTCCAGACCTCGGGCCTGCCGGCGGCCATGCGCGTTGGCGAGGCGCTGCGCTTTTTCGCTGCCTACCACGACGTGGCCCCGCGCTACGACCTGTTGGACCGGCTGGGCCTCGCCGACAAGCTGCAGGCCCAGTACGGCCAACTCTCGGTGGGGCAGCAGCGTCGCCTGGCCCTGGCTCTCGCCCTGGCCCACGGCCCGCGCGTCGTCTTCCTCGACGAGCCGACCGCCGGCCTCGACGTCGAATCGCGCAGCGAGCTGCACGCCCTGATGCAGGAGCTGCGCGAGCGCGGCACCACCCTCATCCTCGCCACCCACGACATGGCCGAGGCCGAAAAGCTGGCCGACCGCGTCGCCATCCTGCTGCGCGGCAAGATCGCCACCATCGGCACGCCGCGCGAGATCACTGCCACCGGTGCGGGGTGGACCAAGGTCTCGGTGCGCACCGAGCACGCCAGCCTGCTGCGCAACGGGGCGAGCTTTCCGGCCGTCCGCCGTCGCCTCGAGCAGGAGGACTATGCCATCTTTTTCAGCACCGACCCCGGCCCTACTGTGTCGGCCATCATCGCCTACGTCGATGCCCAGGCCGACCGTCTCATCGACCTGCGCGTCGAGCGCCCCTCCCTCGAGGAGCGTTTCCTGGAGATCACCCAGAACGGAGGTGCCCAATGACCGCCTTGGCCCAGCATTTCAGCTTCGAGTTCCGCACCGGTCTGCGCGACCGCTCGCTCTTGCTGCTGAACTATCTCTTTCCACTGGGGTTCTACGTCATGATGGGCTACCTGATGGGCAGCATCAACCCCCTGTTCATCGACACCATGATCCCGGCCATGATCGTCTTTGCCGTCCTCTCTGGCACCGTGCTGGGCCGGCCGAGCACGGTCGTCGAGGCGCGCGAGGCAGGCATCTTTCGCAGCTTCAAGGTCAACGGGGTGCCCGCGCTCTCCATCCTGGCCATGCCGGCGCTGACCAGCATCTTCCACACCCTCATCGTCGGCGCCGTGGTGGCGCTGACGGCGGGCCCGCTCTTCAAGGCGCCGCTGCCCGTGCACTGGCCGGCAGTGGCCGGCATCACCGTCCTCACCGCGTTCACCTGCGCCGGCCTGGGCGCGCTGATCGGCGTCATCTCGGCCAACTCGCAGGTCACGATCCTCTGGTCGCAGCTCATCTTCCTGCCGTCGATGATGCTCTCCGGCATGATGGTGCCCATGAGCATGTTGCCCAAGGGGCTCGCCGGCCTAGCCAAGGTGCTGCCCGCCACCTACGCCATGCAGGCCTTCCAGGGGCTGGCCTATGGCCGGCCAGCCCAGATGGACCCGCGCGCCTGCGTCGCCATACTGGCTGCGGGCGGCGTGCTCGCCTTCGCCCTGGGCATCCTGCTTTTCAGTTGGGACCGGCGCAACGAGACTCGGCGCCTGCACCCGGCGCTCGCCGCTCTGGCGCTCTTGCCCTACGCCATTGGCGCCGCGCTGTTCTAGCAACGTAGGCCGGCTTTCGAAGCCGGCACCTTCACCGCCGAGACGCCGAGGTCGCAGAGACAACCATGTTCCTCTGCGTCCTCTGCGCCTCGGCGGTGAGTGACCCAGACCTCGCACCCATCGGGAGACTTGGCATGCACGCCGCGCAGCCGCCCGCCAACGCCATCCTCCGCCCGCGCCTGCTCCGGCGCCTCGACGCGGCGTTGGGCTATCCCCTCACGCTGCTCGAGGGGCCGGCCGGGTCGGGCAAGAGCACCTTGCTCGCCCAGTGGCGGGCCCGCTGCCCCATCCCCGTGGCCTGGCTGGCCCTGTGCGAGCGCGACGGTGGCCCCGACCGTGCGCTCGCTCGCCTCGTCGCCGCCCTGGAACCGGTGCATCCGGGCCTGCGCGCCACGATCGCAGGCGCGCCGCTGGCCGACGCGCTCACCGCCCTGGTCAGCAGCCTGGCCGAGGCCCCAAGGGATGTGGCGCTCATCATCGACCAGTGTCACACCACCCGAAGCTCGCCACTGGCCAGCCTGGCCGCGCCACTCCTCGACTACCTGCCGCCCAACGTGCACCTCGTACTCGCCGTGCGCGGCGAGCCCCCTTGGCCGCTGCCCCGCCTGCGCGTGCGCGGCCAGCTGCTCGAGATTGGCCCCTCCATGCTGGCCTTCAGCGTGGAGGAGACCGGGGCGCTGCTTGCCGTACAGCAGAGAGCAGGCGCCGAGGCGCAGGCCGCCAGGGTTCAGGCCTGGGCCGAGGGCTGGGCCACCGCCACCGCCTATGCAGCCCAGGCGTTGCACCGCGGCGCCGACCTCGGCGCCTGCCCGCCGGCCCTGGCGCGCTACTTCCGGGCCGAGGTCATGCGCCACCTGCCCGCCGACCTCCGCGCCTTCCTGCGCCGCACCGCCGCCCTCGACCCTCTCACCGCCCCCGCCTGCAACGCCCTCACCGGCCGCAGCGACAGCGCCGCCATCCTCGAACTGCTCGAGCGCGCCAACCTCTTCGTCACCCCCCTCGACGCCGAGCACCGCGCCTACCGCTACCACCGGCTGTTCGCCGAGTTCCTGCGCGGCGAAAGCTGAGCCTTGCGGCGCACGGCGATAGACGGGGCTGCACCGCAGAGACGCAGAGAACGCAGAGGCGAACAAAGCCACCTCTGCGTTCTCTGCGTCTCTGCGGTGAATGCGGATGGTGAGCCCGGGTGGCCACTGCTCAACGGGGGTCGCGTCGCGCGTCGCTTGAACGATACTGAGGCTAGAGCTTTCTCCAGTGTCCGCGCCCCAGGTGTTCGACGAGCCCCATGTCTCGCAACATCTGGAGTTGCTGCCTGATCTTGGCCTCGACATTCTGGTTGGCCGGGTAGTGCCGCGCGAACTCGCCCTTGAGCGCGTAGACCTGCCGGGTCGTGAACTCGCCGTCGGGCAAGTTGTCGTAGACGAGCTCGAGCCAGCCCACCAGGTCTCGCCGGGTTGCGGTCGGTCTGTGCAAGGCCTGCACCTTACTGCGGAGCTCCCTCACCAGCTTGCGTGCGCGCTCGTGCTCCGCACTGCGACCCGGCGGGGGCTTTTGGATCTCGCACAGGGCCTGATAGCGTTCGAGCAGCTCGTCGTCTGGCTCAATTGTATGAGGGCCGAACTTGAGGCGGTTGTAGGCGGCATAGACGTCGCATATGGACTCATCGCGGCCGGTGCCGTGGATCACCGCATTCACTTCATCGTTGCGCTGCAGCCCGCCCTCCGTGAGATTCGACGAGCCGATGACGGCGATGGTCTCCTCAGAGGTCTGCATCACATACAGCTTGGGGTGGTAGACGCACCCCTCCCTGACGTGCGCGCAGCAATACAAACGGAGATCCGGCTGTTCCCGGCCAAGCTGATACAGCGCCCAGAGTGCCGCCGGGTCGGTGCCCGCCAAATCCATACCGACGATGAACTCGAGTTGCGCCCCGCCGGCGAGGCTTTGGAGAAGGGCACCACGGATCAGGTCGAGGCCGCCCGTGGACGCGAAGGCTACTGCAATCCTCACGTCGCGGGATCGCTCGATGGTCGACACCAACAACGGGGCCAGGCCCGAGCTCCTGTCTACGATGCTCACTGGCATGGTGCTTCTCCTGGTGGGGTGGCCGGTGCGCCAACCGGCGGCGCCGATGATGCGCGAGTCAGTGGTGCATTTTGATGCAAATCTTGTATACGCCTACATGCTATACCCTCTGACCTGGGCTGTCAATCGGCCTTGCGAAGGGGCTGCATCCAGCGTGGCGCAGGCCGGGTGCGGGGCCGTGAGGAGGGCTGCGGCCGGCTGGCGGCCCGTCGAGAAGCCTCGTTGCAGCGCGGCGGCCCACGTGCAAGAGAGCCGGGCTTCGTAGCCCGGCCCACACGGCGCACACCGTAGGGCGGCTCTCAAAGCCGCCTCGCCACCCGCGTGGCCAGAAGCCGGGTTGTGAAACCCGGCCCACGCCTCGGCGCAGACGACACCCTCGGCGGGCAAGCCGTCGTAGGCGCTCAACGCCCAAGCGGGCCGGACACGGGCAAGCCGCGTCACAGGCGTGCGTGGCCCTCTTCCGCCAGGGCGCGCGGAGTGAGGCGAGCCAAGCACAGTTGGCAGCCCACGGCGCGTGCGGCCGGGCACGAAGACCCAGTCGAGCGGGAGCCCCTTGCCTTGGCCCGGCGCGTCGGAAGGGCTGCATGCCTCCCGCGCAAGGTGTACCTCTTGCCCTGTGCCGCCCGAGGCCGCACATCGCGCAGGCTGGCCCTCCTGCCCCGGCTACTCAGTAATCATTCTTGACGCAGCCGCGTACCATGCGTATAGTAGCGCAGTGTCGCGCAATTGCATTAACTGCCGATTTGCTGAAAAACCAGCCGGACTTGGCGGCGCTAATAGGGCGCCGTCACGCGGCCCCGCCTGCTCATTCCAGCGTTGGTGTCGCTGCGAGCCCTGCGGGAGCCGCCAGCCTCGAGGCGCCCAAGCCGAGCGAACCCTGTGTGTCCCACAACCGGCGGCGGCAACACGTCCGAATCGTACAGGGTACCGGGAGCAGACCATCTTCTCACGTTCAGACAAAGGGGGGACTCACTTCCATGCTCGGGGTGGAGAAGGAGCTGCGAGCAGCCAGAGCCCGCCTGCTAGACCTCACCATGCGCAACGGGCTGCTGAACTATCGCCCCACCAGCGGGCGGTCGATACGGGTTGTCGGAGCCACACCTCAAGAGTGCTACGACGCACTCATCGTCAACGAGAAGCACCTGCAGTTCAGCCCGAAGCCTGAGGCCACAAATGCCTCCAACCCGAAAAGCGTGCCCGATGGGCGTGCCCGCGACCGCCAAGCCGCAACGCCGCCCCCACGGCACTCGCCGGTCGACCGCCACCTGCAGACAGACCTGGACGATGAGCGCCTCCAACGCCGTCTGGTCAACCTGGCGCAGCAGGCAAAGTCCTTCCTGGAAGAGCAAGGATACGGCGCTCTCTACCTGGCCCTGGGCTTCCTGGAGTGGATGGAGGCCCCTGGTTCCGAGCCCCGGCACGCGCCTCTAGTCCTCGTACCCGTCGAACTGGAGCGCCTACATGTGGGGGCGGCTTTTCGGCTGAGGTGGTCGGGGGAGGAGGTCGCCTGCAATCTGTCGCTCCAGGCCAAGCTTGCTGAGCAGAACATCAAGCTGCCAGAGTTGGATGCTGACGGAACCGACGTCAACGCGTATTTGCGGCTGGTGGCGAGAGCAGTAAGGCACATGGGGAGCTGGCAGATCCTGAACGAGATCTATCTGGATATCTTCAGCTTCACCAAGTTCGTTATGTACAAGGACCTTGATCCAGCTGCCTGGCCATCCGGCTCATCGCCGGCTGACCATCCCTTAGTCAGGGCGATACTCGACCCGAACCCTGACGAGCCTTGCGACAGCGGGTTCCGCGAAGACGAGGCCGACGAGCAGTTGGAGATACGCCAAGTCTTTCACGTCATGGACGCCGATCCGTCTCAGATCGCTGTGATAGAAGATGCCAAGGCGGGCCGGAACCTGGCCGTGGAGGGCCCCCCGGGCACAGGCAAGTCTCAGACGATCGCCAACATTATTGCCGAACTCCTCGCTGCTAACAAGAAGGTGCTATTCGTTAGCGAGAAGATGGCCGCCCTCGAGGTCGTCAAGGCAAGGCTCGACAAAGTTGGCCTGAGTGACTTTTGCCTGGAGCTGCACAGCCGCAAGACGAACAAAAAGGACCTCCTCAAAGAACTGCAGCGATCGCTCGAGTCTGCTCCAGTGGCCCCAGGGTCTTCCGAGAGCGAGTTTCGTGAGTTTGAAGCCTACCGGCGCCAACTCAACGCATATGCTGCGGCTTTGCGCGAGCCCGTGGGCAAGACGGGCTTGTCGCCATTTCAGCTTTTCGGCGTCAGGGAGACAGCGCGTGCGCACTTCTCTCGGGTTGAGCGCGACAGCCCCCGGGTCTTGTTGCCGAACGCACTCGACTGCGACGCCGATGGGCGCGATCGCGCCCGCGCTGCCCTCGTCGACCTCGAAGACGTCCTTCGACTGGTCAGGCCTCTGGCAGAGCATCCCTGGCGCCAATGTGAACCCGTCTCCGCGACTCCACGCGACGAGCAGGAGATCGCCTCGCTTCTCGACGAATGCCTCGGCCACATTGGAGACATCGAAAGCGCTCTCCGCACGGTCACCGAGATTTGTGGGACTGCCTGCCCCAGTCAGTTGCGGCCGGTGGCGGATATCGTCGATGCCGCTGTCCGCGTGGCCTCAATTGGCGCAGTCGAAGAAGAAGTGCTGACGAACCCTTCCTGGGAGGGGCCGAACGGCGCTGCACGCAACCTCATCTCACTGCTCGCCGAGTATCAGCAACGCCGCGCACTCCTGCTCACACGCCTTAGGGCCGAATCGCTCAACGACGACCCCCGACCTCTCCTTCAGCAATACCAGCGCTTGTGTTTCAAGGTCTACAGATTCATGAGCCGCAGTTACAGGCACACAAAGCGACTCATATCCGACTTGTACGCGGCACCGCCACCCAAGCACCGGGAGGAGATCCTCGACGACCTCGGCAAGCTGGTCGACTGCTGGGAGCGTGGGGAGCGACTACGGGAATTGGAGGCATTCGGACGGGCGCAGTTTGGCGCTCGCTGGAAAGGCACCGAAAGCAGCGTTGTGCAATTGCAGGAGCTGGCCGACTTCATGGACTTCTTCCGTCATGCGCTCGCGTCGGGCGTGCTCACGCCGAATGCAATCGGCCTCGCAGCACACGGAATCACGGAACATCAGGTCACGCCTGTCATTGCTGCCATCCATGCTTCGACAGCCGGCTTCCAGGACGCCTGGACCCGACTGACTGCCAGCCTGAACACCTCTTCCGAACGCCTCTTTGGCGACCCAGTCGAGGTGGTCTCCTTCGAGACGCTGCGCAGCCAGCTGACACTGTGGAAAGAATGCCTGCCGACCCTGCATATCTGGGCCCAGTACCTTGCCCGCCGGCAGGCGCTGCTTGCAACCGCGGCCGCACCCATTGCAGACCTTGTCGCGAAGGACATGCTCGAGCCGGAGGACCTCATCGAATGCTTCAATGATAACCTGGCAAAGGCCCTCCTGGATGCCGCATTCGCCGACCGGCCGGCCCTCCGAGAGTTCGTGGGAGAACTACACGAGAAGAAGATCAGCCGTTTCGCGGATCTCGACCGGCAGCTCATCCTGCTCAACCGCAAGAGGCTGCTGGCAACCCTCTACCAGAGGCGCCCCACGCTGACAGGCGGCGTGTCCCCGCATTCGGAGGCCGGGATCCTCCTGGGGGAATTCAACCGCAAGCGGGGCCACATGCCCATCCGGAAGCTGATGTCGCTGGCTGGCAGCCTCGTACAGCAAATAAAACCTTGCTTCATGATGAGCCCGCTTTCGCTCGCCCAATTCCTGGACCCAAAGTGCGTGCGGTTCGATGTGGTGATCTTTGACGAAGCTAGCCAGGTGCGCCCTGAGGACGCGCTCGGCGCTCTGCTGCGCGCGGGCCAGGCCGTTATTATGGGCGACACTCGGCAGTTGCCGCCAACGACTTTCTTCGACCACATGATTACAGGGCAAGACCACGAAGATTCCGACGAGGCGGCGAGCATTGCAGACATGGAGAGCATACTGCATCACTGCAGGCGCAGCTTCATGACCAAGACGTTGCGGTGGCATTACCGTAGCCGCCACCAGTCCCTGATCGCCGTCTCGAACCAGGAGTACTATGGCAATCAGCTGCTGATCTATCCCTCTCCAATCCAGCGGGATGGCTCTCTGGGCCTTCACTTCGTCCACCTGCCAAGAACAACTTATGATCGGGGGCACAGCCGCGTCAATCGAGAGGAAGCGCGCGAGGTAGCCAAGCGCGTCATTGAACATCTTGAGACCCACCCACAGAAAAGCCTGGGTGTCGGCACCTTTAACGTGGAACAGCAGAGGGCCATCCTCGATGAGATCGAGCGATTGCTGCTGCTCCGTCCGACTCTCGAGAAGCGCACCGGGGGACCGGACGGCGCCGGAGAGCCATTGTTCGTCAAAAACCTCGAGACCATTCAGGGTGACGAGCGCGACGTGATATTCATCAGCGTGGGCTACGGCTTCGACGGAGCACGCAGGCTGACCACGAACTTTGGGCCGGTCAACAACGATGGCGGCGAGCGGCGGCTGAATGTCCTGTTTACCCGGGCCCGCGAGCGCTGCGTCGTGTTCGCCAACTTCCGAGCAGCCGACCTGCCACTCCCCCCTGATGCTCCCCTTGGCCTGAGAATACTGAAGCAGTTCCTCCAGTATGCAGAGACAGGGCAGTTTATGAATGCTGGCGTCTCCCAAGTTGACGGGGAGTCACCGTTCGAAGACAGCGTCTATCGCTTCCTCAGCGACCACCACTATGAGGTGCACCGTCAAGTGGGCGCTGCAGGCTTTCGGGTTGATCTCGCAGTCGTCGACCCAAAGCACAGAGGGCGATACATCCTTGGCATCGAATGTGACGGAGTTCCCTACCACTCTTCGCGTGTAGCCCGCGAGCGCGATCGGCTTCGTCAGGAGATCCTGGAGAACCTCGGCTGGCAGATTTATCGCGTCTGGTCTACAGACTGGTATAGGGATCGTACCAAGGCACAACGCAAGTTGCTGGATGCCATTGAGGCAGCCAAAGCTCCGCAGCCCCGCGGGCGCCCGCGAAGGCCGGCGAGCATAGCCAACCTGGAACGCGATCCGCGGGACGGAAGCCCGGCTGCAGGCCAGACTTCGACACAGACTCGATCGACAGCCGCCACTCCTCTAACCCGCGACTATGAGATCTGCCAGGACTTGCCCATACCCACCTGGGGAGAGCTTCACGACGTCTACGTCGGTGACCTCTCCAAAGCAGTAACCCACATCGTAGAGGTAGAGGGTCCGGTGCACTTCGATGAGGTTGTCCGGCGACTGCGGAGTCTCTGGGGGCTCCGCCGCGCAGGCGACAGGATCCGCGAGGCAGTCGCTCGCGCAGCACGGTTCGCAGAGCGCAACCACAAGGTCGTCAGGCGAGGTGATTTCCTCTGGCCGCCAGGTATGACAGCGCCTCCGGTGCGTCGGAGGCTCGACGATCCGCCGGCGAAGATAGAGCTCATCTGCGAGGAGGAGATCGCTGAGGCCGTAAAGGTAGTGTTGAACACCCAGTTCGCAACTGCACAGGATGATCTCATTCTTCGGGTCTCACGGCTACTCGGCTTTCAGGCAACTCACCAAGCGACAGCAGCACGCATCAAACTGACCATCGCCAGGCTGATGGAGACTGGCGCTCTGAAGCTAGGGGCGAGCGGCATGATTGACCTCGTACGACGGTAATTCCCGCGAGGCCGAGCATGGAGAGCTTGCCGAAAGCAGGCGCATATGACACGCGGCCGGGTTGTGAGACCCGGCCTACGCCCATGAATCCCGGCCCGCACGGCACGCGCCGTCGGGCGGCCTTCGAAGCCGCCTCGCCGCCGGCGTGGCCAAGGGCCGGGTTGTGAGACCCGGCCTACGCCCTCACCCCTCGGCCACCGGCAGGCTGAACGAGAAGGTGCTGCCCACGCCCACCTGGCTCTCGGCCCAGATGCGTCCGCCATGTGCCTCCACGAGCATGCGCGTGATGTAGAGGCCCAAGCCCACGCCCTCGCGGCGCTCGCGGCCGGCGCCCACCCGCGCATAGCGCTCGAAGAGCCTGGCCAAATCCTCCGGCGCAATGCCGGGGCCGCGGTCGGTGACGCTGGTGATCACCCAGCCGTCCTCGTGCCGCGCTTGCACCGTGACGGGCGTGCCGGGCGCCGAGTACTTGAGCGCATTGGACCACAGGTTGGTGAGGATGCGCTCCAGCCGGTCCGGGTCGGCCAGCACCCAGGGCAACCCCTCGGGCACCTGCAGGTCGATGCGCGTGGTCTCCATTGTGGCTGCCAGCCGCTCCTTCAGGCCGGCCATAAAAGCGCGCAGGTCCACGGGCTGCCGCCGCAGGCGCAACTGGCCCGCCTCTGAGCGGGCGATGTCGACCAGGTCCTGAATCATCGTATCCATGCGCTGCGCCGAGGTGGCAATGACCTGGGCGCTGTGCTGCTCGCGCTCGAGCCCCGGCTTGGCCAGCCGGCGTTCGAGCAATTGGGCCTGGCCAAGGATGCCCGCCAGGGGATTGCGCAGGTCGTGCGACACGGCACGGAGGATGTCCTCACGGGCACGGTTGGTCTCCTGCAGGTGGGCCAGCAGCCGCTCGCGCTCCTGCTCCGCCCGCTTGCGCTCGGTAATATCCATAAAGTAGCCGGCAATGCCATCCTCAGTGGGGTATGCGCGCAGGTTGACCCAGGCATCGGTCGGGGGATAGTAGAACTCGATGGCGAAAGGCTGCCGGTTGCGGAGGATATCCTCGTAGGCCCGCCGCATCTCCGAGCCGGCGAATTGGGGGAATACCTCCCACACCGAGCGCCCGATGAGTTGCGCGCGATCCATCCGCCAGATCTCGGCCGCCTTGCGGTTGACGTAGGTGAAGCGGGCCTCGGCATCGAGGGCAAAGAAGGCGTCGGTCATGCTCTCCAGGATGGTCACCATGCGGCGCCTTGCCTCTTCGGCCCGCGCTCGCGCCTGCTCCTCGCGCGCCAGGGCCTCCGAGCGCTCGCGCTCTATCTGTTTCCGCGCCGTGATGTCGGTGCACAGCAAGACGAGCCCGCCCGACCACGGCGAGACGCGCACCTGGAACCACACGTTGAGCGGCGGGTAGTAGGCCTCGAGCACGGCCGGCGCCCGCTCCTGAGCGGTGCGCGCGTACTGCCAGAACAGCTCCGGGGTAAAGGCCTCGGCGAACACCTCCCACGTGGGCCGGCCCACCAGCTCCTGGCGCGGGCGCCCCGAGAGCCGCTCGACCAGCCGGTTCACGTAGAGCACTGTGCCCTCGCGGTCGAGGACAATCACGGCATCGCTCATGCTGTCGAGGATTTCGGCCAGGTGCTCCATCAGGCCGCCCTCGCCCAACCCTGCGCCGCCCATGCTCACCTCCTCGTCCCTCGGCCTCACCCATGCCCAGCAAGGCGCGGGCCGCGCGCAATGAACCTTCACCGGCTCGGCTGGCCGCCTGTGCCCCGGGGGCTGGCAGCGGCTGCTACGCCCAGGCAATAGGCCGCGCCACAGGGCCGTCATTGCGAGTGTCCCACGGCTCTCGCAACCCTGTGCCAGGCAAAGGAACCTGCCGCGGCCAGGGGTAGCAGCCTGGTGTCAAGAGTGCCTGACAAAACTCTGGGTGCAGGTGGCCCTGGATGTGGCGCCCATCCCCCCGGCCCCTTCCCGCGGGGCGGGAAGGGGGAGAAGCGGTGAAAGGGGGTTTGCGCGGGCGCGTTGCGCCCGCGCAAACCCCCTCATTCCCGTATTCCCCGCCCCCGCAGGGGGCGGGGTTAGGGGTGGGGGTACCCGCAGTCACGAAGGCGTGTCGCGTTTCGTGGTTCTGTTGGGCGTTCTAGCCTCCGCTCGCTTCCGGCCCAGCCCATGGGTTAGGCGCCGAGCGCTCAACAGCCTGGAAGGAGGTCGGCCATGGAAGTGAAGCCCGTGGCATTGATCACCGGCGCCTCCAGCGGCATCGGCGCTGCCTTCGCCCGCCGGCTGGCCGCTCAGGGCTACGACACCATCCTGGTGGCGCGGCGGGCCGACCGCCTGACCGCGCTCGCCGCCGAGCTGCGCCAGCAGTACGGCGCGGCTGCCGAGCCCCTGGCGGCCGACCTGGCCGGCCCGGCGGGCGTGGCCCAGGTGGAGGCGCGCATCGCCGGCCTCCAGGCACTCGAGCTCCTGGTCAACGCCGCCGGCTTTGGCACCAGTGGGCGCTTCGCCCGCATCGACCTAGCGCGCCAACTGGAGATGATCCAGCTGCATGTGGTGGCGGCGGTGCGCCTCACGCGCGCTGCGCTGCCGGGCATGCTCGAGCGCCACAGGGGCGCCATCATCAACGTGGCCTCGGTGGTCGCTTTCCTGCCGTTGCCGGGCAACGTCACCTATGCGGGCACCAAGGCCTTCCTGGTGGCCTTCTCCGAGACCCTGCAGCGCGAGCTGGCCGGCAGCGGCGTGCGCGTGCAGGCCCTCTGCCCGGGCTTTACCTACAGCGGCTTCCACGACACCGCCGAGTACCAGCACTTTAGCCGCAAACGCATCCCGGCGGCCCTGTGGATGACCGCCGATCAGGTGGCTGCTGCCTCGCTCAAGGCCCTGGGCAGGGGTGGGGTGGTCTACATCCCCGGGCTCGCCAACCGCCTGCTCGTCGCCGTGGGGCGGCACCGGCTCTGCCAACCGTTGCTCTTCGGCATGCTCGTGCAGAGGCGGGGCAAGGGATGAACCGCGTGTACCTGGTGCGCCACGGTGAGAACCCGGCGAACATCACCAAAGAGTTCTCCTCGCGGCACGTCGATTACCCGCTGACCGCCAAGGGCGTGCTGCAGGCCGAGCAGACGGCCGATTACTTGCGCGACAAGGGCATCCAGGCCGTGTACAGCTCGCCGCTGCGGCGAGCGGTGCAGACTGCCGAGATCATCGCGGGGCGCCTGGGCCTGGGCGTCGATGTGCTCGACGCGTTCCGCGAGATCGACGTCGGCGAGCTGGAGCTGCGGCCGCCCAGCGCCGAAGCCTGGGCGTACCACAACGAGGTGCTCTTGGGTTGGCTCAACGGCCAGGTCGAGCGCGCCTTCCCCGGCGGTGACAACTATCTCACCCTCTGCGCCCGTATGCGCAAGGGGCTCGAGGAGGCCACGCGTGGCAGGCGCGGCCAGAACATCGTGGTCGTGGGCCACGGTGGCATCTTTACCGTGACCATGAAGGACCTCTGCCCGGGGGTGGACATGCGCTGGCTGCTCACCCGTTTGCAGCACAACTGCGCCATCAGTGAGCTCCTTTTGCGCCGCCGCGGCAGGCGCCTGGTGGGCGAGGTGGTGGGCTGGGGGTTCCACGAGCACCTCCATGGCGAGGCAGCCGACCTGGTGCCCGGCGTGCCGCGCCAGGGCGAGCCCCTGCCAGGAGATAGCCAGTAATGCAGGAAGACCCGGTGCCCACCGCCACTCTGGAAGACGCGATCGCCATCGCCGTCGAGGGCCTGCAGGCTATGCGCCCAAGGCGAGCCGGATGAGCCCCGCTGCCGCGCCGGCCGCAATGGCCCAGACGGCATCGGCTTTGAAGCGCCAGAGGAGCACGAGGCAGCCCACGGCGAGGGCCGCCGCCCAGGGGTCCACCACGGCGGCGCGGGCCAGCAAGAGGCCGGTCCTGACGATGAGGGCAAGAGCGGCGACCGTGGCCCCTTGCAGGAAGGCCTGCCCGGCCGCCCAGCTGCGCAGGCGGGGGATCCAAGGCCCGGTCAGCGCCACGATGATGAACGAGGGCAGGAAGACTCCCAGCGTCGCCAGCACTGCCCCGGCCGGGCCGCCGATCAGGTAGCCGATGAAGGTGGCCGAAGAGAGCACGGGGCCCGGCGTCACCTGACCGGCAGCGATGGCATCGACCAACTGCTGCTGCGACAGCCAGCCAAACCCCTGCACCACATCCTTCTGAATGAAGGCATAGAGCACGAGTCCCGACCCGTACAGCACCGACCCCACCTTGAGGAAGTAGAGGAAGAGCTGCGCCAGGCGCCCATCGAGGGTGCGGCCGGCGGCCGGGGCCGGCCCGGCCAGGGCCAGCAGCCCGAACCAGGGCAGGCGAGCGCGCTCGCGCCAGGCGACCACGAGCAGCCCGGCCCCGATGAGGAGCAGGAGGTCATCGGCTCCCAAGAGCGAGGCGGCCAGCACAGCGGCAAAGAGGGCGCGTGCCCCCCAATCGGCCAGCGAGGTGCGGCCCAGCCGCCAGGCCGCCATGGCGACGATGGCCACCGTGGCCGGCTTGACCCCGTAGAGGATGGCCTCTGCCTGCGGCAGGCTGCCGAAACGGACGTAGGCCCAGGCCAGGGCCAGGGTGATGGCAAAGGCGGGCAGGATGAAGCAGGCCCCCGCTACGGCCAGGCCGGCCCACCCCGCCTGCAGGTAGCCGATGTGGACGGCCATTTCGGTGGCGTTGGGGCCCGGCACCAGGTTGGTGGCGGCCACCAGGTCGAGAAAGTGCTGGCGCGACAGCCACTGTCGCTTGTGCACCGCCTCGTGCTCCATCAACGCGATGTGGCCAGCCGGGCCGCCAAAGCTGATGGCGCCCAGCTTGAGGAAGAGCACAGCCACTTCCCGCAGGCGGCCCCGGTGCGACGGCCGGTGGCCTGCGCTGGCAGCAGTCGCATCCATGGTTGGGTTTTCCTTCCGCTCGTATGGGTCGGCCAACACGGAGATGGCCCGTATTATACCCCAAGTGCGTAGGCGCGGCATCGTGCCGCGCAGCCCTCGCTATCGTGCGGCGCACCCTGCCGTGGCCGCCCCATTGCGCCCATCCCCGGCCGTCGTAGGCGCGGCATCGTGCCGCGCAGCCCTCGCCATCGTGCGGCGCAGCCCCGTTCCTGCCGCGCATGGGCCAGACCGGGTTTGCCCGCCTTCTCCCCCGCGCGTATAGTGGATGCCGGGAGGTCACGGGCAGCGATGGACGACGGGGAGCATGGCGCGGCCTGGCCGGCCCGCCTGTACCTCTGGGCGGCCGACCGGCTGTACCACGAGTTCGCCTGGGCCTACGACGCCGTGAGCTGGTTGGTGAGCCTGGGCCGCTGGTCGCACTGGCGCAGGCAGGCGCTGGCCCAGGTCGAGGGGCGGCGCATCCTCGAAATCGGCTTTGGCACCGGCGACCTGCTGGCCGAGATGGCGGGGCACGGCCGGCGGGTGGCTGGCCTCGAGCCCTCGCCGGCGATGCAGCGCGTGGCGGCCTGCAAGTTGCGCCGGCGGGGCCTGGCCGTGGCGCGGCTGCGGGGCGTGGCCCAGGCCCTGCCCTTCACCGCCGGCGCTTTCGACACGGTGGTGGCCACCTTTCCGGCCCCCTACATCCTGGCGGCCGAGACCTGGCAGGAGGCGGCGCGGGTGTTGCGGCCCGGCGGTCGGCTGGTCATCGCCGGGCTGTTCGTCGAGGCCGACGCCCCGCTCCCGCCGTGGCTTGGCCCCAAAGGCGAGGCCGAGCGCGTGGAGCGCAGGCTGCGCGAGCTGGCGGCCCGAGCCGGCTTCTCCCTCACCGTGCACCGCGAAGAGGGGGCGCGCTGGCGGTCGCCGGTGTTCGTGATGGAGAAGCCCGGCAACCCGCCCGCCCCGGTGGAAGACGAGCGATGACGCCCGAGCTGGAGGGCCGGGCCAGTGCAGGGGCAGAGGTCGCGCTGCTCGCGCCCGGCCATTGGCGCCTGAGCATCCCGGCGGGGCCTGCGGGGCAATACCGCTTGGCACAGCTCGACGACTATATGCGCCTGCCGCGGGCAGCCCTGCGCTGGCGGCCGCCGCTGCGCCTCA
>Ga0078972_1006368_pt1 | contig 28203 bp, 24 predicted proteins | sample YelNatPaOPGAMG01_FD_67568 | JGI IMG/M metagenome (GOLD analysis project Ga0078972, IMG submission 67568) | Hot spring thermophilic microbial communities from Obsidian Pool, Yellowstone National Park, USA - OP-RAMG-01 (SPADES assembly) (version 2) | ecosystem: Environmental > Aquatic > Thermal...
GACATATGCTTTATAAAATTATATTATAAATATATCATATTTCTGGCCCCTTCGTCTAGTGGCCCAGGACGTCGGGTTCTCAGCTCGAAGACAGGGGTTCGACTCCCCTAGGGGCTACCAGAGATCTTTTTTTAGCTTCTCCAAGGTTGAATTAGAAATCTTATCTATCGCTGATACCATATTCCTGTCAACCGTATTTCGTAATCTATTCACATTAATTACTTGACCTTAGTGTCTATCTTATGATATCCTCTATACAGGAGACAGGATATTGAAAGGAGATGGGATTTGGGAGAAGCAATGTAGAGTGGAACATCCCTTGTACTCTAAGGGAGTCATCTGTTTTTAAAAGTAATTTTTCAAATAGTTCTTTAATTATTTTTATCTTGTCTCTGATTTGTCTTTTGATTCTATTTTATAGAAAGGAGAGGAATTATGAAAAGACATTTTAAATTATTAGTACTTTTTATCTTACTAAGCCTTTTCTTTATGGGACTCTATGGCTGTGATGGATGTACCCCAGGAGTTCTGAATAGTGGGAGGATTGTTTTTGCTAGCGGACGTGATACGGATGGGGATCTTGAGATCTATATAATGAATCCAGATGGCACTAATCTTATTAAAGTTACAGACAATACAGACCCTGATTATTATCCCTCGTTTTCTAAAGATGGAACCAGGATACTCTTTGTGTCTGAACGTGATGGAAATCCTGAAGTATATCTGATGAATGCAGATGGTACCAATCAGACCAGGCTTACAGATGAGCAAGCCTGGGATTATTACCCGAACTTTTCACCTGATGGAAAGAAGATTGTATTCCAGTCCAGACGTGATGGTGATGATGAGATCTATCTTTTAGATACAACAGCTATCTCTCATCCTCAGTTGAGTAAGCTTACCGATAATTTAGCTTACGATAGATTCCCCTCTTTTTCGCCAGATGGCAGTAAGGTCATCTTCGTGTCCGACAGGGATGGAAATGATGAGATCTATACTATGAATGTAAACGGTACTAATCCAACTAGACTTACAAATAATTCTTATTTAGATTGGATGCCCCGTTACTCTCCAGATGGAACAAGGATCGTCTTTTCATCTAAACAAGGTGACGATAGTGAGAAGATCTATATAATGAATGCAAATGGGTCAAATCCGACTAGACTTACCAGCGGTTCTGGACAGGACTGGTATCCCTGCTTTTCGCCAGATGGTAGAAAGATCGTATTTTCCTCTAATCAAAGTGGAAATTGGGAGATTTATGTGATGAATATAGATAGCTCTAACCTGACCAGGATCACAAACGATACTTCGGCTGACAGTTGGCCCTTCTGGGGACAGTAATATCTTTGGGCAGGCTATAAGCCTGCCCATTTTTGATTTAAGTTATAGTCTCTTTCAGTTTTGCAACAGTTACGGAATGTCGAGCTATTTACAAAAGTCTCTTTATCTGTTAAAATAGAAACAGTCGGGCCGCTAGCTCAGTGGTAGAGCACCTGACTTTTAATCAGGGTGTCACAGGTTCAATCCCTGTGCGGCTCACCAGAAGTGCCCCCATCGTCTAGAGGCCTAGGACACGGCCCTTTCAAGGCCGAGACAGGGATTCGAATTCCCTTGGGGGCACCAAGTGTATTCCTATGAAAATTTGGAGATTACTTTTGGTGGTATTTTTGAAATTAGTTTAGGTCTATTTTATTCTTTCTAACAGATAGAGAATGTTGGGGAATGGGGTACCATTTCCATAGATTTCGTAGTAAGACCTTAGAGCATAGAGATCGGTCATCCCTGCAAGATAATCGCCTATTCTTTTTACAGAATCTTCTTTATCATTCTCTAGACCTAAGATTTCTGGATGGGTTTCATAATAATCAAATAGCCTCTCTATTACTTCTTTTGCTCCATTTTCCCATCTTCTTACATTGGGATTTTTATATACTCTTTCATATAGAAAGTCTTTGAGCATATCTAAGGCATCAATTATCTTTTGGTCCATATCAAAGAATGGCTTATCTAGAGAAGCATCTACTAGACTATTTACCATTGTAGCTACTCTTTGAGACCGGTTATTCCCTAATGTATAAACGATCTCTTTAGGTATGTCTTCATCAGAAATAATGCCTGCTCTAATTGCGTCATCCAGGTCGTGGTTTAGATATGCTAGTCTATCAGAGATTCTGACTATTTGACCTTCAAATGTCTTTACCTCTTGAGGATATCCTAAGACATCCTCTAGGTCTTGACTACCTTTCGAATGAAACTCGATCCCTTCAAGAACCTGAATTGTCAGATTTAACCCCTTTTTCTCTCCATAAGGAGTAAATCTTGTTTCTATATTTTCCACCACTCTTATACTCTGTTGGGCATGATAGAAGTTTATCCCTAGTTTCTCCTGGTAGATCTTATCTAGGACCTCTTCTCCTATATGTCCAAAGGGGGTATGACCTAGGTCATGTGCCATAGCTATAGCCTCTACCAAATCTTCGTTTAACCTTAGTGCCCTTGCTATCGTCCTCCCTATCTGCCCAACTTCCAAAGTATGTGTCATTCTAGTACTAAAGTGGTCACTTTCTGTAGGAAAAAATACCTGGGTTTTATGCTTTAGTCTTCTAAATGCCTTGGAGTGTATTATTCTATCCCTATCCCTTTGAAATGCAGTCCTTATAGGGCAAGGTGGCTCTTCCTCCTTCCTGATAGCATCTTTACTTTTTGTAGCATATGGAGATAAAAAGATATCTTCAAATTTTTCTGTAAGCTCTCTTATTGACATTAGCCCTTTATTACCCCTAGAGGCTTCATTCTGGCTACCCTTTTAGAAATTCCTGACCCTTCTACTATCTCTACTACTTTTTCTACATCTTTGTAGGCTTCTGAAGCCTCTTCTGCAAGTCCTTTTATATTGTCAGTTTTCACTATTATGCCCTTTTTATAGAGCTCTTCAACCACCTCTTTACCTGTTATTGTTCTTTTTGCTCCTGCCCTACTAAGTAATCTTCCAGCCCCATGACAAGTAGAACCAAAGGTTGTCTCCATAGCCTTTTCTGTTCCTACTAGGATATACGATGCCCTCCCCATATCGCCAGGGATGATGACTGGTTGTCCTGCATCTTTATAGAGCTTTGGAATATCAGGGTGTCCTTTAGGAAATGCTCTTGTTGCTCCCTTTCTATGGACACAGACCTTTACTTTTTCTCCCTCTATAATATGTGTTTCAATCTTCGCAATATTATGGGCTACATCATATAGGACTTCTAGTCCTAATTTTCCCTCTCCTCTTCTAAATATCATTTCAAAGCTCTCTCTTATCCAATGGGTAATACACTGTCTATTTGCCCATGCATAGTTTGCTGCACAGGCCATAGCAGCCAGATAATTTTTTCCTTCTGGGCTTTCTATGGGGGCGCAGGCTAACTGTCGGTCAGGAAGTTCGATCCCATACTTTTTTACTGCACTATTCATTACTGAAAGATAATCAGTACATACCTGATGTCCAAAACCTCTAGAACCGGTATGGATAAGGATTGTTATCTGGTCCTCAAAAAGGCCAAAAGCCTTTGCTATCTCTGGGTCAAATATCTTCTGAACCCTTTGAATCTCTATAAAATGATTTCCCGAACCAAGTGTACCAAGTTGAGGGGCTCCACGTTCTCTTGCCTTACTACTAATTACACCTGGATCTGCTCCCTCCATTGCACCATTCTCTTCTATCCTTTCCAGGTCTTCTTCCTTGCCATATCCGTTTTTTACTGCCCATTTTGCCCCTTCTATGAGCACCTTATCGAAATCCTTACCTTTTACCTTTAATTTCCCTTCTGAGCCTAAACCAGAAGGTACATTTACAAAGATAGCATCAAGTAAGGATGAAAGTTTCTGTTTTACTTCCTCATAGGTGAGGTTTGTAGTGATAAGCCTTGTTCCACAATTTATATCATATCCTACCCCGCCCGGTGACACTACCCCTTCATTAATATCTGTTGCTGCCACTCCACCTATAGGAAACCCATATCCCCAGTGTATATCAGGCATAGCAAGTGAATATTTTACTATCCCAGGTAGGGTAGCTACATTTGCTACTTGCTCTGGAGATTGGTCTTGACATATCGTTTCTATCATATCTTTGTCAGCATATATAATACCTGGGACCTTCATCCCATTCTTATATTCTTTGGGAATTTTATACCTATATGGGTCTATCTGTACCAAATTACCTGTCCATCTTTCTGTCATAATCACCACTCATCTTAATTATAACATAAAACTTTATGTTATAATTAAACCTAGGAAAGGAAGTGAGATTTATGAAATTTTCGGAATTAGCCAATTACTTTGAAAGATTAGAATCTACTACCAAGAGAAATGAAATGATATCTATTTTGGCTGAACTTTTTAACTCTCTTTCTCCTGAAGAGGTATGGAGGGTTTCTTATCTGTGTCAGGAGAGACTTGCCCCAAATTATGAAAAGATAGAATTTGGAATGAGTGAGAAATTAATTGCTAAGTCTTTGGCTAGGGTTATAAAGAAGAGTGATGAAGAGATATGGAGGGTCTATAAGGACCTTGGAGACTTAGGAATTCTTGCCGAACAGTATATTCCTTATCAAGAGAAGGACCTGGAGATAATAGATGTGTATAATCGACTTATAGATATAGCTACCACTAGTGGAAAGGGTTCGGTAGAGAAAAAGACCAATGATCTGGCTAATTTACTCTCTTTTCTATCTGGTAAGGAGGCAAGGTATATTGTAAGGATAGTACTTGGTAGATTAAGGCTTGGTATTGGAGACCCAACAATATTAGATGCCTTCTCTTACGCCTATGCTGGAGATAAGTCGCTAAGACCAATCATTGAACGGGCTTATAATCTATGTTCCGATCTTGGGCTTGTAGGGTTTACTCTCTTTAGTAAAGGGGTAGCTGAGATTAGGGAATTTAAGGTTCAGGTTGGAAAACCCATAAGAATGGCTTTAGCGGAAAGATTATCTACCCCTGAGGAGATTATTGCTAAGATAGGTAGGTGTTCAGTAGAACCAAAGTTTGATGGTTTTCGATGTCAGATCCATAAGGACGGAGATAAGATAAGGATATTTTCCAGAAATCTAGAGGATAATACGGATATGTTTCCAGATTTAGCCGAAGGGGCAAAAGTACAGATTAGACCTGAAAGGGCAATAATAGAAGGAGAAGCCTTAGCATTCAATGAAGAGGCTCAAGAATTCTTCCCATTTCAGGTAACTGTGCAGAGGAAGAGAAAATATGAGATAGAGACAATGAAGACTGACTTACCTCTTAAACTTTTCGCTTTCGATCTACTCTATGTAGATGATGAGGATTATACTCCTAGAGCCTATATAGATAGGAGGAAAAAACTGCTGGATATTATTTCTCCTGGTAATGTGATAATGGTTGCCGATTCTATTATTACCGAGGACCCTAAGGAACTTCAGTTATTCTTCGAGAATGCTATTGGGAGTGGACTGGAGGGTATAGTTGCTAAGAGGCTTGATGCTCCATATCAGGCAGGGGCAAGGAATTTTACCTGGATAAAGATGAAAAGAAGCTATAGGGGAGAGCTTAGCGATACGGTAGACCTGGTAGTGCTAGGGTATTATGCAGGTAGAGGGTCTAGGGCAAGGTTTGGAATCGGCTCGTTGTTGGCAGGTGTTTATGACGTTGATTCAGATACATTTAAAACCATAGCTAAGATTGGATCTGGACTTACTGAGGAAGAATGGGTGAAAATGAAAGGTTTATTGGATGAGATAAGGGTTGAGAATAGGCCGAGTAGAGTCGTTTCTATATTAGAACCTGATGTATGGGTAGAACCTAGATATGTGGTAGAGGTTCAGGCAGACGAGATTACCAGAAGTCCAGTCCATACAGCAGGAAAGACGGAGGAAGAGTTTGGATATGCCCTGAGATTTCCAAGAATAGTGAGATTTATAAGAATAGATAGAACGCCAGAAGATGCAACTACTGTGAAGGAGATATTGGAGATGTATAATCAGCAGAAAAAAGTAGCAATACAGGAGTGAAATATGGGGAGTAGATTCTTAAGAAAAGACCTAGGGAGATTTTCTCCTTATATAGTCAACAATTATCCTAACTGTATAAAGCTTGATGCCAATGAAAACCCATTCGAATTACCTGATAAGATAAAAGAGATGATAAGCCTAGAAGTATACAATATTCCATTTCGTCTCTATCCTGACCCCAATGCCTCGTTATTGAGAGAGAATATAGCTAGATATATTGGGGTAGATAAGAATAACATAGCTGTTGGGAATGGCTCTGATGAGATACTTCAGATTATATTCACTGCATTTATTGATGAGGGTGATACAGTGATGTATCCAGCACTTTCCTTTGAGATGTTTGGTATTTTGTCTCAGATCTTTAGGGCTAGATCTTTGGTCCTAGATCTTAATGAGGAACTCCAGTTGGATGCAGAAGATGTAGTGCAGGGTCTAAAAAGATATTCCCCTAAGATATTTCTCCTGTGTAGGCCAAATAATCCAACAGGTTGGTCTATGAAGACAGATGATGTGATAGCTGTCTTAGAGGAAAGCAAGAGGCTTGATACTATGGTAGTAATAGATGAGGCTTATAGTGAATTTGCCAGAGAAAGCCTGATAGGGTTACTCTCAGATTATGACAACCTTATCATACTCCACACATTCTCTAAGGCATTCTCTCTGGCAGGATTAAGGATAGGCTATGCTATATCTAACGAGGATATTATAAAGGATATAATGGCAGTAAAACTCCCTTATAATGTTGATATTTTTTCTCAAAGAGTGGCAAGTATAGTACTAGATTATAGGGATATGATCGAAGAAAGGATTGATGAGATTCTTGAAGAGAGAGAAAGGGTGTATAAGGTTCTAAAAAATCTTCCCAGATTAAGGGTATTCCCATCTCAGGCTAATTTTTTATTCTTTTATTGTGAAAAAGATTCACTAATGGAAGAGCTTATTCATCGTGGTATAAAGATAAGAAGTTTCTCTGGCGGGAATACTCTTTTAGAGAAGGCATATAGGGTTACTATAGGAAAAAAGGAAGATAATGATAAATTTTTAACTGCAATGGAGGAGATATTACATTGATACCAGAGATCATTGTTTTTGATATAGATGGGGTACTTATAGATACCCGTTCTTCTTTCAGAGTAGCTGTTTCTAAAACTGTTCAATACTATCTCACTAAGATACTGGACTATGAAGATAAAGGGACTCTTATCCTTCCTGAAGAGGTGCAACTCTTTAAACTTGCAGGTGGATATAATGATGACTGGGTATTGTCTCAATCTGCCATTATGTTCTTCTTGTATAAGGCTTTGAGGTTTGGGTGTAGGGATACCTGTTGTATAAGACAAGCCCTACCTGGTTTGGAAGAGTTTACTAAGGAGATCTCATATTACGACGACGGGATAAAAAAGGTAAGAGAGTATATAGAAAAGAAGGATGAAAAGGCTCTTTATAGGATAGAGATGCTGGTGGATACTAATCTCATTATTAGGGTCTTTCAGGAGATGTATGCAGGTAGAAGATATCTTAAGAGGTTATATGGAAGAGAACCCCAAGGAGAGATAGAAGAAGGGGTATGTGAGAGAGAAAGTATCATATTAGATAAGAGCCTCCTCATCCCAGATGTCTATTATGGCATATATACAGGTAGAACGGATGGGGAGACCGAAGTAGCTCTAGAGAAACTCGGACTTCAGCTTCCTAAAGAGGTAATAATTACCGCTGATTCCGGAATAAAAAAACCTAACCCTAGAGGACTTTATTTAATAAGGTCTTTCTATAAGAGAGAATGTTTATCTTTTGTTGGAGATTCTATGGACGATATACTTTCAGCAAAGAATGCCGATGCAATTCCAGTTGCAATCTGTATAGATGATTATTCCAAAGAGATATATCAGAATTATACTGACCTTATCTTCTCTAATGTAAATGACTATCTGAGATATCTATCCTCTATTATGTCTTAGATATTTATAAGAAAGTTATAAATACTATTGACAACTTTTTTATAATATGCTATTATATATTCCGTGAATGTATGATGATGAAGAATAATGAGCCTGTTTATCTAATAAGTGTAACTGCTAGGCTTCTTGGAGTACATCCAAGGACCTTGCGAATATATGAAGAGTGGGGGTTAGTAACCCCTAAGAGGATAGGTAACAGGAGGTTTTATTCTGAGGAAGATTTAGAGAAACTAAGACTCATTACCTGCCTTACCAATAAGGTAGGGATGAGCTTGGCGGGGGTAAAGTTGATACTAAGACTTGAGGAGGAATTGGCTTCTCAAGACTTAGACGAGATGTTTATAAATACACTTAAGGAATTATTAGAAAATTTTTAGAAGGAGGTGTTAGATATGGCTTTAAGAAGATGGGATCCATTCCGTGAGCTTGAAAATTTAAGGAGGGAGATGGATAGGCTCTTTGATGAGGTATTTGGAAGAAGCCCTGTTGCTGAACCTGCCCTTGAGGAAACAACTAGAGTATGGGCTCCAGCTTGTGACCTATATGAAACAGATAAAGATATCGTAGTAAAGGCTAATCTACCAGGTGTAAGTAAGGACAATGTAGAGGTCATAGTTACAGAGGACTCTATAACCATAAAAGGACAGACAAAGGAGGAGACAGAGGTAAAGGAGAAGAACTACTATAGAAAGGAACTTAACTATGGAACCTTCCAAAGAGTTATTCCTCTACCTGTAACTGTAAAATCTGATGAGGCAAAGGCTACATTTAAGGACGGGATCTTAGAGATAAGGGCTCCTAAAACTGAAGTGTCTCCAAAGGGGAGAAAGATCAATATAGAGTAAGGCTATGGGGGCACTACCGGTGCCCCCAATAAATTAACAAGGAGTGATGTGAAATGTTATGTGAAATATGTGGACAGAGGCCAGCCACTGTACAGTACACTAAGATTATAAATGGCAGAAAAACTGTCGTCAATTTATGCGATGAGTGTGCAAGAGAACAAGGTCTATTTTCTGGGAGAAATTCTATCCTTGATATTATGTTCCCTAACTTCCCAGACGTCTTGTCTAGATTCTTTTATCAACCAGAGTTTGAGCCTGTAGCTGAAAATGTATCTGAAAGTGCAGAGAAGGTTTTGGTAAGCGCAGAGGAAGAGGCAAGAAGATTAGGAAGTGGAGCTATAAATCCAGAACATATATTGTTAGGTATTATCCAAGAAGGAAATGTTGGATTGAAACTCCTTTCTGACCTAGGTGTAGATGTTAAAGAGTTGAAGAAAGAGATAGAGGAAAAGGCTATTCCTTCTCCACTAGAGGGAGAGCGTTCTGTGTCTCCAGAGGTAAAACAGATACTTGAGTGGGCAAGGGAAGAGGCTAACAATTTAGGAGATAATTATGTTGGATCAGAACATATCCTGCTTGCCCTTTTGAGAGGGAGGGGAAACCTTGCCAGTCAACTCCTTAATAAGAGAGGAGTTCATTATGATAGAGTAAGAGAAGAGCTTATGAAATCGCATAGAGTTACAGGGAAATCATATAGAAAGAAGAGTAGTACCCCTACACTAGATCAGTTTAGTAGAGATTTAACACAATTGGCAAGAGAAGGGAAACTTGACCCTGTAATAGGAAGAGAGGATGAAATAGAAAGGGTTATAAGGATACTCTCCAGAAGGACCAAGAATAATCCTGTACTTATAGGAGAACCAGGGGTAGGTAAAACAGCAATAGTAGAAGGTCTGGCTCAGCGGATAGTAAAGGGTGAAGTTCCAGAATCTTTAAAAAATAAAAGGGTGATGGCTTTAGATATGGCAGGCATAGTGGCAGGAACAAAGTATAGGGGAGAGTTTGAGGAAAGACTCAAGCGAGTGTTAGATGAGGTTATAAATAGCAGTGGAGAGATAATTCTGTTTCTAGATGAACTTCATACAGTAGTAGGAGCTGGGGCAGCCGAGGGCGCCATAGATGCGTCCAATATATTAAAACCTGCTCTTGCTCGAGGAGAATTGCAATGCATTGGAGCTACTACTTTGGATGAATATAGAAAGCATATAGAGAAGGATGCTGCCTTAGAACGTAGATTCCAGCCAGTCTTGGTAAGAGAAGCTACCGTAGAAGAGACTATTGACATATTGAAGGGACTAAGAGATAGATATGAAGCCTATCATAGGGTGAAGATATCTGATGAGGCTATATATAATGCTGTTGTACTTTCTGATAGATATATAACTGATAGATACCTACCTGACAAGGCTATAGACCTAATAGACGAGGCTTGCGCTGATGTAAGGCTCAGAACTGTTTCTCCACCTCCAGAGTTAAAGAGCCTAGAGAAGGAGATAGAAAGGGTAGCTAAGGAGAGAGAAGCCGCAGTAAATGCCCAAGAGTATGAAAGAGCAGCATCTTTGAGGGATAAGGAGAAGGAACTTCAGAAACAGTTAGAAGAGGCAAAGAATAACTGGGAAAAGATGAGGCTAAAGGAAAAGAGCGAAGTAACTGCCGATGATATAGCTCGTATAGTTTCTAATTGGACCGGTATTCCTGTAACAAAGATCAATGTAGAAGAGAGCAAGAAACTTCTAGATATGGAGGAGATCCTCCATAGAAGGATAATAGGACAAGATGAGGCAGTAAAGGCTATATCTCAGGCTATAAGGAGGGCAAGGGCTGGTCTTAAAGATCCAAATAAACCAATAGGGTCATTCCTGTTTTTAGGCCCAACTGGAGTAGGAAAGACAGAGTTAGCTAGGGCTTTAGCGGCATTTTTGTTCAACGATGAAGAGGCTATTATAAGGATAGATATGTCTGAGTATATGGAGAAGCATACCGTATCTAGACTTATAGGTGCCCCTCCCGGTTATGTAGGTTATGAAGAGGGTGGACAACTTACAGAAGCAGTTAGAAGAAGACCCTATTCAGTGATCCTCTTGGATGAGATAGAGAAGGCTCATCCCGATGTATTTAATGTCCTCTTACAGATTTTAGATGATGGAAGACTTACTGATGGACAAGGTCGTACTGTAGATTTTAAGAATACTGTAATAATTATGACCTCCAACATAGGTGCCTCCCTCATTATGGAGAGACTGAAAGGAGGAGAGGATATAAAGGTCTATAATGAAATAAAATCTGAGCTTATGAAACAGTTAAACTACTACTTTAAGCCTGAGTTCCTGAATAGGATAGATGAGGTGATAGTATTCCACTCTCTTGTTCAAGAGCAACTCAAGCAGATTGTTGACCTTATGCTGGATAAGGTATATCATCAGATAAAGGGACAAGGGATGAATATAGAAGTGACCGAGGAGGTAAAGGATATATTAGTTAAGGAAGGGTATGATCCAACATTTGGAGCTAGGCCATTAAGGAGGACGATACAGAGACTTATAGAGAATCCTCTATCCGAACTGTTATTGAAAGGAGATTTCAAGGAAGGCGATACTATACTTGTTACTACTGAAGAGGGTAGGATAGTATTTAAGAAAAAACAACAGGAAGTAACCTCTTCGGAAAGGACTTGATAATTGTAGGGGATATGTGTAAAATGTAAGTGGAGTAATAGGAGGTAGAAGTGAATTATGTAGTTTATCTTATAATTGCAGTAATAATTGGTGGTTTAGCAAAGCTCTTCCTTAAGAATTCACTGATAGGCGGAATATGGGGATTGATAATAGCTGCCTTCCTGGGTAGCTGGTTAGTGGATTTATTCCTGTCTTCTATCAGGGTTTATGGGGTAAATCTGCTCCCGGCTATCTTGGGGGCAGTTATTTTTATATATCTGTATCACCTGCTTTTTGGGAAGAAAGAGTAATTTTTTAAGGAGAGAGTAAAATGTGGGACAAATTTACTGATCAGGCTAGACGTGTATTGACATTAGGTAGAGAAGAGGCTAGAAGACTTAATCACAACTATTTAGGCACTGAACATCTCCTTCTAGGCTTATTGGCTGAGGGGGAAGGTATTGCTGCTAAGGTACTTAGTAGCTGGGGAATAGACCTGGGCTATGTAAGAGCAAAGGTTGAAGAGCTCATAGGTAGAGGTGGAGGGATATATCTTCCAGAGATGACGCTTACCCCAAGAGCAAAACGTGCATTAGAGCTTGCCTATGAAGAATCAAAACTGATGGGGCAGAATTATATAGGGACAGAGCATATATTGTTAGGTTTGATAAGAGAAGGTGAAGGTGTAGCAGCCAAGATACTCGAAAGTCTAGGCGTAACTTTAGACAAGGCAAGAAGCGAGGTTCTCTACTTCCTGGGTGAAGGTGGCAAAGCGGTTCTGGTAGATAATGCTTCTAAATCAAGGGCAAAAACCCCTCTTTTAAACCAGTTTGGGAGAGATTTAACCCAGCTGGCTAGAGAGGGAAAGCTGGACCCTGTAATAGGTAGGGAGAAAGAGATTAGAAGAGTAATGCAGATATTGTGCCGTAGGACTAAGAATAATCCAGTTCTTATTGGCGATGCTGGAGTAGGGAAGACAGCAATCGTAGAAGGACTTGCTCAACGTATAGTTAAGAAGGAAGGCCCTTCTATTTTACATAATAAAAGGATAGTTGCTCTTGATCTTGCCGCTATAGTAGCAGGTACAAAGTACAGGGGAGAGTTTGAAGAGAGGATGAAACGTATCCTCGAGGAGATCCATCGTGCAAATGGAGAGATCATCCTATTTGTTGATGAACTGCATACTATGGTAGGGGCAGGTGCAGCAGAGGGGGCTATGGATGCCTCTAATATCTTGAAGCCTGCATTAGCTAGGGGAGAGTTGCAATGTGTAGGTGCAACCACCTTGGATGAGTATAGAGAATACATAGAGAAAGATGCTGCCTTAGAACGTAGATTTCAGCCGATTATAGTAGAGGAACCAAGTGTAGAAGATACTATTTTGATACTTAAAGGGATTAAGGAGAGATATGAATCTCATCATCAGGTAAAGATTACTGATAAAGCTATTGAAGCTGCTGCTATTCTTTCTGATAGATATATAACGGAAAGAAAACTTCCCGATAAAGCTATAGACCTAATAGACGAGGCATCAGCTAAGGTTAGATTGGAGCTTTCTGAGATACCAAGTTCTAAACAGGAACTGGAGATAGAACTGGAGTCTGTGAGAAGGGAAAAGGAATTGGCAGTAAAGTCTCAAGATTATGAAAGGGCTGCCCAACTTAGGGATAGAGAAAAAAGCCTATTAGAGAAATTACAATCAGTTACCGAGGATATCCCAGAGTTTAAAAAGAGAGAACCTATAGTTACTGAGGAGGATATTGGTGAGGTCCTTTCTCTATGGACAGGCATTCCAGTGGTGAAATTACTAGAAAAAGAGGCAGAGAAGCTTATCCATATGGAGGATGAGATACATAGGCGAATAATAGGACAGGAAGAGGCGGTTAAGGTAGTCTCAGAGGCTATTAGAAGGGCTAGGGCAGGGATAAAAGACCCTAATAGGCCTATAGGTTCGTTTATATTTCTAGGCCCAACCGGCGTAGGGAAGACAGAGCTCGCTAGAGCCTTAGCTGCATTCTTATTTAATGACGAGGATGCACTTATTAAGATAGATATGTCTGAGTATATGGAGAAGTTTGCCGTTTCTAGACTTGTAGGCGCCCCTCCTGGTTATGTAGGTTACGAAGAGGGTGGGCAGCTTACAGAGGCGGTTAGAAGAAAGCCATTCTCTGTGGTATTATTCGATGAGATAGAAAAGGCTCATCCAGATGTATTCAATATTTTACTTCAGATCTTGGATGAAGGTAGACTTACTGATGCCCAAGGTCGTATCGTGGACTTTAAGAATACTGTAATTATTATGACATCCAATATTGGAAGTCAGTGGATTTCGTCTACGACTAAGATTGGGTTCAAGCAGGATACTGACCAAAAAGAAGAATATATCTCAATGAAAGAAAGGGTCCTTGAAGAGGTAAAACATACATTTAGACCAGAATTTCTCAATAGGGTAGATGAGATTATAATATTCCATCAGTTGACTAGAGAACAGATGAAGCAGATTGTAGAACTCCTTTTGAATGACCTAACTACTCAATTGATGAGTCTTGGTATATCGCTAGAATTTACCGAAGATGCTAAGGAAGAGCTGATAGTAGAAGGTTTCGACCCTCACTATGGAGCTAGACCACTCAAGAGAGTTATTCAGAAAAGGATAGGAAGTCCACTTTCTGGATTTATCATTGATGGAACATTTAAAGAAGGGGATATAGTCCTGGTAGATTATAGGGAAGGTACGTTTGTATTTGAAAAAAGGACTCCTGTGGTGGCAAAAGAAGGAGATCCTGGATAAATTTGGAGATTAGGAGGTACATTTAATGTACCTCCTAAATTGTTTAGGGAATTTATGAAGAGATTAGTATTAGTTTTTTCTATCCTGTTCATCTTTATATTGCTAAGGGTTCAGGCTAGTACAGATTCGGTTGAGATTCTATATTATGGCCATTCTATGTTTCTTATAAAGAGTGCTGAGGTTTCTATAGTTACTGACCCATTCAATCCTAGCGTAGGGTATAAGTTTCCAGATTTGAAAGCGGATATAGTTACAGTAAGTCATGAGCATTTTGACCACAATTATACTTCTGGGATAAAGGGAGATCCAGTAATAGTAAGACACAATACAAAGGTAAATGGTATTTTATTTTCAGTGATTCCATCCTATCATGATGAGGTACAGGGAAAGTTAAGAGGGGAGAACCGCATTATAAAATGGACACTAAATGGTATCTCCTTTGCCCACCTTGGAGATTTTGGAGAGAAGGACCTTTCTGATACTCAATACCGTGCTCTTAAGGGGGTAAACGTGATATTTATACCGGCTGGTGGTTTCTATACAATAGACGCAGAAACTGCTTACAAGATTATTCAGGAGATTAAGCCTAACTATGCCATCTTGATGCATTACAGAACACAGGTCTCTACTATTAAAGAATTAGCCTCCCTAGAAGATATAAAGAAGGTAATTCCAAATATAGAGTTCATCTCTAATAAGCTAGAGATATCTAAGAAAAGTCTTCCAAGGACGACCAAGATAGTAGCTATGGATTATGTTAGATAGAAACTATTTAAAGGTATCGTAACATACTATCTCTTCTAGAGACTTTCTAGATTTTATTCTTGGTGAGTCTGCTGGATATCCCAATGGGATTAATGTGACGACTTTATAATGTGCGGGAATATCTAATACTTTTTTTACTTCACTTTGAGAAAACGCTCCGATCCAGCATGTCCCAAGACCTTCTGCGGTAGCAGCTAGGGTTATATGGTCAACTGCAATGGCAAGGTCAACTGCATATGCAGGGACCTCACAACTCATAACCCTATCTGGTTCTAGTGCTACAGCTACTATGATTACTGGTGCCTGTCCAACAAATTGTTGGTTATTTGCTGCCGGAACAAGTTTTTTCCTTAATTCTGGATCTCTTACCACTATAAACTTCCACTGTTGTCTGTTTCCGGCAGAAGGTGCCAATCTTGCTGCCTCTAAAATTCTTTTTAATACATCTTCTGGAATATCCTTTTCTTGATAAGCCCTTACGCTTCTTCTTGTCTTTATGGCTTCATATACATCCATAATTATCCCTCCTTATCGAAATCAAATCATTATAGATATAATTTTATACACTAATCTTATTATTTTCAAGCTTCGATAAACTCTTGACAACGTGATAGAGTAGTCTAAAATTAGAGGAAAAGGCAGAGGAGGTCTTGTGAAACTAAGGCTTGGTATAAATGCAGGATTTGCTATTAATAGATTTCCAGAACCAGAGGTATGGCTAAAGATAGTAGGAGAAGACCTTGGATTACATTATGTCCAATTTGTAGCTGACCTTCTAAATCCATTTTTACCTGAGAAGATAATAAGAACCCAGATAGAAAGGATAAAAGAAAATGCAGAAAGATTTAGCGTCAATATAGATACTACATTTACCAGTGCATTTACTAGGGTAAATCATCTTATGCATCCTGATGCCGATATTAGAAAGGTTTGGTTTGAGTGGTTTAAACGGTTCTTTGATATCTCTAGAGAGTTAGGAGCTAGAGGCAGTGGAAGTCATTTTGGAATTATGTCGGTAAGGGATTTTAATGATTCAGGAAGAAGGGAATATCTATTCTCTCAGGCTATAGAATATTGGCAGGAGCTTTCTAGATATGGAGCCAGTTTAGGCTTCGATTTTCTCATATTTGAGCCTATGTCTGTTCCAAGAGAATGTGGAGCTACTATACCTCAGACAAGAGAATTACTAGAGAGATTAAATAAGGATATACCTATACCCATATTGCTTTGTCTAGATGTAGACCATGGTGATATTGGTTCATCAGACCCAAGGGATACAGACCCTTATGTATGGCTGGAAGAGTTCGGAACGGTTTCACCTGTGATCCATATAAAACAGAGTCTAACTGATAAAAGTGGTCATTGGCCATTTACAAAGCGATATAATGAGATTGGGATAATACACCCAGAAAAGGTTATAGATACACTAGAAAGGTCGGGGGCTAAGGATGTAGTTCTTACCTTTGAGATCTCCCATAGAGAAAGGTATCCTACTGAGTATCAGGTAATAGATGATTTAAAAGAGTCTGTAGAATATTGGAGGAAATATGTTAAGGAGTAGCATAGAGATTAGTCCTTCAGTAATGTGTATGGATTTTAAGTACCTAGAAAACGATATATTAACCCTGGAGAAAGCTGGTGCAGATAGATTTCATTTTGATATAATGGATGGGTACTTTGTACCGAATATAACCCTTGGTCCGGATATAGTGAAGGCACTGCGTCCATTAACTAAGTTACCATTTGAGGCCCATCTTATGGTGGAAATGCCAGAAAGATTTATAGAAAAATTCTTGGAGGCAGAAATTATTACATTTCATCTAGAGGCAACAAGGGCGCCTATTAGACTTTCAAGAGAGATAAAGGGATTGAATAAGAAGGTCTCAGTGGCTATAAATCCTGCCACCTCTGTAGAATCGTTAGAGCTTCTTTTGCCAGAGATAGATGAGGTCCTGGTTATGACAGTAGAACCAGGCTTTGCTGGACAAAAGTTTATTCTGCAAAGTATAGAAAAAGTAAGGAGATTGTTCAATATTATCAGAGATAATAGGTTTTCTGTTAGAATAGAGGTAGACGGAGCTATAAGTATAGAAACAGGAAGATTATTAAGAGATGCTGGAGCTGAGATTTTTGTTGGAGGAACAGCAGGTATATTTATGAAGGATGGTTCTCCAGGAGAAAATCTAAAGAAGCTAAAGGAGGCATTGAGTGAAGGCAGCAGTTCTTTACAGTATAGATGATTTAAGGGTAGAAGAGGTTCCTACCCCGGAGGTAAAGGATGGGTGGGTTTTGATAAAGGTGGATTCAGCAGGGATATGCGGCTCTGATATCCCCAGGATAAAAAAGACAGGAACCTATTCCTTTCCACTTATTCCAGGGCATGAATTCTCAGGTAAAGTGTTGGAGACTGGAGAGAAGGTAGCTGTATATCCTCTTATACCCTGTGGAGAGTGTGTATTCTGCAAGACAGGAGAGTTTAACCTTTGTGACCACTATGATTATCTTGGTTCACGTAGAGATGGGGGTTTTGCCCAGTTTGTAAGCGTACCAGAAGGGAATCTCATTCCCGTACCTGAGAATGTAAGCTTAGAGGATGCAGCATTAGCAGAGCCAGCGACTGTAGCCCAACATGCAGTAAAAAGATCTAAGTTGGTAAAGGGTGGTACTGTCCTTGTAGTTGGGGCAGGAACAATTGGATACTTCGCTGCACAGTGGGCTTATGTTTTTGGTGCAAGAAAGGTTATGGTAATAGATATAGATGAGAAGAAGCTGGAGATAATAGAAAAGACTATTCCTGCTGAGGTACTAATCTCAGATACCTCTGTAATAGATAAGGTCCTGGAATCTACAGATGGAATTGGGGTTGATGTCTCTATAGAGGCTGTGGGGAGCAGTAAGACTATAGAAACCTGTCTTCTTGCTACTAGAAAAGGTGGAGAGATAATCAATATAGGTAACCCAGAGTCAGATATAACAATATCATCAAAAAGTTTTGCCAAGTTAAACAGAGGAGAACTTACAATAACCGGGAGTTGGAATTCTGTCATCTCTCCGTCTTTTAAAAATGAGTGGAGGGTAACATTAGAGAATATGAGTGCTAGCAGGATAAATGCCAAGAATATTATTACCCATAGATTCCCATTAGAAAGGATAAATGAAGCGATAGATTTAATGTATCTACATAAAGAATCTTATGGAAAGGTGGTAATAAACCTATGAAGGCAGCTGTTTTAGAAAACTTGGAGAATTTAGTAGTAAAGAATGTTCCTGAACCAATTCTGCCTGATGATGGGCTTATTTTAAAGGTAGAAAGTGTAGCTATCTGTGGTTCAGATATAAGGATATTTCATAGAGGACATACAAGGGTAAAGCCTCCTCAGATTATTGGGCATGAGGTTGCAGGAACAGTATACAAGGTAGGAAAGGATACCTCAGAATTTAAAGAAGGAGATAAGGTAGTCTTGGGTGCCGATGTCCCCTGTGGAAAATGCTATTACTGTCTAAGAGGACATCAGAATAATTGTGTAGAAGCAATAGCATTTGGTTATCAACTTGCTGGAGGATTTGCTCAGTTTATGGCTGTTCCAAGAGAGGCGATAGATGCAAAGATTATACAGGATTTACCTGAGAATCTATCATTCGATGAAGCATGTCTTACAGAGCCATTGGCTTGTGTAGTAAATGGGCAGAACCTCTCCAATATAGAAGCAGGAGATACGGTAGCTATAATCGGTGCTGGTCCGATTGGATTGATGCATGCAATGTTAGCTAGGGCTAAAGGGGCTACAAAGATAATACTCTCTGAACTTTCTGAAAAAAGGATAGAACTATCTAAAGGCTTCCCTATAGATGTAATTATAAATCCTAAAAACGAAGACCCTATAAAGCGGGTTTTGGAAGAAACAGAAGGAAGAGGGGCTGATATAGTAATAGTTGCTGCCCCTTCGAGCATTGCTCAAGCTCAGGCTATCTATATGGTAAGGAATTTAGGAAAAGTGAACTATTTCGGTGGACTTCCACCAGACACAAAAGAGGTTCCTATAGATACAAATAGAATCCATTACAAAGAGATATTTGTACACGGTAGCCACGGTTCATCACCAAAAGATAATCATATAGCTCTAAAGCTTATAGCGAGCGGACAGGTAGAAACTAAAAAACTTATTACTTATACCCTTCCATTAGATGAGATAAACAGAGGCTTTAAACTAGTAGAATCAGGAGAAGCACTGAAGGTGGTATTAAAACCCTGGGGATAAAAAGTTTTATTGGAGGTGTTGAAGTTTATGAATAGTGAAGATTCTTTGTTTCAGAGGCTTTACGATGGGATAGAGAGGTTACCTGTGATTGATTGTCATGAACATATATTAGGACCAAAAGATGAGATAGAGAAAAAAGAACCAATATCCCACATTATTCAGGGATATATACAGAGTGACCTAATCTCTGCAGGTCTCTCAAATAAAGAGCTAGAAATACTTAGCAATAATGAAATATCCACAGAAGATAAATGGGAAATATTTAAAAAGGCGTGGGAAAAGACCGAACATACCGCATATGCTAAAGTGACAAAGCTTGTAATGAAAGATATCTATGGAGAAGAGAAGATAACTTTGGATGCTCTCCTAAGAATAAAAGATAAGGTCTTACAGCTTAACAGAGAAAAGTACTTCGAACTTATCGATAAGGCAAACATAAAGTTAATGCTCTCTGATATCCTCGATTTAGAAAGGCTGAAAGGGCTCATCAAAGGCACATTCACTATATCGGAAAGGATAAAACTACTATTCTCTCTTCCAGGCTTCCACCATAATGTAAGAGACTTTAACTTTATACAATCTGTAGGAGAAATCTCAGACAAATTCATTACCTCTATCGATGACTATCTTGAAGTAGTCTATGAATTGATAAGGAGAGCAAAAGAAAAAGGAGTTATAGGTATAAAGGACCAGAGTGCATATACTAGAAGTCTTGATTACGAGTTAGTTCCAAAGTATGAAGCGGAAAAGTTATTCGACAGGATACTTTCAGACCCAAGAAATTCTCTCGGCTGGCCTGAGGCTAAGCCTTTAGATGATTATCTATTCCACCAGTTTATGGGGTTTGCCAAAGAATTAGACCTACCTGTCCAGCTCCACACTGGACATATGGCAGGGATAAGAAACAGGATAGAAAAAACTAATGCTATTAGGCTTACTAACATATTAGAACTGTACCAAGATGTTAAGTTCGACCTGTTCCATGGAAACTGGCCATATATAGGAGAGATCTTATTCCTAGGGAAAAACTATCCAAATGTCTATCTGGATTTCTGTTGGGTAAACATAATTGACCCAGTCTATAGTGAAGAATTATACACTAGAGCTCTTCTAACAGTTCCACATACAAAGATAAACGGCTTTGGAGGAGATTATTTGGATGCGCCAGAGTTTATTGTATCCCATCTAAAGATTGCTAAGACTAATATGACCAGGGCTCTAACTAGACTGATAAGAATGAACTGGATAGACGAAGAAGAGGCTATAGAGATAGCTAGAAGTTGGCTCTTTGAGAATCCTAAGGAACTATTCAAATTAAAAACAGACTAGGAGGAAATTATGGAGTGGAAAGCAAAATGGATCTGGGATAAGAGTGGAGAGCATCCGAGGAACTATTGGCTTGCTTTTAGGAGGACATTTGAAAGGCCAGATAATATTGATGATGCTGTTCTCCATATAACAGCAGATTCAAGATATACCATCTTTATAAATGGAAAGCATATTGGTTTTGGACCTGTAAGGAGCTGGCCATTTGAACAATCCTATGATACTTATTCTGTAAAGGACTATCTAATCCCTGGTAAGAATGTGATTGCAGTATTAGTGACTCATTATGGGATTAGTACGTTTCAGTATATAGAAGGAAGAGGAGGATTAATAGCTCAATTAGAATTCTATAAGGATGGGGAATTAATAGATACTATTTCTTCTGATGAGTCTTGGAAGAATATGCCTCACCTGAGTTTTAATAGGGCATCGGTAAGGATTAGCTGTCAGCAACCCTGGGCTGAGATATACGATGCTAATAAATTTGATAATGGCTGGACTAATATAGAGTTTGATGATAGTAGCTGGAATAAATCTGTAGAGATAGGTCCTTATGGGATAGAACCTTGGAAGACTTTAGTCCCAAGGGATATTCCATATCTTACTGAAGAACCTATATACCCTAAGAGAGTAGTTTCCTTAAAAGAGGTAATCCCTGTAAAGAATAATGTCTCTATAGACTTAAGACCGAACTTTTATCCAGAAGAATATGATGCCAACCCCAAGGGACATTTAGGATATATAGCAAGTATAATAAATTCACCTAAAGATACCAATGGTAGGATTATCTTTCCTTTTGGTAGATGGGTAAGTGTCTATGGAAGATTCAGGATAAATGATAATGTATATGATGAAATCAAAGAAAGGTCAGTAGAAGTGTCTCTTAAAGCTGGAGATAATCTCTTCCTAATGGAAACAAGTGGGGTCTACCATGAACTTTTCTCACATATAGCATTTGACTTTGAAGAAAAACTTACGTTTAAGGCTCCCATTTTTGGAGAGAAGTATAGTTTTGTTACTATAGGACCATTTGATAAAAAGACCGTTCTACTTATAGGATATCCTCAGGATAATACTCTAAAAGAACAAGAAGAGTATAGAGAGATATGGAATATAGATGATGTAGAGTCTCTATCTAAATACTCAGAATGGATAAAACCTGTATTACCTGACTATACCTGCACTGAAAATGTATATACTCTTTCTACAGTAAAGAAGATTATAAATGCCTATGATGTTCCAAGAGATTATCAGAATATGGTCATATCTAATAACTCTTATACAGAGATTAGACCATTTAAAGATGGAGATATAGAATTCATTGTAGATTTCGGTAGAGAGCTATCTGGATTTATTGAATTTGATATAGATGCTCCTTTGGGAACCATATTAGATTTATATTTCTTTGAGAGTATGCATAATGGTATTATAGAAGATACAGAGGGACTTAATAATACCTTGCGATATAAAGCCCGAGAGGGAAGACAGAGTTACCGGTCTTTTATAAGAAGAGGGTTCAGATATGTGATGGTAACGGTGAGAAATCTGACCTCTCTGATGAAGTTCTATTCTATAAGGGCTCAACTCTCAACCTTTCCGGTAGCAGAACTTGGCACCTTCTATAGCTCAGACTATCTATTAAATAGAATCTGGGAGATATCAAGGGATACTGAGAGGCTGTGTATGGAAGATACATATGTAGATTGTCCTGCTTATGAACAGACATTCTGGGTGGGTGATGCAAGGAATGAGTCTCTAATAAATTATTATACCTTTGGTGCCTATGAACTTTCCAGGAGATGTCTGAGATTAGTTCCAAGATCTTTATATAGGTCTATCCTTCCAGAGTCACAGGTTCCTAGCGGATGGCAGAATATCTTAACAGCATGGACTTTATTCTGGATGAGTGCTTGCAAAGAATACTATGAATTTACTGGTGACATAGGATTTCTAAAGGATATATACCCGTCTTTAATTCAAACTGCAAAGAATTTTGAAAAATTTATCAATAAGGATGGACTCTTAGAAATAACTGCCTGGAATATGCTTGACTGGGCACCTATGGATACTCCAGATAGGGGAGTAGTAACCCATCAGAATGCCCTCCTTGTAAAAGCTCTTAGAGATACTTCTTATATCTCAGGGCTATTGGGTAAGGAAGGAGATAAGGAGTATCTTTTAAACCTCGCTAATTCATTAAAGAAAGCCATAAATAAATATCTATGGGATGATGAAAGAAAAGCCTACATAGATAGTATACATAGCGATGGAACACGCTCTAATGTTATAAGTTTACAGACCAATACTATTATCTATCTTTGTGACTGTGCTGAGGGTCAGCGGAAAGAACTCCTAGAAAGATACCTGTTAGACCCTCCAGAAGGTTTTATAAAGATAGGTAGCCCTTTTATGTCCTTTTTCTATTATGAAGCCCTAGTGAAACTTGGAAAGATGGATAGAATCTTAGAGGATATAAGAAAGAACTGGGGAACTATGTTAGATTATGAAGCTACCACATGTTGGGAGACCTTTATTGGCTTTCAACCTGATAGATTAACAAGGAGCCATTGTCATGCCTGGTCTAGTGCTCCGGGATACTTCTTAGGTGCCTATGTATTAGGGATAAGACCTCTTGAACCTGGTTTTAAGAAGGTTTTAATTGAGCCTAATCTATGTGGTTTAAAATGGATAAAGGGCACGGTACCGACTCCAAATGGTAAGGTAGAGGCAAGTTATAGGGAAGAGGATACATATTTGGATGTAAATATAACCCTTCCTAAGGATGTAAGTGCGGAGATAGTATTTCCTGAGGATTTTAAGAAGAGGATAAGGTTAAACGGAAAATATATAGAAGGCACAAGGGAAATAATATGATAAAAGGGTTATTTCTAATATCTCTTATAATATTAATGATGTATCCATCTTATCTAATGGGGGAAGATGTTGAGATCCCTAGATTCCCTAAAGGAATGCTAGAGATATCTCAAGGAGATAACGTACTTCAGATTCCTATTGAGATAGCCGATACCCCTGAACTGTGGGCTTTTGGCTTGATGTATAGGAAGGATATTCCCTGGGAATATGGTATGCTTTTTGTCTTTGACCAGGACGAAAGAGGTGCCTTCTGGATGAAGAATACTCTTATCCCACTTGATATTGCATTTATAGATTCAGATGGGAAGATATTTAATATTCAAAGAATGATACCTTGCCAAGGTGAAGATTGTCCTATATACACTAGCCCAAAGCCATATAGATATGCACTGGAGGTAAAGGCAGGATTCTTTGAAAAATTTGGATTTAAGGAAGGAAGCACTATGAGATACTGGAGAGAAAAACCTTGACACCTGAATAAAGTCTTACTATAATTATTATAGGTGCGGGAGTAGCTCAGTTGGTAGAGCATCAGCTTCCCAAGCTGAGGGTCGCGGGTTCGAGCCCCGTTTCCCGCTCCAATTTTTTATGCCGACGTAGCTCAGCGGTAGAGCAGCTGATTCGTAATCAGCCGGTCGTCCGTTCGAATCGGATCGTCGGCTCCAAGGAGGAAGGTATGAAGATAAGAATAGTTTTTCCAGTAGGGGTAATTGAAGGAGAGCTCAATGATACAGATACAGCCAGGGAACTTTTCAGTAGTCTTCCTATAAATGCAAGGGCTAATACCTGGGGCAAAGAGGTTTATTTTGGCATCCCTATCTATAAAGAAGAGGAGGATGCAGTGGAAATGGTAAACATAGGGGATATAGGATATTGGCCCCCTGGACATGCAATGTGCCTTTTCTTTGGTCCAACTCCTATCTCCAAGGGTAATGAGATACGACCGGCAAGCCCTGTAAACTTAATAGGAAAACTGACTGGTGATCTAAACCTGCTAAGCAAAGTAACTGATGGGATGGAGATTCACATAGAGAAGGGATAGATGAAAAAAATTCCATTATGGCCTACTATAAAGACTTCTTTTATAGATATATATGATAATCTTGGATGGGTTTTATTTTTAAGCGCGATCTGGTTTGGATTTGCGACACCTTTTGTGTTTGCTGTCCTTCCGGGAAGTCTTCATCCTTTTTTAAGGATATTACTTGGGATTTCGGTAATATTTTTAGGTCCAGCTACAGCAGGATGTTATTATGTGGCTAATAGGCTGATAAAGAGAGAGACAGTAGAGTGGAGAGATTTTTTCTATGCCTTTAAGAAGTTTTTCTGGCGGGCTGAAGCTCTAATATTAATACTAATAGTAGCTATTGTTATTGTGATAGTAGATTTTACTTTTTATTCTCAGATCCAGAATATAGCTGTAAGGATATTGAGCATATTTTGGCTATATATACTCCTCTTTTTGGGAATTATCCAAATATATATGTTTCCATTACTCATAGAACAGGATACGGGAATAAAAAAGATAATTGTGCGGTCTTTTTTATTGAGTATAGATAATATAGGAGTAACATTAGTGGTATTTTTGATTGTAGTGGCAATATCAGTTTTATGTATATTTACAGGAGTAGGAGCATTACTCTTGATGATGGGGATGAAGAGCTTTTTTGATACTAGGACTTTTCTTAATGTGATGGAGAAATATGAGGATGTTCCTACTCCACAAAAAAGAAAGGAGGAATAGTTTATGGGTAGGCATTCAGGTTTTTACTTTTTTGTTTTGGCTTTAGTAGTAGCCATTTTAGGGGCAGTCCTTGGAGGGGCAGTGGCCCCGCAATTTGCAGTGAAGCCTATAGTTTCTACGTCTCCTACAGTAGAGACACCAGGTACTTCTACACAGGAGACACAGACCCCGGTTCAAACTAGAGTTATTGAATCAGAGGAGTCAGTATACATTAAGGTGGCAGAGTCGGTGGGCCCAAGTATAGTCAATGTAAATACAACTTCTCAGGTTCAATTTTTCTTTCAGGCGATACCTCAAGAAGGCGCAGCTTCAGGGGTGATTATATCTAGTGATGGGTATATCCTTACTAATAATCATGTTGTAGAGGGGGCTCAAAAGATTAAGATTACATTAGCTGACGGAAGGACATTTGATGCCAAGGTAGTAGGAACAGACCCATATACCGATGTAGCAGTGATAAAAATCAATGCTACAGACTTACCTGCTGCAAAGTTAGGAGATTCTACTAATCTTAAGATAGGTCAGATAGCAATTGCTATAGGGAATCCTTTCGGACTTGGGAAGACTGTTACTGCAGGTATTATAAGTGCAATCAATAGGTCTATAACTACAGATAGAGGAACTATTATTGAGGGTCTTATACAGACCGATGCCCCAATAAATCCAGGAAATAGTGGAGGAGCATTAGTTAATAGCGCAGGAGAAGTTATAGGAATAAATACTGCTATCTATCAAGGAGCTCAAGGGATAGGTTTTGCTATTCCAATACATCTTGCAAGGTCAATAGCCAATCAGATAATAGCTAAAGGGTATGCTTCTCATCCTTGGATGGGTGTTTATTTGGATACAGTAGACCCCCAAATATCTGCCTACTATAGGCTTCCAGTAGATTATGGGGCAATTATAATGGATATAGTAAAGAATGGGCCAGCAGAATCTGCAGGTCTAAAAAAAGGTGATATAATTATAGCCTTAGATGGTGAGAAGATAGAAACTGCTGATGACCTTATAGTAAGGGTAATGAGACATAGTGTGGGAGATAAGGTAAAGGTTACTGTTGCTAGAGGTACCGAGAGATTGACTATAGAAGTTACCCTAGCAGAAAGACCAAAGGGAGAGTGATTTAGATTGCCATTATATGATTATAGATGTTTGGACTGTGATGATAAATTTGAGGTATTAGCTAAGAATTCTTTAGAAGAAGTTAGTTGTCCTAGTTGTGGCTCTAAGAATGTAAAAAGGCTTATATCGTCTTTCAGTTTTGCAACTACAGGAACAGAATTAAGTTCGAATAGTGCAGGATGTGCTACTTGTACATCTAGAAGTTGTAGTACCTGCAAATAAGCAGTGATACAGAGTATTTTAACAATTCTTTCTCTGTTAGGGGTAGGATATACAGCTCGCATCCTGGGGTTATTTAAATCCCAGGATGTTGCGTTTTTAAATAAATTGGTATTGTATATATTTATGCCTGCTACCGTTTTTTATGGAGTATATAATCTAAAGTTAGAGAATACTCTTTTAAAACTCCCTCTAGTAGCTATCATATCGATCCTGGTTTTACTCCCATTTCTGATTTTTATTACTAGAGGTATGGATAGTAAATTGAGGGGGGCATTTATCCTTACAGGAGTGTTTGGGAATACTGCATTCTTAGGGTACCCTGTTTCTCTATTATCCTATGGCTCTGAGGGATTGGCAAGAGCCATACTTTATGATCAACTTGGGTTTACTATAGCTTTAACTACTATTGGGATATGGATTGCCAAGTACTATGGAAGAGGAGAGTCTGGATTTTCTCTGAAAGAGACCTTGTTTGGTATTATTACCTATCCTCCATTTCCGGCACTAATATTGGCATTTCTCTTGAAAAATGTTCCATTACCCGAGTTTTTTCTTAAAGCCCTCTCATATCTAAGCAATGCTACAGTACCAGTTATTATGATTGGAATTGGAGGATTATTGAAATTGCAATTGAATAGGAGGTACCTTACTCTCCTCAGTGGTACTGTAATACTAAAACTTTTTATCTTTCCAATAGTAAATCTAGCTCTGGCTTTGCTCTTCCGGCTAGATTTATTGTCTTTAAAGGTTGTCATTATAGAATCTGGAGTGCCTGTAATGATTTCTTCAGTTGTTCTTGGAACTGAGTATGGGCTTGATGTGGAATTTATTCTGAGCGCAATACTTATCACAACTCTGTTAGTTATAATTACTCTTCCCGGGATAAATGTAATATTACTTAAACTAATCTCGATAGATTAGATTTATTGACTTTTGAATGGGTTATAAATCTGTATTTTTAAAGCTTATTTACCACGCAAAAAGTTTATAGAACCTACAGGCTATTGACTTTTACTTGACGGATATAGTATACTTAGAATGCAACAAGAGTTTGCACCTTGAAAGAAGGATAGAGTAAGAGGAAAGAGTCCTTGCAATTCCAGAAATAAGGAATTATAGAGTTAGGATTTAACTCTTTGATAGTATATTGGTCGGAGGGTTTGATCCTGGCTCAGGATGAACACTGGCAGTGTGCCTAAAACATGCAAGTCGGACGGTTCTGAGTTTAGAGGCTAGAGGCTAAGTAATTAGTCTGTAGTCTCTAAACTCAGGATAGTGGCGAACGGGTGAGTAACACGTAAGTTACCTACCCCTTAGACGGGGATAACATTCCGAAAGGGATGCTAATACCCGATGTGGTTATAGATCTAATATGGTGTATAACCAAAGGGGAGCGTAAGCGACCGCTAAGGGATGGGCTTGCGTCCCATCAGCTAGTTGGTAGGGTAATGGCCTACCAAGGCTAAGACGGGTAGCTGGCCTGAGAGGGTGGCCAGCCACACTGGGACTGAGACACGGCCCAGACTCCTACGGGAGGCAGCAGTTGGGAATCTTCCGCAATGGGCGAAAGCCTGACGGAGCGACACTGCGTGAGGGAAGAAGGCCTTCGGGTTG
>Ga0078972_1006369_pt1 | contig 28198 bp, 28 predicted proteins | sample YelNatPaOPGAMG01_FD_67568 | JGI IMG/M metagenome (GOLD analysis project Ga0078972, IMG submission 67568) | Hot spring thermophilic microbial communities from Obsidian Pool, Yellowstone National Park, USA - OP-RAMG-01 (SPADES assembly) (version 2) | ecosystem: Environmental > Aquatic > Thermal...
TGCGTTCCTGCAGACAGGATCGCTCGAGCCGGCTTAGGTGCTGTAAACGTCCGCCTCTACGAGGCGACGCACACGACATCCCATGTCGTTGTGGGCGTATGCTGACGCAGGGGTGCAGTTTGGCGCGTCCGGCATGGGCGGCTTTTCGAAATGATTCTTCAGCGCACGAACACCAACACATACGCGTGTAAACGTGATGGAGTCCGTCTGACTGGCTTTCACGGGCGTCGACCGCAGCGATATGGGCATACCTGCTAGCAGATTTTCCCCTGCATCGTTCGATGATGAATGTACCACATGTTCACAATTCTCGGTGTGGCCAGCGTACGCCCTAACTGGATCATGGAACTTTTCCTGTTCGACTGGTGCTCCGCAATTACCTGCATATTTCTCTATGGACATCAATCCGGCTGTGTTGTAGGCACCTTACATGGCGAAGCGCCTTTCTCGCCCCAGTCGCCGCCCAAGATGGGAAAAGCGATGTCGGTAGTCGCCGACAGCGATACGAACTTTCAATGCTGCTGCTGCTGCTGCTGCTGCTGCTGCTACACCCGCGCACTGGGAACGCGAGTCACAGCGTACCCGACAACGCAGTCACTCTGTTCGTATCCGGGGCCATTAAACTAACGCTTCGTAGGTTTTTGCGGAGTTGGCGAAACACTGCAAAGACTTTCTCCAACTGCAGTACCCGCGTGAATGACGAACGCGTTCTCGGAGGAGTTGGCACTGGAAGCTGCTGGCCTAGACGCAATCTTCGGAAAAGACTTCAAGGCTGAGGAGACCACGACAGGACACGTTCGTTGGAGTGTACCCCTCTCACACAACGGCGTGGAACTGGAGCTGGCGTTTCTTTTAGACAGTGCATATCCACTTGACAGCGAACCTCAAGTGCGAGTGACTTGTAAGGAAGGCCTTTCACTGCGTGCAGTACGGGAGCTCGAAGGGCACCTTCAAAAGGTAGCCGCGGAGAATCGTGGTTCTCCCAGCGCTTATCTGCTGTACACAGCCGCGCAAGACTGGATCGATACGCACGATCGACGAGAGGCTGCCGAAGCTATCAGCGCTACGATTGCGTCCACGAGGCTTTCTGCTCGCGAGCCGGACTCGGCGGGCACCGGAACTACTTTCGAGACCAAAGCCGAGAGCTTTACCCAACTCGTCGAGCACGAGACGCTCGAACATGCCACCATAGACCGAACGCTGGGCACGCCGGTCACACCGGAGACTTTTGCCGCTTGGAAACAGGAATTCGACAAGTATCTACTGGAAAACGGTATCCTCGATATCGCAAATAACGCAGATATCGAATTAGACGCCTCCCAAGGCGGCTGGAAAGGCAATTCGCGGCGGAAACCTACTGGTCGTGAGCTCTTCACCATGCACAGGGAAATGTTCGTCGATGATTTCGAGGAAAGTGATCAATGCGAAAGCACGGCGTCTGGAGCATGCGACACTCAAGGCAGTGAACTAGCAGAGCATGTGGACGCCTCACTGTTTCTCTCGTGATCTGTTCCAGTCTCTGGAGAGCGTGAACACGGCACCAGAAGCCACAGATACATCGCAATCCCAAGCTGTGTCTGTCTGTGTACGCAGAACATGACCCTTGGGTTCCCGACTCCGCGGGCGCACACGATGCCAGCCAGCGACCTCAAGTGCGGCTCGCAGCGTGACCGAGATCAGCACGCTCAGGATGACGTATGGTAAACTCATCTGGCGTGAAGATTACTGCCTACTGGGCCCCGAATCATTTGGAACAGGAAACTGATCTTGTGTTTCTAGTCGTGAAGGCGAGACGCTTCGTCGAATGCTCACGAGCGCTGATGTGGCGGCTCATTGGACGTGTGACGCAGTCTACGCAGCGGCTTGTCTTTATGGTCCATGAAAACATGCCGTTGTGGTCATGCGAATGGATGCAAAGCAATGCATGACGGCCGCACGGGTTCCGACACAAGTCCCGCATCGAAGAAAACCGGTTCTCAAGCGATGATCGCGGGCGCGGCACTATGAACCATGTCTGCGAATAGCGCGTTAGGGGGCTCCCCATGTATGGAATGGTGTGAGCGTGGCCTTCATGCGCCATGCAGAGCATGACGTCGTGAGAGGCGCAGCGGAAACAAGGTAAGCACGCGCGTTTGAAGACCCAAGGTCTCCTGCATTTGTAGAAATGGCTTGTAAATAAGGCGCTTTCTCGAAAGGTGATGTGCGAATGATTGTCCTGTGGAGTGTGATGGACCGGTGCGCTTGCGCTCTTTCAGGGCGCAACCTGCCACCGTGGTGCTCGGCGATATCGGATGCGGTGCCCGGATATCTGTCCTGCTGTTTAGGGCGTCGTCGGAGCCGAGAGCGCGGTAACGAGAAGTCACGCCCACATGGAGTCTCGATCCAGGGGTATGCGTTTGCGTATAGTGACATTCGTGGCAAACTGAAACGGAGCGGATCGCACCCAGCGATTTTGGGCGTAAACGCTCCACCCTGGGTCTTTTGCTACGTATATCAATACAGCCCTTTGCGAGATTTTTCTCTAACTGCATGGTTTCCTTTTCTCCTATCTCCGGTTGGAAGCTCGGCAGTCTATCGTTTCCCCTTGAGCGCTGTTTTCAATAGTCGAAATATGAAGCGTTCGGGCGCAGGTTTCACCGCTTCTGGCCGTCGTCGACGCCTTTGATGCGAAGATGGAAGTTGGGATCTACGCGCTGCTTACAATGTTCGTCTTCTTTGTATCCAGCTTGGTTGCGCAATTTCCAGCGGTGAAGCTTGAATATGGTTAGGTGTCACCGAATACCCATTACACCTCCGCTTCCGTGCGATGTTCTTTGGTGCATGGACGCATGTTTCAGTGCTCGTTGCATGTCTCCGACGCATGCAGAAAGCTGCTTTCGATGTCGTCCTCCGTTTCCGTGCTCGATGCCATAACCTACAATTACGGGCTTCTTCTGGGCGATCCCCTCGGCAAGTACGCTGCACGCTGCATGCGCAAGTGGAAGCAGTTCTATTCGAATGAGGGTTTCTCGTATGTGATGTAACCCATGGTGATAAAAGTACCGGACGAAACATTCGCGCTAAGGAATAACTCGAGAAATTTCGATCCTTCTACACTTCATTCGCGCAAAGCGGTGACGGACGCTCCAATGGAAGCGATGGCTGCAATGACACATATCCGACTCCAGCGCCCTTTCCCCGCCAGCAGAACAGACAGAGGTTTCCGGGCGCATATCGCATGAGAGATATCAAGCCATTGCCGAATGCCGTCTTGTCGAAGGCCATGAACAGACGGCGATTCGCCTTTCCTAAGGACTCGATTACTTTTGGTGAGCAGTTCTGCGAACCGGCGGTATGAGCGTGTGAACAAGTCGTCAACGCAGGTCTTCGAAGTTTTCCTCTTCAATCTGAGTATGCGAATTCCTTTGGCCGCGAGTTGCCTTGAAACAGCGAGATCAAAAACCTGAAGCATGCGCGACTTGAGCATGCTGCATTTGAAGGAAGGATGACGCGGAATTCTGAACATAAGCATTCGATACTGATATCGCTTCGTTCATGAAATCTAGACAGAGAGCGTCGCGCATATGATCTTGATCCCAGTCATGTGACGGATTCCAAGAGCAACGCGTGGAAGAGACTATTCCGAAAAGGCGACCGAGAAATTTGAACCTACGTACGAACTGAACAGCCTTATCGCTACGCGTCGGTAGCCGGTGCTCTAAATCAAAACGCGGTCGGGAAACTAGTCGAAACGTAGGAACGGGGCGACCGGTTCACTGTTCCGTTTTTATCTGACACGGGAATAGGAGAGGAAAGCGGCAAAATCGAGTCTTTCCTAGATATACGCAGCTCAATCGTACGCAGTTGGCTCTGTTGGCAACGCACTAGCGTCCAAAGCGATTGCAGTCGACTGCATCGCCTCGATAAGGCGAAATACGCACTACCAAATGTCATCTTTAGACAACAGGCAGTCTTTTAGTTTTTATGATCTCAATATGGATGGCGCTCTGAAGGCGCGTCTGCTGAATCCATGGCAAGTTCTGACGCCGGGGCTCGTACTCGTCCAGGAGAGGGACCGAGCTCGTCTGGACGCTATAAGTGAGCCAAGTGCCGTAGCGTTCTACGAGCACCAAGCAAGCCCGAATAGCTCGTTCCATCGCCCTTCCCGTCGCGTGGAGCGTGAAGGTATTATACTGTTTATCAAAAAGTACCCGTCTTGCTCGTTCGAGCACGCCCACGAAGCGACAAGAGCCACTGAGAAAAATTTCGTTCTGCTGGCTTCTCCGACGCCCAACCGGAGGCGAGCGGAAGCGGTACAGCTCAGGGTCTCGTAGTTGACTCTTGGATACGTCGCAGCGGACGTCGTTGGGATCCTTGTGCTCAGCGCGAGAGCGTGCGTTGCTGAACGCGAGCACCAGTGGCCGTACCTCGTCGGTGCAGCTCACGCTGGACTGTCGCAGGTGTTTCGCTGATTTTCCGCTGCCCTCAGCGCCCTGCGACTTGCGTTTTTTGCCCGGGGACATACCGCATGGAGCTGCAGTCGAAGAACGCACGCGATCCCCTGCTTGGCCTTACGATGGTTGGTCGAAAGCACACACGAGCGCTCTGCGTTGCACGTCGGCTCTCGACTCGCACCTGATATCGATACGGCGTGCTTGCTCATTGCGGAACTGCGTCTGTAGAGCCGAGGTACGGACAGTGTCTCTTGTTCAGTGATGTATGATATGTACTATATGGTTTGATTCTGTACAATTAGATTATATATTGAGACAGCACCTGTGTCGGCGGCGCAGTATGTCCAAGAAGCTCAATGTTTCTGCGATCCACCTGGCACCAGTGCATGTTCTGATGCGGGCAGCTAGTCGGGGGCGGCAAATTATCACGAGCGTTTGCCTCCAGATAGAGGCCAGCTCGCCTTCGAATCCGCTTTGGTGCAAACAACTAATTCGGGATATGGTGAAAGCGTAACCATCTGGAATATACAAGTACTTGAATGGCAACGCTTGGATCTTGCACCTCCTGTGTAATTCCTGGAACGAAGCGAACGCACTATAGCTCTTGCGACTGGAATGAAGACGGCGTTTGCTTTTCCGCAAGCAGCATATTGGAAACGGGAACACTCCCGATTCCAAGTTTCCCTCAATGGCAAGAGATATGTTCACTATCTCTCCTCGGGAGCTGTAGGCACGCATGAATGAACCGAGCGCACTGTTGGAATGCGACAAGCGGGAACGGCACATGTTTTTTGTAAATTCCAAAACAGATCTTATCTCACGAGGACGAATTTCAGGAAATATCCTCATACATCTGAATTTGTGCACGCAACCTGACGCGGATATACTGTTTGCGCACATAGATACCCTCCTTGTCTGGATCAATGCCGGCATACTTGAACGAAAGTACTGCGTGCACGCAAGGACATTCTCCGTGCCACATACGGTCAGTGACACAAAAACTGTCCGACGACCATGAAGGGTAAATATGTCGACTTACGCACAGACGCCTCCCAGCCTTGTCTGGCCGGCCCCTGGCATCGGTTTCAGTTCCTCTCTGCACACTTCGAGCCCGAGGGCATGCTGTACAAAGTTTGCATCGCTCAGCCTTTAGAGTGCCCTTTGCAGCACAGCACATCTTCTGATACGGGTACCGGCGTTGAAGTCTCTGTTCAGACACCCCTTGCGTTTGTTACCACTCGTCAGAATCCCCAATGCAGGGATTCCTCGAACTTGTGCCCGCAGTTCCATGACAGCATCGTGGTCGTCTCATCAGACAAGCACGCTTTCTTCTTCCTTTTCGTCACTTGCGCTTCTTCACTCGATAGTCTGCGAGCAGCGTATTTGTCTCGTTTCTGCCCAACAAGGCAATGAGTGCCAGCCAGAATCCCCGACTCGCCTGTCCATACCTTTCCCTTAGATATTTTACTCCTTCCAACGAACGTACTTTGCGCATATATGGTATCCAACGCGAAAGAAGCATAGGATAACACATATCCATAGCCGGAACACAATTGAAGTGATAGGCTGGAAAACGCGAAAAAGCATAGGATAACACACACTCATAGCCGGTACACAATTGAAGTGATATGCTGGAAAACGCGAAAAAGCATAGGATAACACACACTCATAGCCGGAATACAATTGAAGTGATACACTGGAAAACGCGAAAAAGCATAGGATAACACACACTCATAGCCGGTACACAATTGAAGTGATATGCTGGAAAACGCGAAAAGCATAGGATAATACATATCCATAGCCGGTACACAATTGAAGTGATATGCTGGAAAACGCGAAAAGCATAGGATAACACACACTCATAGCCGGTACACAATTGAAGTGATATGCTGGAAAACGCGAAAAGCATAGGATAATACATATCCATAGCCGGTACACAATTGAAGTGATATGCTGGAAAACGCGAAAAAGCATAGGATAATACATATCCATAGCCGGTACACAATTGAAGTGATACACTGGAAAACGCGCGCCACCGCCGTCGACGCCGGCGCGCTTCCGCTGGAGCACTGCGCGTCCGCCGGCTCCTGCACCCGGTGCCGTGCCCGGGTGTGGACTTGTCGTTTGGGGAGTTGTTGCACGGCGGGTGGGTCGCCACTCCAGCTACGGTTGCGTTTGAACTGTGCTACTTTCTATCTTCAGACTGGGCACGTTCATCGCGATGGACTATGACCTGCAGACTTTCTCCTCAGCAGAGCTGAAGGCCGTAGGTGCTGTTCAGTTCGGGCTCCTGTCCCCGGACGAACTGCGGCGCCTCTCGGTGGTGCGGGTTGAGTACGACGTAGCGTTCGAGCGTGGCGTGCCCAAGGCCGGGGGGGTGCTGGATCCTCGGCTGGGGGCAATCGACCGGAACTTTCCGTGTGCAACTTGCGAGGGGTCGTCGATCGACTGTCCGGGGCACTTTGGTCACATCGAGCTGGTCAAACCGGTGTTCAACGTGTTGATGCTGTCCACCGTGCTGAAAACGCTTCGTTGCGTGTGTTACTATTGTTCCCGTTTGCTTGTTGATGGTTCAGACTCGCGCATGCTGCGGGCAGCGAGGATTAAGGATCCCGTCAAGCGTTTTCAGGCGGTTTTTCAACTCTGTAACGGAACAAGGGTTTGTGGCGGAGGCGCCGACAGCTCGGAGGAACAGCTGATGCTGCCTGCCGCCGTTCTCGAGGCTAGGGAGCGTATTGGCAAGCCTCGGGAAGGGTGCGGGAACCTTCAACCACATGTAACACGTGACGGCCTGCGAATTCTCGCGGAGTTTCCTGACGCGGAGGCCTTTGCAGCCGAGCGCAAGCAGGAGCTTGCCGCAGAGCGCGTCCAACAGATATTCCGACACATTCGTGACGAAGACCTAGAGCTCCTCGGCTTTCATCCGCGGTTTTCCCGACCAGAATGGATGGTTCTGAGCGTGCTACCGGTGCCGCCACCACACGTGCGACCCTCGATCCAGATGGATGCAGTGTCACGAGGGGAGGACGATCTGACGTTCAAACTGGGCGACATCATCAAGGCGAACAATGCCCTGCAGCGACTGGAGGCGGAAGGAGCGCCCGCCCATGTTATTCGGGAGCAGTACGTGCTTCTGCAATTCCACGTTGCCACATTTATGAACAACGATTTGCCGGGCATGCCTCGAGCGACGCTGAGAAGTGGACGTCCGCTCAAGTCCATCGCCCAACGACTCAAAGGCAAAGAGGGTCGTGTCCGCAACAATCTCATGGGCAAAAGGGTGAACTTTTCGGCACGAACGGTGATCACTGCAGATCCGCAGCTGGCGCTTGATGAAGTCGGTGTCCCGCGCTCCGTGGCTATGACCCTCACCTACCCCGAAGTAGTAACGCCGTATAATATCGACCGCTTATGGGAAGCGGTGCGAAACGGACCCAACGCCTATCCGGGTGCATTGTTTGTGATTCGAAACGATGGCAAGCGGATTGCGTTGCAGTTTGTGCGCCGATCGGCGGATATCGTGCTCGAACCGGGCTGCGTCGTGGAACGACACCTTCTGAACGGAGACCTAGTGCTCTTCAATCGTCAACCGTCTTTGCATCGCATGTCGATCATGGGACACCGGGTGCGCATCCTACCGTACTCAACGTTCCGCATGAACCTCAGCGCAACCAGTCCCTACAATGCGGATTTTGACGGTGACGAAATGAACCTTCACGTCCCGCAGTCGGAGGAGGTTCGAGCGGAAATCAAGGAACTCATGGCAGTCCCCAAGAATATTGTATCTCCGCAGGCAAATCGCCCAGTGATGGGCATCGTGCAGGATTCACTGCTGGGCTGCATGCTCTTTACATTGCGAGATACGTTTTTGGAGGAAGACACGGTCTTTAATCTTCTGTTGCACTTGCCGCACTTTGACGGACGCATTCCGGCACCAGCAATTCTGAAGCCGCGGCCACTCTGGACGGGAAAGCAGATCTTTTCGCTGCTTTTACCAGACGGCGTGAATCTAGAGCGCCTCTCCAACGGACATCCCGATCATGAGCGTACAATCATGACGCCCAGTGATACTCGCGTGCTCATCCAGAACGGAGAGCTCATCACCGGCATCGTAGACAAACGCACGGTAGGATCCAGCGCGGGGTCGCTGATTCACGTCACCTGGAAGGAGTCAGGTCCAGAGAGAACGAGTCAACTGATCTCCGATATTCAACTCTTAATCAATTATTGGCTTATGCAGAACGGTATGAGCATTGGCATTGGAGACTGTATTGCTGATGCACACACCATGGCCGCTATTAACCGAACGATTCAAGAAGCGAAGGACGAGGTGCGGCAGCTTATCCGTCTGGCACAAGAGGGTCGCCTCGAGCGTCAGCCCGGCAAAACGATGCTGGAGTCGTTCGAGGCCTGCGTGAATCGCGTACTGAACAGTGCCCGCGACAAGGCCGGTGGCTTTGCACAGGAGAGTCTCCTTCCAAGCAACAACATCAAGCGGATGGTGTCCGCCGGCAGCAAAGGCTCCTTCATTAATGTTTCCCAGATTGTGGCATGTGTTGGCCAGCAGAACGTCGAGGGCAAGCGCATCCCGTACGGCTTTCGTCGCCGAACACTTCCCCATTTCGTGGTGGACGATTTGTCACCCGAGGCCCGAGGATTCGTGGAGAACTCGTACCTCCGGGGACTGACTCCCGAGGAGGTCTTCTTTCATGCCATGGGCGGTCGAGAGGGTCTCATCGACACCGCAGTGAAGACTGCTGAAACCGGCTACATCCAGAGACGCCTCATGAAGGCCATGGAAGACATTCGGATTGAATATGACGGTACTGTACGCAACTCGCTGGGCGATGTGATGCAGTTCCTCTACGGAGATGATGCCGCAGACGGGGCCATGCTGGAGGTGCAGGAGCTGCGCCTTGTGCGCGCAAGTAACCAGGAAATGGAAGCGCTCTTTCGTTTAGACGTATACGACCGAGATTTCGGCCTCGGCTACATAGAACCTGACCTAATCGACGCGGTGCGAACGGATCCTGAAGTGGCGCTCGAGCTCGAAGAAGAGTACCAACAGCTCTTGGCGGATCGCGAGCAACTCTGCGCGGTCTTTCCCACGGGTGAGGCCAAGTGGCCGCTTATGGTGAATGTTCAGCGGTTGATCCAGAACTGTCGCTCTATTTTCGGTATTCAACACGATACACTGAGCGACTTGCATCCCCGGCAAATCATTCAAGGCGTGCGCGTACTGCTCCAGCGCTGCGTCGTTGTTCCTGGCGACGATGAGCTCTCCTGCGAGGCCCAGCGGAACGCAGTACTGCTCTTTGCGGCCCACGTGCGGGCAGAGCTCGCCACGAAGCGTGTCCTGCAGATTCACCGGCTGAACAGCAAAGCTTTTGCCTGGCTTCTCGGCGAGATTGAGACGCGCTTTGTGCGAGCACGAGCAACACCTGGTGAAATGGTTGGCGCGGTTGCTGCCCAGTCGCTGGGTGAGCCTGCCACCCAGATGACCCTGAACACATTTCATTTTGCGGGTGTGTCGGCAAAGAACGTCACCCTGGGAGTCCCGCGTCTCAAAGAGCTGATCAACGTAGCTCGTCAAGCGAAAACTCCATCTGTTACGGTGTATCTGAAGAGCGGCAAAGATAAGGAGCTGGCGAATATTGTGCAGAGTGAGCTAGAGCAGTGCCGACTCCGCGACGTGGTCGAAAGCAGCGCCATCTACTTTGATCCGGATCCCGCGAACACCGTTGTGGAAGCGGATCGGGAATGGGTCCGCGACTACTTCGACTTGCCCGATGAGATGGACCGGCCCGAGCGCTTATCGCCTTGGCTTTTGCGCATCGTCCTGAGCACCGAGATGATGATTGACAAACGCCTGCGATTGAGCGATGTTGCTCGTCGTCTGCGGGCGGAGTTTGGTGGCGACCTCTCCGTTGTCTATTCGGATGACAATGCCGAGCAACTGGTGATGCACATTCGCATGGCCGGAGACGAGTACGAGAAAGGCGCGCTGGGCGTTCCGATTCTCGGCGAGTCGGAGCGCCTTGACGATACACTGAACCTACTGGGGCCTGGCGACATGACCGCGGGCGGGAACCAGTCGCTAGAGGCACTGGACTCGGGCACCGTTGAGGAGCAAGATGATGTTTTTCTGAAGCGTATTGAACTAGCGCTCCTAGAGGATATGCAGCTGAAAGGGATTCCAGGTATTCGAAAGGTGTTCCTGCGTCAGACGCAACGTGTTCTCTTTGATCCCGAGGCAGGATCTTTTCGCAGTGCGCCTGAGTGGGTGCTAGATACCGAAGGGACGGCGCTATTGGCGGTGCTTTCCCATCCGGATGTGGATGCGAGGCGCACGATTTCCAACGAGATTACCGAAGTGCTACAAGTGCTCGGGATTGAGGCTGCTCGGCAAGCGCTTTACAATGAGATGTACGCGGTGCTGAGTTTTGATGGATCCAGTGTTGGATACCGGCACTTGGCGTTGCTGGTCGAGGTGATGACCTGTCGCGGAATGCTCATACCTGTATCTCGATTCGGAATTAATCGACTCGAGACGGGACCATTGATGCGCTGCACTTTTGAAGAGACCGTCGAGATTCTCGCAACCGCGGCGACCTTTGGCGTTCGTGATGCTTGTGAGGGTGTCTCGCAAGCGGTGATTCTGGGGCAACGAGCAAAAGTAGGCACCGGGGCCTTTTCACTAACGCTCGACGAGTCTGTACTGAATCAGGCAGAAACGGAAACGAGCGTTGCTGCAGTGCGGGACGCCCACGTCGGCGGTGTCTTTGCGAAAGCCTATGCTGCAGCCGACGTGGATGCAGATCACTGGACACCAGCGTACACGCCAGGAGCAACGCCTGGGATGGCCAGCGACGGCTTCGCAGCGCCCTGGACTCCGAGTTTGAACCTCGCGAGTCCGTACGGTTCATTTTCCCCAGCCGTTGGCTTTAGCCCAGCAACGAGCACATATGTCGGTGGTGATGCGATGAAGGATGCCGGTCGGTATGGGCTCGGTGGAACCTCACCCTTTGCGAGCTTCTCCGCTAGTGCGACGACTCCGAATTGGGCTCCGAGTCCCGCGGGGGGCGGGACCGGTACGTTGGGCGCATTTTCGCCATCGAGTCCCGCCTATTCGCCAACGAGTCCTCGTTTGGTGTCGCCGACGAGCCCTGCATACTCACCAACAAGTCCTGCGTATTCGCCGACGAGCCCTGCATACTCACCAACAAGTCCTGCGTATTCGCCGACGAGCCCTGCGTATTCGCCGACGAGCCCTGCGTATTCGCCGACGAGCCCTGCGTATTCGCCTTCTTCACCGAATGTTGCCTATTCGCCTTCTTCACCGAATGTTGCCTATTCACCTTCTTCACCGAATGTTGCATATTCACCTTCTTCACCGAATGTTGCATATTCACCTTCTTCACCGAATGTTGCATATTCGCCCTCATCACCGAATGTTGCATATTCGCCTTCTTCACCGAATGTTGCATACTCGCCCTCATCACCGAATGTAGCGTATTCGCCTTCTTCACCGGTTGCATATTCACCCTCTTCACCGAATGTTGCCTACTCACCCTCATCACCGAATGTGGCATACTCGCCTTCGTCACCGGCGTTTTCACCATCGTCACCTGTATATTCTCCAAAAAACAAATAGAGCTTGTTGTTTTTGTTTAATCTTGGACAAGGTCCAGTACAAAAACCAAACTGCTCGATGGACTGCATCGAGTGGAACGATCTGCGATTCTTTAAAGCAATCGCTGAGGTATCCGGATAGGACACCTTTAGGCGCTTCTGCGACACGGATTCCCTTTGCGATGCATGAACCTGAACTGCAGGGCATTTCAACTCCCAGACGGGCGACTGGGTCATGCACCAGAGACTAGAGACCTCACGGAAACACACACACACACACACACAGAGTGTCGCGGTTCTCCAATCCTGAGCAAGCACCCGCTACGCACACGTCCTGATGCAGTCGGCACTGGCTGGGGAGGATTTCGTGCCTTGTCGCCGCTGCATTGCAATCAACCGTTGTGAACGAAAGAAGCAACCGCTGCTGCTGCTGCTGCTGCTGCTATGGTACAGCAGTGCCCGCCTTGCATTCTACATCGCCAATGCGGCATACCCGGTACCCTTTCGCGATCCACAAGCTCGTACAGATACGAAAACCCACAACGCAGGCGCATTCATGTCTATCACAGCGCATCGGTGCGTTGTGGCTTGCCTCGAGTCGCCGCTGTCAGTGTTTTGTCGACACACCCTCTGGCCACGGAGGCATAGAGCGATTCTGCGGATCAGCGAAATCCTCACACAAGAGCCTCCAGACGATTCCCCAGTTTCGCCAGGTGCACGTAGGCATCCGTTCCAAAGCCCTCCATGGAAGCAATGCTCAATTCGCCTCCAAAATAACGCGCATAGAGCCGAGATAGCGGCAGACCGTAGCCGAAGCCGGCTAGCGGGTCCATGGAAGCTCCTCGCGCACCGTGTACATGACTCCCAGGTCCATATTCGGGTTGGATCAGCGCCTCTGGGGGTACTGTTGCCGTTGTGAACATGTAAGTCCAAATTTTGGGTAAACTGGAACGCGAAATGCCGCCTCCCTCGTCGGCGATCTTCAGCGTCACATCCTCATATCCATCCGCAATAATCACCTTGATCGGCGGAAAGCTTTCCCGTCCCATATGATGCTCCATGGTTGCTCGGATGGAGTTTTTGAGCAACTCGAACAGCACATGATAGAGATGCCCCTCAATGTATGGGAACTCCAGGTCGGTTTTCCCCAGGATAACCACCTCGGGCGGCTCTTCACCGTAGTGTCGATAGGCTAGTGCTCGCGCTGCATCCGCCGCATCCGCTGCAACGTGCGCTGGTCGACAACGTATGTGAATAATGCCCACGTATCCCTGGCGCGATCGCTCCAGAGACATACTGACTTGTTGAGAAATGAGCACGCGAATGCCTATCCTTGAAGTGTAGAAGCGATCGAGGAACGAGCTGATGTGAATGTCATCCGCGCCCATCCCACAGGATTGCTTCAGTTCGAGTACCCCGCACGCAATCTGTCGCACAACGTCAGAGTGCCGGTCTCGGATGCGACGCAGGAGCTCCGTAAAACGACGCTCCTCTTCACCTTCCCGTTCAGGCCGGGGATGCATGAGGATGTCGGCGAAGGAGTTCTCGTATAGTTCGCAAACGCGTTTCACGCTGCGCATCTCCGACAGACCGTATGGAAGCGACTGTAGTTCCACTACGCGGTGCGCCAGTCGAATGGCGAGCTCACGATGCATCAGTTGCGCCGCAAGCAGCAGCTTCTTCGGTGTCGGATGTCGACCAAACTCGAGCAGCTGTCGCAGCGACACTGGAGTCGCGCTGCGACGAGCGTAGCGCGGGATGAGTTCCAACGCCTCCTCCCTGCTCGAAGGCAGACGCAGAAGCAGCGGTTTCGCTTCCAGTGGCGTATACGCGACGTCTGGTTGACTCGGCGGGCATCCAGACGCGAGCCAACTGGGAATCGAGGGATCCTCCGCACTAGTTCTCAGGGAGGCGGCAGGTGCGAGCCGCTGTGCAGAGGTCCAGCCCCGCGTTGCTGACGGCCACAGCCCTGAGCCGAGTCTTAAAACGGCCCATGCCAGACCCTGCTTTCTCCAGATAGCCATAGAGAGATGAATCAAGTCAAGTTAGTTGGATCGGATAGGCGCTGGAACTCCCACGCCCATACACACACACAGTGCCCAAGCTCGCATAGAACAGGTGACGCAGTTTGAGATCGGTTTCGCGAACGAGCGGCAGGGCGTTGGTACCGCGGCGCCACGCGCTAAGGCAGGCCCTGATATTGGACGGCACTGAAATCATACCTATTTTGGGTAGAAATTGGATACAAATGACATGCATGAACCCCACATTGCTGAACAGAATAGGACATACAGGTTCGAAGCACTGCCAGATGCTTGGCAATCCCATGTCGCATTTTGGCGAGCAGGGCCACAACACTCTCGTCTGAGGACGTTATTTTCGGACGCTAGGTGTTCTTTTGCAGGCGACTGGTAACCGCACGAGCGTTCTATCCTGCGTGCTGTGTCAGCTCCAGCGTAAGCGTTCCTGCTCGTCTTGGGGTCTTTCCAAGGAAACGCTACCTCTGGAGAAAGCTCGGCTCGAGTTTTGCGTGCGCATGTCGGAACACGGAGCAGAGCACGGGAGCCAGGGCGCCGCAGCCCCAGAAACACAACGCAGCATTTCTGGGCGTTTGCTGGGCCTTCGCTTTATGCAACGAGCGCTGGAACGAACACAGCCTGAGCACCGGGATCATCTGCGCACTACGGGAACGCTACCTCATCAAACTTCGGGCAAAGCACGGCACTCAGTTGAAAAGAAAGCACAACAGCCAGCGAACGAGGAGCGAAGGCTCCTTGTTGTGTGTGATTACGAGTACAGTGTAGCTGCTGAGGACCTGAAGCTGAGTCAATATGCCACAGCTCGACAGCGTTACGGCTTCGAGACAACAGCGGTTTTTTTTGAAGAAGAAGCGACGACCGGTCTGGTGCTAGCTCGCACCGAGTCTTCGCCCAACAACGTCGATGAAACCTTGCGGCAGGCACCGGGGTCGACACCTCGGCACCCCGATACGCGTCACGGAGACGAGCGCTTCCGCGAACTAGCCCATGATGGCCGCGCTCGACGGCGGCTAGATGGTTCGCGAGTGGCCAAGCGTTCCGCACCGTCTTCGCTCGCCGAAGCGTCGTTCTGCAGCGTCCGTGGACACCAGCGGAAACCGTGTCGTTTCTCAAAGTTGACCAGGTCGTCGCAACAAGGAGCAACTACGCGAAGACGCTAGCGAAATGGCTGACTCCCGACCTGAAATGGAGGATACACCAATGACCCGGGATTGATGGAGCACACTCGACGATGCCGCTTACCTGCGCCTAGATTTGAACACTTGTGCAGCCATCGACTGTGTCCCTTGACTTCAGCAAGGTGATTCGGGATCAAATTCCAGTGATTCGGATTCATTGTTGCCACTTATCTGCGTCCCGCGTTCCGTACTCCTGCGGATACGGACAGCGTTCCTCGGCGCTCCTCCAAAGTATACGTGGAGAATCGAGCTGCCAGCGATCCAGCTGCCTTACAACCAGCACCGTCCAGAGAGACACGAGGACTGCAAGATGCCTTGGTGCGGTGCGTCATCGACTTGGCCGATGGAGACGTTTGCCGTGCCGCTTGTCTCGTAACGAGTATTATCGGATAATGGAACATCATTGCCGTCTACCAACTGTGCTGCAAAATCATTTTATCCGCCTATCCGCGGCACGTCAGCCTCTCCGTATTGCTGAACCGCACCATAGCTGTGGCCTGCTCCGGGCGAGAATCCAGTTGCCTCTCTCGTAGACACTGATTTTTTCATTGAAAGTATTCAGCGTTACAGCACAGTGCCCAGACTGAGTAGTGCATAATAGCTTCAAAAAAGCGCATGACACAAAGCCGCTGGACACACTCTCGGAGCACGTGATGACCTATACGGATGCTCATCGAGGCGTTCAATACTCGGTGCAGAGGGTGCTTGCATGCATTTTTGCCGGCGGCGTTACACCATCGCAAGCCTCTCACGTTCGACTGCTGCGCCAGTTGACGTTGAGTCCGCATAACGTACTCCATCTGGTACATATGTCTGTGTCCAATGCTCTTCTTTTCATCCTGTTTGAGCGTGCAACCGCGCTTGTGATGCGTTTACGTCGTCGTGAAGGCATCCACGAGAATCACGCTGAATCGAATCCTCCGCACGTTCAACGCCCACGTCGACGGAGCGTGCGTGCAACTTTTACGTGTTACAGCGTATCCAACTCCATCGGCTACCGCCACTAAACGACACGAGTTGTCTGTTACTTAGTTTTCCAACTCATTGAACAAATTGTCAAATGCAAGCTTTTTGTGCGCGTTAGACCGGAACAGCTGGTGATCCTGGCACGGTCTCATGCACTCCTGCCAAGATCGCTGACTTGAGCCACATTGATGCCCGCGTACCGTCTGAATGAGGCGTGCGGAGCTTTCTGCTCCGCTCGATGCAGAACTCAGAGCGTCGAGACGGATCCCCGTGATGTTCGTCCACTTGTTGGCATGCCTTCTGGCGTCCATGATGCCGCGTACTCAACCATTCGGAGCCCTGGGAAAATTGAGCGGTTTGATGGGCTTTCCGTTCAGGCCTTTAACGCGGTGCTTTTGATTGGTAGAGGTACGGCGACGGCCTTGACGGGTTTCAACCCCGGATCCAGGCCCGTGATGACGGTTTCTAGTTCGTCTAGATTGAACGTTTGAATACGGGCGTCGCTGCTCGACACACCTTTCGGTATCATCATGTGCATGCTGCGTGAGATTCCGTTGGTCTGCATTGTCCCTGCAAAATGCTTTCAATGTCCACTTTATATATGAGAGATCTTGAATGAGATGCCCCAACGCTCTCTGCGAAGCTCATCGCGTCATGCAAAGCTCCTCGCAGAGACCAGCCGTTGCTTATTGCATAGCGAATATTCCACAAAGGTGTCTACAGTTATATCACGGGTCATGTGCTGAAATACTGGAACCACATCTTATTGGATATTGAGGATGCTAGGGCGCTCGGCTTCGACGTGCGCGTCTGCTTTGTTCTGAGCCGGCAGGCTCTGTTCTGAAAAACGTGTCGCAAATTGCGAACAAGTCAGCGATCACATTCCAGGCGTTTTTGCTAGACGAGCTTCACTGGCCGCAGACCGAAACCGCGGCTATAAGCTTGGACGTTCCGGGGTGACACTCGTTCTCGTTGCGACTTCGCTTCGGAAGTCGCAGTCAACTCGAGCGCTTTGATCACCACGAGCTCGTCCCTGGCCTCCATCGACACTGCGAAAGATCCAATTCACCAGTCGCAGCTTTTTTTGGTCTTGTGAGGTTATAACGGCCACAAAGTGCGCGATGTGCGCCCCATGAAGCGCTCGACATTGACTCGCATCTGATTTCTGAGGTTCCTTTGATACGTTTTTGACAATCGTACAGCACAGCAGAGCTTTTCCGATCGCCGATATCGTGTGGCGCCCCCGGAAAGCATCCTGGGAATCGTGTATAGGAATTTGTGATGCAATGCTCAGAACTTGTTGCATCATGTCTCCGGAGCATCAGTTTTGTTGTTGCACGAATGTTGGATCACAATATTCTTGAGCAACTTGGACATCTGGTGGCCCTGCTCTCGGAACGCCAAAGAATAGCAGCATGACGATTGCGTCAAGCCGAGTGATGCTGGGCGAGAGACAATCGCGTAGGAGGCTTCGCGACACCACATGCCGTCCTGCATCTCACATTTCGGAAGATGCTCCCTACTGATATCTATTCGTTGAGAAGCAGTGATTATGGTTTCAGAATGATGTATCCTGGATGACACATTTCCATTCCAGACCCGTCCCATTCTCCTTTTGAGAGAATCTTTCTTCTTTTTGTCAAGTTTTATTTTCTCCCTCTTCACTTTCACCTTACCATGGTGTTCTGGTATGAAAGTAGTCACTATACTTTATATCCGTCTTGTGTCCTCGGGACTCAGACGTACTGGGCGGACGTTGACACCGAAGCCTACCTTTTCTGTCCGTGTATAGATCTACTTTTGCTCAGGAAGTTTTACGTCACCTTTTGCGTCGCGAGCATGCCCAAAAACCGATGCACGGCTTGCCGGTCCGTCCTCCGTGCGACCAGAGGAGCTACACATCATTCCAGGGCTGATGAAGGTAGCGACCGACTTGTCGAAGAACGGTGCCCCGGATGCGAACGACTCCACTACTGATCCGTCTATGGAAAAAACGCGTTTCCCGTGGAAAAGCGACCGACTTGTCGAAGAACGGTGCCCCGGATGCGAACGACTCCGCTGTTGATCCGTCTATGGAAAAAGGCGTTTCACATGGAAACGAAAGCCTTCAACTGGATTGAACCATAGCGACCAGGCTGGCACGAAGCACCACTGCTCGCCCGATCTCGGCTGCGTACTCCATGACCGCGTTGGAGTCACGGAGAACGAAGATGTGGAAGAGCTGGGTAGAAGAATGTGGGTACCAGAACCCACGATGATTACCTCAACGAAGCCTGGGCTGTTGAACGATCCTGTCCGATTCGCAGTTTTTCGGCACCTGCAAGAAACAATTGTCGCTAAGGCGGATGCTGCCAGAATGCGCACTCGTCTCGTCTTTACGAACAGCAGCTTATCTCTCTTTGAATCACCATGTACAGGTCTACCACTTCACACGATTAAAGTCGCATCACGGAAGACGAACACCCGTTTCTCCTGTAACAAGCGTTCGCGCTTCCGTGTCCAATCGACAGTATGGTGGTCACCGAGCAACGGTCTCCCATACAAGCGCGCTTTTTATTTTTTTTATCCGTCTCTCTTCATCGCTGTCGGTATCAACGGTACGGAAGCTTCGCATCCTATTGCTTCTTCAGAAATATTTGGTAGAGAACGTATGGAATGGATTTAATTGACGAGGAAACACTTGTGCAGAAATTGTTCGACGAATTCTGGTTTACAGACACGATATGCAGCTTACGGAGAACGATGACAATGGTTCATCCACCTGCTGACCGTAGAAGGAAGGTATTGTGGACATCAACAGGTTTCTAGCAAGTTACCACCAAAAGCACCGATTATCTCCGCGTCCTCTATCTGCATGCTACATCATACATTCCTTTTGTTGACTACCTGCAATACATCGAAGTGAAACCAAATTCACACACTGATGCACGAGTTCCAGAGTGCGCTGCTCTGAGCATGACGCCCACCATGCCGTGGCAAACATAATTCTAGGACAAGACACACCGCAGGCATCCTCGAAGCTCGCGAGGCTCAACCGGGTTCCCCGCTCGCAGGCAAAAACGAACCGCAGATGCGCCCCCTGCGCTCAGGAGGTGTGGCGCCCGCTCATCGTTCCTTGTTGCACGCTACCGTATCTGGCTCGTCAGCGCAAACTTGTCGGTAAAATATCCTGAACTTTCGCCAGAATGCTGCAGAGATGCTTCAGGCAATGAACAGGTCGGAGGATCCACCAGACACGACGTCATCGTGACGACGGGCAGCGTGCCTGTGTGGATTCTGCAGCGCAGGCGCACCAGCGACCAACATTGTTTTCAATTCTGCAAGTGTGTTTACAAGCGAGGAATCAAAGCATTTGGATGGTCAAAGAGAACGCGACCTACGACCTCGTCGCTGTCTCAGAGAAGCGCTGCTAAAAACCCGAATTCCCGCCACTGCACTGGAGAACTCATCGAGTTCCAGGCTCGGTGGTAACATTGCCTGAAGGGTCGACGAGTGCGTCGATGCTCGCTCCATCCGCTCCAGACGCCCGTTCGGTATGTGCAGCAACCTAGAACGTTGAGATGCAACGCCGGTGCCTTCCGACTCATGCGAGAAACGGCGCCACAGCCATTCATCGGTTTCTAGATATTTTTCACGCGCACTGTCGACGTTCTTGTCTGACACTGTGCGCAATCGCCTGCGTGTTTCATGTCCGTCGTGGCTTGTGCGGGTGACGTTATCTGGGGCGCCGAGCGGCGAGGTCTGCTCCAGCGGCCGTACGCCGTTGGGCGAGTGAGCCGGCGCATCCACGTGCAATGCCTCCAGGACGGTCCGCAAGTCGCTTTCCTGGAGCACAGTTAGCCATCCCGATACGAGGCTCTGTCCCCATGTATCTGTGGGCATGAGTGCACCCAGGAGCACGTTTAGCGCTGCACAGGGAACACGATTTTCGGTAGTCTCATCCGGGTCGCTCCAGAGCCCGGGCTGCGTCCCGAGCAACAGCTCGTCTGCGCCCTGCGAACCGTGCTCTTGCTCTACAGAACATGAATCCTGCTCAGTTGCCCGTAACTCAAGCGGTATCTCGGTACTACCATGATCTGTGTTTTGGAGTAGATCACTGAGGAAAATCAGCAAAGCTGCACAGAAATAGCGTGGGTGCATCGCGGCGTAGGGGCGCTCTCGAGCATCCCTCCGGGCGGCGTTGGTTCCGACGAGTTCACGAATATCGACACGATGCGCAGCGGTTACCTTGCCAGAGGCTAACCAGGTAGCGGGCGACCCGTGCATGTCGGGGAGCCTGCCTTCCAGTTCCATTTGAGCTGCTTCTGCTTCTGCTGCTGCTGCTGCTGCTGCCGATGGACTCATTGCCCGTTCTGTCGACAAATAAATACGGAGAATGACAGGCCGACAGGCTTCCAACAGAAATAGGCACGTCTCCAGCAGCGACGATTCATCTTCAGACCAGACCGGCGCCAAGCAGCGGCAGCTGTGATGCAAAACATGAAAACGATGCTCATCTAGAACACGTCGTATCCATTCGCAGATTCTAACAATGTATGCATCTAACCCCACGTATTTTCTAGGCCACTGAAATCTTTCCAGTAAAAACGCCTCAGCCGATTCCAGTTGCGAGCGCTCGATCGAGAAAACTTCTCCTAGCGCGTCGCCAAGTGCTTTGGTTTTCATGAGAGACCGAGCCGCAGCGAGACGCGTTGCTGCTGCTCCAACGAGATGAAGGACATCGAGCAGACGGCGCCTGCGCGCAAGCTGGGTACTTTCTGACTCATCTTTCAGATCACGTTCGCCAGTGGCATCAGCGTTGATTAGCGTACATAAACCCGTCGTATCAATCATAAAAACCTTCTGGATCATAAAAAAAGCAAACTCGCCGACACCTGGTTCCATTCCGAGAGTAACGCACAAGTCCATAAGCCAAGAGACGAGCTCAGTGCGCCAGCCCCATTTGCTTTGCAGTCCAGTCTCTGAAGTGAAGTTTCCAACAGCAGCAGAGAGCGACCAGTTCTCGGGGCGAGCTCGATCCAGTTGGCGCAGGAGTTCCTCCGCAGTGCGATCCATGATGCGTAAGTGCTGCACAAACCGACGCAGGCTCGGTGCTGCTCGCCGCAGTGACTCCGCTCTCGGCAACGGCTCGAAGCACTCGTCCTCGGCGCGTGTGGTCCGCCTATGCTGTACAGCCTTCGGGATCGAGCCGTCATGTCCCAGGGTCTTCGCATCAGAAACCTCTCCAGCGCCTGCGTGACTAGTTCCCAGGCAGCTGCTGCCGCAGAGACTCGCCGCGCCAACCGTAGCTGGAAGGGTTCCTCTCCAGACGTGAGGCCGTGGTTCTCCTTCCTGACCCTGTGTCGAGAGAGTCTCTATGGACGTTCGCGACAAACATCTCTCAAGAGCTGGCGTTTTAATTTCAGCCTGCTGACGAACACGTGCTGCAACAAAAGACTGCGGTGCGCAGCGCTCTGGATTCACGGACGCTACGCTTCCCAGAGTGAGTCCCCTTTTCGTTGAGTCCATGGTGGTACCCCTCACGCACCACGTGCGTTCCCCTGTCGCAGGTATCCTGTTATCTTGTCCCTGAGCACCCATCCATACGTCGGCGGATAACCCAACGACCAGCAATGGGCGCACGTCCCAGGGTATCCCCCGCGTCTATGGTCTCAGGCTAGTCTTGAAGCTTCCGCCCCGATGCGATGTCACGTAAAGCAGGGGCCTCGTCCCGTGCGCGAGATCCCGCGGATGCACCAGACTGATCACAGGCGCGCCACATCGAAAAACGCTCAGCGATGCAGCGCAACGACGTTGGTTGGCGCGTCCGTTGGCACGCGTCGATGCGACGCACGTGCAGATATTTCTGGCGGTGACGTTCGTACAGGGCGCCAGCGGCGCGCGCACACGCATGGGCGCGATGCTGTCCGTGCACGTGCAGCGTCGAATCCGTGCGGAATGCCGTGCGGCGGCGGCGGCGGCGGCGGCGGCGGCGGGCGCCGTACCCGTCCCCAGACGAGCCATTCACCTCGGTGTATGGTTCATACCATGGTGATCTGTTGATTTGCTCGCGGAACCCGCATGCACCCGTTACCGACACCAGACCAGATGATCCATACAAGCAACCGATGTCCGAAAGGGTACCACAATGCGGTCCTATTCCCGCATAGATTCTAGGGGTTACGTCACCTATAACGTCGGGGCAAGTGCGTGTAGCAGACTCCACATCCGCAGCGTCTCTGGATCGCGGGAGAATTTTCCCGTAGACAAACACTGCATCAGGGACGGTGGAACACGAATACATACTCGGACGAGATGAGGTCTGCACTGAGGTGTGTGGTGGCGTCTGTGTACCCGGGAGCATCTGTTACAATCCATGAATCCGCATCGTGCGCAAAGCATGCAGGCGCACCGCAGCCCGCGCTTGACGCGAGATCATCGACGCGATTGAGCGCATTACGACGATAGCGTGGATGTCTATCCATCGACGTGCTGATGGCTCCCAGTCTTTTTCGAGCGGCCGCTGGTATCGGTTTCAGCTTCTTCTTGTACACTTTGTTCCCTAGAGGCTGCTCTACAAAGTTCATTCTCGTCAGCTCCGGGCGCCTCCGCTCCCGCACCGCCTATCTCCTGGTACTTATGGGAGCGTTAAAGTCCCGGTTCGCAAACTCTATCGCCTTTGATCGTACCCGTAAATAGCTGTTCTTGCTCGTTTTGCGACGTTCGATATCGAAGGTATGCTTCCAGTGACTGTCCTGGTTTTCGCTGGTGAACTCTATCTTCCTTACATCGAACTCCGTATGGATCTCCCTGATCATCCCGTACAGGGCCCTGGAGTTGATAGCCACAAAGTGCGACTTGTGGTTGCATATCGTAACGAAATTCAAGCGCATCCCCAGATGCGCAGCCGCCCGTTTGTACGACCCTGCATGCTTCCGCACACCCAGCTCCATCTCCGCCTTGCGTTCGAGTTCTCGGTTCAGGAGTACGAAATACCGCAGGATGGGGGAATAACATCTTTTCACATCTTTTTTCATCTCTGGTATCTTTTCTGCTGGATTCGCCAGCGCCAGAACCGCACGGTGCTCTTGAATAGCCGTACGGATTATAGAGGCTTCATTCGCGCTCCTGGGTGACGTCTTCTTGTCGACGAATTCGACGTCATCTTTATGCTGGTGAATGTTGGTGATTCCATTGGTAACCGCTCATATTTCCTTGCGAGAGAAGCCCGGGTAGAATGCAAAGATAGAGCGTATCATGGAACGTTCAAGGTTCATGGTAATCTAGTTCTTCAGATTCGCGAGGTACTTCATTGCCCCGTATTCGGAAATACCCCAGTCACTTCTGTACCGAGTACCCTTGTACCGGAATTCCGCGTTATTTTCTTGGAGGGTATGCACTCGCTCATTTTCGTCGACGTTTCCCCTGTGTCAAGCACCAGGTGCGGAATGAAGGTCATGTTGAAAAATTCTTCCGGAACCTCGACAGTTTTGATGTCCGCCACGTTGTCATAGGTGTCCTTCACAAAATGCATCAGTCCTGACGACGCCTTTATAATACTCATGGACTGTGTCTCGACACAATTTCCGAAGTACTCTCGCAACTTTTGCTCGTACGGATCCTTGAAATATCCAAGAACAGAGGCTTTCACGACAATCTCGTCGTACTGTCGTCTTTCTTGCAGGCATTGACGTCGGCCTCCTGCCTCGGCTTCTTCGTCTTTTCCTGTTCGTCTTTGCTCGGGACTGCTTTTCGTTTCTTTCCGTCAGCCGGCGACACTGCGCCTCGGGGACCTTCCACTTCCTTGTCCATAGATTTCCTTTTCTTACTTTGGTTTGAAAATGAACCGGCTTTGTACGCTTCTGCTATAAAACAATTAAAAATCATTTGAATAGACTCACTTGAGGGTTGAAACACGATTCAGCTGAAAGACTATAACTTGCAACGACTTTAACGCAAATACAACTTGTAATTCAGGTGAACAAGTTAACGAATTGTCAGGATCGTGTTTCCCTTCAACGTCGACGTGCGTGTCATCTCTGATGCCTGCCAGATATGGAGATATGCGTATCGAGCGCATGATCTAGAACAAAGAACAGATACTGACCACTAACTAGCAACGATATAACGATTTCTCTCCCCGTCTACGATAAACGTTAGAAGAGGGAAAAGCTTTCCGCATTGCCGGAAGTTTATCTCCTGGGCGGAAGGTCCTGCGAGCCGGACGAGTCTGCCGGGCTTGCGCTCCGTGCGCCTCTGCAGCGACCGATGCTGTAGTGGGATCTGAGCAGATGGTTGGCAACGCAATTTAATCTGGGACAAGGAACAGGCATGCTACGTCTGGGCGTCGCCCATATTGCAGTTGTCTGCTAACATATCGGTTCGCGCTGCCGCACACAGTAGGTCTGTCTGCGCAGCTTGCAGGCTCCCCGAGTGTTTATATTCTGCGACTCCGTGTCAGATGAATGACTCCTCGATCCGACGCCTTTAGTGGTATGACAAAGCTGTTCTGTCTCCGTCATGCATTTGCCCGAGCGGTATGTGCGCTACGGCGGCTGCAGGAAACCAGACGCTCCGCGCACGATAGAACGCACAAAATGACCATTACATTCGAGAACAGGTGATGGAACTCGGGAGTATGACGCAGCATGATGGACGCTTTCCCGAAAGCCAGTATCCATCCATCCATCCATCCATCCATCCATCCATCCATCCATCCATCGTCAAAGTAAACGTTCTGCCATCGGAAAAAATCCTCGCCGCAGCCGTCGGCGAGGCAGATGCCCCGTGGCGAGCGGTCAGTCCACCCGTCCTGCTGTCAACGGGGTCCATCACGGACACTGACACAAAGTGGACGCGGAACTGCCAGCGGACACGTCATAGCTCGCCAGGGCTGCACCGTTCCTGCTGCCAGATGCGGACACGAGGTCTTCGTGTCCACACACTGCACCAGGGTTGTTTCCAAGCGCTGGCTTGTTTACAACAAACGCGGAATGTGGGAGTGCATAGCACCAACAGCCTACGCGGTGGACTGGAACACCGCGCTTGGTGACGTTCTGCAGACTCCTGAAGAAGTAGAGTTTCTGAGCACACTGGCGTGCTCGCGGGAGCGCTTGCAAGTCGCGCTGCGGCACTGGAAACAGCTCTCTCTACGGGAGCGTAGTCTATGTGGAACCCGCCAGAAGCACGCGAATAGCGAGGCTCACTTGCCAGCCGCGGAAGAGAAACCTGTCGACGAATCTGCTAATAAAGCACTCCTTAAAAACTTGAAAGAGACCCTGTTTGCGACCGCTGGGCCGGTCGAGGTGCGGAGCGCCCTCTATCAACTTGAGGCCTATATTCCGTGCTTGCAGCGCCTGACGAGCTTGTTTCAAGAACAACGTACTGTGGAACATTTTGCGCATAATCGGCACGCGAGCGAAAGCTGCCGTTTCGCGTGGAAGTCGGGAATGGCGGAACGCCGCACCGTCCAACGGGAATCATTATTGCGTTTCGAGATCCTGTTCACCCTTTTTTATTGGAGCATGGCAAAGATCAGAATCGGGCATGAAATACTTGATGAGTTTTCATCGAATGCCGAAGGTCAAACTCGCGAGGCCGTCGAGAACGAGGCAGTCCGACTCTTCCGCGAGGCCAGCGGTGTTCTCAAGTATCTCTCGGAGAAGCTTTCTCCGGGATTGCTGATGGACATGGATAGCTCCGAATTCGTTTGTGAAGTGCATCCATGTGTAGCATCCGCACTGTCAAGAATAGCCATGGGCGAAGCTTATTTGCTGGCACTAACGCGTGCCGAGTCCCGACAGCTATCACCGGAAACACTGCTGCGTCTCTCCGTGGGTGTTACGGAGACTTTCGCGCTCGCACGCGCTCAACTCCAAGGGCTCTGTGATGGCACTAACAAGGCTGCCGCTGGTCACAAACGACTCGCGTACTCCCCAGAGCCTGGTTACCGCGCAGTTGCGGAGCTTGGCGAGGCACTCGGACGCACACGTTGCTTCTATTATCAAGCGCTCATCTTTGAAGCGGGTACGAGTCCGCGAGAAATTTCAGGCAAGCGCGGGGCAGTTATACGCTTGCTCGAGCACGCATCGCTCGAAATTGAGAAGCGCCGTGTGGGGCGCCTCCTGCGAGACGGCGCGTTTCGCTTCCTCGTCCCGCCGATGCGTGCGCCCACCGTCCAGCATTGGCAGAACTTAATCAGCATCAAGCTAGAAAAGAGCCGCCGCGACAATGACCTGGTATACATGGAACCTGTTCCGGACTCGATACCAAACATCACAGCAACTGAGGCCCTGTATCCGTTCTATGCTGTTGAGTATTCCTTCACGGACTTGAACCAAACCCAGCTCGATGCCAGTTCATCTCTAGACGCGTCACTGAATGGTAGCCCCCGCGCCGGTGCCCAGCAGAACGGAACGAACGACTCGATTGGAGGGACTTTCCGCTGAAACCAAACGCCAAATAAACACTGTGTTCTGATTCACAACGACAAATGGACGACAAGAACCGCCTCAGCGAAATCCACGCAACCGAGTCAGCATTCACGGCACGCTAGAAAAAGTTCGTATCCCGACCTGCATCCCTTGGGTCTGAACGACAACCAATAAAACACGCCATGTATCGCAAGCATGAAACTAGAGCAATGCTCCAGCGGGCGCTGCGTATCGCCGCGCACAACGCCTGCGCGTATCCTCGAGCCGACGCACTTTGTGTGGTACGGCAACGCCGTTCTGTCTCCGTGCAGCGACCTCAGCGGCGCTATAGGCGCTATTGCTGTCGCTTTCGGCAGGCAGTAGGCACACGATTGGACGTACGAAACCACCAGAATATCCGAGATGAAGTATAGGTAATGTAACATGGAGGTAGGTGTAGATCGTTGGATCCTCCACCTCGCACTGGAAAAAACATAAACTAAGAAAAGCAAAATGCGCATAATCGGAGAACGCTGGCCTAAGTGAACGTTCTGTCAATGGAAAAAAAGGGAAAAAATGCCTGCGCGTGTTAAACCCGCAGGCACGCATCGCTCACATGATTCATGTTTAGAATCGATGAGCAGAATGAGGGATTCCACACGCGTGCGATTCTTAGCAACAGGTAGAAAAGCGTCTACTTTCCCGTTTTAGACCGCCTCAAGTTCCACAAATTCCAGACGAGACTTGATTACGGGAATTATGGTCCGTTCAAGCGTTCCTCCGGGCATCGAGCATATTGTTAGAAGCGGCTCCGGCGCGAAACGCCCTGATGCAGTCGACATACAGAGAGAGACCGGCTCTGGGGTATCTTTGCCGGCGTCAGTGTCAGGCGTTATTCACTGGATTCGGAGCCGAAGACCATTGTTCTTCTGGGAACCAAAAGGCCGTGTAGACAGACCTGCTTCCAGCAGCGCAAAACGACACGCTATGACAACATAGCGACCAGAGCGACGCCTAGACACAGACCGTCCATCTCCATCCCGGAAAACCGCGTTGCAGAAGACCTGTCTGGGTCTCGTCACAGCATCCGCCACCGGGGGCACGCGGAGCCATAGCGCTGCAGGCTCGTCCGGTTCGCGAAACTTTCCATCTACAGGATGAACTTTCGAATATCTGGAAACCGTCCAACCGTACATCGTCTGCGACACGGATGGAAGATGGTATTCGTCAGTTGCTGGTTACTTCCTCGTTTTTGTTCTATGGGCGCCCGTGCCGCCCATGCAATCCGCGAAACCTATACCTGCGTCAGATTGTAATGGAGCGTTGCACTGCTCGCTCTGCACCTGGGTTTCGATTTTTTCGGAACTAGATTAGTTGCGTACCCTCGAAATTCGAAGTGCAGTCATGAGAGCATGTGGAGGCTTTTTGGTTCTTCAAGGATTTGCGGTTGTCCTTTCGGAATGAACACCACAACGCTTCCCAGACGGAAGCGGGTCCGTCACCGGAATCAACATGATTCGCGATGCTATCGAATAAGGCTTCGCAGAGTAGTACACTTC
>Ga0078972_1006370_pt1 | contig 28192 bp, 25 predicted proteins | sample YelNatPaOPGAMG01_FD_67568 | JGI IMG/M metagenome (GOLD analysis project Ga0078972, IMG submission 67568) | Hot spring thermophilic microbial communities from Obsidian Pool, Yellowstone National Park, USA - OP-RAMG-01 (SPADES assembly) (version 2) | ecosystem: Environmental > Aquatic > Thermal...
TTCCCATGCCTTTTATTTTTGTATAAATTTCTTGAGATATTATTCCTTTAGAAAACATCTCTTTTAAAACATCTTCGTAAGTATCAGGATATATTCTGTATTGGGAAGCTAAAATGTGGTTACCAATATCTAATATTATGCTGATTCCTGCTAAAATTCCTCTTTCAATAATCCATCTAATAGATAAATTACTTATCATCTCCTCCTCTTTAATATCTTTATATTTAAGAAGCTCTGCATAGATATTATTAAGTTCAATCAGATTTTCTTTTATAAGATTTTTATCAAAGATCATAATGACTTTTTAAGTAATTCTATTTGTTTTCTTCTTAAAATTTCAAGATCTTGACATTTTCTAAGAATATTCATTTCATAGTTGTTTTCTATTTCGGTGTCTTCTTTAAATATTAATTTTCCGCTTTTTATAATATGGAGAGCGATAAAAGGAGAGACTTGAGAAAGATCAATAAGATCTATTCTTTGGGTGTTAAGGAATTCTGTTATATCCTCCCATAGTTTTAGAAAGTCTCCTTCCATAAGCACTGCCATATCTATATCCTCAGGATTTTCTTCTCTTAATATAGAGCCAAAAAGGTATGCAAGCCTTACTTTGTTTTTAATGAATATCTCTCTTAGCTGATTTATTCTTTCTTTAATATCCTTTGGCAAAGGTGGTAAATTTTTATATTTCTCCTTAACACCCATTTTCTCCTCTAAATTTTTCTTTTCTTAATTTATTTTAACATAATTTTATCTATTTACTAAAAAGTAGCTTACATAAAGTCCCTCTCCTTGAGGGATGGTAGCACTTAATAGTAATCCTGTATTGGGATCGTATTCAAATTGAGCAATTGGGGTTCCATTAATAGTAATTTGAGTTAATAATCCTCCATACTGACCGTTTCCAACCACATTCCAAGAAAAACCTATTTGAGGGATATTAATAATTGAATTTTGTTTAAGAAGAAGAGGATGTATATAGTATGGTCCTAAGTAAAAGTTTCCTAAGGCTTGTTTCCTTACTTGCCCTTGAATATCAATTAAAAAGGCAGTTCCCAATGATGATGCTACTGAATATCTTCCCATTCCATGGGGTGCACTCATTCCCGTATATCCCTGAAATAGACTTACAGATGAATAAAATTGATAAGTTGGAGATAACTTGACTGCTTGGGGAGGTGTAGTGATATTGGGCATATTTAAATTATATACTCCTACTAATTGCATTTCACCAGCAGTTGAAGAGTTTAATCCTTGTTTTTCTAATATAGAGGATTTTTGTACCATTCCTTTATCGTCAAAAAAGGTTAGCGATCTTTCCATAGATTGGTAGTCTGATGATTCTATAAGAAAATAATATAGCTTATCCCCATAGGGACCAAATTCGTATTTTAGCCCAGGGGGAAGGCCAGCTGCTTTTGCTTTTTTTACATAATCTTGGACTTCTTTGGGATCAAGAAAAATTTTACCATTTAATATATCTACTGTTAGACTAAGGGATGGATAGCCCGAGGATATACTTTGGACGATTAGTAGGCTTATACCATAAACATATGATTTATCAATATTAGTAACAGCATAAATTTGATACCCTTGAGCAGAAGCCCCTGAAAAATCTTCTCCCATTCTAGTTCCAGTGCCAATTTGAATTTGATATACAAGGGTTATGCCCGGTTTAACCCATGAAGGGATTTTAGTAAAATTCAAAGGAGTTTGGCTTGTTTGAGCAAAAATTGAAATTGTAAGTAAAGAGATTAAAAGGGATATGAAAATCAATTTTTTCATATTCTTATTCCCCCTTTCTCTTTTTTAATATTATAACAATTATGGTTAAAAATGAATGTGATTTAGATCACTTTTTTGTAAATATGGTATATACTTAAAGATATGAAAAGTGAAAAAGAAGTAAAGGAGGGAAAAAGTGAATGTTTGATGTACTAAGGGGGATTATTTCAAAAGTTCCAGCGGATTATGTGGATATAAGATATGAGAAGATGTGGGAAACAAAGATTGTTATGAATAAGAGAGAAATATATCAACTTGGAGAGAATTCTGGAGATGGTTATGTGGTAAGAATATTGAAAGATGGAGGATTTTCCTCTATTGCTTTTACAAAGTTAGAGGATGCTGACAAAGCTTTAAAAATTGCCTTAGAGAATGCTATTTTAATTTCCAAGAATTCAAAGAAAAAAGTTAAATTGGCAGAGGTTGAAGTAGTCAAAGATATTTTTATTCCACCTCTTAATGAAGATCCAAGAAAGGTCACTATAGATGAAAAATTAGAACTTTTAAAGCACTATAATGAAATTCCTTTGAGGTTTGAAAATATAACCACTAATCTTCATTATTGGGAGGTAATAAGGGAGAAATATTTTGTTAGTTCTGAGGGTACAGAAATAAGAGAAGATCTTATTACATGTGAAATAAGAGGTTCCCTGATAAGTTTTGAAGGGTCTCTTGTACAAAATGTAAGGGTAGGAATAGGTGGAAGTACAGGATTTCATAAGCTAAGAAATAGGGAAGATGTTTTTGAAAAGAAGACAAAGATTGTACTTGATCTTTTAAAGGCAGAGCCAGTAAAAGCAGGAGTATACAATGTGATTCTTAATCCTGATATGGCAGGAGTTTTTACCCATGAAGCTTTTGGCCATTTTTCAGAAGCAGATCTTATAGAGGATAATCCATCTATGAGAGAAAAAATGAAGATTGGAGCTAAGCTTGGGAATGATATCTTGACCATAATTGATGATCCTACTATGCCAGGACAACTGGGTTTTTATAAATATGATGATGAGGGAGTGAGGGCAAGAAGAACCTATCTTTTGAAAGATGGTATTCTTTCTGGAAGACTCCATTCAAGAAGGACTTCCGCTGAATTTGGTGAACCTGTGACAGGACATTGTGTGGCAGAAGATTATAGATATGCTCCTATTGTAAGGATGGGGAATATATTTATAGAGCCTAAGGATATGACCTTTGAGGAACTATTGGAAAAATTAGGAAATGGCCTTTATATATTAGATGCAAAGGGTGGGCAAACTTCTGGAGAAAACTTTACTTTTGGAGCTCAGTATGGTTTTGAAGTGAAAAATGGAAAGATAGGGAAGATGATAAGAGATATTAATATCTCAGGTAATCTATATCAAACCTTAAAAGACATTGTGGGGGTAGGTAATGATTTTGAGCTGGGAGAAGTTGGAGGATGTGGGAAAGGCCAGCTAAATATAAGGTCTTGTCATGGTGGTCCCCATATTCTTGTTAAGAATGTGGTCATAGGAGGTGTATAAAATGTTAGATAAATTAATAGATATGGCTAAAAAATATACAGATGAGGTGGAGATTTATCAGATAGATTATTCTGTTTCAAATATATCTTTTGAAAATGGAAGTTTAAAAGATATAGAAAGTAGTATACAGTCAGGAATTTCTCTTAGAATTATAAAAGATGGGAAATTGGGTTTTTCCTATACAAAAAACCTCATAGATCCAGAAATCCTTGTTCAAAATGCCATCCACTCTTTAAAGGGGGATGTAAAAGTAGAGTTCAGTTTTCCAGAAAGAAAAGATATTAAAATTTTGAATACTTATGACCCAGAGATAGAAAATCTTACAAATACTCAGATGGTGGAAGAAGGAAAAAGAATTTCTGAGATTTTATCTCAGAAGACAGGTACTCAAATAAATGTAGGTCTTCATAAAGCAGTCACAAATTTAAGGATATTAAATAGTAAAGGAGTAGATTATTCTGTTAAAACTTCTGTATATTATTCTCATGCAGAAGCTATGTATCCAGGTTCATATTCTGCCATATTTAGGTTAGTGTTAGATAAGAAGTTTAAAGAATTTTCTCAAGAAGATATTGATTATATTACCTTTTTGTACAATAATTCTAAAAAAGAGGTAAAACCTAAGGGCGGGAAAATGAAGGTGTTATTCTTGCCAAGCACCATGTATGTACTAATATGGAGACTAATTTTTGCTACCAATGGTAAAAATGTCTATGAAAAGACTACCCCTTTATTAGGAAAACTTGGGGAGAAAATCTTTGATACCTCAATAACTATCTATGATGATCCATTGAATGATAATTTACCAAATGCAAGAAGCTTTGACGATGAAGGCGTAGAATGTAAATTATTACCTATAGTAGAAAAGGGGATACTAAAGAACTTTTATTATGATCTTTATTATGCTGGAAAAATGGGTACTAATTCTACAGGACATGGCTACAGAGTTGGGGATTGGGGGCAAGAAAGTATAAGAGTAAGACCTTCGCCTTCTTTAGAACATCTCTATATGCAAACAGGAGATAAGAACTTTTATGATCTCATTAAATTCATAGATAAAGGTATTGTTGTGGCAGGAGCTTTAGGGGCTCATAGTGGAAATATACCTAATGGAGATTTCTCTATTGGACTTTCTCCTGGATTGTATGTAGAAAAGGGAGAGATTGTGGGACATGTGAAAGATTCCATGGTGGCTGGAAATATTTATGAGGTTATGAAAAATGTGGTAGATATAGAAAATAGGGCATATGTATATAACATGGGAGTTTTTCCCTCTGTTCTTTTTGATAATGTTAGTGTGGCTATAAAAGAATAATTTTAATGGAGGTATTTTTTATGATTTATTTGGCAAATCCAAATAGATATGAAAATATGATTTATAGAAGGTGTGGAAAGAGTGGTTTAAAATTACCTGTAATATCCTTGGGTTTCTGGCATAATTTTGGTTATAATGACTCTTTTGAAAATATGAGAGAGATGGTAAAGAGGGCTTTTGATCTTGGAATTACTCATTTTGATCTTGCTAATAACTATGGGCCACCTCCTGGATCTGCAGAAGAAAATTTTGGGAGAATTTTAAAAATTGATCTAAAAAGTTATAGAGATGAAATTGTGATTTCTACAAAGGCTGGCTATAAGATGTGGGATGGACCATATGGAGATTGGGGAAGTAAAAAGTATCTTATAGCAAGTCTTGATCAAAGTTTAAAGAGAATGAATTTAGATTATGTAGATATTTTTTATCATCATAGGCCAGATCCAGAGACACCTATAGAAGAGACTATGGAAGCCCTTTATCAAATTGTAAAGCAGGGTAAAGCTCTTTACGTAGGTATATCAAATTATGGACCTGAAGAAACAAAATTAGCTTATGAAACTCTTTTAAGAATGGGAGTAAAAATAATTGTGAATCAGATTTTGTATAACATGTTCTTTAGATATCCAGAAGAAAAATTGTTCCCTGTAATGGAAGAATTAGGAATAGGGGCTACTATTTTTTCTCCATTAGCCCAAGGACTTCTTACCGAAAAGTATTTAGGAGGTATTCCTGAGGATTCAAGGGTTAAAAGGTCGGGTGTATTTTTAAAGGAGAGTGATATTACTCCAGAAAAAATAGAAAAAGTTAAAAAGCTTTCAGAGATAGCCAAAGAAAGAGGACAAAGTGTAGCACAACTTGCCTTAGCGTGGGTTTTAAGAAATAAGGTGGTGGCTTCTGTTATTATAGGTGCAAGTAAACCATCTCAAATAGAAGAAAATGTTAATAGTATAAAGAATTTAGATTTTTCTGAGGATGAATTAAGAAAAATAGATGAAATATTGAAGGGATAAAGATGGGGAGGGAATTAGCTTCCCTCCCCATCTTTTTTTAATTTTCTTCTAACTCTACATTGTCAAGATAAATTGTAGTTGCAATACTTTTTTCACTTATCTTTCCCATGTCAAAAACAATTATATGGGCATCTTTCTTAGGTGTAAATTCCCATTCAAATTTTTGCATCTCAGTAGTAAGATCAAAAACTTTTTGCTCTACTATTTCCCAAGTTTGATCTTGAATAGCTCTTACTTGTAAATCTCTTGGGGCATCAGCTTTTGCCTCAAAACTAAGTTTATACTTCTTATTAGCAGAAAGGGGTACATGAGTTCCAAATTGTATATGCCAGAAAGCATCGCCAGGATTCTTAATCTTTACATAGAATACTCCATTTTTAGCGCCATATTCTTCTAACTCTGCTGTTCCTTGTGCCACAAGATACCAATTAGATGGTGTAGAAAATGTGATAGGTTCATCAAATACGCCTAATTTTGTTACGTTTACAACTTTTGCGGTACCTTCTGGAGTTTTTACTTCAGTAACTGCTTGCTGAGTCTCTTTTGATGTTGTTGGAGCACCTGCACAACCAGCAACAAATAAAGTAAAGATTAGGATCAGCAATAATGCATAAAATTTTTTCATAATATAAACCCCCTTTTAAAAAAATGTAAAAGGTTACAAAAGAATTTAAAAAAAATAAAAATTCCTCTTTACTTTAACACCTCCCTTTCCTTTCTACCTTTTGATTTGTAAATAGTATAATACTTTTCTCCTCTTCTATCAAGCTGTTTATTAACTATGTTATTTGAAAAATTTAAAGTGTAACTAATAACAATTAAAAGCTCTTAATATTTTTTTAATTTGACACAGATTTTTGAACTTTATAAAATGTATCGTGAAAAAGATAACGTTAAAAAAAGAACAATATAGGAGTAGAATATGGATAAGCTTATCTTAACACAAGAGATTAATTGTCAATATTGTTATAAATGCCTTAGAAATTGTCCTGTAAAAGCCATAAGGTTTAATAAAGGTAAATCATCAGTTATAGATGATGATTGTGTATACTGTGGTACATGTATTGAAATATGTCCACAGCATGCAAGGGTATATAGAACTGATATAGAAGATTTTTCAAAATATATTGACAAACCTTTCCTTGTATCTATAGCTCCATCCTTCTTTGCACATTTTGACCAACCTTTTAAAGTTATTACCTTTTTAAGAAAATTAGGGGCAACATATATACAGGAGACATCTTTAGGAGCAGATATAGTTTCCTTTAACTATAAAAAATATGCCAATTTAAGAAAAGGTAAAACTTCTATAAGTACAGCTTGTCCTGTAGTATATGAATTGGCAGAGAAATATTATCCTGAGGTTATACCTTATCTTTTACCCTTTTTATCTCCCATGAATGTACATGCTCTATATATGAAAAAGTATTTTGGTGATTTTCCTGTAATATATTTGGGGCCTTGTGTAGCAAAAAAGAAAGATGGAGAAAATTATGTGGATCTTATACTAACCTTTGAGGAATTAGATAATTTTATCAAGAAAAATAATATTGATGTAGATTCCTTTGAAGAATCTTTTCCCAATGCACCATTTCCTAAAAGAGCCCGAATATATCCAATAAGTGGAGGTATTAATTCAACCCTTGATGGTAATTGGGAGAATCATTTAGTGGTTGAAGGAGTAGATAACATTATTAAGATTTTTGAGAACATTCATACTTATGGAGAAGGATTTTTTATAGAAGCATCAGCCTGTTTTGGGGGATGTATAAATGGACCTGCTATTAGGAAAGATCTAACTCTTTTGGAAAAGAGGAGAAGGATCATATCTTATACTGAGAGAATGAAAAGCTTAGAGGGAGAAGTAATCAACTGTGAAAATGTAGACCTAAATATAAGAAGAAGGTTTGAACCTCAAAAGAAGGTTATAGATATTCCTGAGGAAAAGATAAAGGCAGTTTTAAGAGAGATGGGAAAGGATAATCCTAAGAAGGAACTTAATTGTGGGGCTTGTGGATATGCTACATGTAGAGATAAGGCAATAGCAGTTATTTTGGGGAAAGCAGAAAAAGAGATGTGTATTACTTACCTTTTAGATAAAGTAAGCTCTGTAAGTAATGCCATTATAGAAAATTTTCCAAGTATTGTAATTATTTATAAGGATAACAATTTACTTTATCTAAATCCCTTTGGGGAGAAATTCTTTGAGGATAAATCGCCTCTTTTAGATTATATCATTGAGGAGATTGAATCAGGTAAAAATCCATTAGAAATATTAATTGACGATAAGAGATATATTTTCTTTATAAAAACTTTTGCCCTTCCTGATCAATCAGGAAAGGTAGCTTTACTTATTGATATTACAGGTGAAAAGGAAAAGGAAGAAGAATTAAACCTTCTTAGAAAAGAAAGTATGGAAAAAATCGAAGAAGTAATTAACAGGCAAATGCTTCTTGCCCAAGAAATTGCCAGTCTTCTTGGTGAATCTATAGCAGAAACTAAAAGTTATTTTGCTAAATTTAAGGAGTTTTTGAAGAAAGAAAATGCTGACCTGTGATATTTCTTATGCCTTTAAAAATAAAGAAGGAGAAGAGGTTTGTGGGGACACTATAAAAATAAAAAAAGGTGAGGATAGGGTAGCTGTTACTGTTTCTGATGGTCTTGGTAGTGGAATAAAGGCAAGTATTCTTTCTACATTAACTGCTTCAATGGCTACAACTATGCTTTTTAATAACATGGGATTGGAAGATGTTATGAGAAGTATTTTGGCAACACTTCCCAAATGTAAAGTCAGAGGAATAAGCTATGCCAATTTTTGCAGTGTATTGTATAGAGCTGATACTAATCAACTCTATATAGCTGAATATGAATTTCCTGTGGTACTTTTTGTTAGAAATGGTATTTTCTTTGAGCTTTCTAGAAAGAAGGTTTTGATTGAGGGAAGAGAAATATTTGAAAGTATCCTTCATCCCCAAGAGGGAGATGTCCTATTTATTATGACAGATGGTGTTTCACAGGCTGGATTAGGTACCAAATTATATCCTTTAGGTTTTGGAATTGAAAATATAAAGCGGGAAATCTTAAATCTGATGCACTATAAATTGTCTCCCAAAGAAATAGTTGATCATCTTATAGATAAAGCCAAGAGATTAGATAAAGGAATAAAGGGTGATGATGCTTTAGTGTCAGCCTTGCATTTTAGAGTATTTAATAAAGTAAATATTATGGTGGGTCCTCCATCTAACCCTAATCGTGATAAAGAGGTAGTAGAAAGATTTTTAAGCTTACAAGGAAAGAAGATTATATGTGGAGGTACTACTGCTCAAGTGGTTAGCAAAATTACTGGTAAGGAGGTGAAACTGGATTTAAAAACCATATCTGAGAATTCTCCTCCTATAGGTTATATGGAAGGAGTTGATCTTGTTACAGAGGGTATTATTACTTTGACGCAAGTTTTTAGATATCTATCGGGACAGATTAGAGATGTAGGCTATGGTGCCAGTCTAATTATAGATTTATTAGAAAAAGCTGATAGTGTACATTTTTTAGTGGGAGGAGCTATAAATCCTGCTTATCAAAATCCTTTATTTAGCTATGACTTATCATTAAAAGTTAGAGTTGTTCAAGATATAGCAGGAATTTTGCAAAGCAAAGGAAAGATTGTAAGTATTGAATACTACTAATTAGGAGGGTTTTTATGAAACTAAAAAGAAATTTTGCAAAGGTAGAGGAAATACTTAAAAAGCATGAGTATCGTAAAGACAATCTTATAAAAATTCTTTTAGATGTACAAAAAGAATACAGATATATACCAGAGGATATAGTCAATTATATTGGAGTAGCCCTTGATATACCACCTGCAAAAATATATGGTGTTGCTACTTTTTATTCCCAATTCTCCTTAAAACCAAAAGGTAAATATACCATCTTAGTGTGTGATGGTACAGCATGTCATATGGCAGGTTCCACCCCATTGATAGAAGCAATAAAACAGGAGATAGGTATAGGGCCTGGAGAAGTTACAGAAGATCTTTTGTTTAGTCTTGATCAGGTAGGATGCTTAGGTGCATGTGCTCTTGCTCCTGTCATGGTTATTAATGAAGAAGTTTTTGGAAATCTTTCCCCTGAAAAAGTTAAAGAGATAATAAGAAATTTAAAAGAAAGGGAGAGGGAAAATGCTTAGGACAATTGATGAGGCTTTAAATTATATTGAACAGCAAAAAGTAGAAAGAAAGAAAAGATTAGAAAGTCTCAATGTGTATGTATGTGTGGGTACAGGTTGTGCTGCAAAAGGTTCTTTAAAAGTTTTCTCTGCTTTAAAAGAACTTTTTGAAAATAATAATATTAATGCCAAACTCCAAAAATTGGAGGAAGATGAATCCTATGTTAGAAGAACAGGATGTTGTGGAAGATGTTCTGATGGGCCTTGGGTAATTGTGATGCCATATGGATATTTTTATTCCAAGGTAACACCAGAAGATGTAAAAGAAATATTTGAGGAAACCATATTAAATGGTAGGCCAGTTGAAAGACTTCTTTTTACCGATCCTGCTACTTCTGAAAAGGTACTTAGACTTGAGTCTGCAAAATTTTTCAAAGCTCAGTCATTCTATATTATGGAAGAAATAGGAAAGTGTGAATGCGATAACATAAATGACTATATGGGTAGAGGTGGATATCTATCTTTCTTAAAAGTATTAAAAGAAGGTAATCCAGATAAAGTAGTGCAAATGATCAAGGATTCTGGTCTTCGTGGAAGAGGGGGAGCAGGTTTCCCTACTGGAGTTAAATGGGAAATAACAAAAAGTAGTATGGGAGATAAAAAATTTGTAGTATGTAATGGAGATGAGGGAGATCCAGGTGCATTCATGAATAGAACTTTACTTGAAAGAGATCCTCATGCAGTGTTAGAAGGAATGCTTATTGCAGCATACACTATAGGTGCTCAAAAAGGTTATGCCTATATTAGAGCGGAATACCCAGTGGCGGTTTCTATGTTTAGGAAGGCAATAGAGGATGCTAAGAAATTGGGGTTAATTGGAGAGAATATTCTTGGTACTGGTTTTTCCTTTGATATAGAGATAAAAGAAGGGGCTGGAGCTTTTGTATGTGGAGAAGAGACAGCTCTATTAGCATCTATCGAAGGAAAAAGAGGAGTACCAAGACCAAGACCTCCATATCCCGCTCAAGCAGGGCTTTGGGGATATCCTACTCTTATTAACAATGTAGAAACATATGCTAATGTACCAAAGATTATAAGAGACGGAGTGGAAAATTACAGAAAGAGAGGAGTGCCTAATTCTCCCGGAACTAAAATGTTCTCTGTAACGGGCCCTGTGAAACTTACTGGTATTATTGAGGTGGAATTTGGCACTACATTAAGGCAGATTCTTTTTGATATATGTGGAGGATTATCCGATGGTGAAGAGTTCAAGGCAGTACAAATAGGAGGGCCATCTGGAGCTTGTCTTTCAGATGCTTATTTAGATCTTCCTTTAGATTATGATTCTTTAAAATCTGCTGGTGCTATGGTAGGTTCTGGTGGAATTGTGGTACTTTCTAAAAAGGCATGTATGGTAGAAGTAGCAAGATTTTTCCTTGATTTTACAAAGAGAGAATCTTGTGGAAAATGTATTCCATGTAGAGAAGGATTAATGCAAGCATATAGAATACTTGAAAGGTTTACTCAAGGAAAGGGAACATGGCAAGATTTAGAAAATTTAGAATTTCTTGCCAATCTTATAAAGACAGCCTCTGCATGTGGACTTGGGCAGACTGCTCCAAACCCAATCCTAAGTACTTTGAGGTTATTTAGAGATGAATATGTTTCCCACATTGAAGGGATATGTCCCAGTGGAATGTGTACTGCCCTTAAGAAATATGTTATTAATCCAGAACTTTGTAAGGGTTGTGGACTTTGTGCCAGATCTTGTCCACAGGGAGCTATCACTGGAGAGAGAGGAAAGCCTTATACTATTGATCGAGATAAATGTGTAAAATGTGGACTTTGCTTTGAAAAATGTAAATTTAAAGCTATAGAGATCAGATAAGGAGGCAGATAATTATGAAGATATATGTGGATGGAAGAGAAGTAATAATAGGAGATAATGAGAGAAACCTTCTTGAAGCTCTAAAGAAGGTAGGAATTGAGATACCTAATCTATGTTACTTATCAGAAGCATCTATTTATGGAGCCTGCAGACTTTGCTTAGTAGAAGTAAATGGAAAAAATATTGTTACTTCTTGTAACTTAAAACCGGAAGAAGGAATGATAATTAGAACAAATACTCCTGAAATATATGAGATAAGAAAAGGTATATTAGAACTTCTTTTGGCATCCCATAATAGAGATTGTACCATATGTGAAAGAAATGGAAGCTGTAAGCTTCAAGAATACGCAGAAGCTTTTGGCATAAGAGAAATAAGATTTGATAGTGTAAGAAAAGATGGTGGTATAGATAAGCTCTCTCCTGTAGTAAGAGATAATACAAAATGTATACTTTGTGGAGACTGTGTTAGAGTTTGTGAAGAACTTCAGGGAGTAGCTGCCATAGATATTGCGGGAAGAGGTTTTGCATCAAAAGTTACTCCAGCCTTTGAACATAGTTTAGCAGATGTAGAATGTGTTTATTGTGGTCAATGTGTTGCATATTGTCCTACAGGAGCTCTTTATGTAAGAAACGATATAGATAAGGTTTATAATGCATTAAAGAAGAAAGATAAAGTTGTAATTGGTATGATAGCACCTGCTGTTAGAACAGCCATTCAAGAGGAATTTGGAATGGAAAAAGATCTCTTTGTGGCAGGAAGGGTAAGTTCATTTTTAAAGATGTTAGGTTTTGCAAAGGTTTTTGAAGTGCCTTTTGGAGCTGATCTTGTAGCCTATGAAGAGGCCCACGAATTCTTAGATAGATTAGAGAAAGGAGAAAAACTTCCTCAACTTACATCTTGTTGTCCTGCATGGGTAAAATATGTGGAAGAATTTTTCCCCTTCTATATAGATAACTTATCAACAGTTAAATCCCCACAACAAGCCTTAGGCACTGTTATAAAAGAGATATACTCAAAGGAGATCGGTGTATCCAAAGAGGATATATTTTTAGTATCCATCATGCCATGTACTGCTAAGAAGTATGAGGCAGAAAGGCCAGAACATAATGGAATAGTAGATGCAGTTTTAACAACTAAGGAACTTATACAGATGATAAAAGCAAGTGGTATAAAATTATCGGATCTTACCCCTGAAGCCTTTGATAAGCCATTTAATCTATACTCTCAAGGAGGACTTGATTTTGGAAAAACGGGAGGAGTTTTGGGTACTGTTCTCTCTGTCATAAATGATAAGGTTAAGATTAAGGAATTCAATGAGGAAGAAATAGAGAAGGGAATAAGACTTTTTAATATTACTCTTGGGGATGGTAAGAAGGTAAAAGCCATGGCAGTATTTAACTTAGGTAATGCTAAAAAAGTTATGAAAGATATAAAGGAAGGGATTTTACAAGTAGATATTATAGAGGTTATGGCATGTGGATATGGATGTATAGGTGGAGGTGGACAACCTTATCCAAATGATACTGCAGTAAGGAAAAATAGAACTAAGATCTTGAAGGATATGGTAAGTATAAATCCAATAAAAACTCCTACAGAAAATCCATATCTTATGGATCTATATAATAAATACTTAAAGCATCCTTTAAGCCATGAAACTCATCATCTCTTGCATACTACCTATTCGCCTAAAAGAAGAGTACCTGAAGAAGATATTGAAATCTTACCTCTTCCCCTACCTGATGAGGAAAAAGTAAAGGTTAGGGTTTGTCTTGGAACTTCTTGTTATATGAAAGGATCCTATAAAATTCTTTCTGATCTTATAGAATTGGTAAGAAAAGAAGATTGGGCAAAAAATATTGAAGTTGTTGGTACTTTCTGTACTGAAAATTGTGACAAATCTCCCAATGTTATGATAAATGATATACTAATTAGTGAAGCTAATACCGATAAGGTAAAGGAGATGTTAAAAAAGTATGTTAAAGGAGAATAAAGAATTCATAATGTTTCCAAAAGCTACTTTAGAGAGGCTTAAATTATATCATAGACTTCTATCTGAAGAAGAAAAAGAATATATATCTTCAGAAGAGATAGGGGAAAGGCTTGGTATTCTTCCAGAGCAAGTGAGAAAAGATTTGTCATATCTTGAATATAAAGGAAAACCTAAGGTAGGTTATAATGTAAAAAAGCTACTTGAGGAATTGAACAAATTATTTGGAATTGGAAAGTCAACTAAGGTTATAATAGTTGGAGCTGGGAATTTGGGTACTGCTATTACAAACTATCCAGGATTTGCTAACTATAATATTGAGATCGTTGGAATATTTGATAACGATCCTAATAAAATTGGAAAGAGAATTGGAGATTTGGTAGTACTTCCTATGGATTATTTAGAAAGAGTTATAAAAAAGTTCAATGTGGAGATAGGAGTAATATGTGTACCAAAGGAATCCGCACAAGAGGTAGCTAATATTTTGGTAGAGAATGGAATAAAGGCTATCTGGAATTTTGCACCTACTTTTATAAAAGTACCTGAAGAAGTTATAGTGAGAAATGAAGATATAACCTCTGGACTTTTATCTTTAAAACATATGTTAGAAGTTAAGGATCAGAGGATTAGAAAAGATTAAAAATCTTATCTGCGATCTCTTTATCTTCTCTATCCTCCTGGTGGCTAACCATCAGGAGGGTTATTTTTTTATTATCTAAGTGACTTTTAAGAAAGGCTTTAGCTTTTTCTTTCCGATTTATATCAAAGGACTTGAAAGGTTCATCAAGGAGTAGTAAATTATGGGGAATAGTAAAAGTCCTTACAAAGGAGAATATCTGCAGGTAACCCCCACTAAGCTGGTGGGGAAATAGATTAAGATAATCTTTCAAGTCAAAATAATCTATAAGTTCTTTCAATTTAGATGGATCTTTACAAGTTAAATTAAGATTTTCTTCCATATTTAGCCAAGGCAAAAAGATAGGATTTTGAAACATAAAGGATATTTTAGTACCTGGACTTATTTCTACAATGCCTTCATCAGGCTTTATCAATCCTGCAATAATTTTAAGAAGAGTAGTTTTGCCACAACCATTTGGTCCTTTTATTACAATTTTTTCTCCTTCTTCTAATTTCAAAAAAACTCCATTTAATACTTTTTTGTCGTTAAAACTTTTTTTCAGGTTTATAATATTAATTACGGTCACAATTTGAGATCCTCCTTCAAGATATTCATTTTTCTAAAGATGTATTCTAAGAATTTACTTATAATAAATAGATATATGGATATTGCATAAATATATTCAGTATTGAGAAAAGTTTTAGCATAGCTCAATAGAAAACCTATTCCATTATTAGTAGCAAAAAATTCAGCCATGGCGGATATTTTGAAGGACGAAATGGTTGAATTTGCTAATACTGGAAGTATAAATGGCTTAATATAAGGAATCAGAAATTTAGTAATATAATTCTTTTTAGAGATGGGATATATTTTGAAAAGCTCTATATATTCAGTAGGAATATTTTTTAAAGCATAATAGACGGACAGATAGAGATTAGGAAATAACATAATAAAGGTAGTAAAAATGACAGTTTTGCTTCCAAATCCAAACCACAATAAAGCTAAGGTAATCCATATAATTAAAGGATTACTTTGAAAAATATCTATTATATTTCTTATTCCTACATAAAATTTTTCATTTTTAATATTTCCTAATATAAATCCTATAAAGAAAGCTAAAAAAAGACCTACTAAAGACCTAATTGCGGTTATACCAAGGTTATATAAAAACTCTGTGTCACTAAGTAAAGAAATAGTCTTCAATAGTACCTTATGGGGATAAGGGAATATGGCAGGTGAATTAATCCTCATTCCCATAAGATACCAAAATAGAAAAAATATAATCCAAAATGTTATTTTAAATCTTAAAGAATTCTTCATTAGGCAATTTATTATCTATTACTTGGGGTGATTTTTCTAAAATAAAGTTTAAAAATGTCATTAAGTCCTTTTTAGCAGAGTTTCCTTGATATCTAAAGGAAAGCCTCTTGAGAGATAAGTTTATTATATTTTTATCTATCTTCAATATACTGGATGCTTTTTCTACAAAGGGTTCTGGATTATCATAAAGTTTCTTGAAATTATCTCTAAAAATTCTATCTATTCTCATTACTAAATCTTTCTTTAGTTTTTCATTAACGCCTATAGAAGTTATAGGAAGATAGGCTTTATTGAAATCTCTATATACCTTTTGGATATCAAGGATTATAGTCCCTCCCTCAGAAAGGCACATGGACACATAGGGTTCTGGAAGTAGGGCATAATTTATTTTTTTAGCTATAAATAATGTAGTTATTTCTTGAGGGGTAGAATAATAAATGCTGACTTTGTCTTTTAGATTCCTTTCTTGAAGATATATAGAAAAGATAATATCCTGAGTAGATCCTTTTTGAGCTATATAGATGGCTTCTCCTGTAAAATCTCTCTTATTTTTATTAGTAACAAGATAAAAGGAAGCCCAATTGAATGTGGCTAAATGCCTTGCTTTAATTATCCCTTTATTTTGGAGATTTACAAGGGTTACAAAGGGAGAAATCAATACATCAAAATTCCCATCTTTAACCTTTATTGCCAGTTCATCAATATTTCTCCAAATAACAAAGTTAAACTTTATATCTGCTTGATCATTGCTTGACATTAAAGGAGCAAAGGGAATTATAGATGGTCCAAAAGGTATTAAAACATTTATCTCTTGAGCTTGGGAGAAGGTGTTTATGGTGAAAAGTAAAAGTAAAATGAGAAATAGAATAGTTGATTTAAATAATTTTTTCAAATTATCGCCTCCTCAAATTGTTATTTTTTTCACGAATAATTATATCAAAGAAATATTTAAATAATATTAAAAGTTATTAATAGAAATTGTTTACTCTTTATTTGCATCATATTTTTATGTATAATACATCTGTTTATGAATGGAGGTATAAAGAAAAGACTTAAAAATTTAATATTGAGACAAAACGTTACTCAGGCAGCAATCCTGATCACCCTACTTGCAACTATAAGTAGGGTAATAGGCTTTATAAGAGAAATGCTGATTGCTGCCTTCTTTGGGGCAAAGAAATTTACTGATAGTTTTATAGTAGCACAAGCCGTACCGGGAGTTCTTGCAGGACTTATATCAGGAGCATTATCATCGGTATTTGTTCCTCTGTATGCTGAATGGAAGGAAAAAAGAGGTAAAGAAGAGGCAGAAAGATTTACTTCTATCCTTTTTACTGATTTATTAATAATTCTTATTGGAGCTACTATTCTATCTTATTTCTTAGCTCCTTTAATAGTTGATATATTGGCACCGGGATTTAATCAAGAAACAAGAAATCTTACCTTAAGCTTTACCTATATTATGCTTCCTTCAATTATATTTTGGGGTACATATGGTTTAATTACTGGACTTTATAATTCTCAAAAAAGTTTTTTCATTCCAAATCTTGCAGGAGTACTTGGAAGTTTCATCTTTATTATATCCATATTTTTCTTCCATAAAATATTTGGCGCTTACATACTTCCTTGGGGTTATCTTGCTAATGTATTTGTCCAATATATTCTTCTTCTTCCTGCCCTTAAAAGGATTGGTGTAAGTTTAAAATGGGAGTTTAATCTAAAATACGAAGGTCTTAAAAAGGCACTTATTCTTATAGGACCAATATTCTTAGGGCAGAGCGTAGGGATCTTAAATATGGCAATAGATAGAATCTTTGGATCTTATTTACCTGAGGGAAGTATTTCAGCTTTAAATTATGCAAGTAGAATTTATCAGCTTCCCATGAATTTATTTGTGAATGCTCTTGCTACAGCCATATATACTGATCTTGCCTTTAACGCTCAAAATAATAATTTGGAAAGTTTTAAATTATCTATTGAAAAAAGTATTAGGGCATTACTATTCTTTATTATTCCCGCTACTTTTGGACTTATATTTCTCTCAACTCCTATAGTTCAGCTTGCTTTTCAGAGAGGAGCCTTTGATGCTCTTGCTACTAAAAGGACCTCCGAATCATTAACTTTTTATTCCATTGGATTAGTATTTATGAGTATTAATTTAATTATGGTGAGAGGATTTTATGCCCTTCATGATACGAGAACACCTACTATGAACTCTATTTTAGCGCTTCTTTCAAATATAGTATTAAATACTATATTTATTAAACCTCTTGCTCATAAAGGTCTTGCTCTTGCTACTTCTTTAGCATCTTTAATTTCTTTTATATTACTTTATAGATCTTTTAAATTGAAAATAGGGGAATTTTTGTCCTTTGAGACTAAGAAAAACATATTAAGATTTACCTTATCAGGATTTATAATAAGTGGACTTGCCTACTTTATTTATCATTTCTTAATTGCCATATTGCCACCTAAACAGCTCTATCTTGCTATAAGCTTGCTATTTTCTGTTTCAGTAGTAGTATTTATATACCTATATTTAGGAAAAAGATGGAAGATTGATGAGGCAAGAAGAATTTGGGGCCTTATTGATAGAGGTTTAAAGGTAGTAACTGGTCTTTTAGGGATTAGATAAATCCTCTATAATAATTTTTCCTCTTCTAAATTATTCATATATAATATAAAGTTAGCTTACTAAATAATAAACTTATAAGGGTGTAATAAAATATGGGTAGATTAAAAAAATATATAAAGAATAACTTACACTTTTTCCTATCCGCTATATTTTGTGCTATTTTTGCCCTATCTCTTGATATGTTCAATCCTAAAATTGTAGGAGAGATTATAGATAAAGTAATCATAGGTAAGAATATAAATCTTTTATCAAGATTACTTCTTTTCCTTGCAATTATATCTATATCCAGGGTTTTTCTTGGATATTTTAAAGAATATTTTATGGATTTAGGAGGATCAAGACTTGCCTATGAGTTAAGGAAGGATCTTTTTGAACATCTTCAAACCTTACCTTTTTCTTTTTTTGATGGCATAAATACTGGTGAGCTCATGTCAAGAATTAGAGAAGATATTGAAAATGTTTGGTTCACTTTTGGGTTTGGACTGGTCTTTTTTATTGAACAACTTTTTTATTTTATAATTGCCAGTATAATTCTTTTCTCTATAGAAACCAGATTAACCCTAATAGTGCTACTTGTTATTCCTTTTATTGGATATACAGCTTATAAACTTGAAAAAGAAAATGATGAGATATATGGAGAGATATCAGATCAAGGGGTTAGAATGAATACTACTGCTCAAGAGGATATTGCTGGAATAAGAGTTGTAAAGTCCTTTGGTAGGGAGAAATATGAGATAGAGAAGTTCTTTAAAGAAAATATGAGAAATTATGAGTTAAACGTAAAACAGGCTCAAATCTTTGCAAAGTATTTTCCTTGGATGGAGTTTTTAACTAATTTTTCCATTGCTTTATCCATTACTATTGGAGGACTTATGGTTATCGGTGAAAAGATGTCTATTGGTACTTTAGTAGCATATTCAGGTTATGTGTCTATGATTGTATGGCCTGTGAGATTAGGGGGATGGATTGTTAACATGTTAGCTCAATGTGTGGCTTCTTTAAAGAAAATAGATAGATTGTTTAAAGAAAAATCGGAAACACCTTACATAGGGGAAAGAATAGAGATTAAGGAAGTAAAGGGAGAGATAGAATTTAGAAATGTCTCTTTTAAATATAAAGATGAGTATGTATTAAAGAATATTAGTTTTCATATAAAGCCTGGGGAGACACTTGGTATTATGGGAGTAACAGGTTCAGGAAAAACTACCCTTGTAAATTTATTGGGAAGATACTATGAGCCTTGGGAAGGTGAAATATTAATAGATGGGATTGATATAAGAAAAATTGATTTAAAAATTTTAAGAGAAAATCTTTCCTATGTTCCTCAAGATATATTTCTTTTCTCGGATACTGTAAGGGAAAATATAAAACTTGGAAAGGATATAGATGATGAAAAAATAATTCAGGCTTTAAAGGATACAAGATCCTATCACTTTGTAATGAGGCTTCCAGAAAAACTTGATACTATCATAGGAGAAAGAGGACTTGGGCTTTCTGGGGGACAAAAGCAAAGGCTTACTATAGCTCGAGCCTTGGTAAGACCTGCAAAGATTCTGATTCTTGATGATCCTACCTCTGCCCTTGATTTAGAAACAGAGCTTTACATTCAAAAATCCTTAGAGAAATATAAGGGAATAACGAAAATTATTATTGCTCATAGGGTTTCTGCTGTGAAGAATGCAAATGAAATAATAGTTCTTGAAAAGGGAGAGATTATAGAGAGAGGAACCCATGAAGAGCTTCTAAGGAAAAGGGGGAGATATCATGAAATTTATCAAGAACAATATGGAAAATTTGCCTTTATGGAGGAGGAATTAGTTTAAAAAATGCCCTATGCATTAAGAGAGGACGAAAAATTAGAAGAGAAGGTAAGTTTAGATATCCTAAAAAGGCTTTTTAAATATTTAAAGCCATTTAAAAAGGAAGTATTTATTGTATTATTTTTTATTTTTGTAGTCATGGTGGTAGATCTACTAAACCCTTATTTTATGAAATTTGCTATTGATAAATTTATAAAGAACAAAGATGGCAATGGATTAATTCTTGTAGGTATGTTAATGGTTATATTAAATCTTATATCTATGATATCTGCAAAAAAGAGAACCCAAAGAATGGCAAAGATTACTCATGGAATATTATTAAACATTAGACAAGATTTGTATAATCATATCCAGCAACTCTCCTTTACCTTTTTTGATGAAAGGCCTGTTGGAAAAATCTTGGCAAGAATAATAAGTGATGTAAATTCATTGGCTAATCTTTTTAATATGAGTATTACCAACCTTATACCTGATTCTGTTACTATAATTGCTACCCTATTGATAATGTTTTACCTAAATGCAAAACTTGCTTTATATGCTATGTCCACACTACCTCTTTTATTTATTGTTCTCTTTTCAATACAAACCATAAGCAGAAAAAGGTGGCAAATAGTTAGGAAAAAGGGATCTACTCTTAATGCTTTTACTCATGAAAATTTTTCTGGGATAAGAGTTGTTAAATATTTTACAGCAGAAAAATATAGAGCAAATATATTTTCCGAGCTTGCATGGGATGTAAGGCAGGCTTTTGTTAGAGCGGTAAGAATAAATGATTTATTTTGGCCTATGGTAGAGTTTTCTTGGGGTATAGGTACTGTTATTACCTTCTATTTTGGGGTAAGGATGATTAACTCTGGAGATATATCTGTAGGACTTCTTATTGCCTTTACAAGCTATATAAGTATGTTCTGGAGGCCTATAATGAACCTCTCTAATTTATATAACAATTTAGTTATAGGAATGGCAAGTGCGGAGAGAATATTTGAAATAATGGATATAAAGCCAAATATAAAAGAGGAAGAAGAGGCAATTGATATAGACATTAAGGGAGAAATAGAGTTTAGAAATGTATCCTTCTCTTATGATGGAAAGAGGAAAGTATTAGATAAAGTGAGTTTTAAAATAAATCCTGGAGAAAAAGTGGCTCTTGTTGGACATACAGGAGCAGGTAAAAGCACTATTGTTAATCTATTATGTAGATTTTATGATCCACAAGAAGGCGAGATTCTTATTGATGGGATAAATATTAAAAAGACAAAATTAGAAAGCTTAAGAAGACAGATTGCGGTAATGTTTCAGGATACATTTTTATTCTCCGGGAGCATTCTTGAAAATATAAAATATGGGAGACTTGATGCTACTTATGATGAAGTGGTAGAGACAGCAAAGAAGGTTTATGCCCATGATTTTATCTCTTATATGGAAAAGGGTTATGATACAAATATTAATGAGCGTGGAATGAGGCTTTCTTCAGGACAAAGGCAAATAATTTCTTTGGCAAGAACTCTTATTGCAAATCCTAAAATTATAATTCTTGATGAGGCAACTGCAAGTGTGGATACCTATACTGAAAGATTACTTCAAATGGGAATTGAAACCCTTCTTAAGAGAAGAACCTCAATAATTATTGCTCATAGGCTTTCTACTGTACAAAGTGCTGACAGAATTATAGTTATTGAGAATGGAAGAATTTTAGAGATGGGTAATCATGAAGAGCTTATGAAAAAGAAAGGAATTTACTATCATATGTTTATGTCCCAGTTTAATTATTGGGAGGAAAAGGATAAGGAAATTGTCTCATAAAAAAATAAACCCCCTGAGAGGGGGGACTCAGGGGGAGGGGGTGAGAGGGGGAGGTGTCTTTTCTAACTTACTCTTTTTACTTTTTTAGACTTACTAACCTTATTTTTTATTCCCAAACTTTTTTTTAATAACCTCAACTTTCGTTAAATAAGGTATCAAATATTTAAAGTGGTGTCAACAAAAAAGGGTTAAAGTTATATTAATTATTTTAAAAATTTGTTAACAACTATAACTCAATTCCCATAAGTTGTAGAATAAAAACTATCTGTCCTGCATGATAACAATCATGACTTATTATACCATACAAATTGTCTTCTAAAGTACCGTATTCTCCAATATTTTTATTAAGATCATCATCATTTTTGTTTTTTAAAATTTCTATAAGCTTATTATGGGTATCTTCAAGCCTTTTGACTGTATTTTTCCAAGCGGACTCAGATGTATCAGTGGGTGTTTTAAAATCATCTTCTGAAGGAATATCTTTCCCCTCAAGAATTCTTAAAAGATATTCTTTCCCAAAAATTAAGTGATTTGTAATTTCCCAAATACTATGAGTATTTTCTTTCTTAAAGATTGCTTCTTTTGAAGAAACATTTTCAAGAACATCCATCACCGAGTGAGACCATAACCCTTTATCTTTTTGAAAGGCATCATTCATATATTTTATTATCCTTTCTATTCTTTCTCTCATTCTTAACACCTCCTGATCAGAATATAGAAGTTGATCTTGTATATAGTTTATCACGTATGTAAAATAATACCTATGAAAAAAGAAATATTTTTGTTAAAGATATTCTTTTTTATATACTTTTCTGCTTGGGTATTTATCTTCTCCTTTATACCTGTTTATTTGAGAGAGATAAAAGGCTTTTCTATCGGAATGATAGGTCTTTTATCAGCTATCTCTTCCCTTTCTGGAGCTATATTTCAAGTTTACGTAGGTTATTTATCAGACAAAATTGGAAAAAGAAAGCCCTTTATTATACTTAGCTTTATTGCGTTAATACTTTTTTATTCCCTTATCTTCCCTAAATTAAATAGTTTTCTGACCTTTATATTTATTTACTTTTTCTTAGGTGTATTCACAAGTACTATAACTACAATGGCTAATGTACTTGTTATGGACTATGCAGTGTCTGAAAATACAGGTACTCATTATGCCTCTGTAAGAATATGGGGAAGTATAGGTTTTCTTCTGCTTATGCTTATTACAGGTTTTTACCCTAAGTTGGTGGAACCAAAAATGATGTTTATTATGATTGGTTTAATTTACACATTAGGCCTAATAATAAGTCTTATTATAAAAGAGCCTTCTTCTAAGGTTGGTGTTTCTAAGGTTGAGTTTAGAAATATAAAGAAATTAATTCTAAGATCCGACATTAGAAACTTTCTTTTATTTTATATTATTTACTTTATCGCTCTTCTTGGAGCATCCTCTAATGTGAATCTTTTAATTAGATCCTTAGGAGGAGAAAGTAAACATATAAGTTTTGCTTATTCAGCAAGCTCTTTTTCTGAGATTCCATTTATGCTTATCTGGGGGCGTTTATCTGATAATATTGGAAGAAAACCTATTTTAATATTTACTACTATAGTTCTTCCTATAAGAATCTTTCTTTATACATTAACCACAAATCCCTGGCATATAATTCTTATTCAGTTTATGCATTCTTTAACCTTTGCGGTTATAGGTACTATTCCTATTGTTTATATAAATGATCTGGTTAATCCAGAAGAAAGGGCTACTGCTCAGGGCTTATTAAGTATGGCTATGGCTTTATCTTCTACAATTGGTCCTATAATATCGGGATTTGTAGCGGATATTTCTGGCTTAACAGGAATGTACCGTTTCTTAACTTTTATTTCCTTAGTTGCTACTATAATAGCAATAAAATATTTAAAGGAATCAAAAAATAAGGTATCCCCTAATTAGGGGATACCTTATTCATGTTTTAATCTCTATTTTTAATTGTTACTTTGTTAATTTTTTATGGCAGAGCCACCAATCAAAGCATTCAATTTCTCCTCTTTTTGCAGATTCAAGCCTTTCCTTAGCTGTTTTTACATCCTTAGCAGGAGGAATTATTACATGGTCTTTTCCTACCACTTCACTATCTGGCCAATGAGCAGGGGTAGCTACCCCATATTTATCAGTTACTTGTAATGCTTCTAATGCTCTTAAAATTTCATCTATATTTCTTCCTACTTCTTGTGGATAGTAGAGGATTAGTCTGATTATTCCTTTGTCATCCACTATAAACACTGCTCTTACAGTATTTGTCCCTTTCCCTGGATGGATTAAGCCAAGCCTTTCTGCAACCTTCCCTGTATCATCAGCTATAATTGGAAATTCAATTTCAACACCTAATTTTTCTTTAATCCATTCAATCCATTTTATATGGCTGAAGACTTGGTCAATACTTAGACCAATCAATTCAGTATTGAGGGCTCTAAATTTTTCATATCTCTTTTGAAATGCTACAAATTCAGTTGTACATACAGGAGTAAAGTCAGCAGGATGGCTGAAAAGTACAAACCATTTCCCTTTATAATCATTAGGTAGTACCTTTTCTCCATGGGTAGTTAAAACTTTCATCTCTGGAAAAGGTTCCCCAAGAAGTGGAAGCCCTTTTCTTTCAAGATTCTCCATAATCACACCTCCTTTTAATATTGATAATTATTAATAATAATTATCATTTTCAATTATATAATAGCATAGATGAAAAATTTTTGCAAGAGGGTAGAATAAAAAAATAAAAACGTTAATTATACTATAAAATTATGAGTATTGTCAGTGAGGCTAAGTATTTATTAGAGACTATTTTTTATGATATAATAAAGAAAAATAGCAAAAAAGAATATAAAATATGTTGGGGGTTAGTGAAGAGTATATAAGATATTATGAGTTGTTATGTTTTAAAAGATTTATGTTTATAAGATTTCTACAATCTTTGATATTACTTTAGATAATATTCATGGAATAAATATAAAGGAGGTTTTTTATTTCAAAAATGAAGCTCCTAAAAGCTCTATTTGATGATAGAATTAGGGCTTTTAACAAAATTTGGTATATAGCAGGAATTTTAGTCATATTATTTATTTCTTCATATATTGCGTGGGGAAATTTAGAATTTTGGCATGAAAAAGATAAATTTATATTATCCCTTTTAGTTACTATATGCTACATTATATCAATACAATTGTTTTATAAACTTATTATTTTCCCCAAAACATATTACTTTGGGACAATTTTCATGGTAGTAACCTTTTTATATCTCCTTCTTACTTTAGTTATAGCTATTGGAAGATTATACTATTCAAGATTTTTTCTTATATCTTCATATTTATTTAATATCCTTTGGATATATTTAGGATATATTTTAAAAAGAAAAAGAAAACTAAAGTTTATCCTCTTTTCATCCTCATCTTATAATGAGACATTATCAAGTTTATTATCAACTGATAATATTGAATGGATTAAAGCCAAAAATTTATTAGATAATTATAATTTACATATAGATGGTATAGTAATACATTCATTAGAAGATTTAAATCAAGAACAATCGCAATACGTTATTAAACAGACTCTCAAGGGCATACCAGTATATCATGTATCTGATATATACGAAATATTTCATGGTAAATTGCCTATTAAATATTTTTATGAGGAATTTTTAGGAAGTAGTTATAGGTCTCCTTATACTATGTTTCTAAAAAGATTATTTGATTTAACATTATCTTTTGTTTTATTGCCATTTGTAGCATTATTATCAATTGTAATTTCTATAATTATAAAAATCGATTCCAAAGGACCTATTTTCTTTAAACAAGATAGAGTAGGGCAAGGAGGAAGAATATTTAAATTGATAAAATTTAGAACAATGTATATTGATGCAGAATCTAACGGACCTCAATTTGCAGTTAAAAATGATCCTCGCATAACACGAGTAGGACGTATATTGAGAAAATTACATTTAGATGAACTTCCTCAAATTTGGAATATCATAAAAGGAGAAATGAGTTTTGTAGGTCCAAGACCAGAACAAGCAAAATTTGTAGAGGAATTTGAAAAAAAAATACCATTTTATAATTTAAGACATCTTGTAAAACCTGGTATAACTGGCTGGGCACAAATTCATCAAGGATATGCTGCAGGATTAGAAGAGACAATAGAAAAGTTAGAATATGACCTTTACTACATTAAAAATATGTCAATTTGGCTTGACTTAATTATTATATTAAAAACCATATCAATAATCTTAACAAGAAGAGGTGCAAGATAAAAGAAAAATTAAAAAATGATTATATTACTACTTGCTATTTACTTAGAATTTCTTCATATAGTGCTTTCATTTGTGGCAAAATTATTTTCAAACTAAATTCTTTCTCTATCTTTTCTCTTCCTTTTTTTCCCATTTCTTTAGCTATGTCAGGATTTTTGATTAGATATAAGATTTTTTCAGCAAGTGTATTAATATCTCCATATTTTACTAAAAATCCATTTACCCCATTATCTACTAAATCTCTTATTCCTCTTATATTATATGCAATAATAGGCTTTTCCATAGCCATTGCTTCCATAATGGATTTCGGAAGACCTTCTCGAATGGATGTAAAAAGGAGATATAGAGAAGTTCTGGAATATCATTTCTTCTTCCTGTTAAAATAACTTTTCCTTCTAATTTATTTTCTTCTATCATTTTTAGAATATTATTGAACAAAATTCCATCTCCAACAATTATCAGTTTAGCATTAATTTTGTAATTCAAAACTCTAATATATGCTTCAATTAAATGTGGAAAGTTTTTTACTTTTGTAAATTCTCCAATAGAGATAATTACGTAGTCGTCAATTTTAATATTTAAGCTTTTTCTATATTTCTCGTATATTGCTGAGTCATATTTTTTAGGGTCAAATTTTTCTATATCAACACCTACACCTTGTATATAAACCACTTTACCCTTTGGAGCCATATTATTTTTGATTGCCACCTTATAATCATCTTTATTTATTGTTATCAAGACATCCATAAATCTCCCAGCAAATTTTTCTAAATGATAATATATGGAATTTTCAAGCTTGTTTCCAAATTCATGAAAATGAAATCCATGGACTGTATAAATAACATGAGGTATTCCAGCAATTTTTGCAACAATTCTTTACTGTGATATTATCATATTATAAGCAATCCAAGAAAATATCATTATTATAAGATAAGGAGTATATATATGCTTATCAAAAAAAGAATATAAAAGAGTTACTATTATTAAAATGGCTATTGAAGGTTTCTATTTTAATAAGCAAACTGCTAAATTCTTAAATCTCAGCATTAGACAAGTTGATATTTTTCTTATGCACGGTAATAGGGAGAAAATCTAAACATGCTTTTTCTGTGGATTTAAAGAAAAAGTATTCAATTTAGTTATGGAAAAATATCAGAATTGTAATTTTGCTCATATTAGAGATTAACTCCAAAGTAAAAAGAATTCTTAAATTCCATGGATATTTTTAACCTAATAAAGATAAACCATTAACTCAATTTATAGAGCCATGAAAGAGTTAGGAATAATAGAAGACTTTATGAGACCCTTCAAGGTGGACTTAAAGAGGAGTTAAGAATAGAGGGAATAAAAGATATAAAGTCTGCTAATATTTATCTTAAGGGATCTATAGAAAGATACAACAAGAAAATTTCTGTAGAACTAAAAATTCTACGGTAAATAAAGAAAAAAAGAACAAAAGGTAGAAGAAGAAAGGGAAACAAAAAGAGAGAAAAATCTCCCTCAAAAGATCATCCTTGGAAAAAGTATCTTCTTTTACTAAGGAGATGAAATATATGACATTTTTATAGGTGATTATAGTGACATTTTCATTATCTGTTGATAGATTTCTGAGTAAACATAGTAGGTATTTCATATTGTAAATACACTCCTATGCTATCCTCAAAATAAATAGCTTGCTCTGATAGTATCAAGGATTAATCCTTTATTTTACCTATCTACTTCTTGATAACTTTGCTATTGCTTGATACACCCCTTGAATAATACCCCTTTTGCTTGGAAATATGATCCTGCTTTTATTAAATTTATTTATATGATTATTTAAGCTCCAAGATTAGAATAGACTATCTAAAAATTAGAATAATTTATAATTTTTATAATTTATAATTATAAAATAAAAAAATGTCAGTTTGGCTTGATTTAGTTATAAAACCCATAAATATATTTAGTATTATTAGGAAAATAAAGATCAAAGTAAGATAAGATTTTTCCTAATTTTTTTCTTCTTGCAATAGATAGTCCTTGCTCCATATTCTTTTACAGGCGAAAGACAATTTTAGTA
>Ga0078972_1003078_pt2 | contig 28185 bp, 25 predicted proteins | sample YelNatPaOPGAMG01_FD_67568 | JGI IMG/M metagenome (GOLD analysis project Ga0078972, IMG submission 67568) | Hot spring thermophilic microbial communities from Obsidian Pool, Yellowstone National Park, USA - OP-RAMG-01 (SPADES assembly) (version 2) | ecosystem: Environmental > Aquatic > Thermal...
CACCTTGTTCAGCGATTCAGAGTTGGTAAGCAGGTTCTGCGCGCGCTGAAACAAAAGGAGGCCCAGAATGTCCGATAGAAAACTGCTCCTTTCGTCGAGCCCCCATATATTTTCGCCGGTTGATACGCCGCGCATTATGCTGTCGGTGGTCATTGCGCTTGTGCCGGCGACGGCCTACGGCATTTATCTGTACGGGCTGCCAGCGTTGGGCGTTGTGGTGACGTCGATTGCAGCGGCAGTTGTCTCTGAATTTTTGTTCCGCAAGCTGATCAAGGCCAGCATGACAGTTAGCGACTTTTCCGCCGTGGTCAGCGGGCTTTTGCTGGCGCTTATTCTTCCGCCCTCGACGCCGCTGTGGATGGTGGCGTTGGGCGCGATTTTCGCGATTGTAATCGCAAAGGAATTCTTTGGAGGACTTGGAGCGAATCCATTCAACCCAGCGCTCATTGGGCGCGCATTCTTGCTCATGAGTTTTCCGGCGGCAATTACAAGTTGGAGCATGCCCAAGGGATTGGCGCTGCCGGCTGATGCGGTGAGCGCCGCCACCCCCCTCAATCTGCTCAAACAAGGCAACGCGCTCGCCGATGTGGCGAAATATTTTGGCGCAACCGATGTCGGAGCTTTCTACCGTCAGCTTTTCATGGGCTATCGGTCAGGCTCCATAGGCGAAAGCTCGATTCTGCTGGTGTTGATTGGCGGGCTTTTCCTATTGGGAATCGGCGTAATTCAGTGGATCGTGCCGGTCTCAGTGCTCGCGTCGACGTTTGTGTTCTCTTGGTTGCTCGGGATGGATCCAGTGCTTGGCCTTTTGACCGGCGGTATTGTATTCGGCGCATTCTTCATGGCGACCGACTATGCGACGCGCCCGCTTACACCATATGGACAAGCAATTTTCGGCATCGGCATAGGGCTTATTACCGTGCTCATCCGCAAATTTGGCGGCTACCCGGAAGGTGTGACCTATGCAATTCTGATAATGAATACGCTGACACCGTTCCTCAATAAGTTGCGAGTGAAAAAATACGGCTTCGTGCCTCCTCCCAAGCCTGCCAAGCCTTCCAAGGAGGCGACAAAATGAAAAAAGATATGGCAAAGCTAGGCATTACGCTTGCTCTGTTTGCTTCTGTCGCCTGTGCATGCCTTGCAGTCGTGTATGCCTTTACAAAAGAGAATATAGAAATGCAGGCTGAAAAGCAGTTCAATGCATCGATGCAGGAGCTTTTCCCTCAAGCCAATGCTTTCGATAAGATACAAGGTTTCGTCTCGAGTGACCCAAACATAAAATTCGAAACTGCATATGAAGTAAAGAATGGAACAATACCACTCGGTCTTGCGATAAAGGCGGTCGGCCCCAGTTACGGCGGAACTGCAACATTGCTTGTTGCGGTGGATTTGCATCGCAGTATTGCTGGTGTTGAGGTCATTGAACTCAAAGACACGCCGGGTCTTGGAATGAATGCTTCGAATCCAAGCTATTATGTCAATAAAGCAAAAAAGACAACATTTGTCGGGCAGTTTGCGGGGAAATTCCTCACCGACCCGTTCGAGGTAAAGAAAGATGTTGTCGCGATCACGGCCGCAACCATTACTTCCAGGTCGCTGACTAAAATCATAAAAGCCGCTGGTGATGCAGCGATTGCCTACATGGATCAGAAAATGGCTGTTCAAACGGTCGACTCCAATGCTTCGCAACAACAGAATACGCAGCAGCAGGGTACACAGCCCAATGCGGGAGGCAAATGACAATGAAAAAGCTGTATAAGGTTTTTCGGCAGGGTATCATATTCGAAAATCCCCTGCTGATGCTCATGATAGGCCTCTGCTCCGCGATTGCCGTTACGACGAATGTTTCGAACGGCATCGGCATGGGGCTTGCGATGACCTTTGTACTTTTTTTCTCTGAGGTCATCGTCTCGCTGTTCAGAAAACTCATTCCGTCGATTATCCGAATGCCAATTTTTCTCATTGTCATTGGTGCATTCACCACAATAGTGGACCTTATTATGAAGGCATATTTCCCGGATCTTTCGAAAAGCATGGGCGTGTTCATACCGCTCATCGTTGTCAACTGCATCATCATGGGGCGCGTGGAAGCTTTTGCATCGAAACAGAGCCTCGGATCGGCGATTGCTGATTCGCTGGGAATGGGCCTTGGGTATACATGGGTCCTGATAGGGATTGCTGCATTGAGAGAGCTGTTCGGCAACGGGACGCTGGCTGGAATCCAGGTTATGCCTGCTTCATACCAGCCCATTCTGTTCTTCGTTCTCCCGCCGGGAGGATTCTTTGTGTTCAGTTTCTTTGTCGCATTCAATATCTGGCTGAAACGCAGGATGGAAAATGTTGAGCGAAAGAAGCTCGAAGCGAGAGAGGAGGCTGCATAATGGATTTGATAAAAATATTCATACTCGCATCTCTGGTAAACAATGTCGTCGTCATGCGCTTCCTCGCGTTGTGCTCCTATATAGGCATGACAAGCGATGTTGGGCAATCGATCGGAATGGGCTTTGCCGTTACCTTTGTCGGTGTGCTTGCGACGGCGGCAACCTGGCCGATTTACCACTATATTCTTGTACCACTCGGTTTGACCTTTATGGAAATTCTTATCTTCATATTGGTCATAGCCAGCCTGGTGCAGCTCGTCGAATTCTATCTGAAAAAGAATGTTCCAGGCCTGTATTCGGCGATGGGAATATATCTGCCGCTGATTACTACCAACTGCGCGATTTCCGCCATTACATTCGAGAATATTTCATTGAAGTATAACTTTATTGAATCCATTGTCTATGCTGTCGCTGTGTCGATAGGATATCTTCTCGCGATGGTATTGCTTGCAGGTATTCGCGACAGAATGAAAACGAGCCCGGTGCCGAAATTTCTCCAGGGAACGCCAATTCTATTTATGGAAACCGCACTGATCGGCGTCGCATTCATGGGTTTGTCAGGGCTGATCAAGTAAAAGGACAATAATATGATTGCGATTATTTTATATACAATTGGAGTTTCGGCGGTAATTGCATTTGTCATCGGGATTGCGTTGGCTTTTTTCAATAAAAAATTCAAAGTGGAACGGGACCCGAAAATTGATGAGGTGCGACAGGCTCTGCCCGGCGCAAACTGCGGCGGCTGTGGATTTCCTGGCTGCGATGGGTATGCGGAGGCAGTTGCAACAGGCAGAGCGCCAGTCAATAAATGTTCAGCTGGAGGCTCAGCGACGGCCGCAGCGCTTGCCAAGATTATGGGGATAGAGGCGACTGCAGAAGATAAAGTTGCCGTTCTTCTCTGTCAGGGCGCAATCGATAAAACAGTAAGCAAGGGCGAATACAATGGCATTCAGACTTGCCGCGCAGCCAAGCTTTCCACGGGCAGCGTAAAAACCTGCTCATGGAGCTGCCAGGGATTTGGCGACTGCGTGAATGTATGCAAGTTCGATGCGCTGGCGATGGGAGAAGATGGCCTGCCGCATGTCAACTATGACAATTGCACTGGTTGCGGGTTGTGTGTTGAGGAATGCCCGCAGAAGATTCTTACGCTTGTGCCGCGCGATCGCGTGGGTTCGATCGTATTGTGTTCGAACAGAAGCACAGTTAAAGCGAGCGTTATTAAAACCTGCAAAGTCGGCTGCATCAAATGCGAACTCTGCGTCAAATCCTGCCCGGAAGGCGCAATTACCATGGTAAATGGCATTCCCGTTACCGATTATGCCAAGTGCACATCATGCGGCATCTGTGTCGAAAAGTGCCCGACCAAGTGCTATAAAATGCTCGAGGTCGATGTCTTTGGCACAAAAAAGCTCGTGCCGGTGATGGAGCAGGCGCAGGCTTGAATCTCGGCTGGCTAGAAAATATGGCCTTGCGGCGGGCTCGGATTCAAACCTGCTGAATGCTTTGATTGCGCAGAAAAGAGCGGGATGTCGCGGCATTTTCAAATTGATGTGGCGCAAAATAGATTCGTTATGTAAAGGAGCTGTCTGAAAGAGGGCAGCTCTTTTTGTTTTTCAATATTTTACGGACCTCAGCCTGAACCCTATAGAAAAACTGAGACGGGCATTCATGTCAGCAAGTACATTGTCCGGCTGCCCAGCAAGAGGTACAGAATGGTCGTACCGAAGTTCGGTATAGATACCGAAGCGCTGGGTGCCCGAAGAGAAGAGCAATGGTGACCAGCGAATGCCACCTGTCGCAATAAGGTGCACAGAGCTGCCAAATGTCAGCGCTGGCCCAGCAAAAAGTGAAAAACCTGAAATCTGCCCAATGTCGAGCTCAGCGGGCACTTTTACCATGCCAAGGTAGCTGTCCCAGGCGATACCTAGGCGAATACCTGCAGCAAAATTATTCGTAATTGGCAAAGAGAGTTCTCCCCAGCCATTGAAAGAACGCAAAGATACGAAAGGCGAGCTCAAGAGCGAATCGAGATGGCCAAGACCAAGTCCTCCTCCCCATTCTGCAGCGATACCAGAAAGAGCGGCAGCAGGCAGAACACGGCCCGCAAAGAGAAAGCGATGCTTCCACCCCGCTTCACTCAGCGAACTCTTGATAACCCCTTTTGGGCTGCCCGAACTCGCTGCGTGAATGAAGACGTCATCGCCGATATAGATGCCGACATGATCGGCTTTGGAGAGAAAGGAGGCATTTTGGGGGACAGAGGTTTGATTGGGGACAGAGGTTGCGGCCGCGCTCGCCTCCAAATCGAAGAACACAAGATCGCCCGGCACGAGGTCCTGCCGCGGAATGACAAGAACCCAGTTTGAAAGATCGCGTACAGTGCGCGGTACTTTGATACCTGTTGCTTTTAAGAAGGCGACATAGACAAGGCCCGAACAATCGATGCCGCTTTTTGTTTCGCCCCCTAGGCGATATGGTACCCCCAGAAAAGATTCGGCAGCCTTGATCACAGCCTGGCGAGAATCGGCAGAGGCTCTTCCAAGGAGAGGTGGGGCTGTCACGGCAGCATACGAGGGAAAAACGGCCAGCGCAGACCAGAGCACCGCGATAGCGACAATGCGCGCTAGAATGAAACGCGCAGCAGTATCACAGGCCACCGAAATGCTCCTGACCGCCCGAATGCTTTGCCCGCAGGTTCCACCTTGAAGAAGCCTCATAATTTTATTATCGGAAAGTACTTGTATGAAAATGAAATATTTTTGCTTTTGGGGCGGCTTGACCAAATTTGAGGTCCTCGCTACACTTTACAAGAAAGCCAGACCAGCAGAAGTCTTCGAAGTGGTCTGGTCCCGCCGAGTTATCCGAATTGCGGGCGGGCAAGAAATTCTAGCTAAAGAGGGCTCAAATGACTCAACCTCTTCTTCGTCCTTTTACGTCCGAATCTGTTTCCGAAGGCCATCCTGACAAAATTTGTGACCAGATTTCCGATGCGGTACTCGATGCATGCCTGGCTAAAGACAAGCATAGCCGCGTTGCATGCGAGTGCTTTACGACAACTGGTCTCGTCCTCGTGGGCGGCGAGATAACGACGCATACCTATGTCGATATCCAGGAAGTTGCGCGTTCGGTGGTTCGTGAAATCGGCTATGACAACCCCGAATATGGCCTCGATTGGGCTTCGATGGCTGTGCTGAATTCGATTCATAACCAATCGCCGGACATTGCGCAGGGAGTCGAGGGCCATGGTCTCAAGGAATATGAAGGCAAGCAGGGCGCCGGCGATCAGGGCATGATGTTTGGCTTTGCCTGCAATGAAACGCCTGAGCTCATGCCAACACCAATTATCCTGGCTCACAAGATACTTCAGAAAGCCTCAGCAGTCCGTAAAGCGAAAGAGATCCCCTGGATGCGTCCCGATGGCAAGAGCCAGGTTACGGTTGAGTACGATGGGCACAAGCCCGTACGCATATCTGCGGTAGTCCTTTCTCAGCAGCATGATGAGATAAATGGCTCTGGGCACTATCTCGAATATGAAGAAATTCGTCAGACGCTCATCGAAAGGGTGATTAGGCCAGTGCTTGCGCCGACGGGTCTTCTTGACGAGCGGACACGGTACTATATCAATCCGACGGGGCGATTCGTAATCGGCGGTCCTTCCGGCGATACCGGCTTGACCGGGCGCAAAATCATTGTCGATACTTATGGCGGCATGGGAAGGCACGGTGGTGGGGCATTTTCAGGGAAAGATCCCTCTAAGGTGGATCGTTCGGCGGCGTACATGGCGCGATATATCGCAAAAAATGTGGTCGCTGCAGGGCTTGCCGATCGCTGTGAGCTCGAGCTCGCGTACGCAATCGGTGTGCCGGAGCCAATCTCCGTGCTTGTCGATACATTTGGAACTGCTAAGGTCGATGAATTCGCGATAGAGCAGGCCATCCTCAAGGTGTTCGATTTGTCTCCGCGAGGCATAATTGAAGCGCTGCAACTCAAGAATCCCATTTACCGTGCAACCGCAGCCTATGGGCATTTTGGCCGCGACAGTTTCAGCTGGGAAAAGACTGATAAAATAGAGGCACTCCGCAAAGCGATTCAGTAAAATCCGGGCCGTTCGTATTGATTCGCCTAGGATAACCCGAATTTCAGCAAGCCCCTGAGATAATCGTTCCCTGGAACATGACTGCCTTCGGACAGAGCGACCGAGCCGCCAGGCCCACCTCCCTGCTGCGCCGCATGGCCGCACGGAGCGTGCTCAGCGAGCCCGAAATCGAGCCGCCCGTCACGGCCGACGATGCTGGCAAGCCCTTCAAGACTGGCTCTGCAACCACATCGATCGGTTCGACAGGCACTTCCCCTGCCGGCGATTCCTGCACGCTCCTGCCCGCTTCGAAAGCCGAAGCCTTTGAGTAGATCATCTCCGTGCGCGAGTTCTGAAAGAACCAGCCGAATACTTCCTCGGCCTCTTTTCCGCGCAGAATGACGGGAAGGCCCTTGAGCGCAGGCATCGGCACGGCGCGGGCCCGATCGCGCACCTGGGCCAGGCGGGTTTTGACCGCTTCAGAAAGCCTGTCCGTATCGGGCTCGGAGAATTCGATATCATCGAACAGCTCGACAGTACCCGAGGTGCTGTCCGCCTCGACCACGAATTCGCTGTAACCCCGCCACATGGTCGATACATGGTCAAAGCCGCGCGAATTGAGAAGCCGCCTGGTCTCCCTCGTGATGAAGAGCTCGAGCGCATTGATGCGCGCACTGCCGGCAAAGCCGCTTTCCACCGAAAACAATGCATGGCGGACTGTCTCGATGCGCTCCGCGGGGGACAGAGCTTCGAATCCCGATACGGGGACAGAGATTTTAGGTGACGAGGGGCCCGGCAGTTCGAACCATGGATTATGCGACTTCGAAGCGGCAAAAGCGGCCTGCCGGATTTTCGCCTCGCATTCTGTCCTGGAAAAGCTGGGCTGAATGGTGATGGTCGCTTCGCCGCGCCATTTGCCGGCAGTCTGGCCAGGCGTTCCGTTTTCGATAGTATCTACATATACCGTAAGGGAATACAGCGTTTCGTCGACTGCGCGCGCCTGTTCGGCCCTGCCGGCGACATAGTAGCGCTCCTCGCGCTCGAGCCTTCGCTCGACAAGGCGCCAGTCGGAAATGGTTGTTGCGTTATGGGCATTGATTGAGGCAATCGCCTCGCGAATGGCTGTTATCATCATCCTAACCTCATTCTTGTCTTGACATATGGCCCGCCGGACGAGACCTTGGCATATTCCTTGTGACCCTTGCCACAGGCGCCTGACCCGCCCAGCTCGAAATCGCTCGATACCATGCTCACCGCGGAGAGCACATCGGGGACATAGCCCGAACAGACGACGGGGCTTGCGACTCTGCCAGTGAACTTGCCGTCTCTGATCTCGCGCCCGACCATGCAGATGAGCTGAATGCCCCAGTTGCGCGGATCTTCCATGCCCGAATTGAGCTGGGAGAGCTGCCAGCCGTGCTTTACCGACGCGATCATCTCTTCCAGGGTCGAGTCGCCCGGCGCGAAATAGGTATTCGTCATGCGCGCATAGGCCTTGTGGGAATAGGCTTCCCGCCGGCCGTTGCCCGTGCGTGGAATTCCCAGCGCGAGCGCCGAGAGCATGTCGGAAATGCCGCTTTTGAGGATGCCCTTCTCGATGATGCAGGTCTTTGTGGCCAGCGTGCCTTCGTCGTCAAAAAGGTAGGAGCCAGTCTGATCGACGCCCGCGGCGCCATCGTACATGGTCACAAGGTCCGAGCCGACGCGCCTGCCCAGATATTCGACAGCCTTCGCGCGCTTTTTGAAGAACATGTCGGTTTCGACGCCATGGCCGAAGGCTTCATGCGCGAGCGTTCCAGCCATGTCCGGATCGAGGATGACCTCGTATTCGCCCGGCTCCATGGGGACCGCTTCGAGCAGGTCGGCAAGTTCCTGCGCAAGCTCGGGGACAGAGCTTTCGAGGCCGCGCAGAATTTCGAGGCCTTTCCTGCCGGAAGCGGGCCTGTAAGACATTTTCGATAGCTGGCCGCGGCGCGCTACCCCGAACAGATAGGCCTGCGACCACAAAAAGCTCTGCATGAGCGAGCGGTGAGGCGAAAGGAAAAGCCGTGACACATCGACGCACTCGTAGCGCGACTGCGCCATGACGACGACCTTCCCGTCAGTGAGCTTTTCGCGCAGAGCTGCCAGGCGGCTCAGCACGTCTTCGGGGTCGGCGGCGAAGGGATCTTCTTCGATTTCGCCGAGAAATTCGGCAGAAGCAGGCTCATCCGGAATCTGCGGGAATGTCATGAGCGAAGGGTCGGCAAGCAGGCGCTCGAGGCGGGCGCGCACGGCCTCTGCAATGACTGTAGGCTCTGCGGCCCGGGCATTTCCAGCTGTGGTTGCGGCATCGGCGGCCGCGCCAGCAGTCAAGGCCGAATCGCCCGGCAGGACCGCGCACGCATATTCAGCAACCCTGCCCTCGCGCTGAGCCCTGAAAACGAAACCACGCTGGACCCACATTGGTTCCGCCGTGCGCGTCTCGCCGGGAAGCGCGAAATACGAAAGCCCCCGGTCGTCCGTGGCGAGCACGCTGATGTAGTCGAAGTGGGGCTCGAGGCGCTCAATGACCTTACCCAGAAGAGGCCGGGCCTCGAGCAAAAACTGGCTGTGTTTTCTTTTGAGCATGGATGTTCCTTCCATTAAATTTGCCAATAAACTTGCCGCGGGATGATTTTTTGTCTGCGCAATATTGCGTGGGAAGCGATTGAATCACGCGAAACAAAAAAGCGACCCTTTTTCATCATTATACCAGGTCAATGCAATGTTCGCATCTGCTCCTTCACTGTTATTTTGCACGCCAATTTTTTCATACATTATTTGATTCTTTTAAAAAATATCTATATTATTATATATACGTTCCGAATTTCAATGTACTTTTCCACGATGCCTCAGCCTTTCTTCCATCATTCCCACAAGGCGCGAGAAAAAGAGCGTCATCACAAGATAGATGAGGGCAATAACCGTATAGCTTTCGAAATACCTGAATGAGGTCGATGCATATTCCCGTCCCCTGCGCAGAAGATCCGAAACCGCGAGAATCGACACGAGCGACGAGTCTTTTAGAAGCGCGATGAACTCGTTTCCGATAGGCGGCAGAATAATCCTGATGGTCTGGGGAATGATGATTTTGCGCATTGCTGTCGAACGGGACATGCCGAGTGCGAGCGCGGCTTCCATCTGCCCTCGCGGAATGGCCTGCATGCCGGCACGGAAAATCTCGGCCATATAAGCTCCATAGCAGATCGACATGGCAAGAATGGCAGCAGGGGGTCCTTTCAGCCTGAGGAGGGGGCCAAGCGCGTAATAGATATAGAACAGCTGAACAAGCAGCGGAATGCCGCGAATCACTTCGACATACACCGTGGCGATACGATTGATAAACAGCTTCTGCGAAATGCGCCCGAGGCCTGCAAAGAGCCCGATGAGCAGCGCGAAGAAAATCGAAATCAGTGTAACGGAGAATGTCGCGACAAGCCCATCCGGCACGAATGAAAGGATGTGCAGGTAGGGGTCGGGGCTCAGCAGAGGCAGGGCTACGAGCAGGGCCACAGCTCCGAAAAACGAGATGTTCCATGCCGACAAAAGGCTCCCCTCATCCTTGATTGGGATGAGGGTGCCATCGGTGACATTGATAGTTGTCTGATTGGGATTTTTCGAGTCCCGCCCAGAAAGAGGAGAGCCTTTCATCATCCTATTGCAGCCACTTCTTTACGAGTTCGTCGAGCTTCCCGGATGATTTGACCTTGGCAAGGCCATCATTGAAGAGCTTCTGCGTCTTGGTATCGCCTTTCTTGAACGCAAAGGCAAGCCATTCATCGGTAAAAGGTTTGCCGACGATCATGAGCTTGTCCTTGTAGGAAGCATTCTGGAGCGCGAAATTGGCAGCGATGGGCGAATCAGCAACAACGCCGTCGATATTCCCATTGGCGAGGTCTTCGAATGCTAGGCCGACTTCATCGTAGGTCTTGAGCTGGACACCCTGTACTTTGCCGACTTCGATGGCGCCTGTGGTACCGATCTGAGCACCGACTTTTTTGCCAACCATGTCAGCCAGTGTGGTGACGCCAGTAGTCCCCTTGCGCACGACGAGCACTTGGCCGGCGTTAACATAGGGCTCGGAGAAGTCCATCGTTTTCTTGCGCTCGTCGGTAATCGTAACCGAGGATGCGATGGCTTGATAGTTGCCAGCGGCGAGACCCGCGAAAATGCCGTCCCAAGCGGTGTTCTTGATTTCGACTTCAAAGCCCGCAGCCTTCGCTATCTCGTTGACGAGGTCGATATCGAACCCGACAATGTTCTTGTTTTCGTCGACGTACTCCATGGGAGGCCATGTAGCATCGGTAGCGACCGTGATTTTGGTGGGTTTTTTGGCGCAAGACGAAAGGCTTGTAATGCCAAGCGCGACGATGGCGATGAGAATGACCGAAGCGAACACAGGCCATGATTTCTTCATATGCGTGCTCCTTTTGCCAAAACAGCCGCAGGCAGAATTAATTGCAGGCTGAATGGTTTTATAGTGAGGATATGGCGATTTGCATATAGTGTCAAGAATGCAGAATAAATATTGAAGCCGTGAGTGCACGAAGCCGCGCACACGCGCAAAGCCGCGCACACGCACGAAGCAGCGCACGCCCAAACACTCCATGGTCCCGCGTGTTTCTTTATGGCTTTGTATCGGGTGGCGCAGAAAAGCTGCTGCTGCTGCGAATACCAAGCTTTTTCATCTTGCTTTGCAAAGTTGTCGGCTTTATACCCAGCAGGGATGCAGCACCATTCGCTCCATACATTTTTCCTCCTGACTTCTTGAGCGCCGCGAGGATATGGGTTCGCAGGGCATCTTCAAGAGGCGGGAAATAGGTGGAAGACGGCTCGGAAACAGCAGATATATCAGGGCTCCCAGGCTTATCTGCGGACCAGGCCTCCTGAGCTACCTGCATCCGGTACGCATTGACCGCCGGAACCAGGTGTTCCGCCAGAATGTTTCCTCCTCGGGCCAAGATAGCCGCCCGCTCTATTGCGTTTCGGAGCTCGCGGACATTCCCGCGCCATTCTGTCGTTAGAATCCGCGCTATCGCAGAAGGTGAAAGAGCCAGAGACTCAAAGCCTGGCCGCCTGCGGATCTGAGACACGAAATACTCTGCAAGAAGGGCGGCATCCTCGTCGCGCTCGCGCAGCGGCGGCAAATGGATGGGAAATACATGAAGCCGATACCATAGGTCCTCGCGGAATTTTCCGGCGGCAATCGCTGACTCGAGGTCGATATTGGTTGCCGCGATGATTCTCACATCCACTGATACCGAACGCTCACCTCCTACCCGCTCGAACTTGCCGTCCTGAAGCACGCGGAGTAGTTTTGGCTGCAATTCGAGAGGAAGGTCGCCGATTTCATCGAGAAAGAGCGTCCCTCCATCGGCCAGCTCGAATCGCCCGCGGCGCAGTGCGACGGCGCCGGAGAAGGCCCCTTTCTCGTGCCCGAAAAGCTCGCTCTCCGCAAGGCTCGAAACCAGTGCCGAGCAGTTTACGGCAATAAAGGGGCCGGAAGCGCGGTGCGACAGCTGATGAATTTTGCGCGCAACCTGTTCTTTGCCCGTTCCAGTTTGGCCTGTCAGCAGGACAGGCACATCGGCAACTGCAACAAGCCGAATCGCATCGAGAACGCGGCGCCAGACGGCAGAAACGCCAACCAGATCCCTGAATGCATCCGCCGATTCGTCAAGAAGTCGATTGCGCTCTTCGGTAAGCTCTCGCGTCTTTTCCATGAGCGAACGAGAAGCATCCGATTGCACCATCGATACGGAAATAAGCTTAGAGATTGTCGAAATAAAGCGAACTATGGAAGGACTGAATCGATTGCATGCCCGATGATCCAGCGTCAAAAGCCCAATCGGCGTGGATTCGATATAGAGGGGCGCTACGAGACAGGAATGTCCATCAGGCAGATCGAGTACATCGTAGTAGGTATCGAGATGTGCTTCATGCTCGCCAAAAAGTTTTGGTTCTTTGTGTTCGAGGAGGCGAGCGATGTCCTGGCGCCTGGTGAGCGAAATGGAATACCCTTCGAGGCGCGGGGTATAGAGTGGTCCGACAGCCTTTCGTACCACAAGTCGATCCGGCGCTTCGAGCCTCATGACAACTGCGAGCTCATATTCAACAAGCTCCCGAAGAGCCTCGAGTACTATCTCCATCGTGCGTTCGGGGCTGAGCAGCTCGAGCGGCTGGGAACCTGGACGCTGTTGCAACGATATATCGGTATTCAACGACATGCAGTCATGTATACACCGAAATATCGTCGTTGTCAATCTTAAAAATCAATGCTCAGCGATTATGAATAGGTGCGCAAGCTTGTATTCTTTTTATAATTCTTTATAAAACATGAAATAAATAGAATCGTTGCTATTTTCTCATGAATAATGAATTTTGGCATAATAATTGCTCTAAGTTCAATGGCTGCCTGTGCCACATGTAAGCCAAAACATTTTACTGAACAAGCTTGAGCGTTGTTCGTACAGATGATGGTCGGCAGCACTCGACCGGCATTGGTCCGGCCCTATCTTATCCATCAAGGAGATTCAAAATGGAACAGCAAAACTTCCACATGCCATTGCTCGGAGACGATTTTCCGACGCTTACCCTACAGACGACGCAGGGCATCATGAACCTGCCTGGCGACCTCAGGGGACAGTGGTTCGTGCTATTCAGCCATCCAGCGGATTTTACGCCTGTCTGCACCACCGAATTCGTCGGTTTCCAGCGCCTCATGCCCGAATTCGAAAAAATCGGCGTCAAGCTCATTGGCATGTCGGTCGACCAGGTATTCAGCCATATCAAGTGGATCGAGTGGATCAAGGAAAAACTCGGAGTGGAAATCACCTTCCCCATCGCTGCAGCGAATGACAGCATCGCCAACGCGCTCGGCATGCTGCATCCTGGAAAAGGCACCAACACCGTTCGCGCAGTATTCGTGGTCGATCCGCAGGGAAAGGTACGCCTTGTCATCTACTATCCACAGGAAATCGGACGCAACATGGAAGAAGTCCTGCGTGCGGTAAAAGCGCTTCAGATAGCCGACAAGAATAATGTCGCAGTTCCTGCCAATTGGCCCAACAACGAACTCATCAAGGATCGTGTGATTATCTCTCCAGCCAAAACCGTCGCCGAAGCCGCTACACGCCTCAAGGAGTACGATGGATACGACTGGTGGTTCTGCCACAAAGCACTGTGATTTTTAATGGCGCCCCTGCAACACAGTGGGCGCTTTTTTTTAAACGCCCACCTGTCTTGAAGCGAAAAGGACAGGCATGAATGAGATCCATCCTCTTCGCTATTTATTCAATTTTTTATATATTTTGTTCTTGTGAAACCCATTCAGTCATATGAAGAAATAACCCGCCTCATCCAGCAGCACGATGCAGCGCTGTTCTATTGTTCGACCCCTTCCTGCGGTGTGTGTAAAAGCCTCAAGCCCAAGGTAATTGAACTGGTCCAGACACATTTCCCGAACCTGCCCATGTACTATGTCGATATCGATGCAATCCCCGAAGCCCGCGGCCAGCTCTCGGTCTATTCAGTGCCCGCGGTCCTCGTCTATTTCAAAGGCAAGGAGCTGATACGGGAGGCGCGGAATTTCGGCATTATGGAATTAGGTGCGAAAATCGACCGATATTACAATATGATTTTTGAGGGCACAGTGTAAATTTTGTTCTGGCAAATCCGTTAACAATTGGGCGAGAAGAAGCATCATCCGTTTGCTCCATGCCAACAAGAAGGGCGACTCCAATGGATTGCAGAGGGTATCTCTTCCCCGCGATAATGGAGCCGATGAGCAGGCTGGTCAAACCAGCAAAAAGCCCTTTGATGAATGTAATTATCTTCGGGGATACATTATCTACAATTGTTGTCAGGTGATTGTCGACTCCCCAATTGAAGCGGCGAGATTCAAGCCTACGAGCAAGAACAACGGCCCAAGCAAGCCGCCGAATATGCCATGAAAATCAAGCAGATCAACGTCGTCCTGGAAAATACAGCGGGGCAGCTCTTCGAGCTTGCCAAACTTCTGCACAAGGGCGATATCGACATACGGAGCCTGTTTGTGACAGAAAGCTTGGAATTCAGCACGGTTCATCTCATTGTCGACAAGTTTGACATCGCGATGCGGCTTCTCAAGGAGCATGGATATTTTATCAATGTAGTGGAAGTTTTTGCACTCAAGGCTGAGGACAGGCCTGGCGGCTTCATGAAGATCCTCGAGGTGCTCAAAGCCAATGGCCTCAACATCGAGTATGTCTACGGTTTTGGTGAGAAGAGCGACAACCACGCGGTGTTCATTTTCCGAATTACTGAAATCGACAAAGCTATAGAGCTGCTCAAGAGCGGTGCGGTTGAATACCTGACCGCGGACAATGTGGCAGGCAAGCGGCAGGGTTCGAGCTGGGAGCTGATCGACGATTTTTGATTAGGCGCTGTTTTACTATAATTTGTCTGCAAGGAGTATACCCCTGCAGATTCTCTGTGCCATCAGTGCGAGTGCAAAGAATTTTCAAATTCAGATTTAATAAGGCTCTTTCAAAAGTCCTGCACTAAAGGATTTTTAATGCAAAGCAGCGACAGATCCTGTATAAGAACATTGAAACACAATAATCAAACAGGAAGAGCCCCGCGATGCTCAGCATGCTGAGGGTCATCGAGACCAAGAGTGAGTGGCATACAAGGAAGCATTCGCGGATTGGACGGCCTTCGTATGATGAGCAGGCATTTCTGCCTATGATGCGAACGCTATTCGTCAGTATATCGAGCAGCGCGGACGCAGTGCGATCATCGATCGGAATAGGCGGCGTTGCGGGCAGCTGTGTTCCATGGAGAACGCGCAAATAGAGAAAATGTGTCAACGCAACATGAGCAAAGCGCCGCTCTGCTTCCCAGAAATTAATATTTATGCAATAGTTTTGTGTACTATGAAGTCCATTCTGCAGGTAATCAAAGAAGGGCGGCCGGTTCTCTTCGATGGGGCAATGGGGACAGAGCTGTACAAGCGCGGCGTCTTCATCAATCGCTGTTTTGAGGAAGCAAATCTTACTGCTCCCGAGCTTGTGCTTTCGGTGCACCGCGATTATCGAGATGCGGGGGCTGAGGTCCTAACAACAAACAGCTGGGGTGCAGGCCGGTATAAACTTGCAAAGCACAATCTGCAGGATCGCGTCCAGGAGATAAACAAGCAGGCTGTGTACCTTGCTCGCCAGGTTGCCCAGGATAGTTTGTATGTCGCGGGTTCGGTGGGCCCGTTGGGGCCGCGTCTGGAGCCTGTCGGAGCGTTGTCCGAGCACGATGCGCTGGATGCATTCCGTGAACAAATGGAAGCGCTGATAGACGGTGGAGTCGACTTCATACTTCTGGAGACATTTGGAGACGCAGCCGAAGCTGTACAGGCAGTGCGAGCGGCGCGCAGCATTGCAAGCTCTGTCCCTGTTTTTGCGAGCATGACAATCGATATGAGCGGCAATCCACTTTTCGGGCTGACGCTTGAAGAGGCCATGGATCGCCTGATCGAGGCCGGCGCCGATGTCATCGGGCTCAATTGCTCAGTTGGGCCTCAGCCCATGCTGAGGGCAGCCAAGAGGATGCATTCGCATCGCAGCGACATTCCTTTGCTCATTGAGCCGAATGCGGGCATGCCGCGCCAGATTGAAGGCCGAATGATGTATATGTCGACGCCTGAATATTTTGCAACTTATGCGAAATATTATTTGCAGGAAGGCGTTCGTTTTGTTGGCGGCTGCTGCGGCACGACGCCCGAGCATATCCGGTCGATGGCACAGACAGTGCGCCAGTATCGCGCCATGTATAAAGATCATGATTTTGCCGGGGAAGAGTTCGTTGGCAGAGGGTATGGCAACAGGCAGTCTGGTGGTGAAGGGCATGGAGAGAAAGGGCCTTCGGAAATCTCCAGCGCGGGAAAGGTTGTTTCTTTTGTCCCGATAGGTTCGAAGTCGGACGGCGTAAAGGCGGAGGCTGGCAAAGTCGAGGTAGAACGTATTCCCTTTGCCGAAAAGTCACGGTTTGCGGCAAAGCTGGCTCGGGGACAGATGGTCTATTCGCTCGAACTGGTTCCTCCTTCTGGCACCACGCTCGACACCATTATCGACAAGGCTCGAATCGCGAAGCAGGCAGGCATCGACGCCATCAATATCCCCGATGGGCCGCGCGCGACATCACGCGTGAGCACGCTTGTCACTGCAATCATGATCGAACAGCAGGTGGGGCTTGAGACCATTCTTCACTACACCTGCCGCGACCGCAATCTCATCAGCATGCAGGCAGACCTTCTCGGCGCCCATGCGATTGGCTTGCGCAATATACTCTGCATCACTGGCGATCCGCCCAAGCTTGGAGATTATCCCGATGCCACTGGTGTGTTCGATATCGATTCCATAGGCCTTACGCGCATGATTTACCGCCTGAACGGCGGCTTTGACATATCCGGCAAGCCTATAGGCAAGCCGACCAGTCTATCGCATGGGGTAGGCGTCAATCCGGGCCGTGCCAACTTTACTGCGGAAATGGAGCGGTTCCGCAAGAAAATCGATGCAGGTGCAGAGTGGGCAATTACTCAGCCGGTTTTCGACAGAGCAGTCATGGAAGAATTTCTCGAATATATGGAACACAATGGATTGCATATCTCTGTCATTATGGGTATTTGGCCACTTTCCAGCTTGAAAAATGCTCTCTTTATGAAAAATGAAGTACCGGGCATCGAAATTCCGGATGAGGTCATTCAGCGTATGGAACGTTGCGCAAGTGCAGAATCAGCTCGCGAGGAGGGAGTGGAGATTGCGCGCGAATTGTACGAATCTCTCAAAGCGAGTATCCAGGGTGTTCAGCTTTCCGCTCCCTTTGGACGCATCGACTTGGCGCTGAGGGTTATCGGAAAATGAAAAGAAGCGGAAAATATGCGCTGCTCGAGCGTCTGGCTCTTGAGCGGATTCTGATTCTCGATGGTGCGATGGGAACGATGATTCAGCGCAGGCGCCTTTCCGAAGCGGATTTCCGCGGGCAACTCTTTGCAGACCATCCGGTGAATCTTGCAGGGGACAATGATGTCCTTTGTCTGACCCGGCCCGATGTCATTCGAGATATTCATCGGGCCTATTTAGATGCGGGAGCCGACATTATCGAGACTAATACATTCAATGCGACCGCCATAAGCCAAGCAGACTACAAGCTCGAACCATGGGTAAGGGAGATTTCCAGGGCCGGAGCAAGCCTTGCACGCCATGCCTGCGATGAAGCAGAGACGAGCAATCCAAAGAAGCCTCGTTTTGTTGCTGGCTCAATCGGGCCGACAGCAAAATCGCTCAGCATTGCTCCTGATGCTTCCGACTCCGGCAAAAGAGCCGTGAGCTTTGACGAGATGGTTGCTGCGTATCGGGAATGTGCGCTGGGCCTCATCGAAGGCGGGGCGGATATGCTTCTGATCGAGACAGTGTACGACACCTTGAATGCTAAGGCCGCGATATGGGCCATACATTCAGTGTTCCGGGAATTGGGTAAAGAACTCCCCCTCATGATTTCCGGTACGATTGCGGATGCCTCGGGACGTCTGCTCGCTGGTCAGACAGCACGTGCGTTTTGGTACTCGGTTGCGCATGCCGAGCCCTTTTCCATCGGCTTTAACTGCTCGATGGGCGCGGAAAGCCTTCTGCCTTTTGTCGAAGAGATTGCTGAAGAGGCGGAGTGCGCAGTGAGTCTGCATCCCAATGCTGGCATGCCCAACGAACTCGGCGAATACGACGATACTCCCGAAAATATGGCACGGGTATTGCGAGAATTTGCGCGCGGCGTCGAAAAGAATGAACGGCATGGGGCCAACATTATTGGTGGCTGTTGCGGCACAACTCCGGAGCATATCAGAGCGATCGCGGAAGCTTTGGATGGAATTCGACCGCGCCGCTTCCGCCCCAAAACCTTTGCTCTCCACTGGAGTTCTCCCCAGAAACACAGCGTGCTTACAGGCCTTGAGCCGCTCGACATAAGCCCTGAAACGCTGTTTGTCAATATAGGTGAGCGGACCAATGTCGCAGGCTCCCGTACTTTTGCAAGGCTTATAAGGGAAGGCAAACTGACCGAGGCACTCGACGTCGCTCGAGCGCAGATCGAAGCTGGTGCCCAGATTATCGATATCAACATGGACGACCCGCTCATCGATTCAGCCAATGCCATGGCACGCTTTCTTGACCTTGTTGCAGCCGAGCCTGATATTGCGCGCGTGCCGGTCATGCTCGATTCTTCCAATTGGAACACTCTTCTGGAGGGCCTCAAACATCTTCAGGGCAAGGGCATTGTCAATTCAATCAGCCTGAAAGATGGAGAGGAAACTTTTCTGGAACGGGCTCGGACTATTCGGCGACTTGGTGCAGCCATTCTCGTTATGGCGATGGACGAGCGTGGTCAGGCTGAAGACTATGAGCGCAAAATCAGCATTTGCGAGCGCGCGTACCGACTGCTTACCGAGCAAGCGGGCATACCGCCCGAGGACATTATTTTCGATCCGAACATTTTTGCGATTGGCACTGGTATTGAAGAACATCGGAACCATGCAGCCGATTATATCGCTGCTGTCGCGTGGATAAAGCGCAACCTGCCAGGGGCTCTCGTCTCGGGTGGAGTATCCAATCTCTCGTTTGCCTTCCGCGGCAATGAGGCTTTGCGCTCGGCCATGCATGCTGTTTTTCTGTACCATGCGAGAGCAGCCGGCATGGATATGGGCATTGTCAACCCTGCTCAGCTCGTGCCATACGATGAAATCTCGCCCGATATCAGGGAGAGGATAGAAGATCTGGTGCTGAACAGAAGGCCGGATGCCGATGAGCGTCTGATCGAAGTTGCAGCGGGTTTGTCGAGCTCAGCTTCAAGTCAACTTGAAAAAACGGCCGAAAGACTTTCTCCGAAGGATCGGGTTATTCATGCGCTTGTATCCGGCAAATCCGAAACACTGAAAGATGATATCGAAGAGCTTCGACACCAGTATGCCCGTGCCCTTGAAATAATCGAAGGGCCGCTCATGGAAGGCATGAACAAGGTGGGTTCGCTCTTCGGAGAAGGCAAGTTGTTTCTTCCGCAGGTCGTCAAAAGCGCGAGAGTGATGAAGGAAGCGGTGCGCATACTTCAGCCATATATCGAGGCTGAGCAGGCGGGGCAACCGTCCAGCAGGGGGAAAATTCTGCTTGCTACGGTCAAGGGCGATGTACACGACATAGGCAAAAATATAGTTTCTCTCATACTTTCCTGTAATGGGTATGAGGTGATCGATCTTGGGGTGATGGTGTCTTCCGAACGCATTGTGGAAGCGGCAATCGAACATCGTGTCGATGCTGTCGGGCTTTCCGGCCTTATTTCCCCCTCGCTGGAAGAGATGGGACGAGTAGCTTCGCTGATGGAATCACATGGCTTACACATCCCGCTGCTGGTTGGCGGCGCTACGACAAACCCGCTCCATACGGCGCTCAGGATAGCTCCTGAGTACTCTGGTCCGGTTATCCATGTGGGCGATGCTTCTCAGGCGCCCGGCGTTATGGACAGGCTTCTTTCGGAAGGACGGCGCAATTCCTATCTGGAACAGGTACGGATGGAACAGGAGAGCACGAGGTCTCGTTATCGGGAAGGGCGAGCGCTTGTGCGCTATGTGAGTCTTGAGGAGGCGCGGCGCAATGCGAGTGCTTCCAACCTTGTGCCGCCAGTCCGTCCCAATGAGCCTGGTTCGGCTGTGCGTGCTTTTGAAGCAGCCGAACTTGTTTCCTTGATCGATTGGTCGCATTTCTTTAGGGCATGGGGCCTTAAAGGGCGCTATCCCGACATCCTCAAGGATCCGCAGAAGGGCGAAGAAGCGCGCCGGTTCTATCGAGATGCCATGGAACTCCTCGAACGTGCTGCGCGGGGTGGGCTTCTTAAGGCAAAGAGCGTGTTCGGTATATTTCCTGCGGCTCGTTCTCAGGACGATATTCTTATTTACGCAGGAGAAGAGAGAACTAGTCTTCGAGCCAGGCTTCCATGCCTGCGTCAGCAGCGTTTCAAGCCGGAAGGAGGCTACCTGTGTCTCGCGGACTTTCTGCAGACAGCTGAAAGCGGCATACCTGACTGGATTGGAGCCTTTGCTGTAAATGCTGGGGGAGATCTTGAAGAGTGCAAGGCTGCGCTGGATGCAGAGACCGACGACTACCGTGCGCTTTTGATAGCGAGCTTGGCTGATCGCCTTGCCGAAGCGGCTGCTGAGCGCCTCAATATGCTCGTACGGGACACCTATTGGGGATTCGGCAGTTCCGGAGCCGAGGGAATCCGGCCCGCCCCTGGATATCCTACCTGTCCTGATCACCGGGACAAGGCGATTATTTTTTCTTTATTGGATGTGAATCAGCGAATTGGTCTTTCGCTCACCGAATCGTTTATGATGAAGCCTGCATCCGCCGTGTGCGGATGGTATTTTGCAAGCCCTGCAGCGCGCTATTTTTCGGTGGGGAAAATAGGAAGGGATCAGGTCGAGGATTACGCAGCCCGGCGAGGAGAGCCACCCGAGGTTTCTGAAGCCTGGCTTATCGGTTCGCTCAATTATGACCCTTCGGCAAAGGCTTCAAGCGAAAACATCCCTGCATGCCCATCCTGTCTCCGACCACGATAAGAGCGCCAAGCACTTCGCCGGCTTTGCGCAAGTTCGAGAGCACTGGCTCGATATCATCTGCTGTTTGTACCATATTGCCAGCCGCTGTCGCCCAGGCATCTGCGGTTGCAGCATCGCGGCAAAGGATTACCGCTGCGTCAGCATAGCCAAAACTTAATGATGGGCCGACAGTCCCGCTCGATGTACATAAGCCGCATGGCGAAAGCTCAGGCTGTAGTTCTATACCAAGTACACCCGAGAGCGGCGAATTGCCCGCAAAAACTGCAATTTCAAGAGGGTTTGAGAAAGCGAGCCAGAGATCGCCGCCATTTTCGACAATTATTTCTTTACAGCCGAAGGCAGAAATGAGCGCTCTGCCGATATGTTCCGCTATTGCCCCGGCTACGGCTGCCATCGGGCCGACGCCAGCATTCAGTCCTGCTTGAAGCATGGCCCGAACTACAGGCGGCGCCGAAGGGTCGTCGTCCATTGGTACAAGGGTTTCAAAAAAGTTCGCGGTTAACTTTTGGGATCTGCCATACCCCTCAATCTGCTTCCGGGCATCCATGAGAGCCGCTGTGGCCGTTTCCTCCATTCCTGGGCTCCAGGACTCTGGGGAAACACCGATCCAGAGGTCGCTTTCCTTATATTGGATAGTCCATGACCGGAAGCGCTGCCCCATTGTCTTCCGGTAGAAGCGCTCACGGACAGGAGCTCCACGGTGCGGCCTACCTATGCTTTCGCTCATCCTTCAGTCTCCGAATTTGAGCGTAAGAAGGCCAAGAGGACAAGCCGGCACGCACAGCCCACAGGCTATGCACTTGCTGCGATCGACGTGCAGTTTCCAGTCAGGCTCCCCGATTGTGAGGCAGCCCGAAAAGCATACGGCTGTGCAGGCACCGCAATCGATGCATGCTTCTTGCTGAAAGCCTAGGCTTTCAGCTATAGGGATCATCCGTACAGAATGCTCGTTCAGGAATGCTTCAGCCCTGGCTAGCCTATCCGGTTCGCTCTCGATTTCGACCAGCATGCTGCCCTCATGCCCCGGCGAAATCTCGGCGCGCAGAATATTCACTTTTACATCGAAATGCTTTACTAAGCTATAAATAATCGGCTCTTCGACAACTTGTTCCGTATATTCGAGAATATATTTTTCTTTCATATTGCATCTCCTTCGACCTGCAGCCCGCGCACAATGGAATGGTCAGGCAGAGGCTGGACAGGCGGCGCAAGCGGAAAGAGACCCGAAGCTACTTGTTTCTTGAGGATTTCCGCGATTTCGCGTGCCTTGGTCAGGCTCGAGAGAGGGGCAGTGCGCACGCGCCTACCGGAAAGCTCGACCCAACCCGAGCGCAGTTCGGCGTAGCTCACCTTCGTGATGCCAGGATGCCCAGGGGCAGCATAGTCGCAAATTATTGTATGGATCTGCTGGTTTGAAACCGAAACATGGCGTGCAATGTCTTCATCCAGCACGGGAATAGGGATACCTACGCCCAGGAAAAGTGACACTCCATAGCGCTCGAAATATGCAGCTTTGATAAATGCAGGATCCATTGTTTTGACATTTGCGGTAAGCATGAGTGTACGAGCATTGCTCACAGGAAGGCCGAATTCGTTCTTCGGTTTTTCCGTGTTGAATTGGGTGCCATTCCAGCTTACAAACCCCTGGGCACCGGCCAGAAACACTCTCGTCCCTATGCCGATTGTTCTGAGTTCCGGATCATTGAGCAGTGGCGAGAGCTCACCCGAGGTCGAGTAGGTGATATTACCGAAACGTGGCAATAGTGTGCCCATATAGGTGTACATAATGCGGTTGCTCGAATTGGTGGCTGCTGGATAGTTCTGGTATGCATTGCGCGGGTTGACCATGATGATTTCATTGACGCTTTCTTTATCGATTGTGGCGCGAACCGACCTTCGCGGATAGCAGTCGGTACCCTTGCCGTGTGCTTCCAGCACAAGACGCTCTCCTCGCACCAAAGCCTCGATTAAATGTCCTCCCCCATAGCGGGGATTGCTTGGCGAGACTTCAGAGGTTCCGATATAGGCATCGACAGCTGCGAGCCCGCCAAAGACAGGTACGCCGTTGAGAGAAAGCGATTCCATGCGCAGACCTGGTTCTGGGTGCCCGAAATTGATAAAGCATCCCGATGAACACATCGCGCCAAATGTCGCCGTTGTGACAACGTCTACCCTGGTCGCAATTTCTGCGGGGGAGAGCTCCGACGCCATACGGGCTACTTCTTCGGCTGTAAGTACAACCGCTTCGCCACGGGCGATTTTTTCGTTGATCTCTTCATACGTCTTTTGCATTTCCGCCTCCCGCTCAGCGCTTGTTTTGTCAGTGTTTGGCTGCTGACGTCTGGGCGCTTCTGGATATTGAGCGCTACTATACGGCACTTCTGGATGCTTTTAAAGTATTTTACAGGCAGAAATGCAAAAAAATACAATCTTAGAAAAAAGTTGGCGATTGATTGCAATCACTTCGATAGCAGGCACTCGCTCGCGCATGCGCTCGTTCTGAGAAGACCTTCTGTGCCCGCTACCGAAAATACTATGCTCGTATCTCCTGCCGCTGAAAGATTACATACATTGCGGTGAACAGCAGAATAACTTCAGCGATCAGCGCCGTCAGCTGGGGCCATGTAAGCAGAACGCTCTGCCCGAATGGAAGAGGAGACCCCATCACGGCTCCTTCGAGCTGGCTGTAGAGAATAGGCCCCAGTGCCCGCGTTGTCGGATCAAGTAACCCTATCATGGCTTCTGCAAAGAGCGTGTTTGGCGATATCCGCGAAAACCAAATCTGACTCATGAGGCTCGCCATCTGATTGGACGGAATTTGGCCGACAAGCCCCGCAAGCATGTTCCAGAAAATTGCAAAAAGCAGCCAGACCCCAAGCGAAGCGAGTGCGGAGGTAGAAGGCTGACGGAACACCGCGGAGAACAACATTGCCACAGCCAGCCATACGCCTGCATAGAACAATGCTGCTATGAAGAACATCAAACTCCTGCCGATTTCTTCGGCACTCGGTGGGACTCCAAGCACCAGCAGTGCCAACCCAATGACCAAGAGCCATAGGATTGCCAGCGTCAGCATCAGAGTTAAGAAAGCTCCAAGAAACTTTCCGACAAGAAATGCATCTCTATAGATCGGCTGAGCCAGAATGCGACTCAATGTGCGCCGATTGTATTCGCTGTTTATAGCATCGAAGCCGAGCGCAATGGCACCCAGCGGAATCAGAAAGCTGAGAAATGCGACAAAAGAAGGCAGAGGATTTTTCGAAACCGTGAGCACATGTAGCAGCACAAAGGGGTCCTCGCCGACAGTAGTGCGGATTTGTTGTACTGCGCTGTAGATAGCACCGATTGTTGAGAGGGCGACGAGAGCAAGCAGAAGGCGAATCCGTATACTGCCCATATGATCGGCCATCTCTTTGATGGTGACAGTCCACAGACCGGTAAAGGGGGAACCTTCTTTCTGCTTGCGAGTTGTTCTAGTTGCAGATTTCATCGGGCTTCCTCCTCTGGCGATGTTGAATGACTATGGCGGTCAGTATCGTTTGCGGCAGCAGCGGCACTGCCGCTTCCAATAGAGTCTGCATGTAATTCTGTTGTGTTCGCATGAAGCTGATCAAAGTACCGAGCGTATACATCATCAAGCGTCGGATGGGAATCGGATAGACCAAGAAGCTGAGCACCGCCTTTGAGTATGGCGTTCGCAATTTCGGCCCGGATATCGCGGTCAGCTTCCACAATCATTTTCCCGCCTTCCAGCGTGCTGATTTTTATGGTGCCAGGCAGCGCTGCAATGGCACTGCTTGTATCAGGTCCACGCGTCTGTACTGTGAACAAGTAAGTTCCGCCTATTACCTGCTTTGTGATTTCCTCCACGCTTCCCTCAAGGACCTTTTCACCTTTGTAGAAAAGGAGAACACGGTCACAGATCTCCTGGACCTGATGCAGAAGATGCGATGAAAGAAGAATAGCAATGCCCTGATTCTTGAGAGAGCGGATTATGGTTAGGAATTCTCTCGCAGCTTCAGGGTCAAGCCCCGATGTCGGTTCGTCCAAAATGATAATTCCCGGATTCTTGATCAGGACCTCCGCTAAGCCAAGACGCTGACGCATGCCTCGAGAGAATGTGCTTACTTTTTTATTGGCTACATTCGAGAGATCGAGCTGATCGAACACTTCGGCAATTCGTCTCTTTCGATTTTCATAATCGAGGCCAGCGAGCATGGCCGTGTAGTCCACGTTTTCGATTGCGGTTAAATGATCATAGAAACCAATAGAATCCGGCATGTAGCCAACGCGTCGCTTTACAGACAGCGGCTCGCGCAAGGGATCAAGGCCGAATACCCGTGCCCATCCTCCCGTTGGCTCAGTCAGTCCAACGAGCATGAGAATCGTTGTGGTTTTCCCCGAGCCGTTCGGCCCCAGAAGACCGATAACCTCTCCGCTGTGTACCGAAAGATCAAGCCCTTTTACCGCAACCACATTGCCGTACTCTTTTCTGAGGCCTTTGGTCTGAATCACACATGAAGGATCAAGCTCTCCCGGCTGGGGATCCGGAAGGCCGACTTTCATGTCCAGCTTTTTGCGGAGAAAGAGCCGCTTTGATATGACAACTGAATCGTTCATCGTCGTCCATACCGTCGAATGGCCATCACAGCGACCAGCACAGCGGCCGCAATGATAAGTACGGCAATGATTCCCCAGAGTGTCGAAGTGCGGACAGTGACCCTGAAATCCTGCGAAGCTGAGGCGCCATCTGCCGAGCGGGCGCTCAGGTTCACCATGTAATCACCAGCGAGCGCATTGGCAGCAGGTGTAATTCGCGCTTTTACCTTCGATTCTCCTCCTGCAGCCAGGCTCTCTATCGTAGTGGGATCGAATGAGACCTTCCAATTGCTTGGTGCAGATGATGAGAGATCGATGCCGTGTGCTTCAGCACTGCCTGTATTCTTGATGGTCACCTCGATTGTTTTTTCGTGGCCAGCTGTTGCGTCGAGACTGAGGCGATCCTCGGCACCGGAGAGCGTCAGGTTTGGTTTGCCGCGGATGACAAGCGTAAGTTCCTGGCGGGCGCTTGCGGATTCGGCAAATGCGGTTATGGCCACATTATAGGTGCCAGCTGCCGTATTTTCTGGAGGAGTTATTTTTGCAGAAATATTTTTGGATTGTCCTGCCTGAATCGGAATGCTATTGAGCTCCTTGCTTCCATATTCTTCGGTGAATCGAACGTCAAATCCCGCAGGAGCATCGACTTTCAGATTGACGAGAATATCGGCTGCACTGATATTTCGTATCGTCAGCACATAGTTGAATTGCGTATTCGCTGTTCCTTCGAGCGACGGGAAATCGGCCGACATCGATAATTGCTGAGGCAAGGTTTTCCCTAGCACCACTGTGATTGGCAAACGGAACGATTCGCCGCTTCCTGTTGCCTCAAGAATAAACTCGTAATTGCCCGGCGCTGCATTCGAAGGCGGTTCTATCCACAGCTCTACATTCGCCGAATCGCCAGGTGAAACAAAAACCGCCTGCACCAGATTGCCTCCGCCGACCAGCGATGTCTTCCATGCCGCCGGCTTGCGAACCACGTCGATATTCACGCGCTGGGGAGGGAGATCGAAGTTGCGTATTTTGAGCGGCAGAACTATCAGCTTGCCTGGAGTCGTGGTTATGGAGGGGTAATCTGTTGAAATGGAAAGCCCGCGATAATTAGTTTGATTAGTTTGCCCAAATGCTTCTGCAGTGATCATCAGAAGCAAAACAATAGCGCGCCACATATTCGTATTGCCTCCGATAATGGATGTAGTGATATACCTATCAATTTCAAAACAATGAGCATTTTTTGGAGGTTACAGGCAAGCAAAAAGGGGTCAGACCCCTTTATTTTAAAAAAATTGAAAAGGGGTCAGACCCCTTTATTTCAACGAAATCAGTTCGATTGTTTTCAGAGGCGTTCCAGGCGGTCCTTGCATGCCTTCGAATTTCACCATAATGCAGGGAGCATCGACGCTGTACCAGAAATTGGATTTTTTGAAAAGTGCTCCGATGATGCCGCTCAATCCCATCTCAACTTTCCAGCATTGCCATGAGCGGCCGTTCACTATAATCGATTCCTTGCCAACAACTTTCAGCTCGAATAAAAAAGCTGAATTGCCTGGTGGCGCGCTGACGCCGGAGCCAGCTGGGCCGCTGCCAGACGTGTTTTCGCTTCCAGAGGCGCTTCCCGTCCCTCCCGAACCCAAAAAATATAATTTGGCGGCTTTCGTGGAAGTCCATGGGAAGCCGCGAAGCATAAAATATAAGCTGTTGAAATCAGCAATTACAAGTTCGTCCGGTTTTGGCTTGTACTTGATATCGCGTATTTCGGTAATGCGTTTGATTGTTGAATCGGCATAGCGATCGAGCATTTCCGAGAAGAAGCATACCATTGAAGATGAATCGATCAGCATTCGTGAATCCGATGTCGGTGAGTGCCCGGAAACTTCAAAAACTATGCGCCCATCCATTTGCACTTTCTGTGTTTCGACAATGAGCTGTTGAATTCTTTCGCCAATGCGTTCTCTGTAGACCAAATGTTCCTTTTCAGGGATACCCGGATCTGAAAGCTGAATCTGAGCAAAGATAGAAAAAGGCATGAACAAAATCAGCAATAAGAATGAAACACAATAGCGTACTGCCGCATGTATTTTCATGCCTTGATATTCTCACGGCACAAAGAGCTGCGTAAAGCATGTGGGCTGGCTCAAAAATTCTTGTCACAAGGATGGTCGAGAGTCTGAGAAAAGCTCAGCTGGTGCAACTTAAAGATGAAACCTGTGTCCGCGTACTGCGATACGATGATCGAGGCGATTGGGCCGGCCTTGTATCGCAATCTGACTACGAAATACTGCATCAAGGGAAATCCTAAAATGTTCAGAGAAAAGACCGCAAAGAGCAGCAAATTGACTTGAAACAATACAGAATTAGGCCAATTATCAATTATTCTATGTTATATAATAAAATAAATTCACTTTTTAAAAATTGTGCTGCGGAAGCGGGCTTCAGAACGCTTTTAAAGTATTTTGCAGGCAGAAATGCAAAAA